>PPCM01000754.1_pt1 | contig 21046 bp, 16 predicted proteins | sample 1555541 | NCBI WGS metagenome assembly PPCM01 (sample SAMN05284479, study PRJNA326546) | Marine sediment metagenome, whole genome shotgun sequencing project. | isolation source: marine sediment | place: Germany: Wadden Sea | collected 2012-09-05 | reverse complement strand
GCCGAAGTGGTGGAATAGGTAGACACGCACGCTTGAGGGGCGTGTGGGGCGACCCGTGGGAGTTCAAATCTCCCCTTCGGCACCATTCTTTATAATTGATCTGCCGGCGATAATTTTTGCGTTGATAAGGTTCATAATCGTTTTTTTACAAGACCATGCATTTTTTTCTTGAACATATTAGACTTTATGCCGAAGTGGTGGAATAGGTAGACACGCACGCTTGAGGGGCGTGTGGGGCGACCCGTGGGAGTTCAAATCTCCCCTTCGGCACCATTAAATAAGAACCCATTGAAATCTTAACGATTTCAATGGGTTTTTTGTTTTCAACGATATTCATTCCCATGCCTGCCTCCTTTTTCAGCAGCTGCTCGTTTTCCTCTCCGGGGAACGACTTGCCATATACCGGGATCACTGATAGAATGACCTGAAACTCATTTCGACAACGGGGACGGCGGTATCGTACCTGAAAACCGGCATCAAATCTCGAAACTCCTGCCAACAACGGGATCCCATCCCCCATTGTGATATAAAGGAGGCCCCATGAGCTTTCATCTGCCGTACATCATAGATTTCAGAACCGAAGGCGACAGGCGTTCTGGACAGGACCGAAGGGGCACGGGAGATCCTTCCCTGTACAACGGCCCCGAACGAAGGAAAAACCCGGACAGGAGAAACGGCGGAGACAGGCGCGCCTTTCCCTGACCGAACGGGCGCCCGCCCGGAGGAGAGGACCGATCCATACCGGAAATTTTAGAATTCACCATATTGACGGATATATTCAGTCCCTGTTCCTGGTGGAATACAAAGGCGGCATCCTGCTCCTTGATTCCGGATGCAGGAGCGATGCCGCGCGAGTCCGGCGGTTTGTTCAGGGTTCCCTGAAGCGACCCATGTCTCATTTGAAACTGGCCGCGATCTCCCATATCCATCCCGACCATGCAGGCGGCGGACCGGTGCTGTCCAGGGATCACGGAGTTCCCCTGGCGGCACCAGCGGGGATCAACCGGTGGTATGCCGGCCCCGGTGGTTTCATACAGCATAAGATCGACACGGCCCTTGCATTTCACGTTGCAAAGTCCACGGGCAAACGCCTGGAGAATATCAGGTCCCCCAGAACCCTCGCCTTCTCCCATCCGCTGGAAGAGGGGCAACGGCTTCCCTTCTTCGAGGACTGGGAGGTGGTGGATCTTCCCGGGCACACCGCACACGACACGGCACTGTACAACCGCCGAAAAGAGATTCTCTATGCCGGTGATGCCCTGTTGATGTTGAAGCGCAAACTCACCCTCCCCTTTCCGATTTCCTTTCCCGAAAAGATGGAAGCTTCCCTCTTGAAAATTGCAAATCTCCCGGTAAAGACCCTGCTCCTGGCACACGGCGGCGTGGTTGCCGCAGATCGATTCAGCAACAGGGCGGGGGAACTGATCCGAGAACTTCACGCCCCGCCCCACCCCATGCTGAGAAGGTTACAACCCCTGGCCGGTTTCACCCCGGAGATCAGAAATCACCGAAAACGTTAACCGCTTCCACACCGGAAACCTCAGCTGCACTCCCCGAGGCCGGCCTTCCCCCATGTCATGGAACAGCCCTGGTTTTCCCTCCAAAAAAACTGTCTTTAGCTGTACGAGCCCTTCCGGAAAGAGGATTACGCCCCTTGGTTCCGGGATGTTTTGATATACCGCATGGAACGGTTTTTCCCATCGATGAGGAGGGAGTGGGTGAAAACCCTCCCGTTCCGCCGGCCCACGCCGGAAAGAAAGGTGCCGCCGGATATTCCGGTGGCGGCAAAGAAAAGGTTGTCCCCCGCCACGAGTGAGTCTTCCGTGAGAATCCGGGTCAAATCGGTGCCGTGGTCAAGGAGCGCCCTCTTCTCCTCCTCCGTAAGGGGATCAAGCCTCGACAGCATGGTTCCGCCGATCCCCTTGACGGCACACGCGGTGAGCACCCCCTCCGGGGTTCCCCCGGTTCCCATCATCACATCCACCGGGAACTCAGGGTCAACCGCCATGAGGGCGCCGGCCACATCCCCGTCGTCATGGAGCTGGACCGCCGCCCCCGCCTCCCGGATCTCCCTGATAAGCTCCCGGTGCCGGGGTTTGTTCAGGACAAAGACGGTGAGATCGCAAACCTCCTTCCCAAGGGACCTGCCGATCTTCAGGAGGTTCTCCTCCACGGGTGCATCCAGATCCAAACCGCCGCCGGCCCCTTCCGGAACCACGATCTTTTTCATATAGTAACTGGGGCCCGGATCGTACATGCTTCCCCCCGGCGCCATTCCCACAACTGAGATTGCATTGGGACGCCCGCCGGCCAGAAGGTTGGTTCCCTCCACGGGATCAACCGCGATATCCGCCCGAGGTCCGCCTTTCCCAACCTTCTCCCCGTTATAGAGCATGGGGGCATTGTCCTTTTCCCCCTCCCCGATGATCACGGTTCCCTCAACCGCCACATGTGAAAAGGCCCTTCTCATGGCATCCACGGCAGCCTTGTCCCCCGCCGCCTTCTCACCTTTCCCGAGCCACTTCACCGATTCCAGGGCTGCGGCCTCGGTCACCCACAACAGGTCCAACCCAAGCCGACTTTCAAGCACGCCTTCATTTTCCATCCATTTCACCTCTTCCAGTTTTGTTTTCAAAGGGGGCAACAGGCTTATTTTCAAATTGGGCATGGGGCTGAAAATCGCCGTCACCGGCAAGCATCCGCCACGTAAAGCCGGCCAGCTCCCACGGATCTATTCCGCCGACTTGATTCCTCGCTTCCATATGAATGCACCGTCGGCGGGCCGCTCTTTGAACCCACGTAATGGAGGCTTATCAAACCCGATCGATTCCTTTAACACAAATCCCATATGCTGCACACCGGTTTGGTTGCGCCATGAATAACTTGATTTTTCTTAATTTATGCTTAGGGTGATGAGATTATGAGTGAAAATAGCGATAAAACACCGGATCCCAAGGAGATCGAAAAAGAGATCGGAGCTTTTCTCAACAAGAAGTTCGGGGGCAGCGTCAAGGTGATTTCACCCATGGTCCTCCCTGGAAAGAGCCCGGCGGAGACCGCCGGCAAGCCCCCTTCCGACAAGCAGATCAATTTCGATCTGAAACCCGAGGAGCTGGTCACCCACCTCGACCAGTATATCGTCAAGCAGGAGCGGGCAAAGGCGATCCTCGCCACGAAAATCTGCACCCACTTCAACCGCATCAAGCACATGGAAGCCCACAGGGAGACCGTTCCCGACATCGTTGGCGGGGTCAAGAGCAACATCCTCATGGCCGGCCCCACGGGTGTGGGCAAGACCTACATGGTCAAGCTCATCGCTAAAAAGATCGGGGTTCCGTTCGTCAAGGGGGATGCAACCAAGTTCAGCGAGACCGGCTACGTGGGCAAGGATGTGGAAGACCTGGTCCGGGATCTCGTCAGGGAGGCGGACGACGATATCGAACTGGCCCAGTACGGCATCATCTATATAGACGAGATCGACAAGATCGCCTCCAGCCGTAGCCTCATCGGGGCCGACGTGTCCAGGACCGGTGTCCAGCGCGCCCTCCTCAAGCCCATGGAAGAGACGGACGTGGAGCTCAAGGTGCCCCACGATCCCATCTCCATGATCCAGGAGCTGGACCGCTTTCACAAGACCGGCCACAGGGAACGGCGGGTGGTGAACACAGCCAATATCCTCTTTATCATGAGCGGCGCGTTCTCGGACCTGGGGGAGATCATCCGAAAACGCACGGCCGAAAGGGTCATCGGCTTCGGCTCCACCATCGAGGGCAGGAGCGAACCTTACGAGCTGCTGCCCCTTATGAAATCCGAGGACCTGGTGGAGTTCGGGTTCGAATCGGAGTTCGCCGGCAGGCTCCCCGTCCGGGCGATCTTCGAAAAACTCACCGCAGAGGACCTCTTCACGATCCTCAAGAGCCCAAGCAACCCCATCATTCTGGGAAAGCGGCTGGACTTTGCCGCATACGGCATCGACATCAAGTTCGACGATACGGCCCTTTCCATCCTCGCCGAGCGGGCCCATTCCGAAAACACCGGCGCCAGGGGACTTGTGAGCGCCATGGAGGAGGCCCTTCTGGATTTTGAAAGGATGCTCCCCTCAAGCCCCGTCCGGATTTTCCCCGTCACGGCCCAAACCGTCGAACACCCTGGGGCCGAGCTCGCCGCCATGCTGTCGTCCCCGGACGACACCGCGCGCGGGGAGATCTTTGAGCGGATCTGCATGGATGAGAAGGCGTTTATCAGGAAAACCGTGGAGGCAAACTGGAAACAGCTCTCGGTGCGATTCAACCTCACCCTGACCCAGCCGCGCATCGATCTGGTGGCCTCCTATTATTCCCGTCATATCACGGAAATCGAAACCTCCATTCGGATGATCAAGCAATTTTATGACGAAACCAAGAAGATTGAGCTATACTTTTTGGACCAGCATGATATTATGATTTCCCTCGAAGAGGACGCCGTCGATTTTATAATCGAGCAGTTTATATACTCATCGGCCACATTCGAGGAGGTATACAGAAAGATCACCCAGGACTTCGAGTACGGGTTGAAACTTGTGAAGGAAAAGACCAGGACCGAGCGCTTTGTCATCACCCGGGAGGCGCTCACGGCTCCGGAAACTTTTCTCAGCAGCCTCATCATTGATGAGCTCAAGCACATTTAACCACCATTATGAAGGTTTGAATATAAGATGATCGGAATATCTAAGCTTTACTGCGGAACCGTCGAGCCGTCGGATGCACTTCGCTACGGACGCCACTCCGGCAATTTGCCGTCACATCTCCTCCAGTTTTCCAAGGACAAGAAGCCCGTTGTCGTATGGAACATCACCAGAAGATGCAACCTCAAATGCGTGCACTGCTATGCCCACGCCAGGGACAGGGAGTTCGACAACGAGCTGACCTTCGAACAGGGCAAGGCGATCATCGACGATCTTGCCGCCTTCGGTTCCCCGGTGATCCTCTTCTCGGGGGGCGAGCCCCTCATGCGAAAGGATCTGCCCGAGCTTGCCGAATATGCCGTATCAAAGGGAATGCGCGCCGTTATCTCCACCAACGGCACCCTGATCACCAAGGAGAAGGCCAGGATCCTCAAGGAGATCGGCCTCTCCTACGTAGGCATCAGCCTGGACGGCATGGAGGAGATCCACGACCGCTTCAGGGGCATGAAGGGCTCCTACCAGAAGGCCCTTGAGGGGATCCGGAACTGTCAGGAAGCCGGCATCAAGGTGGGGCTGCGCTTTACCGTGAACAAGGCCAACGTGGTTGACGTTCCCCAGGTATTCGACCTTCTCGAAGAGGAAAACATTCCCAGGGTCTGTTTCTACCACCTCGTATACGCCGGTCGCGGCTCCAAGCTAGTTGAGGACGATCTTTCCCACGAGGAGACCCGTAAGGTCGTGGACCTGATCATGGACCGCACCAAGGAGCTCCACGACAAGGGTAAATCCAAGGAGGTCCTCACCGTGGACAACCACGCGGACGGCCCCTACCTGTACATGCGTACCCTCAAGGAAGATCCCGAGCGCGCCAAGGAGGTTCTCGAACTCCTCCAGATGAACGAGGGCAACAGTTCCGGGCGCGGCATCGGCTGTATCAGCTGGGACGGAGAGGTCTACGCCGACCAGTTCTGGCGTCACCACAGCTTCGGAAACGTCAAGGATCGCCCCTTCTCCCAAATCTGGACCGAGCCCGAGGATGAACTCCTCCTCAAGCTCAAGGACAAGAAGGCCCACATGAAGGGCAAATGCGCCACCTGCAAGTGGCTCACGGTCTGCGGCGGAAACTTCAGGGTCAGGGCCGAAGCCCTCACGGACGATGTCTGGGCACCGGACCCCGCCTGTTACCTCACCGACGAGGAGATCTCCTAGATCCTTCTTCGGCGGAACTACCTTTCGTTATAAAAAAAGGGCAGCCCATGTTTCATGGGCCGCCCTTTCAAGCATGCAACCCCCGATAAAACGGACCCACGCATGGGCTTCCCTCCTTTCCGGGCAAACGGCCCGGAGGAAACTGGGAATCACCCCCATGGCGCGGTTCCGGAACAATGAACCGGATACATCACCCCGAAATCAACAAAGGAGCTCCAATGATTTTTCCGGAATACAGGGCCAGGCGCTTAAGGGCCAACAACGCCTTCAGAAAGATGGTTCGCGAGACCATCCTCAGCGTCAACGACTTTATCCTCCCCATCTTTGCCATCGACGGCAAGGGGGTCAAGAACACCATCGACTCCATGCCCGGCCATTACCAGCTCTCCATCGACAACGTGGTGAAACTGGCCAGGGAGGCCTATGACCTCGGGGTCCCCGCCGTGATGATCTTCGGCGTGCCGGACAAGAAAAATCCCCTTGGAACCGAAGCCTACGCAAAGAACGGCATCGTCCAGCGGGCGGTCAGGGAGGTGAAGAACAAGCTCCCGGACCTGGCCGTTCTCACCGATGTCTGCCTCTGCCAGTACACGGACCACGGCCACTGCGGCATCGTTGAAAAGGGAAAGATCGACAACGACTCCACCCTGGACCTCCTGGCGCGCACCGCCGTGTCCCATGCCAAGGCAGGCGCCGACATGGTGGCCCCCTCGGATATGATGGACGGCCGGGTTGCCGAAATCCGCGCGGCCCTGGACGAAAACGAGCTCGGTGACATCCCCATCATGAGCTACGCCGTGAAATACCAGTCGGCCTATTACGGGCCGTTCCGTGCCGCCGTTCACTCGGCGCCCCAGTTCGGCGACAGGGCCACCTACCAGATGGACCCCGCCAACGCCAGAGAGGCGATCCGCGAGGCCACCATGGACGTGGAGGAGGGCGCCGACATCATCATGGTCAAGCCCGCCCTCCCCTACCTGGACGTGATCGCGAGCATCCGGGACGAGATCGACCTGCCCGTTGCCGCCTACAACGTGAGCGGCGAGTACGCCATGGTCAAGGCGGCCGCGCAGCTCGGCTGGGTGGACGGCACAAAGGTGATGATGGAGACCCTCACCTCCATCAAGCGCGCGGGGGCCGAGATGATTCTCACCTACCACGCCATCGAAGCCGCCAGGGAACTCAACAGATAGAACGCATTCAAGATATAGGAAGTATATAAAGATGAGCCAACATCCACACGGTCAACAAGGTCACCCCGGGGGACACCCCGGAGGTCATCCCCACGGCGGCTCCGGCCACCCCGGGGGACACCCCCACGGAAAGCCGGGCGCCCCCAACCAGGTGCGCCTCGTTGCCTGGGAAACCACCCGTCGCTGCAACCTTGCCTGCGTTCACTGCAGGGCGGCGGCCGACAATATCGAGTACGAGGGAGAGCTGGACACCGAGGCCTCCTTCCGCCTCCTGGACCAGATCGCCGAGGTGGGCAAACCCATCATCATCCTCACCGGCGGCGAGCCCCTGCTCCGTGACGATATCTTCGATATCGCGAAATACGGAACGGAAAAGGGCCTTCGCATGGTCATGGCCCCCAACGGTACCATGATCACCGAGGAGGTGGCGAAAAAGATGGCCGAATCGGGGATCAAGCGCATCAGCATCAGTCTCGACGGTTCCACGGCGGAGATCCACGACACCTTCAGGGGGGTTCCCGGAGCATTCGAGGGCGCTCTGAGGGGGGCGAAACTCGCCAAGGAAGCCGGCATCGATTTCCAGATCAACACCACCATCACCAAGACGAACCTGGAACAGATCCCCAAGATCCTGGCCCTTGCCGAGAGCCTGGGGGCCGTTGCCCATCATATCTTCCTGCTGGTTCCCACGGGACGCGGGAAGTATATCCTGGACCAGGAGATCGACGCGATCGAGTACGAGGAGACCCTGAACTGGTTCTACGACCAGCGGGACAAGGTAAGCCTCCAGCTCAAGGCCACCTGCGCTCCCCATTACTACCGCATCCTCAGGCAGCGGGCAAAGGCCGACGGCAAGAAGGTCACCTTCGAGTCCCACGGCCTCGACGCGGTCACCAGGGGTTGCCTTGCCGGCACCGGATTCTGCTTTATCTCCCATACCGGTACCGTCCAGCCCTGCGGGTTCCTTCACACCGATTGCGGGGATGTGACAAAGCAGACCTTCGGGGAGATCTGGAACAATTCTTCGACTTTCAAGTCCCTGCGCAACTTCTCGGAACTCAAGGGAAAATGCGGCCCCTGCGAATACAAGGCCGTTTGCGGCGGATGCCGCGCAAGGGCTTACGAAGGCACCGGGGATTTCCTCAATGAGGAACCCCTCTGCACCTACCAGCCCGCCAAGGCTAAATAAGAAAAGCACATTCGATCCGCCTGCCGTACTTCACGGCAGGCGGATCACGTCAAGTATCCCCTCGATCAATATCTTCTATTTTCCCTCGCATGTTTCACCCCGACCTATCCCTTTTTCCTCCTTGGACAGGGGGGAAGTTCCGCTTCGAGGGTAAATTCGGCGGTTCCGGAACCCGCGCATTCTTCCGGATCGCAGCAGGTGTTGCAGACCCTCTTGAAGGCGCGGATACCCAGGAGTTCAACATCCGGCGAAAGGTACCCTTCCTTTACCGGTTCATCCCGGAGAAGATCGGTACTCAAATACTTCTTATTGTCGTCGGGAAACACCGTCACCACGGGGGCATCCGTTCCCATTTTCTCCTGTGCCTTGAGGGCGCCGATAAAGTTCGCCCCCGATGAGATTCCAACCCCCAGCCCAAGCTTTGCCGCCAGTTTCTGGGCCATGAGAATTCCGTCGCCGTCGGCAACACCAATGACTTCATCCATGGCGGCAAGGTCCACGATGGCCGGGATAAAGTCGTCGGAAATCCCCTGGATCCTGTGCTTTCCTACCTTGTGGCCGGTGGAAAGGGTCGGCGACTCGGCGGGTTCAAGGGGATGGATTTTCACGGACGGCGCCATCTCCCTGAGGAAACGCCCCACTCCCATGACCGTGCCGCCGGTTCCAACGCCGGCGATAAAGGCCCCCGGCGTAAGTCCCCTGAACCGCATCTGCCACCAGATCTCCCTTCCCGTGGAGAGATAGTGGGCACCGCTGTTGTCGTCGTTGGAGAACTGGCGAGGAAGAAAAGTATTCTCACCCTGTTTCGCCATCTCCTCGGAAAGGGCGATGCTCCCGAGAAAGCCTCCCTCCTCCTTGCTCACGAGGTGAATTTTCGCCCCCAGGCTTTTTATGAGGTTGATCCTCTCGGAGCTCATCCAGTCCGGCATGAAGATGGCCACGGGATGGCCAAGGGCCGCCCCAATGGCGGAGAAGGCGATGCCCGTGTTTCCGCTGGTGGCTTCGATAATCGTGTCGCCGGGTTTAAGGGCGCCGGTCCTGTATCCCTCCATAATGATATGAAGGGCCATCCGGTCCTTGATGCTGCCGGTCATGTTCAGGTTTTCGGCCTTGGCATACACAACCCTTTTCTCTCCCCGCAAAAGAAGCTCGATCGCCAGAAGCGGCGTATTTCCCACAAGCCGCGTTAATTCGCGGGCTTTTTTTTCCATATCGTCACCAATCCCCATTCCGTCCTCCAAAATTCCCGTTCCGTATTCACGTTTTTCATGGTCTTCCAAGTGTCTTTCACATTCCCGACCATTCCAGTCAAAATAGTACCACATTTTTACCGGAGCGTAAAAAGCTGTTTACAACCATGGGTCGTCTTTTGTCCAGGTGAATTATCGTGCTTTTCCTCGGTTGGGCCGGAAACGATTTCGAAGCCGGTTTCGGGAATCCGCCTTTTGAACAGCAACCTTCCTCGACAGCTGATTGGAATTGCCCCCCTCCCGCCGCCCGACCTTTCGCTATCAGGGCGGATAAAGAATCAACGGGGGTTGATCGTTAGATGAGCAAATCACGAGGAAGCCATAACGCCGACACCTGGGCAATATGCCTTGAAAGGTGCATCACCGGGATACCCCTCTCCCTTCAACACTGCCGGAGTTATGAACAAGCCGATATTAACGCCCCAAAAAACAACGGGAGCGCGCCGTTTCCTCCGGAACGCGGGCACCGTGAGCCGCCGGGAGGTACAACTCGGAAAGTGGAGGCTTAATTCCATTCAACGCGGTCGGAGCGCAAGCCGATATTAACGCCCCAAAAACAGCGGGAGCGCGCCGTGCCCTCCGGAAGGCGGGAACCGTGAGCAGCCGGGAGGAACGACTCGAAAATTGTGGGCTTATGGTGCCGGCAAATACAAAAGATACTGTTTACAAACCATATATTACGGGTTTTATAGCAGAAAGAGGCAATAATAGAATCAGGTCATTTGACCGGAGCGATAGTATCGTTCCCGGTCCCCGGTTCACGGACTGGAATACTTGATTCCGTAGCTTTTCAGGATGGCGGGGTATTCGGGGGTGGTTTTGAAATCGTGCAATGCAGCCGAAAAAGCTTCGGCAAGCTGTTCGTGGCCCTTGGCGGCGGAAAAACCCACGTATAGTTTCCGAGAGTGGATCAGGGGTTTCAAAAAGCGAATCCTGTGAAGTGATTTCTTTTTTCGTGCAATAAGGGAAATGACGGCGATATTCCCAATTCCCAGTTCCGTTCTTTCCATGAGCAGTTTTTTGACGATGGCATCGGGCCTGATGTTTTCGTCCTTGATCAGGAAATCGGCGCCATCAAAGGCGTCGCCGTAACTGAAGGCACTGGTCACGCCGATGGTGTACCCTTTCAGGCTTTCCAGGGAACCGTCAAAATCGATCTGCCTGCCCGCTGTTGTGAACAGCGCAGTCTCACTGATGCTGATGTACTCCCTTGGAAAACAGAGGAATGCTTCTCTCTTCTTCGTCTTTATAATCGAGATCAGGAGATCCGCCTTCCCCCGCCTGACCATATACAGGCACCGCTTCCAGGGGCGCTCTTCGAACACCACCCCCATTTTCATCCGTTTCATCACCGAGGCAAAGATATCGAGCTCAAATCCCTTTGCCTTTCCATCTTCGAGATAACCGTAGGGTTTCCATGTCACGAACACGGCACGGAGCGCTTCGGCGGCGGCAAGTTTCGCGCCGCCCGCCGTCAGCAGGAATATAAGCGTCACTCCGATAAAAAAATGTGCCGTTCGCGGCATGATCAACTCCCGAATGATTTTGGTTGACGACAACGGCATCCGTTGTACGCGGGTAAAGACATCGTATCAACCCTGTGTTCCCCTGAAATCAACCCCCCCGGGCAAGTTGCCGGGCTTTTCCCCCGCATCCTTCGCGACAGGCGTTCAAATATTAAAGCAACGGCACGGCCTTGCGAATCACTATATCAACATACGGACAAGGTACTTCATCGCGAAGCATTATAAGGGAGGGGAACATCGATTCTTCTCGTTATTATATCCCCGCTGAAAAATCAACCACAATCGAAAGTAGTAATCTACTTCTTTCAGCTCGTATTTCCGGTAATTGTTTTAAATTGTCCTTAAAACCACGCGGGAAACTCACTTTTAGCCGTAGGCCGTGAAAAACCTGGGTTGCAATAACAGAACAGGCGTTCCCCCGCGAAAATCGTAATTCTTCTTAATGGTATAATAAAGAGTTGTTTTTCGGTCGTGGGGCTCTTTACAAATATGATTTTTCGTGAGCCCCACGCATGGTTATTCGTTTCGGGGGATTCCCCGCAGTGTTCCTATATATTGATACTCGTGGGGATTTGGGACGGTTTCAGGAAGTTGTAAGGCTCCCTTGATCTATTTCGTTCATCGATTCGCTCATCAATTTCCCCGAGCGCCTTGCGAAAGGCATCAAGTGGGCCGCCGTCGTCGGTGATCCGGGAATCCCTGAACCAGTCTCCATATGGGAAATCATTGCTTCTGTAATCCCCAAGGGGCCGATAATAAACACCTCCCAGAACATGCAGCAGCCCGAGCTGGGTTCTTGCCCCGTCCAGGGGGGACAGGGTCGACAGCCACCCTTCCTCGGATGCGTCCTCGTCGGGCCGGGCATCTCCCCATACCGCCGCATCCATCGCGGGAACATAGGTCATGAGGGACGATTGGGGGAAATTCACGGCGGCATGCTGGGGGCCCGCCGTGAACATGATCATGGTGAGCACATCCTTGAGCTGGGACCTGGAGGTGATGGGTTTGAACCCCTTCACCATTCCCTCGCCCATCAATGCCGCCGCCCATTTGGAAAGTTCCGTATCCCCGGTCACCTCCCCGTCCGACGCGTAATAGAGATCCACGTAATCGGCCGCCCAGCGATGGATGACGTTCCAGACCAGCAGGCCGTCGTCCCTGTAGGGGTATTCGGGCAAATGCTCCGGATTGTCCACTCCCCTTGCCGCAAGGTCCCTTGGCAACATGTTTTCATAAAAATCGTAGTCAAGCCTGTCCTTCCCGGCTGCGGCCTGAATAAAGGAGATATTCGAACCAAAAACCTGGTCGATAGGGCTTCCAGGGGCAACCAGGGTGCTTGCGGCGGCATTGTTGATGAACAACGTGCCTTCGCAGTGGGGCACCAGCAGTATGTTGAGGGGGTGGTTTTCCGCAAGCTCCCTGCGAGTGGCCACCGCCACCGCTTCCATGAGCAGGTGGGTGCGGGCCAGATGAACAAAGAGCTCATGGTAGTTCATGTCCGCGACCTGGGTAAAGGTCCTGGCCATCCGCCAGCGCCAGTATTCAGGGCCGCCGGCGCCCGGGGCGGCATAGATCACCCCGACATTTTCCGGGTTCTGCTCGATCTTTCCCTTGCCGGCCACCTCGTCATCATCATCGGTCTTGTGAAAAGAGGCCAATTCGGAAAGCAGGCCGTCCGCCTCGTCCTTACCGGCGGATTTGATGCCATCGAACAACCCTTTCACCTTTTTGAACTCCCCCACGGAATCCGGTTCAATATGGTCGCCGATCACGTTCACCAGCACTTCACCCGCCACAACCGCGGCTTTTACAAACCATTCCAGCGACGGTCGATCCTCCCTGGGAACCCTGGAGGACATTGGAACACCTTCAAGATTGGGTATCGTTTTACTCCAGACATACTCTTTTTGTGCTTCGGCCAACTGCTCTTCGCGACGCATTTGCTCCCCGATGGAATCATTCTGGGGAAGCGAGGGGTGTCTCCGGGGATTCAACAGATCCAGGTGTTCGAATATTCTTTTGTCGTTCATGATTGTAATTTCCCTTTATGGTCCGAATCGGCAACCACCCGCAAAACGGATGGTATGATGCCCCCTCGAAGGGGCACCTGGTTATAGAAAAGAAAAAAGAGAACCTTCCCCTTTTTTAACAGTTACTTCATCACGTTCCACCAGGAACTATCCCGGGAACAAACCATTTTCACACCACACTCACGACGGAGCGATAGAAGATCAGAGGGTTGGGGGCGCGGAATTAAAGCAACCCGCGCTCGACATTCACGGCAAGCAGAAGGCACCGCAGGGGGGATGATTTCCCGCACCGGCAGAAAGGAAGTCGCGTTTCACAGGTTTTATGTGATTAATCATGAGAAATTCAAAGTAGATAAAAATATATCGCGATCCCCATAAAAAAACAACGTCCTGCCCGGGTTTATTTTCGCGGCAAGGGAAACAACACATCATTTTCATTTTTTTCTTGACACGGCGCCCTTATTTTACTTTTCTTTACTGGACATAATCTTTCAGGTGCTCCTTATGAGCATAAGAGGGAACCCCGTGAAACTCGGGGACGGGCCCGCCGCTGTAACCGGGGACGAGCGCCGCACCATGTCACTGCCCCATGGGGTTGGGAAGACGCGGCCGCAAGGATGATCCGGAAGTCAGAAGACCTGCCTGGAAGATGAGCCGGAATCTCGTGGACCAGGAGAGGCTCGCTGATCTCGATGGATAAAAAGGGATATCCCCGGATCGATTTTTCTTATCGGTCCGGGGATTTTTATTTCCGGACCTGTTTGTGTAACGTCAAAGGGCCAAACAATCCGGGACCCCCCGGGATAGTGCCCCAGCAAAGGAGACTGGAAAATGAAAACCGGTATCATCGTTTACGTGGTCGGCAATCCCAACAATGAGGCATCATTCAACGAAAAATCCGCCCGAGAGAACCTGGGAATCGATGCGGACCTTGTGTCCTTCGTCTTTTCAGGAGAACGCAACACCGACATCGCCTATGAATGGTGGACCATGACCGTGAAAGGCATGTCGCGCATCGTCTGCATGGCGGGGGAGATGATCAAGCCGTCGGTGGTTCGACTGACGGGGCGTGAATTGCAACTCAGCGGTCTTTAAGATCTCCATGGGCAAATTCGCCTGATCAGGATATGCGGGGAGTTTCCGGGAGGACGGGATCGCGATGCCTTTGCGCCGTTGGATGTGGCTGCCGGTTACGGCAATTCTCAAAATCGCCCGGGCTGTTATTTCCGGAAACACCCCGCCTTTTTAACACCCCGGTTCCTTTCCCGATTACGGTTTTTCTCTCCCCCCCTGCCCGAAACCGTGCCGAAAACCGTTCGGAAATCAATCGATTGTCCAATTGAAAGGGATACGCCGACCTTCAAAACTGTCCGTTTCGATTGATCACCCAATTATCCCCGGAGTTCTTCCATGGGGCCATGCCCGTTGAAACTCACACAGCTCCGGAAAGCATTAAACATTTTACCGGCGCCGGCAGGTCCGGTCGGCGCTTCAAGCCCCCGGGAAAAATCCGATGCCGGCCATGCCGACCGCTCGACCGACTCGCCCCCTTTAACAAGCCCCCTTCCCGAGATCCAAATGAATCCAAAGTCGGCTGAAAAGAGGCGGTTTGGAGAAGGTGAAACGATCAGGGTCTCGAGCGAAAATGATGAAATATAGTCGGTGTTGAAAACGTTCCGGGGATCCGAAAGGCCACAGTGGGTTGCCGCAAATTCGATCAACTCATTCCTGGAGGACCACGCCTCCTTTTAATCCGGGGATATTAAGGTGTCAAATTCCTGAAGAGATGGTCGCTGTTCTCCACCAGAAGGTTCATGTAGACGAGTTCCAGATCGATCATCGCCCTGTCCTTGTGGCGAAGCCACTCGGAGAGCCAGGCAAACCTCAGGGCGACAACAAATTCGGTGAGATATTGAAGTCCCGTTTCGGAGATCCCCCCCCATTCCGTCATGGTCTTGAGGAAGTTTCCCACGAGCGGACCCTTCAGGGCCCTGGGGTCCTCGATGCCGATGCATCCCAGCATATTGGCCATGTCGTATATTTCCGGGCGGTATCCCGAAAATTCCCAGTCGATCACACCGACCAGATCGCTTTCCCCCCAGATCACATTCAGTACATGGTAATCCCCATGGCAGAACGAGCGTGGAATGCCGTCGTGGTTCTCCTTGAACCCCCTGTCAAGAAAATCGTTCACCGGTCTTACCCGATCCATGATCTCCGGGTTATGAGTTTGAATATTTCCTTTAATATCCTCAACATAGGATACGATGGAAAAGGAATCGCCGGGGTCTTGCACCATGTCCGCATCCCGGGTTTTTTCGTAGAATTCAACAAGGAAATCGGCCAGAACCTTTCCGCGAAATCCGTCGTAAACATATTCCGGCCGCTTCAGGGGAGTCCCCGTCAGGTAGGGCGAAATCTGAAAATAGAGCCCCCTGTATTCCGAATGGTACTCTCCCCTGCGGTTACAAAGGTAAGGGTATACCCTTGCAACTCCTTTTCCCTTGATCTTTTCCAGGTTCAAGGCAATCCGCTTTTTTTCCGGAAGCGCCCTGCTTGAAATCTCTTCGAGGAGGTAAAGCCGGTGTTCCCGGTCTTCCACGACAATACGGGAAAGAGAGCGTTCAGGGCTTCCGGAGATGTCGAGCCCGCCGTGAACTTTCCCAAGTTCCATATCCCAGGTTGCCGTAATCCCTTCAAGGTGTCCCCGGTTGTTTGCATCCGTTAAAAAAGCCATTCACCGTCCTTTACGCATAAATGTTGCCCATGAGCCCCGGCCGTGTCTCTTTGTTTCCGCCCCACCCTGCCCCCTGTTTTTTATTACCCCGGCTGTTAATTACCCAAGGCAATCGGGTGGCAAATTGCTCATTGACAGGGGGACATGTACCAACGTGTTGCCGTTTTCGTAAAAACGAGACTCATCATCCCGTGATACAACAGGTCCCGAATTATTCGGAGCATCCTCTTTTCCGGTCCACCCACTCCTCTTCCCGGAACGGCGAGCAGCAGGCCTCGGGTAGAAACAATTTTCCCGGTAATGACAAATCTCGCCAACAAGTTTCGGCAATACGGTTCAGCCGGCTTTTCGGCAATGTGGTGATCCATGCCGGAGAAAAGCATGGGCCACATGCGCCAACCGAACGATTCGGAAAAAAGGGTATACCCGGAAGACCGGACCGGGTCAAGTGCCGAACCGGGTCAACTGCCCGACCGTGTCACGGCTCTGTTGTCCGCTAATGGTTCCGGCTGAATGGAAACCACCGAGGCGTCCCGTATTTCCGATTTCGCGGTCTCCATGATGGACTTGAACTCATCCGAAAAGCGGTTTATCTCCCTGGAGTTGGAACTTGCCATGGCGCCCTGATTCTCTATATGCCCCGCAAGGGTTCCGAAGTTATCCTGAAAGGAGGCGATCATATCGGCCACCTTTCTCGACGCCTGCTTGGTGGACCTTGAGAGCTCCTTGATCTCTCCGGCGATCACGTTGAACCCCTTGCCCGCGCCCCCCGACCTTGCCGCCTCGATGGTGGCGTTCAGGGAAAGGAGGTTGGTCTCATCGGCGATGGAGGAGATCAGGTCCACCACCTCGATGATCTCTTCGGCCTTTTCCCCCAGGTCGTTAATGCCGGTGCCCACCCCCCTGCCGGCCGAAACGATCTCGTTGATCCCGCTTATGGCGGAGTCGGAGAGCTTCACGGCATCCTCCAGCACCTTTTCAAGGAAACGCTGTTTTTCAAGGGTTCGTTCCTGCTCCGATGCCAGCTTGCGCACGGCGAACCTGGATTTCTCGCTCTCGTTTCGAGCCGTTTCCGAAGCGGCCTCGGCCCTGCGCTTTTCCCTTTCGGCGGATTTCAACGCGCGCCTTGCCTCGGCGGCCGCCTCGTTTGCGAGCCGATGCTGCTCCCTCACCTTTTCCATGGACTCCCTGACCGCGTCCAGCATGTTGTTGAAACCGAGGGAGAGGTCACCTGTCTCGCTTCCCGTCTCCACCTCGACCTTGAGGTTTTCGGAATAGTCCCTGGTGAGGGTCACATGGTTCATGGCGGCCGTAAGATCCAGGAGAGTGGACCTTGCCCCGTGCTCCGATACGTTCAATCCCAGGCGCTCGTGCTCCTCCGACACACGGAGCCCCCAGATATTATGGGCAAACGTGAACAGCGCATAGGCGGTTATAAAGGTCCATCCAAAACATGCGGCGATGCCGGCAAGCTGCACCCCCGTCTGCCAGAGCCGCGTTGTTTCCCCGAGGTGCTCCGGCAGGATGAAGATCCCCACGGCAAGGGTCCCCCAGGCGCCGCAGATCCCGTGAACAGCAACGGCTCCCACCACATCGTCCAGCTTTACCGTCTTTTCGATGAAGTTGATGGAAACGTACACAACGGCGCCGCTCACAAGTCCGATAATGGAAGCCCCCATGGGCGATACCACCGCGCACCCCGCCGTGATGCCCACGAGTCCTCCCAGCACGCCGTTACAGATCATTTCGGCCTGTGGCTTTTTCGTGGGGCTGTTGAACCAGCTGATCACACTGCACCCGACGCATCCCCAGCAGGCGGACAATACCGTGTTCAAAGCGATGCCCGCCACATCAAAGGAAGCGGCAAGGGTGCTCCCGCAGTTGAACCCGAACCACCCCAAAAAGAGAATAAAGGTCCCCAGGAACGCCGTTACCATGGAATGGGGCTGAATCTCCCTCGGATTTCCCTCTTCATCGAACTTGTTCCTTCTTGCACCCACCACCATCACCCCCGCAAGGGCCACCCAACCTCCCACGGAATGGACCACCGTGGAACCGGCAAAATCGATAAATCCCAATTTCTCCAGCCAGCCCGAAGGGTTGCCGGACAAAAGCCCCCCCCATGCCCAGTGACCGAAAACCGGATAGATCAGCGCGGAAGCGATCAGGGACATGATAAGGTAGCCGCCGAACTTGATTCTTCCGGCAACGGCACCCGATGTGATGGTCGCGGCGGTTCCCACGAACACCGCCTGGAATATGAAAAACACGGACCGCCAGGGATCTTCCCCCCCGATCAGAAAGCCGCTGGAGCCGATAAGCCCCCCCAGGGAATCTCCGAACATGATTCCGAACCCCAAAACCCAGAACAGGGTGACGGCAAGCACGAAATCGGCGATATTCTTGATCGCCACGTTGATGGAGTTCTTGGCCTCGGTGAGCCCGCTCTCCAGGCACATGAAACCGGCCTGCATAAAGAATACAAGGGCGGCGGACAAGAGCACCCAGATCATATTGAGATTTTCCTGAACGGCCGGCGCCTGAATTCCTGCCTCGCTTCCCCCCGCATATGCCCCTTCGGCCGCGAAAAACAACAGGTTCACGAACAGAAAACCCGGAAAACGATGTAGTTTGGAAATAATTCGATTCATGGCCGACTCCTTGATTTAATGCGTTTAAAAAAAGAGTCTTCAATCTGCAATGCATATGCCGGCCCTGCCACGCCCCGTCCTTTCCTCTATAGATTCAAACCTTTGCACCAGACAACATTGGTGAATCATTTACTCCAAACTACATTTCTGTTACTTTTCTAAACACCATTCTTACACAAATGCAATTAACAGCCCGCTTTCCCCGCATTCCAGCAATAATCGAATTAAATCTGCAAATCCGTTCATTCGCCCAATCATCTTCCATGACGCCGACTATACACACCATACAGTGGCGCCCCAATGCCGTGCATCACGTTGCTGAAGGAGATCATCGACCTTCATGCCCCCCGAATACGGGAGAAAAGAAATAACATCGTCGGGCCTATGAACAGCAGATGCGGAACATGGCCTTGTACCGGTGAGGCAAAAAGCCTTCGATTACGAAGCCACCGAGACAGTTATTGTTAAGACCCCGGAGACAACACGGGTGTGGGATTGGTCCGGGGGGAGCGGAAATAGCATTGGAAATATCCGAGAAGAGGAATCTAACGGCACTGAACGCCACCATCGAAGCCGCCAGGGCCGGTGAAGCGGGAAAGGGGTTTTCCGTTGTGGCCAACGAGATCAAAGAGCTTGCGGGACAAACCGCCGAGGCCACCCGCCAAATCCAGGAGAAGATCGACGGTATCCAGGGGGCCACCCGGCAGACGGCATCGGAGACCGACCTTATTTCCGGAATTATCAACGATGTGGACGGCATCGTCGGCACCATCGCATCGGCCGTGGAGGAGCAGAGCACAAAAAGTCGCGAAATCGCCGACAACCTGTTCCAGGCGTCCGGGGGCATCCAGGAGGTAAACCGGAACGTGTCCATGAGTTCCACCTTCTCCGGGGAGATCGCGCGGGATATCGACCTTCTCAATCACCTCACGGAAAGCATGAACGGAAACTGCGGACAGGTCCACCAACGCGTGAACGCGCTGTCCGGACTGGCCGGCACATTGAACGAAATGGTCCTCAAGTTCAAGGGATAAACGCCTCCCGGCCGGAAGGAGTTACAGGTTTTCCGGAAGATAATCTTCCCTTACGGGTGAAAACACCTCGACCACCACCGCGTGTTCCAGAATCTCGACACCGTGCTCGGCATCCCCGGGAATAGACCAGCTGTCGCCCGGGACCACATCGTGGGTCTCGCCGGATATGGTGAGGCGCATTTTACCGGAGACCAGGTAACCGGTCTGCTCATGGGGATGACTGTGGGAAGGTATTTTCCTTCCCTTTTCGAGGCGAAACTCGCTAAGCAGGGTTTTTTCTCCGAAACAAAGGGTCTTCAGCTTTATTCCCTCCAGGACCTCTTTATAACCATCCGAATTACCTTTTGAAAACATTGTTCTCCGTCTCCTTTGCAGTCCTTGTTGCCGCGTGTCCCCGCGCCCCTTGCAACGGGAATCACCGTTAACCCATACAGACTTTTGTCGACATAGTCAAAACCGATCCATCCGGTGGAATTCAGAAACCATCCAATCAAATCCGCAACCGGTATATGACCGACATATAACCGGCATTTGCCCCCTCCAATCAATGCGTATCAATAACGTTCATTACCATTAGTAAAAACGATTAATATCGAGTTGGGAGACGGTTACAGCCCTGTGGTACTCATACATGTCATTTGCACTGTCGAATCTGTTGCCCTTTTCATCCACATAATATCGCGACCCCGACCAGTCCTCCATGGAGGCGTTTTCGTCCGTCCTTTTCATTCCACGGACAACCCTTCCACCGACCTCTCGGATCCAATCGGCAAGATCCATGCAGATTTTTTCCACGGTCCATGAAAGGGCCGCAGCCAGGGACAAAGCCGTAATGAAATAAACAGTTCCTCTTATCATCACATCCTCCTTTCAAAACGATACTTAAACTTGAAACCAGGTCGGGGGCTCGGCAACTGCCGACCCATTTTTCGCCCCCCCACAACCATATTAATATGCAATCATTACACCCATCATTCCAATTAATCAATCAAATTCATACAAAACAATCAGCAAGGCGATTAATCTGCTCCTTAAACTCGGCGAAAAGAAAGCCGCACCTCTTCAGTAAAGTTCACGGGTCAATCGGCAGTCCCACATATCCCCGGGGAACGATCCGCTTGCCGCACATCCGCCGGTACCTCTAAGTACAGCGAACCGATTCGGTAAATCGGATTTTCCTGATTCCCTTCACAATAAATTTTACAGGACCAAATCACATATATAGTTGACTTTGTCAACCATACATACTGATCCTCTACAGGCAATGGAGACATCGGCACCATCTTTTTAACTTTGTATTCGAGCACTTGAACTCAAAAACAGGAGAATGGGTCTCGAAGAGAGCACCTATTTGAAAAACCGGCATTGATGAATTCACATGGAAACCGGCCTCTCCATATGCTTATCCGGACAAGGTATTGTTTCGGAACACATTGGAGACTGATTCTGGAAAAGAAAAAGGACCTTGAAGCACCGCCGCGTGGATTACCCGGCCGGGATCATTTCGCGGATCGGGATAGTGGATCGGGATAGTGGATCGGGATAGTGGATCGGGATTGGCGGA
>PPCM01000753.1_pt1 | contig 21047 bp, 21 predicted proteins | sample 1555541 | NCBI WGS metagenome assembly PPCM01 (sample SAMN05284479, study PRJNA326546) | Marine sediment metagenome, whole genome shotgun sequencing project. | isolation source: marine sediment | place: Germany: Wadden Sea | collected 2012-09-05 | reverse complement strand
TTAATAAAGGAATTGCCTGACGCTGCATGTTTGCACCCATTAGTGCACGGTTCGCATCATCATGTTCCAAGAACGGAATACAAGCAGTTGATACAGATACGATCTGTTTTGGAGAAACGTCGATATAATCAATATCTTCTAATTTGAATAACTTAGTTTCACCATAATGTCTCGCAACTATTTCATCAGCTAAAATTACATTGTTTTCATCTAATTCAATATTAGCCTGACCAATAACATATTTTTCTTCCATATCAGCACTTAGATATTGAAGTTGATCTTCTAATACTCGTCCAGTACCTTTTTCAACTGGATAATATGGAGTTTCAATAAATCCATACTCATTTACTTTTGCATAAATACTTAAACTGTTTATTAACCCAATGTTTGGTCCCTCAGGTGTTTCAATCGGACAGATTCTTCCATAGTGAGAGTAGTGAACGTCACGTACTTCATAAGAAGCTCTTTCTCTTGATAACCCACCAGGTCCTAGGGCAGAAATTCTTCTCTTATGCGTTAACTCATCTAATGGGTTTGTTTGCGCCATGAACTGAGAAAGCTGAGAACTACCGAAGAACTCTTTGATTGTAGAAGATAATTGCTTACTCTCAATCAAGTTTCCTGGTTTCATTTCTGTAGGATCTTTTGTAGACATATTCTCACGAATACGTTTATCGATTTTTGTTAAACCAATACGGAATTGGTTCTGTAATAATTCACCAATCAATCTTAAACGACGGTTTTGTAAATGGTCAATAACCATATCATGTCCAGCACCATCATAAAGGTTCATGTAATAACTCATAGAAGCAAAGATATCACTTGGTGTGATTGTCATTCCTCTTTCAGGAGTATAATTACCAACGATACGAACAGTTGTTCTTTCTTCGTTTTTAGTAATAACAACGTCTAAAGTTTCTACATAAATTGGTTCATCAAACCAGTTACCTGAGTAATTTAATTCTCTTGTAATTGATTCTCTGTTAGCTTTAATAATTTCTTCCACTTCATCTTTAATGATTGCACCTTTTTCAATTAATACTTCACCAGTATTAATATCAACTAAATCTTTAGCAAGCTCTAATCCTCTAGCTCTTTCTAATACATCTAGTTTTTGGTTAACTTTATAACGTCCTACAGACGCTAAATCATAACGTTTTGGATCAAAGAAACGTGCGATGATTGTTCCTTTAGAACCTTCAATCGTACCTTGCTCACCATTACGTATAGTAGTGAATGCTTTTAATAAAGCTTGATCAGTGTTAGTTGTAGTATCTTTTGCCAATGTTTCTAATAAATGAGGATTATCACCGAATAGGTCAATAATTTCTTCATTACTTGAAACACCTAAAGCTCTAGCTAATACACTTAACTCTAATTTTTTAGATCTATCTAGTTTTACATATAATTCATCTTTAGATTTGATTTCAAACTCTAACCAAGCACCTCTTGTAGGGATTACTTGTCCCATAAAGATATCTTCATTACGTTTTTTATCAAACTCTTTAGTGAAGTAAACACCAGCAGAACGGATAATCTGTGTAACGATTACACGTTGTGCACCATTGATTACGAATGTTCCTTCTGGAGTCATCATTGGAACATCACCTAAGTAAAGCTTTTGTTCCTTAATTTCACCTGTATCTTCAAATACTAATTTAACGTTAACTCTTAATTTAGAAGAATAATTTACTTCTCTTCTTTTTGATTCTGGAATGTCATGTACTGGCTCTTCAAACTCAAAGTCTCCAAAGTACATTTTAATATTCCCAGAATGATTTTCAATTGGAGAGATATACTCAAACAACTCTTTTAACCCGTCATTTAAAAACCAATCAAAAGATTGTAATTGAATGTCAATTAACCCAGGTAAGTCTGCATTCAACTTTACTCTAGAATAATTTCTTCTCTCACGATGTTTACCATATTTTTCAGTCTTAAAATTCATTCTTTCACCTCGTCTTCTTAAAAGAACTTATTGCACTCTACATTTTTGTAAAGTCATGTCTACTCTAACGCCTTGCTAAAGTATTTCGTTAATACTTCTTAAGATAAAGTAACCTTTATCCTTAGTAACTACCTCTGCATTACCAAAAGTTTCTATCATCTTTTGTTTAGCAGAAGGAGCCCCTTGTTTCTTTTGAATTACAATCCAAAGTTCACCGTCTTTGTTTAGATAGTTTTTGGAATTCTCAATTATTGCATGTACGATGTGCTTACCCGCCCTGATTGGTGGGTTAGAAATGATGCTCGAATACTTATCAACCACGTTCTCATACATATTAGACTTGAAAACTGTTACATTACCAAGTTTATTCAACTTGATATTTTTTCCAGCTAACTCGATCGCTCTGTCATTGATATCGACCATATCTATTCTATGTTTTGGGAAGAGCGTACCCAATACAATCCCGATAGGTCCATAACCACAGCCTACATCCAATATTCTCTTACCTGGTCCACTAAATGCGTTAATCAGAACGCGTGACCCGTAATCAATGCCTCCCTTAGAGAAAACACCAATATCCGTTAGAAAAGAGAATCCATAATCACCAAAAACAGCCTTAATCATCTTAGGCTTACTTTCTAGATTGCTGTTATTTGTGTAATAGTGATCCATATAATCACCTTTCATTAAGGAATTTAAGGGGCGGAAAGCACGCTTCCCACCCTTTAATATAATTCCGAAATTATTTAACTTCTACAGAAGCACCAGCTTCTTCTAATTGTGCTTTGATTTCTTCAGCTTCTTCAGGTGTAATACCTTCTTTAACTGGAGAAGGAGCACCATCTACAACAGCTTTCGCTTCTTTTAGTCCTAAACCAGTGATTGCTTTAACAGCTTTGATAACTGCAACTTTAGAAGCACCAGCGCTTGCTAAGATTACTGAAACTTCAGTTGGACCTTCATCAGCAGCAGCTGGAGCAGCAGCAACAGCCATAGCGCTAGGGTCAACACCGAATTCATCTTTCATAGCATCTACTAATTCTTTAACTTCTAAAATAGTCATTTCTTTTAAAGCTTCAATAAAAGCATCTCTTGTTAATTTAGCCATAATATATTCCTCCTAAATAGGTTAGTTATAATTTTTCTTTTGGAAAGTGCATACAGAATTACTCTGCTGCTTCTTCTCCATCTTCTTCTGTATACAAGTGCATAGCGATTGCTAAGTCTTTTACAGTACCCATCATACCAGCTGCTAACATTGTTAACAATTGTTCTCTTGATGGAAGTGTAGCGTATACCAATAATTCGTCATTACCAACGTAGTTACCGTCAATAACCCCAACTTTTAAGTCAAGTTTGTCATTTTCTTTTGCAAAGTCATATAAGACTCTTGCAGCAGCAACTGAATCCTCTTTTGAGAATGCGATTGCGTTTGGTCCTTTTAATGAATCTACTAAATCTTCTTGTCCAGCTTCAACAGCGGCTCTACGAACGATGTTATTCTTGATAACTTTCATTTCGCAACCCTCTGCTAATAAGTTTCTACGTAGTGTTGTTACTTGTTCAACAGTAAGACCTAAATAGTCTACTACTACGATAGATGCTGAATCGTTGATTTTCGCAGTTAGAGCGTTTACCTCATCAACTTTTCTTTGAAGTGTTAACTCATTCATTTGTTCCACCTCCTGCTTTTTCTAAATAGAAAACCTCTTAAGTCATCAGACAAAAGAGGGAAATCATCAATTTAATGATTTTTCACCTCGGTAGGAAATTAAGCTTTCGCACCTACTGTCTACGGGAAACACTAACCATGCTATTAGTTATGTTTTTTGATTTTTATAATTTGTATTAAATATTATTCAACATTTAATGAATCTGTATCTAATTTGATACCAGGTCCCATTGTAGAAGAGATTGCTACATTCTCAACATAAGTACCTTTTACAGTTGAAGGTTTAATTTTCATTAATCTTGCATATAATGCTTTAATGTTTTCTTCAACTTTTTTAGCATCGAATGAAACTTTACCAACTGAAACTTGAACATTACCAACTTTATCGTTTCTATATTCAACTTTACCTGCTTTAATTTCATTGATTGCTTTTGTTACATCCATAGTAACAGTTCCTGTTTTAGGGTTTGGCATTAATCCACGAGGTCCTAATACTCTACCTAGTTTCCCTACTTCACCCATCATGTTTGGTGTAGCAACTACTACGTCAAAGTCCATGAATCCATCTTGAACTCTTTGTACTAAATCACTATCTCCAACAATGTCAGCTCCAGCATCTTTCGCTTGTTGTGCTTGATCACCTTTGGCGAATACAGCAACAGTTTGCGTTTTACCAGTACCATGTGGCAATACGATTGCTCCACGGATATTTTGGTCTGCTTTTCTTGGATCTACATTTAATCTTACTGCTAATTCGATTGTAGCATCGAATTTTTCGAAACTTAATTCTTTAACTAAGCTTACTGCTTCGCTAACTTCGTAGCGTTTACCTTTTTCTAATTTAGTAATCGCTGTTTGAAGTTGTTTACCTTTTTTTGGCATTTTACTTCCTCCTAAATGTGGTTTAACGGAATCTCCTCCCACAGTTTAGATTGTTATATATACAACCTAAATGCGATTAGTCCTCAACAACGATTCCCATGTTCTTAGCAGTTCCTGCAATAATGTTCATTGCAGCATCGATATCATTTGCATTTAAGTCAGGCATTTTGATTTCTGCTATTTCTTTTAACTTGTCACGAGAAATTGTCGCAACAGTTTCATTTGCACCTAAAGCACTACCGCTTTTGATGTTACAAGCTTTTTTCAATAAATCGCTTGCTGGTGGTGTTTTCATAACGAAGCTATAGCTTCTGTCATCGTACACACTAATTACTACCGGAATGATATTACCCATTTTATCTTTTGTCGCATCGTTGAAACGAGTACAAAATTCTTGGATATTAACTCCAGCTTGACCTAATGCAGGTCCTACCGGTGGAGCTGGATTCGCTCTACCTGCTTGAATTTGCAATTTTACTACTTTTGCAACTTCCTTCTTTTTAGCCACTAGACGCACCTCCTTGTGTTCTGTGATGTGGTTATATTGGGATAAACCCTCCCACACGTAAATATAAGCATGGCGTATTACACGCCCATACATTCTACAAGATATAGGTGTCAAAGTCAATAGAATCCCATAAAAAAGACAAAAGGATTCTTCGATTTGAGAATCCCTTAAATTATTTAATTATCGAAAATACTAATTCTCAACATCCACATCTACTACGTCTTCACTAGTAGAAGAGTTTTCACTTCTTCTAAACTCATTAAATTTACCCATAAAATTCATTTTCACAAACAATCTAATAGAACCATATCCTAATAGGATTAAACCTATTGTGATTGTAAATGCAAGTATTACTATTTCAGGTACTAGTACTATTACTACTCCAAATAATATCGCTGCTAATCCAGCCCCTGCAAGTGATCTATTCATTGGTGTTTGAACTTTTCTATATTTAATCATTCTGTATGATCCATTATAAATTAACATTCCACCTAATAAATATCCTAAAACATCTCTATCAGGGATGATTGAGTTCGGTAACAATAAAACAATCCCGATAACAATCATAAGTAAACTATTAACAACTCTTTTATTCTTCGTAGTGATTTTAAAGTGTAATCTTTTAAATCCACCGATTACTAAACCAACACCTACGAATAGCGAAAGAATAGTAAATACTTTAAATGGAAAGATTAAAACAATTAATCCCAAAACAAGTGCTATAATACCATCAATTTTTTTATTCCACATTGCCATAATATCACCTCAGTTAATTATAACTTATTTTCACTTAAAAGTGTTAGTAGTTGAATATTTCTTTCTAAGTATCTTTGATAAGGATCATTGTCATTTTCAGTATTATGTTTAAGAGCATCTTCTACTTTTATAAAGCGTGGTTCAAATCCATATTCAGCTTCATACTTTTCTAAACTTTGTGAAGTCATACTAAGTAAACTACACTCATAAAAGTGACTCTTCATATTAAAACACATATCTCCAAATTTACTATCTCTAAACTCATCTATGAATCCTAAATACTTATTTACCTTAACAACTGCACCAGCTTCTTCCAGTGCTTCCCTAATGCAAGTTTCTTCAAGAGATTCACCCTCTTCAACTCCTCCACCAGGAAAGATAAATGTATTCTTAGATGAAATAAATACCATCAGCAAGTTATCTCCATCTTTAATGATAGCTCTAACTGCTTCCCTTGATTCAAATTTATCATAGTTCTTAGTTGTATGATCTATTGTTTTAATTAACATAAACTCCTCCAAAAAAAGAAAGGCTAGAAATTTCTAGCCTTGTTTTATTTCAACTTGTGAGAATGATAATTCTAATGGTGTACTTCTACCAAACATATCTACAAGAACTTCAAGTTTTTGATCTTCTTGATTGATTGTTTTAATAACACCAATTTGACCCATGAATGGACCATCAGTGATACGTACGTTGTCTCCGATTTCTGCTTCAAGAACAATTTCTTCAACCATACCACATTTTTTCAAGATTGGTTCAATCTCTTCTGTAGTTAATGGAACTGGTTTAGTTCCTCCACCACTTGAACCTAAGAATCCTGTACAACCAGGTGTATTTCTTACAATGAACCATGATTCATCAGTTACGATCATCTCAACGAATACGTATCCTGGGAACATTTTTTTCATTTTTTCGACTTTTTTACCATCTGGTTTTGTTTCAATTTCTTTTACTTCAGGTATAAATACTTGAAAGATAAAATCTTCCATACCCATTGAAGTGATACGTCTTTCAAGATTAACTTTAACACTATTTTCAAATCCTGAACTCGTTTGCGCGATGTACCAACGTCTTTCTTCCATTATCATCACCTACATGAATAACTTAAAGAATGCAGTAATTGCTGAATCATAAATAATAAAAATTACTGTTAACCCTAAGATGAAAGAAAATACTTTAACAGTATGATCTCCATATGTTTTTTTTGATGGAGAAGTTAATCTTCTTACTTCTTTAAATGAAGGCTTGAAGATCGGCCAACTTCCAACTACTAATCCAATAAACCCAGCGATCATGAAGATAATTGCTGAAACTAATGGAAAATCTCCTAATAATGGGAAATCTGCTCTTACAGCTAAAGTTCCATTCATTAAGAATGCACTTACTACCATAATAACTATTGAAATCAAAATTAAGAATAAGCTTTCATACTTATACTCTTTTGATAGGATATCCCAAACTTTACTTTTATTCTCACTCATAATATAAATCCTCCTACAGAGCTACTTTGTCTCTTTGTGTAATGTGTGTTTGTTACACTTCTTACAATACTTTTTTATTTCTAGTCTTTCTGCAACTTGTGTATTTTTCTCAACGTTATAGTTTCTAGACAAACACTCTGTGCAAACCAAAATTACTTTTTTTCTCATAATATTTTACCTTTTTTTACGCTATAAAAATATACCAAATATACTGTGTGTTGTCAAGATAGCGACTTATAACATCTAAGCTTTATCTTAATTCGGTATAAGGCATTATAAACCTTTTTCTCTGGTAGAGACAATACTTTACACAAATCTTTTATTTTTTCATTGTTTACGTAATGTTCATAAAACACATCGAACTCCGATTCAGTTAACACTTCAAAGGCAACTTCTATATGTTTATTCGTTATATAATATCGTTCTTCTTCCTCAATATGTATTGTATTTATTATTTCTTCAGAAAGAATCGATAATGGTTTATTATACTTCTTTAACAGCGTTAAAAACTTCCTTACTAGCAGCAGTTCAAAAAATCTTGTGAACGACTTACCAAATTTTGTATCAAACTTACGAATAGCTTCTAATAAAACCAAACACCCTTCTTGGTAAAAATCCTCAATCTGACTATAATGTATGTTAAATCTATATATCTTAGAACGAATTAAGTTCTGATATTTATCATACATTATTTCTTTTGCTGTTTCATTTCCTTCTTCTATTAGATATAGCAACTCATAATCATTAATAATAACTCCTCCTTAATGACGATCTTTAAAAACCTCGTACATCATTAAAGCGGCTGAAACTGATGCATTCAGTGAATTGATTTTTCCATTCATTGGAATCTTCACTAAATAATCACATTGTTCCTTAACTAATCTACTAATCCCTTTTCCTTCTGAACCAATAACAATCGCTACACGCATATTCCCATCAATCTCCGTATAGTCCATACTTGCATCACTATCAGTTCCTACTACCCAAACACCCATCTCTTTGATCTTTTTAATTGTTTGAGTAAGATTCGTTACTTGAGCAACTGGCACGTATTCAATCGCACCTGTAGATACTTTCGCAACTGTATGGTTTAATCCAACTGATCTATTCTTTGGTATTACTACACAGTCAACATTCGTCGCCTCTGCAGTTCTAAGAATAGCTCCTAAGTTCTGAGGATCTTCTAAACCATCTAAAATTATAATAAAAGGATTTTCATTTCCTTCTAATATCTCACCTATGTCAGCGTATTTGTAATCTTCTACATACGCTACAATTCCCTGATGTTTATCCTTAGGGAACTTTAAATCCATCTCTGCTCGTCTTAAGATATTAATCTTAACATCTTTACTCTCAGCATACTTAAGTACACTTTCGCAGCTATTTAAGTTTTGATAAGAGACGTACACTTCAAAGAACTTTCTCTTACTATCCGCTGCACTTATTACAGCATTCTTACCTACGATTTTACTTGGCATGTTGCACCTCTATTATCTCAATTATTTTTTTTACTAATTCCTTCATTCGCACCGAGTCCTTCATATATAGATTCCCAATCAAACTCTCCAAACCAGTTGCTAGTTTATATTCCATCATACTAGCAGTCTTTTTAGTTTGTTTCGCACTAGAATTTCTTCCTTGCTTAAATGCTCTCACTTCATCTTCACTTAGTACTTCAAGCAACTCAACAATCGCACCAGCTTGCGCCTTAGCGTTCGTATAACGAATCGCTTCTTTATGTAGTCTATTAATCTTTGTATACCCCTTAGAAATCAAATACTCCCTAACCTCTAACTCATACACAGCATCACCTAAGTAAGCATAACTAAGTCCATTCATTAAATCACGCCTTTTTCAGACAACACAACTCTTAGCTCATCCGCTTTTTCAAAATTCTTTTCTTTTCTAGCATCAAGCCACTCAAGATATGTCTCTTTCGTAACAGAGTCCATTCTTTCATACTTGATATCTAATCCAAGAACGTAGAAATAAGTACAGATTGTATTATATAGTTTACCGTATGACGCAACGTCTTTATTTCTAACAGCTACATTTATCTTCTTAACCAATGAATATAACCCAGTGATTACATTCGCTGTATTAAAGTCTCCATCCATCGCTGTTTCAAGTTCTGTAATTGACTCTGAAATCATTTCTTCATTAAACGAATCTGTTAAATCCATTTCAGTGAACAACTGTTTAAACGCTCTATTAACCTTCTCATATTCCTTCGTAACACTATTCATTAACTCATACGTAAAGTTAATAGGTGCACGGTAAGAATTTGATAATACTAACAGTCTATAAGCATTCTTATCATACTCTTTTAAAAGATCTCTCAATAAAATCATATGACCACTAGATTTACTCATTTTAGCATTGTTTAAATCAATTCTTCCATTATGCATCCACACTTTGGCTAAACCTCTCCCGTGAAGAGCGTGTGTTTGTGCTAGTTCATTTTCGTGATGAGGGAATCTTAAGTCTATTCCTCCACCGTGGATATCAACTTCTCCACCGAATATATCATCAATCATCGCTGAACATTCCGTATGCCATCCAGGACGACCATCTCCAAAGTCTGCTTCAAAGATTACTCCTTCAGTATTATGTTTCCATAACATAAAGTCTAATGGATCTTCTTTTTTAACATTCACATCTACTCTTGATCCTGACACTAAATCTTCTGTATTTTGTCCGCTTAGTTTACCGTATCCTTCAACTTTGTTTACTCTAAAGTAAACATCCCCACCAGATTGATAAGCGAATCCCAGATCAATTAACTTCTGTACGTACTCTGTAATCTCACCCATGTACTTTGTAACTCTAGGTACTACATCAGGAATTAGTGAGTTTAAAGACTCAACATCTTCTAAAAATGCATTTGAATACTTCTCAGCTAATTCAAACTCTCCCATTCCTTCTTTTAAAGATTGCATGTATATTTTATCATTCACGTCAGTTAGGTTAGATGCAAACAATACATCGTATCCTTTATATAAGAAATATCTTCTTACTACATCAAAGAAAACGACTGGTCTTGCATTTCCGATGTGGATGTAATTGTATACAGTAGGACCACATACGTACATCTTCACCTTATTTTCTTCGATTGGTTTAAATTCTTCAAGCTTATTTGTTAGCGTACTGTAAATTTTCAACTCATCACACCTCCTATTGAACTATTATTCCGTATCTACCAATAATTTTATACTCAACACCATCAACATTTACCTCTAAGTAAATTGTTTCAATGTCTTCTTCATATAGATCAGTAACAACCTCATAGACATCGTCTACATTGAAGTCATATATATACTCCCAACCAACTACCACACCTACTTCATTAACAAAGTAGACATAAGCATCTAATACATCCGCATCATCTAATAAACTAAATGTGATTTGGAATTTACTTGCATACCATTTTGCATCTGATTGTTCATACGTTTTAATTTCTAACTCTTCGTTATACATACTGAAATCCATTGGTTCTTCAATTAAATGGATATCCATTTTAATATGTTTTTCATTAAACCACAAGTACGATGTTTTATAATTTAAATCCATATATATATCATCCGGCTTAAATCCAATTACTTTACTAAATCTATAACCTTCATACTTCGCTATATTGAAGTCATCAAGTTCTATAACTTCTTTTAATATATTATTCTCATACAAGTACAGACTAGCTTGTCCATTTCTTGTTTCTTCTGTCGCATACATATCAAGTGTAAACTCATATTTAGGTTCACCTTCTACAATACCAAGCGAATCTATTAAAATGCTAGGAACCAGTTCAGTTGCCTCATCTGTATAATCACTAAAATCTATTTCAACACTATGAATCGGACCTTGAACAAAAATAGGAACCTCACTAGCTTCAGAAAAAATATCACTCGTTTCAGTTGTGATATATCTAGTAACGAAGAAGACTTCATCAATAGACCTTCCTGAATCATCGAAATAAACTACAATGTCATCAAACTCCAATAAATCGTAATACTCAGAAAAGAAAGAATCTACAAGTTCTCCATCAGCATAAAAATATAACTCATAATACATATACTTCAAGTCATCTGATAATTCCATAGAAACTGTAGTTACGTAATCAGATGTATCTTCACTATAAACAACGTCTGTTTTAACACTACCAATAGATGTCTCAGGTAATGTTTCAACTGGTCTTTCAATTGAATAGTTCTCGTCCAATATCCAGTCAACGTAATCAGTTACAGTATCAATTACAGCTTCATTATATCCTGAATAAGTCAATCTATAATTTCCTCTAATAGAAGTTATATTAGACTTGAAATACAATTCATTATAATCAGAATATTGCTGCACAAGTTCATTAATATCAAACTCAATATACTCAACTTGATAATTATCATCAAACTTCATAGTAGCTATAACAGTGTACTCTAAGTCTACTTCGATAAAATTGAATATTGATGAAGCAAATAACGACTCAAATGTATCACTTGATAAATCAGCTACTGCGATTCTATAAAGAGTTGGATCAACACTTACTTGATTCTCTCCTCTATAGTTAATCTCTTCATTTTGGAACAAAATGGCATTTACAATTGCAGCAGGATCAATTGATCCCATACCTAGTTTATACATCTGAGTTAACTCAACTGCATACCAATCATTCTCAGGCTTCACATACCCTTTATTATTCAGTAAATCCTTATAAGAAGAAAAAGAATAGTACCCTCTTTCCTTCTCTCCGTGGAAGTCTGTTAGTAATCTTATCTCATTTTCTGTATAGATAACACTGTTGTTGTATTCAATTAAGTTTGTAATCTCAACAGTTCTATTATGTGGTTGCTCCTCATTCACTCCATATTGTTGAAAGAAAAACTCTTCAGTCACACTAAAATTCGCTGTCGAACCCATTGCTTCAGCGAGTCTATTCTCAACATTAAATTTTTCTTCAGTACATCCCATTAATAGCAATATAACTAGAACGAAGAACTTTTTCATAAGCCACCTCTATTTATTTAATACTCTATCCTTACCAAGTAAAGCTAATGCCTTAGGTAAATCAGGTCCATGCATTGTTCCAGTAGTAGCGATTCTTACTGGCATAAATAACTCTTTCCCTTTTACTTCAGCTAACTCACCTGTTTTATTAATTGCTTCTTTAATATTTTCAGCAGTGAACTCATCTAAATCAGATAATAACCCTAAAAATACCTCAATTGTTTTATCACAGTCGTTTTCTTCTAAGAATACTTTCGCATCACTTTCCATCTCAAATGGTTTAAATAACTCATGATGATACTCAACTACTTGTCCTACATTATCTAAACGGTCTTTGTAAAGCATACAGAAGTCGTTTAACCATACTTCATTTGAAGTATCAATACCGTCTGCATCTAAGAATTCTTTAGCCATTGTAATATAACGTTCTTGATCCATTGTTTTAATATATTGGCTATTCATCCAGTTAAGTTTCTTAATATCAAACACTGCTGGTGAATTATTAATTCTTTTTATATTAAATACTTTTTCTAACTTATCTAACGTGAACTTTTCTTTCTTACCTTCAGGACTCCATCCTAATAGAGCTAAGAAGTTAACTAAAGCTTCAGGAAGATACCCTTTTTCCATAAACTCTGAAAAGAATCCATCTCCATCACGTTTTGAATATTTTTTGCCTTCATTATTAACAACGTGTGGTAAATGAACATAGATCGGTTCATCCCAACCAAACGCATTATATAATAATGTGTACTTAGGCGTAGAAGTTAAATACTCATTCCCACGAACAACGTGAGTGATATTCATAGAATGATCATCAATTACATTCGCGAAGTTATACGTAGGAAACTTATCTGACTTCAATAAAATTTGATCCTCTATTTGATCATTTTGAATTTTAATATGTCCATAAACCTGACAATCAAAAGAAGTTTCACCTTCATTCGGAGTTACTTGACGAATAACGTACTCTTCTCCGTTTTCTATTTTATTCGATATATCTTCTTCTGTTAAATGTTTACAATGTCCGTCATAAAAGAAGTTTTCCTTTTTAGCTTGAGCTTCTTCTCTTAAAGCATTCAATCTTTCTTCAGAACAGAAACATTTATATGCTTCTCCTTTAGAAACTAACTCTTCAGCATACTTCTCATAAGACCCAACTCTTTCAGACTGAATATATGGTCCAAACCCACCATCTTTATCTGGACCTTCATCCCAAATAAGACCACAAGTTTTCAATGTTTCATAAATTACTTCAGTAGCTCCTTCAACATATCTCTTTTGGTCCGTATCTTCAATTCTTAAAATGAACTTACCATTACGGTCACCTTTCGCAATTAAATATGTAAAAATAGCACTTCTTAAATTCCCTATATGGATAAAACCAGTAGGACTTGGTGCAAATCTCGTTCTAATCATTTCTACTACCTCTTTTTCTTTTAAGTCAACCTTAATTATACTATAAGATGTTTATTAAACAAAGAAAAACCCCATAAAAATGGGATTATTCAATCATCAATTATTAATTGAACTTAACATCTTCTCTTTTTGTTTCATCTGCTTCAAAGAAATCCTTTTTAGTAGCATTAATCATACCCGCAACAATCGATTGTGGGAACACTACTACTTTTTGGTTATATGAAGATACATTCGCATTATAAAGTCTTCTAGCTGCTTGTAAATGTTCTTCTACATCTAATACTGCACTTTGAAGTTCTAAAATATTCGTATTAGCTTTTAAATCAGGGTACTGTTCAACTACAACATTGATTCCTGACATCAGTTTGCTCATTTCATTATTAAACGCTTGTTTTTCAGCAACTGTGTTAGTACCTGATTGTCTCATTTGAATAACACGTTCCAAAGTACTCTTTTCATGTTCCATATACTTCTTAGCTAAATCCCACATCTTCGTTAAAGAGTCAAATCTCTTTGTCAAAGCTACATCAATACCTGAATCAGCTTCTTCAATCTTTACTTCCATTAATTTAAAACTATTTCTAACTCCAATAAACCAAAGCCCTAGTACTGCTAGGGGTATTAATACGTATAAAAATTCCATGTAATTTCTCCTTATTTAAATATATTTTTATTCAATTTCAATTCGTCAATAATATCTTTAATGATTTGAAACTCACTTTTAAACCTGTCTCCAAGTGATTCATCTATTCTTGAAAACACAGGTAACTCGAAACTATCACTTCTGTTATCAAGTGCTATAAACATTTCTCCATTAATAAATGAGAAATAAAACACTCCTCTACGTTCGCGTTCTAGTTCTATTAACTGTTCCATTAAATGGGGAGTTAAGATATAGAATGCAGTGTGATCATCTGTCGAGTACGTTGTAAATGTTTTATTGAAAGCAATGCTTTCCATCTTCATTTTCTCATACTTACTAAACCAACTAACAAACCCTCTTTCTCGGACCTGAAGTTTCCCAACAAAGTCCTTATTGAACGTAAACTTCATAAATGGACCTTTAAAGATAGTTCTTACTGTAGTGTTTTTTCCATTTCTATGTACTTCTTGTAAATGAATATCACTCATCATAAAATCAATACCATTGTAAGTAGCATTAATTAAATCATTTGAGTAGAACCTATCTGATCTTGGTAATAACTCAGATTGTTTGACTTCTTCTCTAGAAGCACCTCTTCCACCGGTGTAAGAAACATTGTCAAAGTTAGAGGATAACACCTCAAATAAATACTGTTTCTTAAACGCTTTCGTAAGAGAAGTAAGTTGACTCATCCCAATTATAAGAACGATCACTCCAATAATAACAAATGCGATTGCTACTTCAGTAATATTACCTAGGAATAATAATCCACCAATAATAAGAAGCCCAACTCCTGGTAGTACGATTTTTTTTGTAACAGAACTTCGTTTTTGATTAAATTGTTCAAACATTTTCTCACCTCGCTATTATTATAACATTTATTGCAAAAAAAAAGACACGTGGGATGTGTCTTTTTACCCATATTAACGCTTGCTGAACTGTGATGATTTACGAGCTTTTTTAAGACCGTATTTATAACGTTCCTTAACTCTCGCATCACGAGTCAACATACCTGCTTTTTTAAGTACTGGTCTGAAGTCACTATTAACATCTAATAGTGCTCTCGAGATTCCGTGTCTGATTGCTCCTGCTTGTCCTGTCATTCCACCACCACGTACATTTACATGTACATCGTAGTTGTTAGTAGTTTCTGTCATTTCTAATGGTTGCATTACATCAAGGCGAGTTTGCGCTGAAGGAATGAAATCTTCAAATGCTCTTTTGTTGATAACAATTTTCCCAGTTCCTGGGATTAATCTTACTCTAGCTACTGAACTTTTTCTACGTCCAGTTCCTAAATATTGAACTTGTTTAGCCATTTTTCAATTATCCTTTCAATACATACTCTTTAGGTTGTTGTGCAACGTGAGGATGTTCCTCACCTTTGTATACGTACAATTTCTTGCACATAGCTCTACCTAGTTTACCTTTTGGTAACATTCCATGAATTGCCAACTCTAACATTTTTACAGGGTGATTCTCTCTCATTTCTTTTGCTGTCTTAGTTTTAAGTCCACCAATCCAACCAGAATGCTTTCTATAAAGTTTACCGTTCAACTTGTTCCCAGTTAACTCAATTTTATCAGCATTGATTACGATAACGTAATCTCCACCATCGATATGTGGTGTAAATGTTGGTTTGTGCTTACCTCTTAATAAAACAGCAGCTTCAGTCGATAAACGACCAAGAGTTTTTCCAGCAGCATCTATAACATGCCAATCTCTTTGAACAGACTCTTTTGTTTGCATATACGTTTTCATTTACTGTTCCTCCTAAAATTAATTAGGGCTTCACCTTATTTGGGGATTTTCAATGTACCATAGAATATGATATAAAATTTGTGTGTTTTTGTCAAGTAATTATACTTTCATATCCTGTTCTTTTAGAACAACTATAAATGCGTCAACCACATCTGGGTCAAATTGTGTATATTTACACTTAATTAGCTCTTCAATCGCAGATTCCATACTCATTGATGTTGAGTAAGGTCTTTCCGAAATCATTGCGTCAAAAGCGTCACAAACACAAATTATTCTCGCATATAGCGGTATATCATTTCCCTTTAATCCATAAGGATAACCTTTTCCATCGTATCTCTCATGATGATATAAAACACCTTCGGCAATATCATCAGAACTAATAATATTGAATACAATTTTGTATCCAGCCTCCGAGTGTTTTTTAACGATAGCATATTCGTCCTTTGTAAGTCTACCATTTTTATTTAATATTTCAAGAGGAATCGTAATTTTTCCTATATCGTGTAGCTTAGCCGCTAACCCAATATCATATAATTCTGACCCTCTTGTAAATCCCAACTTTTTAAACACTTCTTGAGCCAAACATTGAATTCTTTCACAATGTTCATTCGTCTCTTCTGTTTTTTCTGCTAAAGTCACCATCAAAGTATCTAAAGTTTTACTCTTTCTACTCGATCTACTTGATAATTTCTTTCTATACATCTGATTCTCTGCCAGCATAAATGCTTGTTCTAAGGGAGCATCACCTACAAACTCATACCCCGCACTTACACCTGTTTGAACTGAATCCTCAATCTTCATAGTCTCCATAGCCTCTTCAATTGTCTTAATGCGATTCACAAGGGCTTGTTCCTCTATATGATCTATTAAAACACTGAACTCATCTCCACCAATTCTAAAAGTCATTCCTGTTGGAAATACACTTTTAAGAATATTAGAAAATCTAATCAAGACTTCGTCACCAACTTGGTGTCCGTATATATCATTCGCTAATTTCAATCCATCGATGTCGAACATAACAATCGCATACTCACTTAAATCATTTTCTTTAACAAATATTTCAAACTTATTCCTGTTGTACACATCTGTTAACGAATCCATTTCAGCAAGATACTTAACTTTACGTTCATTAATTATATCTTGGGTTACATCTCGTAAGAATCCCCCAATTGAAACAACTCTTCCATCAGAACTTCGTTCCTCTACATGAGAGTTATGTTGTAAGTATATTTCCTCACCGGTCTCGATTGATCTATGTTTGGTTAACATATTTTCAATAGAATTTCTTGTCCCGTTTAATACTTCCAAATACATGTTATCTGTTTTCTTAAACAGTCTTCTACCTTCTTCATCAAATATCACTGTTTCTTTATAGGTTTCATAGCTAAAGTGATTTGATTTTGAAGGCATCTGTAAACGATCAATAAAATAGTCATTCGCATAAATCTCACGACCCTTGTTCTCTTGTAAATAATTTATATTGAAGACCATCAAGTGTCCTGCCTGAACTGCTAGTTTATTAAACGTTCTAATTTCACCGATGCTCTCCTCTAATTCATTTCTCAAGATCTTCTCTTTTATCTCATTAGTAACATCAATAAAAAAACCAGATAACAATAGGAGTTTTCCATGTTTATCCCTTTGAGCAACCTGTGCACTATGGGACCCATATAAAACTTCTCCCGTCTTATTATTATAATGCTTTAATACCAAGCCACTAAAACTATCTATCTCACCCGACTTAATTCTAGCCGTATACTTCCCAATATCTTCAAAACTAATTGAATACTCATCACTTTCAATAATCGAATTAAAATAATCGTTTATATGAACAAGTCCATTCTCATTCTTTGTTAAACCTAGTTTTTGAATGTACTGCTCATTTCCGTAAAAGTAATCCCCATCAGGATGTTCATTATAATCAATACTCCAAATAAGTATTTCCATCATCTCAATAGCTTGCTTATTTGCAAGATTAATCTTCGTTCTTGTTTTATCAAATAAATTCTCAAAAGTATGTATTTCAAATAAAGAAGTAATATCAACCGCAACACCAGAGACTGATGTTACAACTCCATTAGAATCCCTACTCGCAATTGAAGCTCTTATTTCTAACCACACTACTTTATTTGATTGATCTAAGAAAGGTAGAATAGATCTATACTCCTCAATCTCACCACTCATAATCTTCTCAAAAACAACAATGTCGTCCTCAAAGAATCTATTATATTCCGGATATCTATTTAAAACTCTTTTCTTCGCTTCAATAAATATATCATCATATTGATGAAGCGGTGAATCCATTGATACAACATGAGTATCGTAACGGTATAATTCTCTTAATTTTGCATTATATCTAAAAGTCTTAACGCCGTCTTTAAGTGTCATAACCCATACACCAATCTCAGCGTTATTTAGTCCCATATCCAAAACTTGCTTTTGTAGTTCCTCTTGAACATCAGTAGGAGAATTTTCACCTAATAACACATCAACTCCAACTAATAACTTCGTATTACCTCTTTCATCTTTAGAAGCAACTTTCGCCATTGTTTCAACCCATGCTACTTCACCATTAACTACTAAAGGATACTTCACCCTAAAGGAGTCTAAAACACCTTGAGAACAACTTTCAACATTTCTTCTAACCACATCAACTAATAAGGCGTATTCCTCATTCAACTCTGCTGCTTCCTTTAATCTATTTAAATACTCACTATTAGTAGCGTCTACTATTTCACCATTAGTCCCGTATAAACTTGAACTAGAAAAGTACTTCTCATTACCTTCAGTAAAATCAACGTACCAGTAAGTCGTACGAGAAAGTTCAGTTAACAAATCAATGACATTCGCATTAATCTCATAATCAGGTACAAACTCCTTTACTGCTGGAGCGATAAAATAAGCAAATATATATTCTTCATCTAATTGAATCAACCTCTTAATAAATAAGTACTGTGATTCACCATTCATACTATATTCAAATTTTCTAAACGTTTTATCAGATCGAATCTTCTTAATAACCTTCATTAAGTTATGTAGATCAGAATTATTAAGAATTGTTTTATCTCCTGCTTGAACACCATTCATGAATCGGTAGGGCAAATCAAAAGAATTAACAAATAACGAATCAAAATAAACCTTGTTCTTCACAAAGTTATACTTAATCGTTCCATGTTCAATATTCCCTATATTCAAGAATCCGTTAATGATATTTTTCATAATACCTCCACATAAAGATCCTCTTCATTTTACCCCATATTTAAAAAAACTCCAAAAAAAGAAAATAAGCTACATAAGTAGCTTATTCCCATTCTATAGTACCTGGGGGTTTAGATGTTATATCATATACCACTCTGTTGATACCTCTTACCTCATTGATGATTTTCGTAGCCACACTTTCTAGAAAATCAAACGGCAGACGTGAAAACTGAGCAGTCATGAAATCAGACGTATTTACGCTTCTTATAGCGGCAACATATTCGTATGTACGATTGTCACCCATAACACCTACTGTTTTGCAAGGTAATAAAGTTACAAACGCTTGTGAAGTCTTCGTATATAAGCCCTCATCAATCAATGCATTAATAAAGATATCGTCAGCTTCTTGGAGGATTTTGACTTTATCCTTTGTAACTTCCTCTATCACCCTAATTCCTAGACCTGGACCAGGAAACGGATGACGCATTACCATATGTTCAGGGATTCCAAGTTCAATCCCGACTTGCCTTACTTCATCTTTAAACAACTCTCTCAAAGGTTCAATTAACTCAAACTTCATCTCTTCTGGTAATCCACCCACATTGTGATGAGATTTAATTGTCGAGCTCGGTCCTTTAATCGATATAGATTCTATTACATCAGGGTAAATCGTCCCTTGAGCAAGAAAATCAGCGTCCTTCATTTTTTCCTTTTCAGCATTAAACACTTCAATGAAATCATGACCAATGATTTTTCTTTTCGCTTCAGGGTCTTTTACACCTTTTAAATTATCCAAAAATAAATCTTCTGCATCCACAGACTTAATATTCATGTGGAAATGTTCACCGTAAAGATCCATTACTTTCTTACCTTCATCTTTACGCATTAAACCAGTATCTACAAATATACATGTTAACTGATCTCCAATTGCCTTATGTACTAACACTGCAGCAACACTAGAATCAACTCCACCAGACAAACCTAGAATTACATGTTTGTCTTGAACTCTCTCACGAATTTCCAAAACTGTTTTATCAATATAGTTACCCATATTCCAGTCCTGACTAGCAGCACATACTTTTAAAACAAAGTTACTAATGATTTGACTCCCAAACTCACTATGAGTAACCTCTGGATGGAACTGTAAATTATAAATTGGTTTAGTTTTATGTCTAGCGACAGCAAAACATGAATCAGTATCTCCTAATAACTCAAAGTCATCACTTAACTTATCAACGTGATCACCATGACTCATCCACACTGTAGATTCTTCCTTTACGTCACTTAAAATAACATTTTCTTTTAAGACTCTTAATGTACTTTTACCATACTCTCGTTTTTCACTAGGGCTTACTTTTCCACCGAACATACTCTGTGTAAGTTGCATCCCATAACAAATTCCTAGAACTGGTTTTAGATCAAATAATTCTTTACTAATTTTAGGACTTTCATCATCATATACACTATTCGGTCCACCTGATAAAATAATCCCTTTAACTTCTGGTTTTTTTAATTCTTCTAAATCAATATTGAAAGGAACAACTTCTGAATAAACACCTAATTCTCTAACTCTTCTTGCGATAAGTTGATTGTATTGGCTACCAAAATCTAAGATTACAATTTTATCCATTATTTAAGCGTTAAAACTCCATCTTCAATCTTTTCAATAATTACGCAAGAATACACTTTTTTACCCAGACCTTCTAAAACACTTCTTCCCTTTTGAAATCCTTTTTCAACAACAATACCAATACCCTCTACAGTAGCACCAGCTTGTTCAA
>PPCM01000752.1_pt1 | contig 21060 bp, 18 predicted proteins | sample 1555541 | NCBI WGS metagenome assembly PPCM01 (sample SAMN05284479, study PRJNA326546) | Marine sediment metagenome, whole genome shotgun sequencing project. | isolation source: marine sediment | place: Germany: Wadden Sea | collected 2012-09-05 | reverse complement strand
GGGTCGACGATCAACCAATCAACCAATCTATCTATCTATCTTTACACTTGTCACTCTGGCCACTATTGTTTGGGCATGTACTTGCCTATCCATGCCTGCCACAGCTGGACCTGCGTGGTGTCTACATCCCCCATTGCCGGCTTGTACGGCGCCACGGTCATCCTCTTTCCAGTTTTCTTCTTGATGGCGTCACCAAACACGGAAACTTCATAATCGGCAAAGACCACCGTGTACGTCTTGCCATCCTTCAGAGCGGCCACGGGGCGGCTGATGATGAAGTGCGGGACAGCGAACTCCCCAGGATGGTCGAGATTCATGATAACTTCGACCTCACGCTTGGTCAGATGGGCAGAAACGAGCTTGAACCTAAACGGCTGGATTCCGATCACAGTGCCATACGTAAGCGGGCCCGCGGGCATGTCTGACCGGATGTTGAGCCCGTTCATGATGTACACGTGCCCGGGATCAGTGAGAATGGCCTGGGGCCACACCTTGTGGATGAAGAGGGATATCAGGCTGTCGGAGGCACTGAGAACGGCGTGGCGGCGATAGTGCTTGGGCGAATGGCCAATCACACGGTCGAGGTCGAGCTTGTCGATGTCTTGCTTCAGACGGGTGGCCAGGGCGCGACCATCTGGGGTCGAGAAGTCAGCGGGAAGGCCGGGGACAGCCGCGCGGAAGTCTTTGAGGGAGCATGTGATGGCCTTGGGCACGGGGGTTTCCTCAAGTTGCCATGTCGGCTTGTGTGCAATGTTTTTCAGAGTGAGGCTGAGGTCGAGCTCAACAAACAGGTGGAAGTAGCAGCTGGGCTCTGATATGAGGCATTGTGTGTCGTGGTCACACGCCTTGTGCCTCAATATATGTGAGTGGCCGCTGAGGAACATCAACGGTGCATGCTGCATGCCGTCAACGGACCGAATGGCCCTGTGAACCTCCTCGACGAGGTGGTCGGTGGACGCCATGTGGCAGAGCAGGACGACGACATCTGGGCGTGTGGAGCGGGCGACATTGGCCATCCAGGACGATGATACGGCAGCTGCGGGTGAAGAGATGAACGCGTTGTCGTACTGATGGTCGGGCATGGGGAAGAGAAGGCCCAGAACGAGCACACGGATGCCCGAGTGCGGAAGCGTGATGAGGCGGTAGCGTTGGTTGCCGATCGGCTCGCGTGTGGGCGAATTGTTGAATGGGGCGTCGCCCCAGAAAGTGTTGGTGGTGATATAACGGCCGTCAGGGAAAAGTGCGGCCTTGTGGTTGCGAACGTACGTCACGGTGGGCGGGTTGAAGATCTCGTGGTTGCCCATCGTCATCCCGTCGTATGGAACGTGAGATAGCACGTCATAGATGGCCGTACCCTCCACAGCAGACGCGTCGGAGAGACCCGTGCCCTGGATCTGGTCACCGGAGTCAAACAGCATGTGGTCAATGCCCTTGATGTCCAGGTGGGCCTTCTCTCGCTGAACCAGAGAGAGAAAATCTGAGATCTTTGCGTTCTCGGACGACGCGTGGCCATCCACCCACCCGTGGATGTCTGACGTCTGCCAGAGAACAACGTGGGCCGACTGACAGCATACTAGCGCTATACAGAGTAATAGGATGTGAAGTTTCATTTTGATGATTGGACCAAAAGAGACTCGGGTCAAGACAGACAGAAGAGGGACGGAACGCCTGGGGTGGGGTCCACATGGAAGGGATGATATGTGCGTACTTGGCGACTCAAAGCGATGTCCCTCCCCCTCGCTGAGAAAAACAAAACAGGAACACCAGGGTAAAGGTGGCTGTAGTATTCGGTTGACGCGCCCACGGCTGATACTGCCTTACGGAGGCCGCGGGCGACTCCACTGCCGAACCGTCCGCAATGTAAAGTTGGATTCCCCGAATCTAGTGAAATAGTCAGGTTGAATGGGTGGCCCCAGTAACAGTGAGTCATACGATCATTGTCGTCGCTTATGGCCGACAATGCCATCTCAATGCCATCTCAAATCTCGTATCTTTTTTATATCTCCAAAGAAATGGATTACGACTTTGGGTACAACCAGCAGCCCCAGGCTCAGAACCCGTACTCGTATGGACAACCTCAGGCACAGCCTCAACAACAACCCATGGGACAGCCTCCTCAGCAGCCCATGAACCCTCAACCGCAGCAGCCGATGAACACTGGCGCCCCTATCTATCCTCCCGTGTACGGCGGTGGCCAGGCTGGCTATTCTGAGCAACCACCTACCTATTCTGGGCAACAGCCCGGCTATGGAACTCAGGAACCCCCTCTGGGCGGCCCTCCTGATCTCAATTCTTCTCGTTCTCCTCTTGCTGAAGGCGAGGACCGTGCCAAGCGCATGATGAAGTACCGTCAGACCTTTAGCCTCACTCTATCAATCGTAATGATGGTTCTTATGACTGGCTGCATCGCCAGCATGGGTCTGACCATCATATTCCTTGGCTTTTACATTAACCTGGCTTGGGTTATTGGCTCCTTCCTTATTCTCTATGGGATTTTCGGCATCATCATCGACTACATCGACATGAAGGCTAGGCGCCGCAAGAGGCCCTCCATCGTGCATGTGGTGGACATCGTGGCCGGCGTTCTCGGGCTGTCCACCTTCCCCATCATGTGGTTCTTCTCTGCGTTGATGAGATGATGAGACGATGAAGTGGACATGCGCTGTGTAAATACCTATGATGGCAACTTACCGTTTGATGGTCAGCATTTATCAACCTGACCAGCCCTGTAGATCGGGTCATCATCGAAGAAACACCAGAGCCTTTCAAATGGATCCCCCAGACACTCAGACATTCGGTCATTCGACATCCCCAACATCTGACCTTAACAAGCCTGCGTTTTTAACGACGACACTTCTCAATAATATTCCCCCCTAAACTGCTTCTTCGGGGACCACAGCTGCACGACATAATCACCCGCCACCGTCGCCAGCGTCCACTCACCCGCCCACTGTATATCATTAATCTCGTTCGTGTGCTGAGCATGCCGGAACAGCAGCCCGCTGTCCGCAGCTTCATCTTCGGGCGGGATGACCGGCTCGCGACCCAGGGCGGCCAAATCCCAGAGCTGGACGACGCCGTCCTTAGAGCCGGTGGCGAAGACGGTGGGGTGGGTCGGGTTGGGCTCGAGGCAGAAAATCTCGCTCATATGAGCTGTGGGGTTGGCGAAGAGCATGGTGGCGGGCTTCCTGATGTCACGAAGGGCCCAGCCTTGACCTGACGTGGTGAGTACAAAGCTGCCGTCGATGACCTTGGCACACATCACGTCCCCGGTATGCGCGTTGCTCACATCGTTGACTCCGCCGCGAATGTCCTTAATGACGAGCCGCCCGCCATCTATACCCGCCACCATCACGTGCTCATCATACCAATCGATGTCATTGACAGGGTCACCTGTCCCGGGGGAAAGGGGAAGCTTCATCTCAGCGGTGGGGCGGGCGAGGTCCCAGAAAACGACATCGCCACCCTCGGAGGCCGTCGCTACCTGGTTGTGGTGAGACCACCCTAGTGCAAACAAGTCGCCCTTGGCGCCACTGAGTTGGGTTGGTTTGGTGTCGGAATCATTCCTATATACCTCAACCTGACCTGAAGCGAGCCGCGACGCGAACCGGGGGGAGCCTGGGGATGGGTCGGCCCGCAGCTTGTTGCACTCGGACTGTGTGTTGGACAAACGGTCGTGGTTGATGGCTATTGAGCTGTGCATCAACCCAGCGTCTTTGTGGCGATAGTAGTAGTGATCGGGGTGCTCGGCCATAAAACTGTCCGTAGGCATTGAAATAAAGTACCGGTCAAGCGTGTATCGGTTCTCTTTTGGAGCCGAGGGACAGATTATTACCTGCTCACGAAGGTCCGATTTCAAGTTGCGTGTATATTGCACTGAAGAACGCTTCACTGGCAAAATTGAACATGCGGTGTAGTACAACTGAATCTGTACGTATACGTCGTAGACGAACGGCATCGTGTGTATGCTAGGGGTTCCAGAATCCTCCATTTCACAAAAATGTGGTTCTGTTTATGATCCGGAGTGTGAGCAAAAACAAGAGGGCAACGACGGGTGAAACTGCTGGCATCCCCGACCCAGCCGCCTTCCTAGACCAGACGGGGATGAGAGAACTTGACTCGTAAAGGCTGCGGTCCTAGATCCTGAACAAGTGTGTTGCCCGGGCACTATTATGGTGAACCATGGGACAGCACCATTCATGCCCCCATATGCCCGCTCCAAGTCATGGATGGGTTCACTGAAATGGAATTGGCAACTCGTGTCCTCCACATTAACATCATGCTTTTCTTGTAATTGGCCAAGCGAGCGGTCCGCATGCAGTCTACCAAGGCCAAACTTTGTGTGAAATGCAGGACATACATGCGGTAGGCTTGTCGTGTGCCGAACTTCTTCTTGGGTTCATCGCTTGCTGCACGGGGCTGGATCACCGCCAAGCGCGTGGCGAGTTACCCCTGACAGAACTGGCTCCAACGACATGAACACCCTTTATATCCGGCCTGGATAAGCGATAAGCCCTACTGATGACGATTTGGGTATGCTTTGGGCTGCTCGGTGCACTGCCATTTTTCTGCTTGCCGGTATTCAGTCGAATTAGTGGTATTTAATGACTCTAACAAGTGAGTTCCTCAGCGAAGAAAAGATGAACCCTAAGGCTTATCCTCTTGCTAGCGACGCCCTTACGCACCAGATTCTCGATCTTGTGCAGCAGGCCGCCCAGACTGAGCAGATTAAGTGTGGTGCTAACGAGTGTTTGTCTACTTTTACATCGTTTATTCAGCTACCAAGGCTCTGAACAAGAACAAGGCTGCGTTCGTCGTCATGGCTGCTGACACTGAGCCTATTGAGATCGTGCTTCACCTTCCCCTTCTCTGTGAGGACAAGAACACCCCCTATGTCTTTGTTCCCTCTCGCCAGACTCTTGGCCGTGCCACCGGTCTCTCCAGGCCCGCTGTTGCCATCTCCATTGTTCCCAGCAACAACTCCCAGCTTTCTGGCCAGATTGAGACTATTAGGAATGAGATTGATAAGCTTTTCGTGTAAATGTGCGGTTTGAATGGTGGAGCCAAGGTGCTTGTTACACTCAGGTAATACGTGGATCATGTGGAAACAACGGTACTCGGGGGTTGAAGAATAGCTCTCCGGATAGTTTATCAGGCCTCTTTCGTGTGTGAATAATCACCTGGCAACATCTAACGCTTAATCTTCTCGGTAGCCTTCTTCGCCACCTCAGCAGCGCGCTGCGCGGGCGTCTTGGCCTTCTGGGTAGCGTACCCAGCGGCCACGGCAGCGGCTTGTTTGATCTCCTCAGGGATAGGCTGCATGCCGTATTCCTTCTCGACAGAGGCGGGCGTCGCGCCCTCCTTCTGGGGGATCTTCTTCACAGCCTCGCGCATACGGTTGACGTAGTGGCGCTTCTCCCGGTCGGAGCGGATCTTGTTGATCCGGCGAACAGCATGGACAGTGTTGTTGACGAGCTCGCGATCGTAGCGCACAGGGCGGTTACGGCGCTTCTCCATCTCGAACGTGGTGTCACGCACCATGTCCTTACCGGAAGCACGACGGAACGCCTTCGTCCAGCGCACCTTGCGCGGGTTACGCTTCAGATTGTAGTTCTTGCGGCATTTGGATGAGCAGAAACGGAACACCTTCGCATCATTACGCACAAACGTGATCCCATGACCGGGATATATGTTGCTAGCGCAAAAGAAGCATGTTTCAATCCTCATACAGCCCTCACACGCACACTCACTGCCTAAGAAAAACTGACTTGTTTTAAAGTCAATAAACCCGTGTCGATTTATATGAGTTCCCCGACTTATCCGTGAAAGTCATATCAGCACAGACGTATTTCGGCATAATGGCAAAACGAAACGACAATATCTCGTTTTCACGAAATTGAAGTAACCAACAAATGGAGGAGTTTCGAGCTGGCTCACAGTCTGACTTGTATGCCAGCATCGGCAAGACACTCCAATTACAAGACTTAATCCGAAAATGCGATTCAACTCGTCGGCTCGATGCTGATGACGCCCTATGCGTCAACATCTCTGAGATGTTTGTTTCCCCAGCCCTCTTCGCGGTTACCCAGGAACCTAAACGATGCTAAGGAAGCTCTAATGTACTGCGGCATGGTTGAGTATCTATTTGCTGGTCGCAACCTGTTTTCTGTTTGTTTTTTCTTCCAGCTCTGTCTTACCCAGACTCTTGACGCTGTTCCGCTGGCCGTAACCCTCCGAAAGGTCGATCTCCATGCCAACAACATCACTGACCTTCCTGGTGCAGCTTCATGGGCCCAAATGACGTCTCTTCGTGCCTTATATCTCCACTCGAACCGCATCGCAGATGTTGCCGCGGTAGAGGGGCTGACAGCAGCACCCGCACTGACCATACTGACGCTATTCGGCAATCCGATCGCCACTCAGTCTAACTACCGCAACGTGCTGGTGAATTCGATCCCTTCACTCCGCGTTCTCGATCAATATAACGTCTCCGACGAGGAATACATCCGCGGCATCAGCTTCACACACTGGGGGGCAGGCAGTAGGGACATGGCGTTCCAGCCTTCTAACCTGTCTTACCCCGACTCAATGGACGACTCTAGACCTGAACGGGCCCAGTCAGCACTCAAGAACAAAAGAGGCGGGGGTGGGATGAGTGACCTGAGACGCATGGCAATCATGCCTGCCGTACGGGGAAGCACACCACACAGCAGGCCCCGATCCTCCCTCGGGCTTCGTCAGAGCACCACGGTAGAGCCTAGTGTGGACCCTTTCCTCACTTACCACTTGATGTTCGACGTACTCAGGGATGAACTCGAGCGTGTTGATAATATGTTCAGGCATAGGTCGCCAGTTGTCATCATTCAACGCTGGGTGAGGGGTTGGCTTGGGCGGAGATATGCCAAATGGTATGCAAATGCCCGATCGGGCGCCGCGACGACCATTCAGGCGGGGGTTAGGCGATGGCTCGCTAAGAGGCACGTCGGGCCTCTGCTACTCCTACACACCATGAAGAGACGCTATGCAGCCCGCCAACTACAGAGTTTCGTGCGTAGATCGCTTCTTTTGAAACGCCACCGCAGAATTCTCATTAACCAGTTTATATTTACGTACGCTGCGAAGATTATTCAGCGCGGATATCGCAGCAGACGCCGCCTCCGCCGTGCCCGTGTCCGCAATGAGCTCCTAACCTCTCCTAACTGGTTTGTCGTGCCCACCCCCTACATTGACACGTTCATGGTCCTCGTCAGCCAGACCCTAGCCACCATGGGTACCGCCGCACCTGCCGTGAAGCACATCCAGCTGACCGCCGTCCCGTCACGGTTCGAGTATCTCGGCCGAAGGAGGGGGCGGTATGTTACAATAATCAACAGAGACGCCGACACCAACCCCAACCCCAACCCTACCTCGCCCGAGGGCGGCGGGGGTGGGGGACGTAGGGTCGACCCAGGGACCGTGCTCCAGCTCCGCACCCCCGCCCGACCCACCCGGCTCCTCCAGGCCCGCATAATCATGGCGGGCGACGTCACCACTCTCGGCACCCTTCACAGGCTGAGGGTCCGCGGCGATGTCACCCAAACCGAACGAAAGGCGTGGGATGCCGGGTTCGGCTGGTATGACGAGGAGACCATCGAGACCCAGATCGCCTCTCCGTGCTCCATAGTCAAATGTGCTGACGATCCGATGTTCATTGACCGTATTACACGCGCCATCTCGTCAGCAGGACTCCATGAAGTCATACCGTGTCCAGAAGCCATCCGTTCAGTCGCCGCAGTGAAGATACAATCAGCCTATCGCGCCCACAGGACCCGCACGAGGACATACTCGAGCCAGTTCCTCTTCCCGCTAGGCATAGTGCTGCAGCTCCTCAGACATCACGCGGCACTGAGGGTACAGAGAGCATACAGAGTGCACAGAGCTAGGGCAGCACTCAGGGTATACAAGGTCATGCACTCGGTCGCCACCCGTATCGGCCACGATCATTTCTTCTTCATCAAGACGGCAGACGCCATCCTCCTCGAGCGCGTCTGTCGTGTGCCCCCCGCCGCCCAGCCTTTACGTGTCCTCCCCAAGGTCGCCCTTCCAACCCTCGACGCGGATTCGGAATGGGCACGACTCGTGCTGAGGCAAGGCATCGCCGCCCTGACTCACCAAGCGGTCCCAGAGTCGGCAGTCGGCTTCTCCTTCACCGTATCTCCGATCGCGGGCCACACCCCCGTCTTCCTTCTCGCCCCCGCCCGCCCCTACCTCGTCGGTCAACCCCCACCCAGCTCGGGTCTTATTCCCGACTTCCCCGTGAAGGAATCACGTGCCCCGCCCCTCGGGCCCCACGCCGCACCTGCTATCATCAGATCTGGGTCTGTGGTCGTGCCTCTCACCACCTCGGAGCCGTTTAAAGTCCCCGGGTGGTTCGGGCAGCGTGAGCATCGGGTCAGGCTATTATCTGGCTTCTCACGGGTGTCGTTTTCATCCTCACCCGAATGTCGCCGCCGGGCTGTCCTGTTAGCACTTCACACCTTCAGTACACGACTTGGTAGGAGCATGGCGATGCTGTCCAGCCAAGACGTCAAGGAGCACGAAGCAGCCGCCATCATCCAGGCTGTGTGGCGCGGGGCATCAACAAGGGCCATGTTACCCTCAACAAAGACGCGTTCATCATGTAGAGCTGACGTCGATAAAGCTAGGGAATTATCGGCACGAGAGGCGGTGGCCAGACAAGAGGCCACGGCTCAGCTACAAAGACTCGTGGCCCAGCGAGGGGCAGTGCTGGCGGCGAGGGCTAGCACGGCCGGGACACGGCCCGACGCCTCTTTGAGCGGTTTACAGAACCGAATGGCGTCTCAGAGCGCCCGGTTAGTAGTCCTACCAAGGCCGTTGGCCCCGGGCGACATCACCCAGGCGCGGAAGACGGCTTCAAGTGACGCGCGGTTCTTTACCAAGCTCGACACCATCAGGACGAATATTCTCCTTGATGAGCACGACACCACGACACAAGAAGAAGCGAGGGGCAGGGTCGACGAGCTACGGGCGACACGGGAACGCGCGGCCGACGTCCGGGCGGCGCGCGGGGCGGGGGCGGGGTCGGGGGCGGTCGCCACACTCACCATGTTGGAAAAAATGACTGCGCCACGCATGTCACCCAATCTTAACGCCGCACAGGGGTCGACCGAGCGTCGGACATTAAGGACGGCGGGTCGGGACGCAATACGGCAGATGAGAACGGAACACACAGTGGCTTACAACACTAAGAGGAGATCCGAGGCGCAGAAGAAGCCCACCCGGCCGTTCTCGATGACGGTGGACAAGGGGACGGTCGAACCGACCATGTGGAAGTCCATGGCAGCCAAGAACGGACGCACGGACGAGAAGGCGTTCGTTAGGTCGCTAACATCGTTAACAGCGACACGGGTGCGTGCTGATAAGAAAGCAGCGAAGGAACAGGCGCTTCAGGACCAAAAGGCGAAAATTGACCAACTTAAGCGGGATCGCCGTTCCAGGCGAGACACCGTGCGGATGTATCATGAGACGTGGACTGGACTTGAGGCCATGCGGGTTAACGATGAGGAGCGTGAAGCGGTGGACTGGCAGAGGCCCAAGAGGGTGCCGCTGGCAAGGGTGCCGCCGAGGACGAGGCCTGGGAGTAGGACGTTGACTATCGTGGATAGCGGGCTGCTGTAGTGGAGATGTGATAGTAGTTTCTTAAATTTTATGTTTTGTGTTGAGTTATGGTTAAGGAGGGAGGTAAGGTAAGGTAAGGTAGGCTCGCCCCTCTTTCTGAAGCCAAGATGGGCATCGCCTGAGCTATGTTGGTCAAGAGTTCGCAACCCATACCCCCCTCCACCTCCTTGTGATACCAACAGACATCGGAAACCACACATCCGTGGCCCTCATTGCTGGGTATGTTCACAATTATCCATGTTCCTGTGGAACGTGTTTGGGTCTACTCTCTCATTAGCCGTGGACGTACCATTTGTAACTTGTTTGCCACTCGAACAAACGTAACAGACGCGGGTCCGGTAAGGTAAGACAGGTCACACAAAAAGAGTTGACCTGCCCCATTATCACCGGCAGAGCAGCAGGCTCGGTCGAGCCTTCCATTGACACCGGCGTCCCACACCAGGCCTTCTGTTACATGGCTCCGAATCAAGGCTCCTGCTATGTGGCTAAGTCTTGGTTGCAACAATGCTCCAATTTACGACCAGGGCTGAAACCTCTCCCTAACCCACAAGTGGCGCAAGACATAGTTATAAATCGCAGTGCTCATGCTCTCGATACCACTTTATAGGTTGTCATTTGCGAAAACGGCAATGTGTCAGCTCCAAATTCGCTTGCTACTGGTGAATACTTCAGCAAAATGACCAAACTGGCACCGTACTCCTTGAAAATGTGCTACTTTCTGTGGCTTCTTGGGTTCTGCGGCCTCTGTGGGCTTCATCGCTTCTATCTTCGGCGTTATGGCTCCGGCGTTCTTTGGGTTGTGACCCTTGGGGGGTTAGGAGTGCTTCAACTCATTGATCTTGTGCTGATGCCCTTCATTGTGGACCAGACGAATGTCTTTGTTGAACTGGAGAATCTAGCGCACTATGAGCCCCAGGTGATCTACTGAGCGACCGAGCGGTCCAGCAGATCGTGAAACGATGTGCCACGAAGGGGAATAAACTGAGCTCAGTTCTAATGGTCTTCACCAGGTCGACGCGATGATTTATTGATCGACGCAGCCCCCATTGTTGACGCGGCCAAAGTAATGAGTGTGATCCTCGATGGACAGGGTAACGGAGAACTGGTCACTGCAGGTCTCGTCCTCGCCGGACCCATCGCAGACCTTGAAGACCTCGAACGGCTTGTCGTAGAACACCTCAGTCCCGGCATGCCGGAAGTGAAGGCAGTTGCACTTGAAGGGCAGGTGGGGGACGATGTCGCGGTTATGGGTCAAGCGGTTGTGGACTTCGACTCTGTCGTTGACGAGGTCGGCGAACACACTGTCACCGACGCGAGGGCAGCCGAACGTGTACAATGTGATGTGGTTTGTTTTGAATTGGTTCACCTTCCAGTCAACGGCATTGAGGGTCGCAAGAGCGGCGCCCAGAGAGTGGCCGACGATCACAAAGCGCATCTCATCGACATTGAGGTGTTTGCGGACGACGGAATGGATTGCTGAAAGAATACCAGGACGGAGGGTCTCGAAGGACCCCAGGAAGCCCTCGTGGACCTTGGCGCCGCCCTCCCACGTTGCTGCCGACTTCACAAAGTCCAGATCCGTGAGCCAGTTGGACAGAGAGGATGACACTGTGCCGCGGTACACGATATAGAACACGAGATCGTCGTCATTCGGTGTGATGCGGTGCATGACGTAGGCCTGCAGATTATGGGTTTCGTGTGTGATAACAGCGTCGAACTCGATCCCGGGAGCGAAACGCTTGATGTCGTCACTAGCGGGACCACTCATCTGCTCAATTACTGATGGCTCGCAGTATGACAGCTGAGCCATACTCCAATACGCATCAGCGGCGTGGGCATCATAACAATGTCCAGTGGCGATGATGAACACGATGGTAAGAAGGACAATAGCCAGCTTAGGCATTAGTCTAGCGCAGTCACAATCTTTTTTCTTCGGCTTTATGAGTCGAATGACAAACGAGTGGGGAGGCCAATTATGCATCAAAATCTGGTAAGTGATCTACACGAGGGATATTTAACAAATGAAAAACACAGTATGTATTTCACTTTATATTTCGATTTTTGCATTTGAAAGCAACACGTTAATCAACGTCATACTTCGAGCGTCTACGGGGCAGGGGAACAAATTCTCTGTGAGATTTCAAAATATAAACAGGTATCGGCGAATTGGAAAACGATGGACGACGATGGACAGAAGGCCTCGTCACGTTTTGACTCTCTCGTATGTATTGATATTTGTCTCGTTACATAGAAAGAAGGCATGATTGAACGGTTTAAGGCCAACATTTGGCCAGAACTCGTTGAACACATTACAGCTGGGTGCGACACCGACAAGTTTCGGTCACTAATTGATGCAAACATGGAGTTTGGGACCACAACTGAGAAGAACATTCAGAACTACCTGAAATCTGATGTTGACGTGCAGAAATGGATAGAAGTGTTTCTTGAGAGCCCTGAAGGTCTTGCCATGATTGAACAGTCATTGAAGGGTCTTGTGTGAGCGAGGAGTATTGGGAGAAAGCATTTATCAACTTAGTGTTGCTGACTTCAACTAAATCCGATATCGCCCACGTCGCCCTCACTCGTATCGCTGTCGTCGATGACGGGGTCGTCGCCCAACTGTGACTCATGCGTGTGGTCATCGGCATCGGTCTCATCTGCATCCACATCAGCTGATTTCTCAGGCAGCGGTTCACTGCCAACAGTCGTCTGAGGCACGAGACCTTTAGCCTGCGAGATGAGGGATCCAATAACATTGAGACGGACCGTCATGATGGCCGTAACGATGGCTGAGAGTAGCAGGGGCGGGAGGGTGAGGTAAAGCAGGATCTGGAGCAGCATGGCCGACGAGGTCTCGCCAGGGGCCAACAACAGAAACAGGGAGGACACAGCATGTGTAAATGTACTAATGTACGGTGTGTAAGGCCAGAACATATCAATTAAGCAGAGTGCAAGGCAAAGCTCAAGGATAATGGACAAAATTGAGATGATTGAGATGATGTAGATTTCCAAGGACGAAGAGCTGCTCAAGATTGAGAGTGTGAATATGAGATGAACAGTTTGTGCGATAAAACGGAGTCCTACCGCCCGTTTGTTTGACACAGCAAGCATATTTTCGAAGCGGCAGTTTCTCGCAAGCACTTTATATCCTACGTCGAAGTGGACCACTGGACAACCTCAGCGAGCCCATCTTCGAGCTTCACGGTTGGTGTCCAGCCCATGGCGGTAATTCTCTTGTTCACGGCCTTGGAGTGCTTCACCTCACCCTCTCTCTCTGGTCCGTGGTTCACGGCGCTTCCGGGACCAATAATGTCCAGCACAATCTTCACGAGACGGTTGATAGTGATGGCATGGCCAGTGCCAACGTTCATCACCAGTGGGGTCTTGTGATCGCTCGTCAAGGTGAGCTCGATCGCTCTCGCGACGTCGGTGACGGATACGAAGTCGCGCGTCTGCTCCCCGTCCCCAAAGATTGTGATGTCCTGCTTGGCGGCAGCACGGTCAACAAAGATCGAGATGGCGCCGGTGTAGGGTGATTTGGGGTCCTGTCGGGGGCCGTAGACGTTGAAGAACCGCAGGTAGTGGCACACGAACGTGTCGTCAGTGAACTCGGCGCCGATGGCTTCCATGCCGAACTTGGTCTCCGCGTACGGCGAAAGACCCCCGTTGGCATCCTCCTCCTTCAGGGGCGGGTTTGCAGCCCCATACACCGCGGCCGAGGACGCTGACACCGTGGTGCGCGCGCCGTGCTGCTTGGCCCAGGCGTATACGTTTCGGGAGCCATCGAGGTTCACGTCCTTGTACTTGTCGGGGTTACTCATCGATTCGATAACCGAGATGGCCGCCGCCAGATGGACCACACCGTCACAGGCCGGGATGCGCTCGAGATCAGCCTTGGAGGTGATGTCGCCCTCGACAAACGTCAGCCCAGGGTTTCCCTTCACGTGGTCCAAGTTGCTCAGCTTTCCAGTGCTGAGATTATCAAACACGACGACCGTGTGCTTATGCGCGAGAAGGAGCTCAACGACATGAGATCCGATGAACCCGGCACCGCCAGTTACGAGTACTTTCATTTGATTCTTTTCGATTTCGCTGCTACAGCGTTTGTTGTCATAATTGTTCAATCGTTTGTTGAACAACCCCCGGGGGTTGGGCATGTATTCGCTACTCTAACACCGGCTAACCGTGACGTCTGCTCGACCGTCATCGATTTATGTCGCTTTATAATTGCTCGAAAATTATTCCTGCTTCTGCTGCCATTCTTGGTTGATGTCTAGGGTTGGCAAGAAGGAACTCCTTAGATGGGCTCAACGTGCGTCCGGAATACAATGCTCTCGGTTGGATGACCTGAAGAATGGAGCCATATTCATCCAAATCTTCCATAGCTTGTTCCCTGTTCTCGTTGAGAGCATGGATCTGCCTCAGAGGATTGACCCGCGTTTCATGGAGGACGGCGATTCTAATTGGGAGCTGCTGCATGCTCTCTTTGACTATCTACGCATCCCAGCCTCCGTCTGCGATCAAGAAGGAATCCAGAAGAGCCAGCCTCGGAGCTGCTACAACTTCCTGGTGCTGCTATTTTTCCTCGAGACCCTCATAACCGACCGCCAGCTGCAGGTGGACTTTGTTAACCCCGTAGACCCTGTTCTTGCCGAGTACCTCCAATCGCAGAACAGTCTCGACACCATCGCCACCGGACGCAAGCCTCTCGTGCGGCACAGCGACCGGTCCCACGTCGAGGACACCCCCCCACTGGCCCTCCGCCCCGACCCCTTGGCCACCTTTGACCCTGCCGAGTCTGAGCCTGACGAACAGATGAGGTCCGTCCAGCCCCGATCGCCCGAGACCGACGGGATGACGGGGAGCATCAAGCTCGAGGACGGGGCGGGAGATAGTGAGCCTCCAGTGGTATCGGAGGACGTCGTCCGGCTTCTCGCAAGAATTGACCAACTGACTGTCGAGAACAGACAGTTACGGGCCAGAAAGGCGGGGCCGGGGGTGCCTGAGACAGACGACAAGGACGGTGAGATCCACACCCTCACCCTCCAGGTCTCCGGCCTCAGACGTCAGCTCGACCTGGCCGATAGAGAACACGAGATGGTCCAGGCGGCTCTCACCACCCGTATAAGTGACCTCGAGCGTATCGCAGCGTCAGACGTCGCCGCCGCCCAGCTCCGCCTCCAGAGCCAATACGCGGTCGACCTCGCCGCTGCCCATCGCGAAACTGAGCTTCTCCAGGACCGCCTCCTCGGGGACCTTGATGATATGGCCGGTCAGGTCGAGCTAGCCGCCGCCACAGCCGAGGGGAGCGAGGAGGAGACCGCGGGACTCAAGCAGACCGTAGCGGCCCTCCACAGTCAGCTGGAGGCGATGCGGCGGGCCTACGAGAGGTCCACAACACAGAGAGAACAGATGGGCGCTGAGGTGTTGAAACTTAGGGAGACGGTGGCTGACACGACACGTAGCTTCAGGGCGATGGATAATGATGCTTCGCTGGGTGGAGGGCAGGACGCGTCGTCCGAGGTAAAGGCGGTTGTGAAGAAGGCAAGGGACGCTCAGGCTGAACTCGCGGCGGCACAGACGCGTGTGGCTCGACTCGAGGCCCGGGTAGAGGCACTGCAGCAGACAGGGGCTTCAGAAAGAGAGGTCCAACTCAGAGCCGAGACGGTCCGTCTCGGCCGGGTCTGTGAGAGGCTGGCGGCGGCCAACCAGTACATGAGACAACGGACAGCGCTGTTCGACAGCCTCAACGCGGAGATCGAGCACTCCACCGCCGCTCTGACCTCGATGCGGGTGAGGGATGCCGTCGACCAACTAGAGGCGGACCCGATCGACCTCAAGCCGTGGGTGGCGGCCATAGGCAGACCCTTCTCTGGCGATGATGAGACTGATGGTCGCCACGGACATCTCATGGCGCTGCTTGGGTCGTTGTCAGGCACGGCTGATGTCGCCGTCCAGGAACAGCTTCGGGAACTTTTCTGGGAGATGGTGAGCACGGAACAGGTGCACGCGGACAGGCTGGCCAGATGTAGGCATTACATCAAGGCTCAACACGCCCAGTTGGAGGAGGTGAAGGCGCGGTACGTCGAGGGTCGGGCCGTGATGGAAAGAGCGCGGGCAGACACCAGGGCTGAGATGAAGAGGGCCCTCGCTGAGGCCAACGACGCGGGGGTGAAGGATAAGGCCAACACTCAGGTCGCGCTACACCTGCTCCGGGCTCAACATTCGGACCTGCAGGCCGAATTCGCTGATCTTTCCGCAGATCACAAGAAGTTAAGGCAGATTGCCCTGACGGACGGAGATGCGAGGTTCACCAAGTACAAGCAGAACGTGCGGGTGCTGAAAGAGCAACTCGCATGCCAGAAGCTGCGCGAGGACTTGTGGAAATCGCTCGTCAACACGCATCGTGAGTACATCAAAATCGTTAAGGAGATGCCCGCCGTGCCCCCCGACTCCAGCAGAGGGCGGGAGCTGTCCGCGAGGAAGGGCGGGTTAGAGAGGGCCACGGCCGGTCTCATCGAGCAGCTTAACGCCTTGGTGGACGGTGAAGGCGACGGACGCGTCGAGGATGATGAGGAGGTCACCGTGCTGAAGGAGCAGATCGAGGTGTTGAACGCTGAGATCGACAATGGACAGAGGCAGGCAGAGAAGATCGCTGAGGGTCGATATGAAGCTGAAGGGAAGCTCGAGGCCACGTTACTCGAGCTGCAGCGCGTCCAGCAGAACGAGGAGTCGCTGGTGTTGGAGATTGGCGATCTTAGGCAGTCACAGGCGACACTGCACCGCAAGTTGGACACGGTGAGACTTGATGCCGATAGTCGCGTCCAACGCCTGCAGGCCGAAGTCGCCGCGCTTACCGAGGCTGTCACCGAGCAGCCCGTGCCGCTGGTGGCTGACTCTGAGACCGACGATGGACGCCCCCTTGTCGATGATGATGATGTGGAGGCCCTGGACGACGATGTGGAGGTTCTTATCAACAGGGTCGGGCAGTTATCTGATCCTTCGGAGGCTGCTGCGGGAAGGCCACCCGATCAGCCCATCACCGCCAGTGGGCATGCCTAAGGTACCTGGCCCGAAGATTGAGTGTAAAATAACTAGCTTACCACGCGGATGATGTGGTTGGACACTAGGCCAACGGCGGATACCCTGAACAGCATTCCCTTCGTCGCAACTACGAGCTTGCGCTCGCTGGGTTTGGTGGGCTCAGTACCCGTGAGACAGTCAATCTTGTTACCCACGATGCAGATGAGGATCTCGGGGTGGTTGTTGTGCACCTCCTCGCACCACTCGACGGCTGTGTTGAACGACGCAGGCTCGGTCACATCCCACATGATGAGCGTCGCATCAGCTCCGCGACCCCTCAGCGACGAGATGGTTCAGAAGGCCACCCACGACGTCATTCATTTTTGTGGTGTGTCAGAACATATCAAACTGACGACATGACAGGTTATTAAGTTAGTATCCGAACCCAAAACCAGTGAAACTTGCTGCTGCAGTTGAACAATACTATCCTGCCGTTCAGAAGACATCTTTTACGATTACAGAAGACGACATGAAACCACCTCCCGGGGTGAATTTGAGAGGTAGTGGCAAAAAGACAGCATGCCTGACCCATATTGGCCCACTGCCGGGTCATGTCATACAGTTGTATGAACGTTGTCCTCTCATGCCTGTCGCCTCATCCTGCGCGGTCTCTGTCCAGATTGCCCCGCCGACGACCTCACGGACAAGCAGGTGACGCTCTGGTGCATTGGACTCTCTAACAAGACCATACACCCGACATCGTCCCAGGTCCATCAGGACGGTGTGCCCATCGTGTACACGGTGGGTATGGTCGACATCAAAGGAGAACAGAGCATCTACCTTGTGGAAGGCCCAATCACTCCGGGACAGGATGACACCATTATCCTTCTGCCTAGAGAATCACGGATCCACGTCATGCAGTATTCCTTGAGCTCGATGAGGACGGCTAGAGGGGACAAGTACGTCATAATCCACAGTCACTCCTTTCTGGCATGCTTCCCACGGCTCTGCTACGCTATAGCTAATGGCATGGCTTATGTAGACGCTGAACGACGTATCAAAAGCTGGAGAGCAAGTTATGTCACCGTGTATAACCGGATGGCGACTGGACGCCAAAGGACAAAAATTGTTGAGCAGATGATTGCCGACAGTCACACTGACGCTGCAACTATACTTGCATACGTTCAAGAAGAACTGCCTGCTCATAATCTCTCCGCACGAACTGAACGGGCCGTGAGCACACTGACCGCCCCCCCCCCTAAAACCTCTCACGACTGCCGCGCACCATTCCTGGAATTTATTTTCCCCGGTGCTGACGAAGTTCCGGAGGAGGTGGGTCTGTTTATGTTGCGCACACCGTACACTGTCCGCCAAGAGAATTATGGCTGGTGCCGCAATTATTACGAAGGCAGGTCGTGGAAAATCACCCATTGGTTGATCCCCTGGATCGAAGCACTCACGCCTCATCATACCCACCGTTTTGAATCATGGAACGGGGATCCACATTATATAATGAAAATGTCATTACATTGCATTTTGCAAAGACGCCACCAGCGAGGTGTACTGGTTCCTTGTGGTCCTTCACGGGGGCCCCAATGAAGTTGGTACCCCGAAAAACAAAAACCTGAAAGCACTTCAGTGTTTGAGTCTCCCGTCCTTGCGCTCGAACAAGGACACCGCCAAGCAAGATCGGCAAGGTCTAGTCCCGTTGAGGGTTTCAACCGCAACTAGCCCGTATGCCCGTGATTACGGCTTCTTCTACACGTCATACTCACACAGCACTCGTCCCGACAATGTACATCTGTCTATGTGCCGTGGGCGAGTCTGGCGAGCCATCTACAACTCATGCTCGTACCAGGACGCCAAGCATTTCACCAAAGGTGTGACCGCGAGACGCACCGAATTCCCAAGCATTGATGCTAGTGTTGCACGCCGTCGACTTATACATGACTAGTACTACTGCCATCCATGCCCGGGTTGGTTTATTCACATTCATGTTGGATGCAGCACTTAGCACTTGGCATCACGCTCCTCGATGATAGCGGCCTTCAGGAGCTCAATGCGGTACTGGTCCTTCTGGGCTTGCTCAGTCAGACGGGCGTTCTCGGCCTTCATCGTGTCATACTCTTCTTTGTGAGCCATAAGGTGCTTCTTGGCGGTAGCAAGTGTCCGAAGGAGCTCTTTGTGGAAATCTACATTGACGCTAGTCTTGCTCTTCTCAACAACAGTCTCTAGGTATTTGATCTTCTCCTCAAGCTCTGACATTTGCTCGTTTTCGAGATTCATCTATAAATTCATCTATAAAATTTTTTGGTGACAATCGTTACATCGCACGCCCATGCAATAACATCGTCAATTCATTCCGATTGATGCAAAATATCCTCTGGTTAAGGATGTGAAAATCCAAACAAAAAATGTCTCTTAACGACAAGGTACAGAAGATTGAGACCTACCTAATGGAGGACGGTGGGAGCCGCGGAATTGCCGCAATGTTCCCCGCTGTTCATGGAGAATTGTCGGCGGCCTGCTCCCAGCTAGTCCAATCCCTCTCCGGAACTGTCCTCATCATCACTGGCTTCTTCATTCCCGACAGCCAGTCATGCGAGACAGATGGCCCGCCAGGTGTGGCGGCCGTCGCCGATTTGCTCGCTCAGCTGGGCTGCGATGTGACTGTCGCCAGCACCCCGAGCAATTTCCCCGTTGTTGATGCGGCTCTGGCTGCAACCAAGGAGCTCTCGCCGGAAATCACGATCAACAGCATTGAACTGACTGAGCAGCTGATCGACAAGGCGCGTCGCGGCGGCTTCACGACCGTCATGGCTGTCGAAACGCCCGGCCAGACGGCAGACGGGACGTGCCGCAACATGCGGGCGGTGGAAATCACAGAGAGCTGCCTGCCACACGCCGACCCGTTGTTCACGAACGCCCCCATTGCACCGACCATCGCTGTGGGTGACGGGGGCAACGAGCTCGGGTTTGGCCGTCTGGCCAATCTTGTGGAGATGAATGTGGAGCATGGTGAGGTGGTGGCGTGTACCTCCCCGGCCGACATCTTGGTGCTCGGCGCCGTGTCCAACTGGGCCTGCTACGCCATCGCCAACGCGCTTTATCAGGTCCAGGTGCGACGGTCAACCACCAAGAAGCCACCTGCATACCCTGCCTCCCTCACTGGCGCCGGACAGGCGGCCATCGTTGATGCCGTGGTAGCCGCGGGCGGCGTCGACGGCGTGACCAAGGAGGCCGTGCGCACGGTGGACGGGCTACCGTGGGAGAGGCACGAGGAGTTCCTGGATGGGCTGGAGCGGCTGTTTGACGTCGCTGATAAGGCCGCGAAGAAGAAGTGATGAGGGCGCCTCAATCTCAGATTATCTAAATTACAATCACTAGAAAAGAGGCAATACGACAGAGCACCCAACATTCGCTTTTGTTGTGGGTATATCTCGTTTGGTGCTCGACCTTTAAATCGAACAAATCTCAACCAAGTTCATGAGCGCCCAGATCCTCACGGGTTCATTGTTCTTATTCAACACCAAGACAAACAGTTACGAACCTGTTGGCGCGTGTGGTATCGGAGTTATCCCCGGCGTACCCCCTGCCCAGGACCAGTTCTTGTGCTATGTTGAGCAGAACGGCCAGCAGTCTATCGTCTGCCAGAACACAGTTACTATGGACCTTGCGGTCAGTGCCAAGGGCCAGTATCGCGAGTTTGTTGGGGTCAACAACCAGCTATTCAGCGTGTACTTCCCCACTGTTGCCGAAGCCGAGCGTCTTGACGCTCTTCTGACGCAGTACAAGGAGCCCAAGATGATCAAGGAGACCCCTGGACAGGGCAGCCCCGTCAAGGAGGGCTCCAAGGTCGGCGCCACGTTCCGCGTGTGCCAGATCCCCGAGGGCTTCTCGGCTGACACGACCCCCGACCTCGGTCCAGCCCATCCCTTGTACGCGCCGGAGGAGACCATCTTCTTCGTCGGACAGGGTGCGTCAGAGCTGGGCGTGGCCGAGCACCTGACCGTAGGCATGTCCAAGGGCGGGGTTCGACTGATCCAGATGCCTGCGGGGTCTCCCATCCCACATGCACCAGAGGGTGAGCGGTTCTTATTGAGCATCAAGGTCATGCGCGTCAAGAAGGCCAATGGGCAGGGCTCCGTTCCCCTGGCCGATAGCCCCGCCCCCACCGTCCCCCAGACCCAACCCACCCCGGCCATGATCGCTGAGATCCAGCAGAAGATCGACGGTACAGCCCACCCACCCCAACCCGAGCCCACCCCTGTCGCCCAGCCGGAGCCCACGATGGCGGACACCCAACCCGACCCGACCCCCACCCAACCCGCAGCCTCCACTGATGTCGGCTCTGGTGGG
>PPCM01000751.1_pt1 | contig 21061 bp, 23 predicted proteins | sample 1555541 | NCBI WGS metagenome assembly PPCM01 (sample SAMN05284479, study PRJNA326546) | Marine sediment metagenome, whole genome shotgun sequencing project. | isolation source: marine sediment | place: Germany: Wadden Sea | collected 2012-09-05 | reverse complement strand
TTTTGTAATTTGTGTTAGTAAGTATTCTTCGCATTTCTTTTTGTTCCTACTATACTCCCAATATTTATTACCTAGCGGCATCTTTTCTGTCACTGGTAAGAAAGGGATTGGTTTATAATATGCACTTGCACTACTAATAAAAATGAATTGCTTTGTATGTTCTCTAAATAACTGAACATCTCTTTTTACATCCTCAACGGTATAAGAGATAAACTGTACGATTGAATCAAAGAATCTGTTATCTAATAATTCCTTCATTCTCTTTGTATCGTTTATATCGCCCGTTAGTGTTTTTACACCTTCAGGCAATTTTTGGTTATTATTTCCTCTGTTTAGGACGTATACTTCTTCGTTTCTATTGATAATTTCTGTTACTACAGCTGTGCTTATTACACCACTTCCACCAATTACTAATATTTTCATTATTCACTCTCCAAAATTTGGTCTAGTAAATCATAAATTACTTCACGGTTCTCCTTTGTTACTGATGAATACGGTAAGAACATGTCCTCATCCATATTAAGTGCTTTTAAGATTTCTTTTTCTTGTTTCATTCTTCTTGTTTTTGGTACTTTATCATATTTTGTTCCTACGACAAGACAAGGAATATTGTAACTTGCAAGATATTCATGCATCATGATGTCATCTTCCGTAGGCATATGTCTAAAATCGACTAGTAAAACTACTAATTTTAGTTGTTCTCTTGTAAGTAAGTACTCTTCAATCATCTTACCAAATGTTTCTCGGTCTTTTTTACTTACTTTTGCATATCCATAACCAGGTACATCTACAAAATAGAATTCCTCATTTATTAGGTAGAAGTTTAAGGTTTGTGTTTTACCAGGTTTCCCTGATACGTGGGCGATGTTTTTTCTGTTTAACACCGAATTAATGAAGCTACTTTTTCCAACGTTCGATCTACCACTTAATAGTATTTCTGGTAATTTACCTTCTGGATAATGTTCTTCTTTTGTACCGCTTTTTATAAATTTTGCGTCTCTTATTATCATATTAATCACATCCTAACAACATTTTACCACAGTTCACAATTAGTCCATATCTTTTTTATAAATTATGTTATAATTATTCTAGTTGAGGAGGGTTATTCATGACAAATAGTAAATTTGAAATTGATCGTAAAAAAATTAAGGAAGAGTTGGAGAAAAAGCAAATATTGGAGTTGCAAAAGCAATTAACTTCGGAGCGAAAGAAAAGATTAATCATTATGTCTGTTTTATTAAGTGCCTTATTATTAACGATTATTTATGGAACATTAGAAAACCCATTTATTTGGACATTTAGTAAAATAGGGAACCGATTTACTTTACAGTATCGTGCGTTGTTCATTGTTTGGGCTAGTTATACAGGTTTCAGTATATTATTCTCTGTAATTGCACTAATGACACTTGAACAATACAGTACAAAGAAACACTATAGTTATGTAATCATTGGAGCGGTGTTCTTATTCTTAACATCACTTGCACCAAGTTTACCAGAAGATATGCCTTTTTGGTATTACATGCACCTCGTGACAAGCGGGATGTTCGCTTTGTTTGTTACATTAGGTTTCTATCCGTTCATCTTATGGGTTACTAGGGAAAACCCAAGATTAAGAACAACTTGTTATATTTGGCTAGGGATCACATGGGGTGGATCCATATTCTGGTATTTGACGTTTGGTAATCGAGGATTGTTCGAGATGTGGTTTTTTGTGTTCTTCATAATCTTTTTACTTTACTTATCACTTACGTTGTTTGAAGAAAGAATTGTTAAATTGAGTATTCGATTACTTCGAGATGAGGAGAATCTTAATTTAGGAATTGAAAAGATTTTTATTGATCTTGAAAATGAACGACAAGAAAGACGAACAAAAAGAAGCAATAAAAAAGAGTAATTTGAGAACTGGTTTCTAGTGGAAACTGGTTCTTTTTTTACTCTTTACTAGATGTTATTTGTTTTTTTCAAAGAACTGATAAATATCTTTCATTGCTTCTTTTTTGTCTGCTTCCATTAATATCAAATGGTGGCTTTTTTTATAGTCTTTTCTTTGTTTTACTTCGCTTTTCGAGTAGGTCATTAACATATGAGATGATGTTTTATATCTTTGTGCATCTAAACTACCTTGTAAAACAAATAGAGGTGATGTGATTTTTTCGAGGTTCTTTGTTTGTCCAAGTTCCACTACATTTTTGAAGTAAATTTCACGGTGTTCTTTATACTTTTCTGTGATTTCTTCATTGTTTCCGGCTTTTTGTCTAAAACCAAATACATCACTCACTACATCAAACCCAATAATTGGGGCATTGATTGTTGCGATTCCTGCAGGGCAAAACTCTTGTGCAAGTTTTATAGCCATCGTACCACCGATACTCATACCAACGACAAAGACCTTTTTTGTTTCAGAAAGTCTTACATACTCTTCTTTGATTCCTTCATACCATTTGTTAAAGTCACTTGTTATTACTTCTAAGAACGTCTTACCATGTCCCTCCATTAACGGACAACTAACGGTATAGTTCTTTTTGTTTAATTTTTTTCCAAATTCAAACATCATCGCAGGTGTTTCCGCTAGTGGATGTAACAATAAGATTGCGTATTCGGATTTTCCTTCAATATAAAATGCGTCGCTTTTAGCCATTGTATTCCTCCTTGAAGTGATTGATTTCTTGTAGTAATAAATTGATTGCTTCTCTTGTGATATCGTTGTGAATCGCGATTCTTAAGAATTCACCTTTATACCCACCGATAATAAGATCTTTTGTTTTTAGATACGTTTCGAGTTGTGCGAACTCAAGATTACTTTTAACAAAAACCATATTAATATCTAAATGATTAAAATCCACTGTGAATCCGTCTATCTTATCTAGTTCATTTGCTAGGTATAATGCGTTTTGATGGTCGATATCTAGTCGATCTACCATTTTGTTTAGACTGATAATTCCCGCAGCTCCTAAAATACCTACTTGACGCATCCCTGCACCGAGTAATTTACGACCTTTACGCGCTTTATCAATAAATTCTTTTGTTGAGCAAAGCATACTTCCTACAGGGGAACACAATCCCTTGCTTAAACAAAATGTTACAGAATCAACGTGTTTCGTGATTTCTTTTACGTCACAGTTTAGGTAGGTTGAAGCGTTAAATAGTCTTGCCCCATCTAAATGGACTTTGATGTTGTGTTTTTTTGCTAAATCAGAAACTTCTTTCATATAATCGAGCGGCAATACTTTACCACAACCATGAGCATTTTCCAAACAAATAAGTGATGTCTCAGGATAATGTATATCGATTCCTCGAATACCTTTTTCGATTTCTTTTATTGGCATCATTCCGTTACATTCATCAATTGTATGAAAATTAACAGCGCTAATTACAGCTGTACTTCCAACTTCATATGTTTTAATATGACTGCTTTTACCAACAATTATCTCATCGCTTCTCTTTGTGTGAGTGAATATCGATAATTGGTTTCCCATCGTACCACTTGGTACAAATAGGCTGGCTTCTTTACCAGTAATTTTAGCAGCTAGTGCTTCTAGTTCATTGATTGTTGTGTCTTCACCATAAACATCATCGCCAACGAGCGCGTTTGCGATAGCTTGTCGCATTTCTTTTGTTGGTTTTGTTACAGTATCACTTCTAAAATCGTACATAAAATCACATCCTTGCTTTTCATTATATAAAAAAAAGAGTAGATTTTAAAGTATAAGATGAACGAATACTATAAAGCCTACTTTTTAAGTTTAAATATATAGAATGAAGCGGAAAAGATTATTGCATACCCAGTGATTGAGTAATAATCTGGAAATTCACTTAAAATCGGTATTGATAACAAAGCTACAAAGACAACATTTGAGAAATTGAAGATGCTTATTTCACTTGCTGGAGCGTATTTGTAAGCTAAAGTAGTTCCGAGTTGTCCAACGGTTGCTGCTAATCCAGTTAATATGAGCCATAACAATTGAATTCCACTTATTGGTACAAAATCAAGCATCATTAATGGGAATAAAACAACGACACTAAATGCACTAAAGAAAAATACCACAGTTCGAAAATCTTCCTTTTTACCAAGTGCTCTTAATACTGTATAAGCAGCACCAGCATTCATTGCTCCTAGAATACTTGTAACGTATGCAGGATCAATATTGAATGATGGTTTGATAATGAAAAGAGCTCCGATAAATGCTACAGCAATTGCGATAATTTGTTTCAATTTCACCTTTTCTCCTAAGAATAGAAAACTAAATAGGATTAAAAAGAATGTACTTAGTTTGTTTAACGCATTGGCATCACTCGCTACTAGGTTCTGTACGGAATAGAAATATAAAACCATTCCAATTGTTCCGAAGAGGGATCTTAAAAGTAGCAATTTGCGGTTTTCTTTTTTACCGATGTAACTCCCTTTTCTTCTTCTGATTACAAAAAACATAAACACAAATGAGACAATGTTTCTAAAAAACACCTTCTCGATGCTTGGTAAATCACCAGCTAGTCGAATGAAAATGCTCATAAATGCAAATCCTAAACTAGCGATAATTATCATAATGATTCCTTTTGTCTTGTTGTTTAAACTTATATATTTATCGACCATATTATCAACCTCTTTGGTATACTAACATAAAAAAATAGGATAGTAAATGATATTACAATCCTATTTTTTGATTATTATGTTAATTCTAAGAATAAATCAATTTCCTCTTTGATTACTTCCAAACTTGAATCCCAGAATCCTTCACTACGAAGATCGATTCCTACTAAATTAGCAACATCTTCAACAGTCATTTGTCCTGTTTTTTGTAGTAATATTTTTATTTGCTTGTTGAATTCTTTCCCTTGTTTTATAAATTCAGCATAAATTCCTTTTGCAAATAGTAATCCAAAGGCATAAGGATAGTTATAGAAACTCAATCCACCACTGTAGTAATGAGGTTTATTTAACCAAGCGTATGGTTGTAAGAAATCTTTATCTAAACTATCACCATATGCTTCGATTTGAGCGTTTGTCATCAGTTCATTTAACATTCTTACGTTTAATGGTGTTTGTTTTCTTGTATTAAAGACGTTTTCTTCAAAGATGTATCTACTTAGGATATCGACGATAACTTGCGTAGAACCTTTTAAAGACTGTTCTAAGATGAATATTTTTTCTTCTTTGTCTGCTTCTTTTATTGCGGCATTTTTTACGATTGTTTCACAGAATGTTGAAGCTGTTTCTGCAACAGGCATCGTATATCGACTATTAAATCCTTTTTCTTTAAAGATTTGTTCTCCATGATATGCATGTCCTAGTTCATGTGCGAGTGTTACGACATTGGAGAATGAACCTGTAAAGTTTGTTAAGATTCGGCTTTGTTTGATTGATCGTTGGTTACTACAGAATGCTCCTCCTCGTTTACCATCACGTGGTGTGAAGTCAATCCAGTTATCACGATATGCGGTTTTTGCCATTGTTTCTAAATCGTCACTAAAGGTTTTAAAGTTCTTAAAGATAAACTCCATTGCTTCATCTTCTGTAAAGGTTTTGTTACTTTTTCCAATCGGTGCAAAAACGTCATAATAAGGAAGACCGTTTTTATGACCTAACAATTCCGCTTTTCTTGTTAAATATTTACGAAATTCTGGTAGATATTTTTTCATTGATTTAACAAGTGCTTCTAATGTCTCTAGTTCCATTCTTGAGTTGTATACAGATTGTTCTAAAGCACTATTAAATCCTCTTAATTCGCAAAGTGTATTTACTTCTCCTTTTACGCCATTCATGGCATAAGCAACACCTTGAGCGATTTTAGGATAAGCTTTTTGTTCCGCAAGGTATGCTTTTTTTCGAACTTCTTGTGATTTGTCACTAGACATGTTTCTCACTTCAGACAATGTGATTTCTTTTCCTTCGTAATCCACTTTTAATGTTGAAGTTAATTCTCCTTGAAGTTGTCCCCATGCGCTACTTCCAGTTTGTCTAAGTTTCGCTATAATGATTTCTTCTTTATCACTTAGTAAGTATTTGCTTGAATCAACGATTCTCATCAAATAGAATTTTGCCTCTTTTAATAATGGATCATTATCAATTACTTCCTCTAAACTAGGTACATTAGGTAACCATTTACTAAACATTGTTGATGGTAATGTTAATTTTGTTCCTAATCCTTGAATTTTGTTCATGTATTTCTTGGCTTCTTCATTCATTGCTTCAACACTGATTGTTAGTTGACAAAATGAAGCTGAACGACCAAAAATACTAATTAATTCGTCGTTTAACTCTAAATATGTTTTGATTTTTTCTCCTGCATTATCGAAATCTTGAAAGGATTCGTTTGCTAATACAGTTACTTCTGCTATTAACTCTTCTAATCGGTTAAGGGCGTTTTGAAATTCGTTTGAATCAAATGATGGATATAAGGCATCCAAATTCCACTTTTTCATTAAATCTCCTCACTTTCTAAATCTATGATATCATAGATGTTTTTATGATTATATAGATAACTCTTATTATTTTGTCATAGAAAAAGCGGCTATTCACCGCTTTAAAGGATATAATTTGTCTCTGGTTCTTTCGTTTCAATACTATGGACAGTAAACCCTAGTTTTAGAAAGAAATGATGGGACCTTTTGTTGTTGTTTAGGACAGTTGTTAAGATTGAGTAGGTACTATATTCTTGCTTGAGTTTTTTGATAATCTGCTTTGCGATTAAATATCCAATGTTTTTGTTTTGGTAGATTTCATCAATCAGGAATTGCCATATAAAGAAACTATTATATTCGGTGTTTTGTCTAAGTAAGATACAACCAACTACTTTTTCATCTAAGTAGAATAGTTTTAGTCTTGTGTTTTCTTTATGTTGTAAATGTTTATATAAGATGTTTTCTGGTGAAGAAACAAACTCTTTAGATAAAGGGTCTACTTGAATTGACAATAGATCCTGATATAGAAAATCATTATAGTCTTTTATGATGACAAGTTCATAGATATTATATGGAATATCTCCTTCTTTTTCATAAACTTCAATTTTCTCTTTTATTTTTATAAAACCAAGGCTTTCGTAAAAATGGATTGCTTTCTGATTTGATTTCATAACGTCTACAATAATCCGTTTGTCTGGGTAACCATGAATTACATCTTCGATAATTCTCGTTCCGTGATGTTTGTTTCGTTCTGTAGAAAGCAATGCTAATAATGAAAGTGAGATACAATTGTTCTCTTTGATGATGTTAATGACACCAATTGGTTCATTTCTGTTATAAATGATCTTAAAATCTTTGATTTGCTTAAATCTTCTCAACCAGTCTGATTCTTTTGTGTTATTTTCAAAGAAGATTGGCTGATACTCCTTCACTTTAAAGAGTCTTTCTAAAAATGAGCAATCACTTTTCTGTAGTTGCAAGTATTTATAATGCATAATATCACCTAAAATAGTTTATTTTTGTAGAACGGTTCTATATTGTTTACTGAATTGTTGTGGACTTTGTTTACGATGTTCCTTACTGGATGATTTTTAACACTTATTTCGGTGTTTAAGAGTTTTTTCACCATCAGCATATCATTGGTTTCTAAATATGCTTGTGCTTCATCTTTCGTCAAAATAACAGGCATTCTCGAGTGGATGTTATAGATATCGTCATTCGCTGTTTTGGTTATGATAGATACTTCGCTTTTTTTGTCCTTTATTTGATAAACGGCAGCGAAATACATTATGTCATCACGAAAGAAATAATACGGTTCTTTTTCTTTAGTCCATTCATAATAACCACTAGCAACAATTAAACATCGATTGTTTGTTAATTGCTTATTAAATAGGATATCGATGGATTCACTTCTTATGTTAACCAAGAAATTATTGGTTGTATGAAAACCCCATTTAATTTCTCCTGCTCTAAACGTGTTTTTATCTTTTATGATTGCTAAGACATTTGTACCAGGAGCTACATTATAGCTTGGGTACGATGTTGTTGATTTAATATCTTCTATTACAAAGTCTTCTTCTAGCATTTTTACCAATTCATCATATGAATAACTAACGACAAACCTACCACACATATAATCACTCCTTTTTCTAATTATACCATAAAAAAATAGACTCATATGAGTCTATTCTGTAAACCAACTAATTCCAAATCCTTTGTTTCCGACATGGACGGTCATGACAGGTCCTAATAGGTCTGTTTTTATGATGTTTGCTGTTGGATATTTATCTTTGACAACTGTGAGTAATGATTCACTACTTTTTTTACTATATGTGTCAGTGATATAAAGTGTTAAATTGTTAAACCCTTGAACTGATTTATCAATTTCATCTGTGATGATTTTAAACACATTTTTATACGTTCTTTCTGTTTTATGAAGGATTAGTTTTCCATCGATCATATTAATGATTGGTTTCATTCTTAAAACGGTTCCAATCATAGCTCGTGTGGTTGATAATCTTCCACCTTTTACCAATGAGAATAAGTTTTCACAGGTAAACATTAAACGGCTTTGATGGATTATTTTATGCATTCTTGCTTCAATCTCTATCGCGTCACTTCCGCTTTCAATCATTTTCAGTAGTTCCAATACCAGCATTTCGTTTCCATAGGCTGATTGGTTGGTGTCAAAGACTACTACATTTTCGGGGTTGTCTAACATGTTTCGACCTACGATACTACTTTGGTATGTCCCACTTAATGCTTTTGATAATCCAATCATATATATTTTTTCATATCCGTTTTCGAGTAATGTTTCAAATTCTTTGACAAATTCACCAGGTCCAGGAGCGCTCGTTTTAAACGTTCTTCCTTCTTTTTGCTTTTCAATGATAAATTCTCTTGATACTTCACTTTCTTTATATGAGTTTTCAAGCTCGTCGGTAACATATAATGAGACCACTTTTATATTATGTTCTTCTAAGAACTCTTTTTCAAAATATACTGTGCTATCTAGTACTACTGCGTATTTGTTCATGTTTTGCTCCTTGTTATCGTTTTACTCAATCATACATAATAATATGATATTTTACTCTATTATACATAATAATTTGGTAAATTTGTGAGTATTTTAAGAAATAATTAAAAAACACCACAAAAATGGTGTTTTTATGCTTAATAAGTAGGTTTAAGTCGATATTTTAATGATTTGGAGAGCTGATATCGAAACCTCATTAATAAAGATTAGTTTATTAAAGATATCGGTATTAGTAATATATCCTGTTAATTCTTTATATTTATAAGAATCATAATATAACACAGTGATTTCTTGATGTAAAAGGTATGCTTCTTCTAATTGATAGTTTAATTCCTCTAGTTGATCAACAGATAGGGTAGGCATTGTTTTTTTACTGCGTCCGTGAAGTAATTCCGAAACATGAGAACCTTGTTCTAAGAGCGCGTTAAACGGCATCCACTTCATCATTTTACGGTCGTGATATACATATTCCAAAGTCATGGTTGAACTATTAGGCATGATGTCCACCCACCATCTTGTTTCGAGCTAAAACGGTTGAGGATTCTTTTAAACTAGATCCTCTGAAAACAGCGTTTTTACCGTGAACGAATTTAATGTTATCCATTGAGGAATGCAGTTTGTGGTCTTTTATAACGCGATTCATATCTTTAAAGAGATTTAATTGAACGTAATACTCTTCTACTAAGTTCGTTACGCGAATGGATACTTTTCGAATTGGTACATCTTCATAGAATTCATCAAATAGCTCTAAGCATGCGTTATAGACTTCGGCTTCATTGCATGTTGGAAAAGGAAGTGTTAACTGACGATTAAACCCGCCTCCTCCGTGATTTCTTGAGTAGCTGATACCCAAGTTGATTGTATAGGCTTTTTTGTTCCCAGCACGTAACCGTTTGGTCACTTCGTCTGTCATTTCTAAAATAATTTGAGTTATTTCATCACCATCGTAATCTCGAAATAGTGTTTGTCCCATTCCATAACTTTTAGATACTGGTTTATAAACGAGTTTCTCGTTAATAATAGACATATCAATTCCATGAGCATGGTGATATAATTCTTCGCCCATCACACCATAATATCTTCTTAGTTTTTCTAACGGGAAATGTGCAAGATCATAAACAGTATGGATTCCTAGTCTGTTTAGATTTCGTTCCATGTTTCGTCCAATCCCCCACATTTCCGATAATGGTTCAATTGGCCATAGTTTTTCTTCAATGTCTTCGTAATCCCATTTTGCGATGAATTTTGGAGCTGTTTTACTTTCAATATCAAGCGCTAGTTTGCTCATAAGTAAATTCGGTCCAATTCCGCAGGTCGCAGGTATTTTTGTTGTATCTAAGATGTCTTTAATGATTATCTCTGCCATTTCATATGGGGTTTTATTGTAATATTTTAAATAAGTGGTCAAATCCAAGAAAACTTCATCAACACTATAGATGTGCAGATCTTCAAAGGATACATACTTTAAGTATATCTCGATGATTCTAGTTGAGATTTCTAAGTACTTGCTCATTCTTGGTTTGGCGAAGATTATTTTAGAGTCTTCTGGAAGTTCAAAGACACGGCAACGTGACTTAACACCACGTCTTTTTAGATAAGGAGTTATGGCTAGAACAATGGAACCGTTACTGCGACTCTTATCCGCTACTACCAGTGGTGTTGTAAAGGGATTTAATCCCCTCATTGCGCATTCTGCGGAGGCATAAAAACTTTTTAAATCGATACATAAAATAGTTCTGTGTAATTTGTATTGTTCCATTTTATACCTCCTTTTGTCTTTTTTGTTTACTTTATTATAGGGTAATATATCGTTTGTTTCAAGAGGGGGTATTTTGATAAAATTGGGGTTGTTGGGGTAGGTATGGGATGAACTGTTTTTTAGAAAAATATATAAAAAAAGCAACAATTTCTCGTTGCTTATTTTTGGTAATTATTGAAATATTGAACAGTATCTTGCTGGTCATAATAAACAAGAGAATAAAGATATTATTACCTAGAGACCTTATTTAGGTCAATAATCGTTGTTTCCAACCTGTTTCGTAATTGAATTTGGCAATCGTTCGATTACGAAGTTATTATCTTGGTCATATAACTCTATTACTAGCCAGTTATATAGTAACAATTAGTCTTGATTATGTTCTTTTTCCAGTTGATCGATTAATTCTTGAAAATAGAGTGGTAATTCTGAATCAAATTCCATATATTCATCCGTTGTTGGATGAATAAACCCTAATGTTTTGGCATGTAAATATTGTCCGTTTGTTGTATCTGTTTTACGTCTTCCATATTTAGGATCTCCCACAAGTGGATGATCGATATAATTTAGGTGAACACGAATTTGATGTGTTCTTCCTGTTTCTAATTGACATTCGATTAACGTATATTCATCATATCTTGTTAATACTTTAAAGTTTGTTACTGCGCTTTTACCTTTGGTTGTAACTGCCATTCTTTGACGGTTCTTAGGATCGCGACCAATTGGTGCGTTTATTTTACCTAAGTTATGAGGGATTACTCCTTCGACCAATGCGATATATTTTCTTGTTACAGTTTTTTCTTTTAATTGATCACTTAAATCTTCTAATGTTTTGGCATTTTTCGCAACCATTAATAAACCACTGGTCTCTTTATCAATTCGATGAACGATTCCTGGTCTAATTTCACCTTTAATTGCTTCTAAATCTTTCACATGATATAAAAGGGCATTTACCAAAGTACCAGAATTGTTTCCTGCACCTGGATGAACGACCATTTTATCGCTCTTTTTGATGATTAAAAGATCTTTATCTTGATAAACGATGTCGATATCGATATCTTCTGGTGTAATATCAATTTCTTTTTCTTCCAACTCTTCAATTACGATTACGTCATCGATTTTTAGTTTGTAGTTGTTTTTAACGGTGTTTCCGTTAACTGTAACATTCCCTTCTTTGATCATCACTTGGATCGTTGAACGAGAATGTTCTAAGGTATCTGTTAATACTTTGTCGATACGGTTTAATGCTAGGTCTTCTGTAATTATGATTTTTTCCATTTGAACACTTCCTCTAATAAGACGTCTAGGGCAAATACTATCATTCCGACAACGAGGCAGATATCTGCGACATTGAAGATAGGGAATGATGTGTAGTTGAAGATATCGATGTCGATAAAATCTACTACTTCTTTAAAAAATAAACGATCGATAAAGTTACCGATTCCACCAGCAATCATTAAAATAATTCCTGATGTATATAGTTTTTGGGTTTTAAAGTCTGTTTCTTTTAGTAAGTAATAAAACAATCCTCCTGCAACGGCTGTAATAATATAGAAGAATACCATATTACCACTTAGGATTCCCCAAGCTGCGCCTGTATTACGATGACTTGTAATTGTGAAGAAGTTCTTGATTACAACGATGTTTTCACCGATTACTAAGTTTTGGACGATTAAATATTTTGTTAATTGGTCTAGTCCGATTAATACGAGTATAAATCCGACGATTAATAAGTATTGTTTTTTCATGATACACCTCTTTAATTAAGTATGATAAATAGAATCGTTAGTCCAATCAAAATCAGTGATGATAAAAACACGGTATTCATTAGGACAACTTTTTGATAGTTAATGTCTTCGTATACTTGATAGTTTTGTAATGTTTCTATGTATATTTTGTTTGATACAACTATAATAATCGTACTCATTATAAAGATAAACATAAAGAAATACAACATATATGGTACATAAAGAAAGATTAAATTGATTGTTGGGATTAAAAGAATAGCTAGTAACGGAACTAAAAAGATGATTGATGTTAATTCTGATTTGATCCATTCTTTCGTTTGATAGTTGTGAAAGACTTTCTTTAGATTATTCATGATTATCACCATATTCTTTTAAATAATTGATTGCGTCCTCTAATGTTTCTACATGAACGAGGATCATATCCGTATTTAGGGTTTTAATAATTTCTTCCGCATCGTCGCAGTTATTCCCTTCTGGACAGAAAAAGATATCAATTCCGTTTAACGCACTGGTAATTATTTTTTGATCAATACCGCCAATTTGGCCAACGGTATTATCAAGATTAATTGTTCCTGTTCCTGCGATATTCAACCCATATGTGTAATCTGTTTCGGTTAGTTCATTAAAAATATAAAGTGATTGCATTAACCCTCCACTCGGACCTCCTGTGTTGTTGTCAACAAATGTATAATCACGACTGGTGTCATTGATTGTTGTAAGTGAACCGAGAATAATTCCCGCTTTACAGGTACCATCTACGTCTTTTACAGTAACATCGATAAACAATGTCTCTAGGTCGCGGATTATCTCAAACGTTAATATATCTCCGCATGTATAAGAAGGTATATTATCGAGTGTTTGTCCGTTGATTGTGATGATTTCATCACCGAGTTCTAATGTATCTTCATCCAAGTAATCATAAACTAGGGATACTAGATGTTTGGTTTCGTAATCAATTTCGATACCGGCTTCTAAATATGCGACAATTACACTTTTCGCAAGCGAATCATCTTTCATAAGTAGACTGCGATAATTCAGGTCTTTTACTGTTGTTTGTGTATATGATATTGGTATTTCTCTTACGGATACTGTGTCAACATTTTCTGCGAACCACTTTGCTAGTAGCGGCATTTTATATAATACAATTACACTTGTCGTACTAAAAGAACCTTCTTCATCAATCCCATCTTCAATGATGATAAGGTCTTCTAAGTTATCATTATAACCTGGAGCGGTTAATGTATATCCGACTTGTATGGAAGTTGTTACCGTTAGAAACGCAGTAAGGATAAAGATAAACCCTAAGATCAAACGGTATTTATAAAGTGTCTTCTTCATTCGTTAATGAAATCGCTACTTTTTTCATTTTGCGGTATGTTACTGACGCACTATCAAACATTCTTCTTGATGCTTGGAATGAAATTTGATCGTGATATTTATCTTCCATAAAAACGACTTCTTTAATTCCTGATTGAATGATTAATTTCGCGCATTCATTACATGGGAATAGTGTTACATATAGTGTTGCGTCATCCAAACTAACAGTACTGTTTAGTATCGCGTTTGGTTCTGCATGAACGACGTATGGGTATTTTGTATCAATCCATTCTCCCTTTTTGTCCCAAGGGAAATCATCATCTTCAACGCCATATGGGAATCCATTGTATCCGATTCCAACAATTCGTTTTTTATCATTAACGATACATGCTCCAACTTGTGTTCTTGGGTCTTTACTTCTCATTGAAGATAGCAACGCTACTCCCATAAAATACTCGTCCCAGTTAATGTAGTTTTCTCGTTTCATGTTTACACCTCGATATCATTTAGTGATGCTGCTATTAGTGATGCTAGTTTACAGTTGTTATAAACTAGTTTTATGTTTGATGCTAAGCTTTTTCCATCGGTTAATTCGACGATTTTACCTAGTAGATAAGGTGTTGCTTCTTTTCCTTTTATTCCTAGATGATCCATTTCTTTTAACGCTTCGTTTATTGCTTTATTGATGACTTCTTTTGGCATACTATATTCTTTCGGAATTGGATTTGCTACTAACATTCCACCTTTTAGATTTAAATCTGTTTTTGTTTTAATTAAACGAGCAATTTCATCTGGTGAATCTACTTTAAAGTTTACATCAAAGTCTGATTCGTATGAATAGAATGCCGGTAGGGATTTCGTTTTATATCCTAAGACAGGAACACCTTTTGTTTCGAGATACTCTAGTGTAAGTCCAAGATCTAAAATGCTTTTAGCTCCCGCGCAAACGACACATACATTTGTTTCTGCTAACTCTTCTAAGTCTGCACTGATGTCCATTGAAGTCTCTGCACCACGATGCACGCCACCAATTCCACCTGTTGCGAAAACTTTGATGTTTCCTAGTGATGCGATGTACATTGTAGCGGATACTGTTGTTGCTCCATTGATTTTATTTGCTACATTATAAGCGATGTCTCTTCTTGAAGTTTTGTGAATTTTTGTTCCTTCTTTTCCTAAAAAATCTATTTCTTCTTCGCTTAAACCGATTTTTAATTTTCCATTTAAAATCGCTATTGTTGCTGGTACAGAACCGTTTTCTCGAACAATTCGTTCACATTCTAATGCTGTTTTTACGTTTTCTGGATATGGCATTCCGTGTGAGATGATTGTTGATTCTAATGCGACGATTGGTTTATTGAATTCGATTGCTTCTTTTACTTCTTCACTGTATTCTATGTAATTATTTATCATTTATTTTCACCTTTTTATTTGTACTTTCTTTTACTTGTAATGTTTGACTTGCTAATTGTTTACCATACTCTAAACTTGTTAGAATAGGTTTTTTATTGATAATTCCATAAGTAACTCCTGATATAAATGCATCCCCACATCCGGATGTAGATACGATATTATCTGTCTTTATAACATGAGTCGTTATGATTTCATTGTCTTTGTATAAAATTATGTCTTCCTGTTTGTTTGTAACGATGAGGTTTTTAACACCTAAGGAACTAACTTCTTTAATTTGAGCTAAGGCATCCTTTTCATTGGAAAGCATTGCTAACTCTTGTTTATTCACCTTAAGGTAATCCAACTCACTTAAGATTGCTTTTAGTTTTGGTGCTTTTGTCATTGAAACAGCGTCTGCGATCAATACTTGATTATTCTTTATAGCTACCAACGCATTCAACGCTTCTACTGATAGGTTATTATCAATTACGAGATAATCAAACTGATTGATGTAGTCTTTGTGTTCCATCATAAACGCTTGATCCATATAATCCGTTAACGACATATCGTTCAGACCAAGGTATAAATCGTTTTTATCAAGGACTGCCAAATAGATGTTAGAACTCTTATTTTTGATTTTAGTGTATTTTAAAGATATTCCTAACTCGTTGTAACGATTAATGATTAAATCGCTTAGATAGTCATCTCCTAATGTTGAAAGCATAGACACTTCGACATTTAGATTTGCTAAGTTTGTGGCGATATTTCCACCAACACCACCAAAATCAAAGGTGATATTAGCAAGATTAGAATCTTCTTTCACGAGGTCTTTATTTGATGAGGCAAGGATATCAATGTTAATGGCCCCAATTACCAAAACTTTATTTGACATTTTTATGTGATGATAAGTCGATATGACAATACCCATTTTTGTTTTTACCTAGATAATCTTGATGAAAATCTTCGGCATTATAAAATGTTAAGTTTGTTTTTAAGTCCAATGCAAGAGCACGATCATACTCCTTTTGACGAATCATCAAGTAGTTATTGATGAATGGTAAGTCTTCAGGATGGTAATTATATATCCCAGTACGGTATTGAACTCCGACATCATTTCCTTGTTTATTGATTGAAGTTGGATCGATAATGTTGAACAGATGATCAAGAATTTTCTTTAAAGAGATTTGATTTTCATCATAGTGAATCAATACTGCTTCTGCATGTCCACTTGAGTCACAAACTTCTTTATAACTTGTTTTCCCTTCTCCATCAATGTAACCAACTGATGTATCATGTATACCTTCTAACTGCTTGAAATAAGCTTCTACACCCCAAAAACATCCTCCTGCTAAAACGATTGATTTCATAAGTTTTCCTCCTCAATATCTTCTAATGCTTGATTGAATATATACGAACTTGCGATGATACCAGCTGCGCTTGGTACAAAACTATTTGATGATGGAGTGCTTTTCCTTGTTTTTAAAGGCACTTCATAACTAGCTACAACTGGTATTTTTTTAAGATTGTAATCATACTTAAGTTTTTGCCTTAATACTTTGGCAATTGGATCATAAAGCGTTTTAGATAATGGCATAATGTCCAGTTTTTCTGGATGAAATTTATTCCCAGTACCCATCACACTAATAAATTTAATGTTTTTATCGAGACATGTTTTGATAATGTCAATTTTGAAGGTAATTGTATCAATACAGTCTATCACATAATCAATTTCATGTTTCCAGATTTGATCTTTTGTATCAAAATTATAGAACAGTTGGTATGTAATGACGTTACAATTTGGATTAATGTCATGAATCCTGTTTTTCATGACGTCTACTTTAACACTCCCAACAGTTGAGTCTAGAGCGATAATCTGACGATTGATATTTGTTTCATCTACGGTGTCCTTATCAACCAATATAATGGTGCCAAAGCCGCTTCTAGCAATAGTTTCTATCGCATGTCCACCAACTCCACCAACACCGAAAATCAAGACAGTTTTGTCTTGTATTTTTGCGAATCTAGATTCAGTTATTTGTTCTTTAAGTCTTGAAAATCTCATAAATATCACCTTTAGAAAAAGGCTACCGAGGTAGCCATTATCTTCTTATAAAACGAACGTTGAAGTAACGATCACCAACAATATAAATAATTGTATAAGTAATTAACCCCAGAGGTATTATAACGTGGAGTACGTAAAACTCATCGCCACCTAAATATGTAAATAGTATTCCAGATCCCAATACACCGAGTGCCGAGATTGCTGAAATGAATGTGAATTCTCTTTGATATGATGGTTTTAATCTTCTTCTTAATTTATCTCTTGTTAAGATCGTATAAAGAAGTGAGACACCAAATATTATAATCATAAACGCTAATGCGATATATAATAGATTACTAATTGAAATAAAATCAGTTACATTAAAAATATAAGTAACTACAGTAACGGAAGGAACCGCCATAATGGTCGCTACAATTGTCATTATGATGTTAATTTGGAACATAGAATATACTTTTTTATGTTTCATCTAAATTTGTAGTTTGACTTCGTTTTGTTTATCCCGTTTTTCTTTAAAGAAACGGAATAATACTCGAATAGTTGCTGCGATTGGTGCAGCGAATACTACTCCAAGAGTTCCAAATAATGTTCCAAAGAATAGAATTGACATAATGATTATGATTGGATGCATTTCAAGTTGTTTCCCCATAATAATCGGTTGGAAAACATTACCTTCAATGAACTGTAATCCTACATTTACAACGACAACCCAAATAAGTCCAGGTCCTTCATCACCAACGATTACTGCGTAAATCCCTACAGGAATCATCGCGATAATTGCTCCAAAGTATGGAATGATATTTGTTAGACCAACAATAATACCAAAGATAAAGAAGTATTGTAATCCAATTAAGCTATAAGCAAGTGTAGCTGCTGCTCCAATTGCTAACATTAAAATTAATTGTCCTCGGATATATGCTCCAACAGTTGAATTTAATCTAAACCCTAATTCAGAAGCATCTTTCTCGTATCTTTTAGGGATGATTGAACGCATTGTATCATTAATTAATTCATAATCTTTTAAATAGTAAATTAACGAAACTGGCAATACAACAACAACACTAATGATATTAATTAAACTGTTTGAAACAGATGAAGTTAATCCATCAACAACTCCAGAAATTGTATTCTCAAATAAGTTTGAGTCATTTGCTGTTTGTAAAATCCAGTCATAAATATCAGTACCAAAAATGAATTCATTACGGAAATCATTTGCAAAATATGCTTGAATTTTTATCCAGTCTGTTTCGAAGAAGTTTCTTACCTCATCTAACACGTAAGGTATCAAGAAGTAGATGATTAATACGAATACAGCGATTGTTGCAGCCAAAACTACACCAACACTTAATCCTCTTGGTCCTACTCCTCTTCGCTCAAGCAATTTAATAAGCGGGAACATAACTAGTGACAAGATCCATATTAAAGCCAAAGGCACCAATACACTAGAAAATGCAGAGACGAATTTCTGCCATATATTACTAAACTGTCCTGCTAACATAATTACTCCGAGTGAAAGTAATATAACAACAAGTACTTTTATGGCTTTATTTAAGAATTCATCTGATAGAAATTTATTTTTGTTATTCATCTAATCACACCCTTTTTGTCCTTTAATTATTATATCATATAATTAAACGAAATTAAATTACTTAATTGTTTTAACTGATAATTCTGCTAATTGTGTTTCATCTACTAAACTAGGTGCTTCTGTTAATAAACATTGCGCACTATTTGTTTTCGGGAATGCAACGACGTCTCTAATGTTTTCAGTATGAACCAATAACATAACCAAACGGTCTAATCCAAACGCAATACCACCATGAGGAGGTGTTCCGTATTGTAATGCATCCAATAAGAATCCAAATTTTGCTTGTTGCTCTTCTTTTGAAATTCCTAAAATATCAAATACTTTGTTTTGAATCTCTTCTTTATGAATACGAATAGATCCACCACCTAATTCTTGTCCTTGAACAACAAGGTCATAACAATAAGCCAATGCTTTTGCTGGTGCTGTATCTAATTTATCAACATCTTCATCTTGAACCATTGTAAATGGGTGATGTAAACTGAAATATCTTTGATGCTCTTCACGATATTCAAACATTGGCCAGTCAATTACCCATGTGAAGTCGTAATCTTCATCATCATATAAGTTTTGCTCTTTTGCGATATGGTTACGTAAGTTACCTAATGATTGATTCGTTGTATCTTCTTTATCGGAAACGATTAAGAATAAGTCCCCATTCTCTAACCCAACACGGTCAATAAGTTCTTGCCCTAAATCATCTGCAAAGAATTTGGCTACAGAACCACCAAGTTTGTTATCCGTATATTTTAAGAATGCTAATCCTTTTGCACGGTATTTTTTAACAAAATCAGTAAGTTTGTCGATTCCTTTTCTAGAATATAGACTTGCTCCACCTTTTACTTTGATCCCTTTAACGATTCCACCTGCTTCGATGTTGTTTAAGAATACAGAGAACTCCGTTTTACTAGCGATATCAGTAATGTTTTGTAAATATAATTCAAAACGAGTATCCGGTTTGTCTACTCCATATTTATCCATTGCTTCTGCGAATGTCATTCTAGGGAATTCTTCTGTTAAATCAATTCCTTTTACTTCTTTCATGACATGTTTAATCATTTTTTCACTTAGATTAAGGATTTCTTCTTGATCCATAAAAGAAGTTTCAATATCAATTTGAGTAAACTCAGGTTGACGATCGCTTCTTAAATCTTCATCTCTGAAGCATTTAGCGATTTGATAGTATTTCTCAAACCCCGAAACCATTAATAATTGTTTAAAGATTTGTGGTGATTGTGGTAATGCATAAAATTCACCTTTATTAATACGTGAAGGAACCAAATAATCACGTGCTCCTTCAGGAGTTGATTTTGTAAGTATCGGTGTTTCTACGTCAACGAAATCTTCATTGTTTAGGAAATCTCTGACTGCCTTCACTGTTTGGTGTCTTACCATAAAGTTATTTTGTAAAACAGGTCTTCTAAGGTCTAAATAACGATATTTCAGTCTTGTATCTTCTAATGCATCAGTCTCATCTGCGATTATCAGCGGTGTTAGTTTAGCTGCATTCAAGATGTTTAATGCTGTTACTTCTACTTCGATTTCCCCAGTTGGTATATTTTTGTTTTTACTTGATCGTTCAATAACATTCCCTTGAATTTCAAGAACATATTCGTTTTTGATTTCCAATGTTTGTTTATAAAGTGGTGACTCAGGGTTAAACGCAAGTTGAGTAATTCCATAACGGTCTCTTAAGTCGATGAATACCAATCCACCTAAATCACGTTTTTTACTTACCCATCCTTTTAAACAAACTGTTTGTCCGATGTTAGAGACTCTTAATTCTCCATTACTATGTGTTCTTTTCATTGTTTTCTCCTATCCTTCGCAATCGTCGCAGCTTTCAGATTTACATCCTTCGCATGCACTTGAAGGCTTCATTAGTTCTGTTACGATGTGATTATATAATTGTTGTTTTTTAATTGTTACTTCTGTTCCTGTTTGTTGATCTTTCACATTTACTACATCTGCTTCTTTTTCAGTAGCTCCGTAGATTGCTACGAATCTTGCTTTACTATTTGCGGCTTGTTTCCATTTACCTTTCATTTTCTTATCAAGAAAATCGATATCTGAGAATAAACCTCCTAATCGACAACGGTTTAACATTGCTAATCCATCTGGTTTTTGCTCATCACCTAAAATCATTAAGTATAAGTGTAAAAATTCAGGGTCTCCAGTAAAATTGATGCTTTCAAGAGCAAACATTAAACGTTCTAATCCAAAGGCAAATCCAACACCAGGGATGTCTGGACCTCCTAAAGATTTCACT
>PPCM01000750.1_pt1 | contig 21092 bp, 10 predicted proteins | sample 1555541 | NCBI WGS metagenome assembly PPCM01 (sample SAMN05284479, study PRJNA326546) | Marine sediment metagenome, whole genome shotgun sequencing project. | isolation source: marine sediment | place: Germany: Wadden Sea | collected 2012-09-05 | reverse complement strand
ACAGCACCAACGAATCCCATTGCTTCTTGGTTAAAATAATCCGTACCAGAAACGTTGAACTTCTTAATGATGTTGTTTTCTAAGGTTGATGTCACCGTATATACATACCCTTTTTCATCAATCGCTACACTACTAATGTAATCGATATAAATATCAGATTGTTCACGCAATTCTTCTTTTTGTTCATCTGAGAAGAACAACGAACGAAGTTGATCCACTATCGGAGTTCTTAATCCGTTTCCACCAAAGAATGAAATAAATTCTCCTTCTGCAGTTAACATGATTAACCCTGAACTTGATTGTGCACCTACGATATACATATTACCTCTTGTATCAACAGCCACTTTTTGTGGTGCATACATGTATCCCTCTTGGAACACAGGGGCAATTGGTTTATCGACGATTTGAATTGGAGGAACATCTGTTGATTTGATTGTGAAACGTTTTAATGTTTTACCTTCATAATCTGTTTCTGTCCAACCAAGTGTCTTACCAGTCATATCTTCACGATCGACTTTTGTAAACAATACTTCTCCAGTTGTAACATCTTTAAAATCGACGATGTCTCTGTTATCTTCGTTTTGTCCTGTTACTTCTACTTCATATACAGGATCACCAATTGGATTTTTATCCTCATCGGCTTCATAAAAATAATCTCCTGTTGTTAATCCATCACTCGCATCAACGTCATCTAACCATAGATAGTACTTTCCTTTATTATTAAGTACTTCTTCACGATCGAAGACGAAAATAAGTGCAGAGAAACTATCTGGAACATAAATTTTTTCTTCTGTAACAAAGACACTATTTACGGCTGCAAATCCTTTGTATTCATCATTTCCATCGAATTCTAAAGCTGTAACATAGTTTAACTCATCATCATAAATATAGACTTTTGCATAAGCACTATCTGTAACATATACATAATTCTCATGATCAACATAAACATACTCAAGTGTTCCTAAATTCTCACCGTTCGCTTTTGATATTTGTGTTAGCGGTGTATAAGCATCACTTGTTTTAATAAATCCCTCATCATTATCTGAGGTAAATGTGTAATATGGTGTTGAAGATGCAATCACATCCTCAGTCACAATTCCAAACATTAGCGCTATTACCAAACCAAATAACACCATGCTTAATATACTATATAACTTCTTCATTATTTTATACCAGAAGTGGCCATTGAAGCCATTACTTTATTTTGCATAAAGATGAAGATGATAATGTTTGGTATAAAGGTAATTAACTGTGCTGCTGCACCTACACCGGCTGTTACAACAATATTACCTTGTTTAGAGATTACCGTTGTTAAATAAAACGGTAGATTCCTTAAGGCTTCTTGGTCGATGTATAAGTTACTTCCTTCGGTATATCCCCATGACATTTGGAATGCTAAGATTCCGACAGTTACAAGTGCTGGCATAACAAGTGGAAGTGCAATATTCCAATATATTCTCCAGTTCCCAGCCCCATCAATTTTAGCGGCTTCTATTAACTCATTCGGGACATTGGTGTCCATAAACTGTTTTACTAAGAATAACCCAACAGGCATTGCTAGTAACGGTAAGATATGGGCAAAATAAGTATTGTAAATACCAATATTTACTAAGATTAAAAACTTAGGTATTGCTACTGCTACTGGTACAAACATCATACTATATTGATTTATTTTATTTAACGTTTCTTTTCCTTTAAATTCTAGTTTCGATAAAGCGTAAGCAGATAAACTACACAGTATAATCGATGCAAATACAACAACTGCTGTTGTTAATACTGAGTTGAATATATATCTACTAATTGGTATCCCAGATTCTTGTGAAAACTGAGCAAGTCTTACGAAGTTCTCTGTCGTAGGATTACGAACAAAGAATCTCGGTGGATATGCGAATAATTCCGTAAAAGGTTTAAACGCATGGTTGATGATAAAAACAATTGGTAAACCCATAAAAATCGAAAGTGTAATCAAGAAAATATGAAATCCATTCTGATTCTTATGATATTTGTCTGGATTAAATGTAATTCCGTTTGCCATACGATCAGTCCCTTTCTCCGAATAATCGGTAAGATATTTTATTAAATAGCACAACGATCAACAATAAGATAACCGTAACTGCACTTGCATAACCCATTTCAAAACGAGTAAATCCAAAGTCATTTGCGTGATCGACAATCAACCAACCTGAATATTGAGGTGGTGCTGTTCCTCCAGCTAATGCACTTGCAAGTCCTGCGCTATTAAATGTTCCAATAATTGCCATTACGGCACCAAATAACATTTGTGGTTTGATAGAAGGAATTGTAATATAGAAGATTTCTTGCCATCTATTTCTCATTCCATCAATTGCTGCTGCTTCATATAAACTTCTATCGATATTTAATACACCAGCAAGCATTGCTAAGAATCCAAGTCCCATAGAACTCCACAATGATACAACAATCATTATGATAAATAACATATTTGCGTCTTGTAAGTATTGAACCGGTGAATCAATAACACCTAACGTATTCATTAAGAAGTTATTTAAATAACCTAATTCATCACCACTAAAGACGATGCGCCATACATTAGCCATCATTACTGGACCAGTAATTGATGGTGAATAAATGATTACGGCATAAATTGTTCTCGATTTATGTGGTACTTGAGCAAGCATCCATGCTAACCCAAAACTCATCATATATCCGACTGGACCAACGATAACACTAAAGATTATCGTGTTTGATAAAGCTTTTTGTAAGAACACTTCATCACTTGTTAAAATGTCTACATAATTTTGTAAGAAGACAAATTCAGGTGCTTGAATGGTGTTAAACGATGTAAAACTTAATATGATTGCCACGATTACAGGTAATGCAATAATTAAAATAAATAATACTGCATATGGTGCAATGAATAAATATGGTGACTGTAAAAAACTTTTGTCATTTAATTTTTTAGTATCTTTACTCTTTTTACTCATCATCGTCACCACCTTCAGTTAGATATTCATGAATATTTTCATAAGTGGCAACCGTATAAGGAGTGACTAATACCCCATCCTCATAATAACCAAACTCTGTTAATTTTCGTCTTAATTCTCTATTTACTGTTGCTACAGCGTTATCAATAGCGGTACGAGGTAATGTACCATCATTTACAACGGTGTTCCAAGCGTTCGATAATTCTCTTTCAACCAAATAATCTCCAGGAACTTTACCAATTGTTCTTACCCATTCCCATTGTTCTAATACTTGGTCTTTACTATCACTTGGCCATGCACTTGTTTGGAATCCCTCAACATTCGCTGTCATGTATAAGAATTCATCACCTAAAATAGATTGTAGTTGATAAGTGAAGTCACTTTGTACATCACTTGAGAACCACCATTTGTAGTATTCCCATACTTTTTCTTGTTTTGAAGAGTCTGAGAAGATAACACTACTTGTCCCATAGGTAGGATCCCATCTCTCAATACATCTACCATCTGTTAAAGGTCCAGGGCAAGTTCCGTCTTCGTATTCATACTCAATACCTGGTATTGGCATAACTGCCCATTGTCCGGCTAATTCAGGTGCTGCATATTTCAACTGAATATAAGTGTTTCCGTCACCAATTCCGATAGGAACAGATCCATCTTTAAACCATTGATAAAAGTTTGATGTTGTGATTGGAACATTATATACACTAAACAAATCTGTCATAAATTCAAAGGCATCATAAGCTCCGCCTTCATTATAGATTGCTTTATCTCCTGTTTCGTTGTATAAGTCTCCATGGAATTGATAGATAAATGGCGTTGTTTCACCAAATGTCTTAAAGGCATTATCTCCACCTAGAGGAGTATAGAAGTTATAATTGTATCGTTGTAGTAACGGTATTAAACTAATAACTTCTTCCCACGTTTGTGGTGGTTCTACACCTAAAAATTCTAAAATATCGGTGCGATAAAATAGTAACTTAACATCCATGGTTTCTGGAATGGAATAAACTCCACCCTCATATACATAAGGAATAAAACTGTTTGGATTATATTCACTCGCTAAATCGTAAAAACCATCTTGTTCACTTAAGTCGACAACCATTCCACGAATCGCAAATTCGAACGGTCTGGTTACTGTTAATCCCATTGCGGCATCAGGTGTATTATTCGCTGCGTTTGCCAAAACGATTTTTGTTTCGTCAGGCATAACAGATAATTCCACTTTCACTCCCGTATCAGCAGTAAACTCATCTGCCATTCTTTGCATGATTTGAATGTAAAGTCTTGATTGGTTAACCCAAATCTCAACTGTATCTTCGTCAACCTCAGTTGTTTCATTATATTTTGGATCGAAGAATGAATAAGTAAATGATTTAATACCTTCCCAAGTTCTAACAAAGAAGTTTACATTTGCTTTTGGTAATTCGAAATCTTCATTGGCAACCGTTATTGTATCAAGTTGTAATGGATTATCAATTAAGGTTGGTAATATTACATTAAGTTTCCCATAAATACTTGTATCTCCTTCGTTAAAACGATATTGATAGGCAGGTATTTCATCTGGATCTTCAATAAATTGATCAAAATATTTAATACATAAATCCAACTCTGACACAATCGACATGTCATCTGTTCCATATAGTTCGATAAATGTTTGTTTTGCTGCTTCAACTTCAGTTTTTAAGCGAGTTAAATCGTCAATTATAGTAGGGATATAAACATCCAGTTTATAATCTCTATACTTGTCGTTTAATCCACCAGTAATTTTATTCACTTCACGACCTAAGTCTTCTAGTTCATCTAGAATTTCAATAAAGTCATGATATAAATCTCTAACTTCAGTATTATTTACTTGAAGTGTCAATGTATGAGTTCCAGCTGTTAAATAAACTTGATAGTTATTCCCCTCATCGTCTGCTAACGTAATATTTGTATATTTATTCGCATACGGTAATGAATAACTCTCAAATTCTTTAAATGGAATTGCATCATCAACGTAAATACCTACATGTGTACTAAGTTCATCATTTTCACTTTGCAAGTACTTAAATGATAAAGAATAGTATCCGTCTGCAGCTACTTCAAATTCATATGTTACACTGTCACCACTTTTTCTAAATGATGCTTGGTCTAATACATTTAAGACTCTATTTTTGTAAGAATACGGTGTTAACGATGGATTTCTTACAAACTTTGCGCGTACATTTTGGCGGTTCTCATAAAAGTATCTTTCGGCTTCTATTACTGTCGTATCTACACTTGATGTATCTGCGCCATTTTCATTTAAATATTCGGAATAAGATGATGATTCTTGATATAAATTTCCAACTGTAATATCCTCAATCAAAAAATATCCTTCATTAATTGTCAATTCAATTTCATTTGCACCACTTGGCAAATAAATTTTCATTGGTTCAATAAAGAAATAATTAGGATCTTGAAGTGTAAATGTTCCCCACTCTGAATATAATTCACTATTTGGAGTCAATTCATCACCAAAACGGTCGTATACTGGATCTTCTTCTACGGCCCATTTAATTGGCACTTCAATATTTGCCATTTCATTATACTGTGTTTCATTGTTAATCTTAATCGAAACAGCAGGTCTCAATTTAGTATCTGAAAGTAAGTAGTAATCAAAATAGATTTCATATAAACCTTCTTCAGTAACTGTAACATCAAATGTAATTGTCTCATTTGGTTCTACTTTTACTGTATGAGATTCAGCCCCAAAGCTATCATTTTGTAGGTTTACTACTCCCCCTTCGATATCGTCGTAATTTACGGTAACAGTTTCAGTAGGTAACGAATCGCCAATCGCTAGCCAGTTTGCGTAAACACCGTAATAACTACTACTCTCATCATAACTCTCTGTATAAGTATTGCTATCTTCCATGATACTGTCTACTTTTACAGAACTTATATCGTCAGTCATGTCCGCTTGGATCATTTGTGATTCAATAAGCATACTTCCTCCGAAAATTAATGAAAGTAATAGAGTAAATATTAGCACTTTTTTCATAATATCACTCCTATACAATAATAAACCAACAACCCTTCAAGTCTCCTTAAAGAGTTATTGGCAACAACATTTCTGTTAATTAATTATTTTGATTATAATATCTTAAATATGTTTCTAAATCTTCATTCATTGTAGTTTGAACGTCATTTGCGATATTTGCGAAGTTTAATCCTTCATCGCGCATTCTGTCTTTAATTGTCCATGGATCAAAGTCATTAGCTACACTTGCGAATGCAGGTAACTGACGAGGATATGGATTTGCATTAGCTAACTGATTTTGGAAAGTTGTTTCGCTAAATGCGTCAAAGTTAAAGGCAGTTAATCCACTATCAGCACTAAATCCTTTAACGAATGGATGATTTTCCATTACAACAGGATTATTTGTGATAGGCCATCCTTGAACGTAATCCATTAAGTAATAAGTTCCGTCCATGAATGGAGATACTCCATTTTCATCAACGATGTTTAATTCATCGATTAAATCCCATCTAGCTTTTGTTCCTTCTTCACCGTAAGTTAACCATTTAACTAATTGGTATGCAGCTTCAGCTTTCACTCTGTCTGTATCTAACGTACTATTGATTGAATAATAATCATGGTATGTGTAAACAGCAGTGTTTCCACCTTCAGGTGCAGTAGGATATGGATAGATATCGATTGTTTGTTTATTTGATTGCATTTGCGTAATAGATTCATTGAAGCTCCAAGTAAAGATTGTATTTACAGCTCTAATACCATCAGCCCATGAATCAGTATACTCAGAACAACCTTTTGCTTCTAATTCTGCTTCATCTAAATCGAAGAAATGTAGTCCACGGTTTGCTTCATTAGCAACGCTTTCTAACCATGTTCCGTAATTAGTAGCTCCGGCAAAATCAAACTCACGAGTATCAATATTGTAACCTTTATAACCATTAGGTACATTGTCAAAATAGTTTGGACCAAAGATGCTAAAGTCAATTACACCAGGGAATACACAAGTACCGTCTTGGTTCATTTCAGCAATTTCATCTCTTAAATCTTCATACTCATCGTAAGACCAGTTATAATCTGGTGCATCAATTCCTAATGTTTCTAATAATGTTAAGTTCACAGCTACGATTGGTCCAACACCTTGCCATGGAATACCCCAGATTTCTTGTCCATCTTGAGTAATCATTCCACTTAATGCATTGGCTGTAACATAAGCTGATTCTTCGTCTGTTTCGAAGTAAGGAGTTAAGTCAAGTGTCATTCCACCATCATATGTTTCTGCTCCTTTAGGGTTAAAGTATACGTCAGGTAATGTTCCATCAGCTGCTCCAGCTTTTTGGATTTGTAATAACCCATCGTCTCCTTCTTCCCAACCACTTGAATAAAGTGGATCTCTAACGATTGTAATATTTGGATATTTTGCCATAAATTTAACGATATTTTGCCAAACTGAGTTTGTTGCATCGTCAGCACCATAGTAGCTGTACCCAATATTAATTGTTAATTCTTGTTCCATCCAGTCAGCAGTTCCGTTGCTATCTAAGTCAACGTCATAATAATCTGCATATTCTTCACGAGCTTTATCCAAAGCCGTTTTACATACTTCTTGATCTGGATTTTCGTCACAAGTTTCAGCAACAACACTTAATACTACATCTAGTGTGTATACTACACCAGCTGTAGAAGTCGCTTTTAATGTAACGTTATAATTATCAATAACAGCTAAGTCATAAATACCTAATACTATGATTGATAAGTCATTACCATCAGCATCCTTAGCAGTAATTGAACTTAAATCAACTGCAGCACTATTTACTTTTACAGTAATAATCCCATCTTCAGTGATTCCGGTAAAACCTGATTCGTCAACATCAACAGGAAGTGGAGAGTCATCTCCACAAGCTGCCAATGATATTGTTAATGTAAATGCTACTAATAGCAATAATAATTTTTTCATAAATAAGCCTCCTAGCGTTTTCTAATAACTACAAACGCTGCAGTTCCTATTACAGATAATAATGCGATAAATGATAATCCAGTTCCGATTGAACCAAAACATCCAGTATCATCAAGTTTATCAGTTACATCTCCAGGATCAACTGTAATTGCATTAATTGTTACTTCTAAGTTTGCAGTAGTTGTATTTCCAGCTTCATCAGTTGCAGTATAAATTACATAGAATTTACCCGGATTAGTCATATCTACTTGAGTAGTAGAAATTGTTAATGTTCCACCTTCAACTGTTGCATAATCTTCCCATGTAGGAAGGTCGCTACCAGCGTCAAATGTTGGACCATCTTGTAGTGTAATAACAGGCGCAATAACATCTAGTACAGTAAATACGAATGTATGAGTACCTTTGTTACCCCAAACGTCAGTTGCAGTAACTACTACGTTTTGTTCACCAGGAACAGTTAAATCCAAGTTTGATTCAACTACATAATCTAATGATCCATCTTGATTATCAACGAACTTCACCATACTGAAGAAATCCATTAAATCAAATGATGTTGCATCATTATTGATTTCTAAGTCATCTGCAGTTTGAATAAATTCAACAACAGGTGCTACGTTATCTACTAATACAGGATATTCAACAACAAATCCATTTGCATCAGTAAATCTTAATGTATAAGTACCAGTACCAACAAGTTTGTTTGCATCTGCTAATGTGTATACATATGAACTACTTGAACCTAAAGCATTTCCTTCTTCAACGAATAACGTTGCAGGACCGTCAAACTCAAATGTAATATCATCAGGAGTTACTTGTGTATCTGACCATGAGAATGTACCTTCAGCATTGAATAACACTTTGAATCCTTCAACCATTGCTTCATTAACATCAGCAGTTTCAGGATCATCAATTGATGAGTTATCAACACAAATTTCAAATACAACGTTTCCTTCACTATCTAAACCAACAGGGTTGATTGCAGTATCAGGACTCCATCCACCATTAGTATATCCACCAGCACCTTCATTTAATGTAGCGTCCCAACCACTTTGTTGTGGAGTTCCTACTAAACCAAATGCAGTTAAATCTGAAGTATCTTGACTTGTCATTACATATACTGTTAATAATTCAGAATTTTCAGGACAAGTTGTAACAGTTGGAGTATAAGTACCCATACCATACATTAAATCCATTGATTCAACAGTAACAACATTTCCATCACCATCGATTAATTCAATTCCTAATTCATCAGCTTCAGCAATTGCGTTTTCTAAGATCACGTTAATAGCAGTTGGTAATACAGCGTATGTACCAGTTGCAGCGATTTCATCACCTTCAACGAAATTATTGCTTAATCCAAATCCTAAAGGTCCCATTTCAATTACAGTATCTTCTTCTTCATCGCTCATCGCATAAGCTTCAACATAAGAAATTGTGTAATCAGTTCCATACATTAAAGTATCGTCAGCGAAGTTTAAAGTCATTGTAGTTGCAGTAAAGTCCATTAAGCTATCTTTATTGAATTCAGTAGTAACTACTGTTTCACCTTCAACTTCTTCAGAAGTCATTGTATAAGTTAACATATCTGCTTTAAATGATAATTCACCCAAACCAGCTACTAAGTTATCATTACCACTAATTTTGTGGTCCCAAGTAAATACTGATTCATCTACTTCTGTAGTAGTCGCATCATCTTCAGCAGGATTGTATAACACTAAGTATTGAGCATCTTTACTATTAATAGCTAAATCAATATAGTAATTTCCAGCTCCATCCATTTCTGTAAACAATAATGGATTTGCAATATCCCAAGCTGTTTCTTGAATTTCACCAACTAATGCGAAATCAGTAATATCTAAATCTCCAGGATTTAAATAAATTGTATATCTGTATGTATTTGTTACTTCGATTGTAGGAGTATAATCTTTTAATGCGATAATATTAGTATCATATAATACAGTAATCGCAGAATCAGTCATATCTGTGAAATCTGCAGCTTTATTTGCTCCACCAGCGACAGTAAATACTTCAGCATCTCCCCAATCCCAAGTTGATTCATCATCATCAGTTTCAGGATCGTCTACTTGAGTAGGATCGTTATATAACATTTTATATTCATATGCTCCAGCATCTAAACAAACTTCAAATACTTTTAATCCACCATCTGTTTCAACAGCGCTTGTAATAGCTTCTGAAGGAGTCCATGCATTTGGAGATTGTACTGAACCAACTAATCCTAAGTCAGCGATTGGATAATCCGTATCAACTAGTACAGTTAATAAGTTTTGTCCAGCAGCACAAGTAACACCACTTGTATAAGTATAATCAGCAGTATCTGCATCGATAGCACCGTCTAAATCAATTAACATATCTCCATCATCGTGGAATACTACCATATATGAATCACCAGGAAGTAAGTCAGCAGTTAAGTTATCTCCACCACTAATTTTGTCATCCCATGTAAATGCAGCTTCATCTACTTCTGTAGTAGTTTCATTATCTACTTTGTCATGTGCTACTAAAGCATACTCGAAATTCATAACATTTGTAGAAATTTCAAATACTTGATATCCCATATATTCACCAACAGGTGCTACAGGGTTTTCAATATCCCAAGCTCCATCAGTGAAGTTACCTACCATACCAACATTAGCTAACTCTGTTTTCACATAAACTCTAACGTAAGTTTGGAATTCAATAACAACGTCAGATGCAACAGGTGCAAATACAGTACTTGTTCCATAATCGATTGATGCGATATCTATTTCATTACCTTCACCATCAACAACAGCGAAACGTTCTTGTGCTAAATCGAAAATTGATTTAGGAGTTAACATTGTAGCAGTTAATGTTTCAGGAGTCACAATTTCAGCTTCCATAAATCTATTTTTTAGATTTTCATTATATGCAGCTAAAGTTGTACTAATAAATGAATCATAATCAGCAGCAAACTCACAAGTTCCATTTGTTAATAATGAAACGATAGCTTTGTTACCATTTACTTCATCAATTAATGCAGCTCCATCAAAACTCATATCATCAGGACAAGCTTTTGTATCGCCTTTATGTGCGATAAATCCAGTTGAAGCACCAGCTCCAACAGATAATTCTACTACCCCTAGTTTCATAGGTACTAAGAATTCTCCAACTTGTAATTCCATATCAATTGCATAAGGTACTGGTGTATCCCATTCAGGATGGCTACCAGAAGCCCCATTACCCCAAACATGCATACCCCATCCGTCAAGAGCTTCAGGATCAGCAGCAATTTCAGCGTTAGCAAATACATTAAAGAATAATGCATTTCCAGTTTCATTTACGTAGAACCCTTTTGATCCTTCTACATAATAAACATCTAACGTAGTTTCAGAACCATCTTTTAATGAAGTAACGTCCAAGAATACTTGTCCATCACCTGGAGCTAAATAATTATCTCCATTGTCTCCATTACTAGAAGGTTTTATTTGGATTGAATCCATAAAGGCAGCATCATTTATTTTTGCTACCGGCCAAGTTTTAGTAATAACAGCACCGAAATCATCTGTATCAGTTGATACATCGTCGAAGTTATTCCAATCTACACCGTCCCAAATACCTAACCCAGTATTTGTATAGTCACCATCAAATTGGTGAACATGGAAAGTGATTGTTACATCTTCTGTTGCTTCAGCTTTTATTTCAAAAGTCGAATAAACAGTTAATGATAAAACGAAAATTAATGCAAAACTTAAAATCTTTTTCATACTTTCTTTCTCCTATTCTTTGTTTTTTTTGAAAAACGCTTTCATATTCAACACTTAAATTTTACATCTATATTAATATATAGTCAACGAATCTACCCAAATGAGATAGCGGTTACACATAATTACAAAGCGCATAATCGTGCACTTTACCAAATAAAAGTAAACAAAGAAATTAAAAACTAAAAAGTATAAAAACGGCTTTGTTATTTACTTTTGTGAAAATGCTTTCACTAGATTTTATCGATAAACAAATATTTTTAGTATAACATATAAAAAAAGCGCAAATATTTACGCTTTTTATATTTTTTTTATTTAATTCTTTCTTCTAATTGCAATTAATCCGATTCCACCGATTACTGAAAGTAAAACAGCAACCATACCATTTGTTCCAATGGATGAGAAACACCCAGTTTCTGGAGTTGGTTCTGGATCTACCGGTTCTGGATCAGGATCAACTGGTTCAGGATCAGGATCAACTGGTTCTGTACATTTATCTTGATCTGGATTTTCATCACAAGTCTCTTCTGGTTTTTCAGTGACTGTAATTGTAAATGGATCACTAATTCCACCTTCGTCTGTTTGAACTACTATTGTATGTTCTCCTACTTCAAGTCCAGTGATTAAAATGTATTTTGCAGGACTCATAGGTGTAAAAGCTCCACCATCAATACTATAAGAACTAACGTTTCTATCAGTATTCAGTCTATAAGTAGCACCTTCAACCATTGTATTTATAGAGTTTGTTATATATGGTTGATCCGGTGCTGTAGGTTGGTGTTCCGGCGAGGCAATTACATTATTGCTATCACCTTTAACAAACACTAATGTCTCATACGGTTCAATTGGATAACTGTTCGCATAAGTACCTAAGTCTTTTGTTAATCCTGCTTCGTCACGATCAACGATTAACTCCCAAGCTCCACTAGGTAGGGCTATATCAATGTTTTTCGCGTCACCACCATGGAAATACACTAAGATGTCTTCATTGTTTTCCGTTAATCGGTAACCAATCATTCCGTATCCATCCGGATTTAAGAATTCTAAGTTACTGTTAATATCTGAATAACTTTCCATTTTGAATGAATCAAAGGCTTTTCTAATCTCAATAATACCTTTGTAGTACTCATAACTATTAATATACATTGATTTACGAGAATAGTCTAATTGATTAACAGAGTCAGATGCATCATAACTATTATGATTACCACCTTTACTTCTTAAGAAGTCTACTCCAGCATGTAAGAATGGTGTCCCTTGTGAGAACATCACAATGCTGTTGGCTAATCTTGCTTGATAATCTACATCTTTTGTATAGAGCGATTCACCATTAACTGCTTGTAACTTATCATATAGTGTTAAGTTATCGTGCGCTGTTGTGTAATTTATTGATTGGAAAGAATAATTACCATAATCCCAATTTTGCGAACCTGAAATACCATTTTGAATATCTCCAGTTCCCCAACCACTTGTTACAAATCCACCATCTGAGCCATCAGGTGACCCTTTGATCGCATTTCTAAAGTTATCGTTGAACGCTGATACTAAAGGCATATTAACTAAATTGTTTTTACTAGCTTGGTCTTCCCAAGGGATCCCAACACTACCTGCTGCCCATGGTTCACCATAAACAAATATATCATCATCTAATGCTTCTACTGCTGATGATAAATCATTCATAGTATCAACATCATGAATTTGCATTAAGTCAAATCTAAATCCATCAATATGATATTCAGTCGCCCAGTAAACAACACTGTCCGTAATAAACTTACTTACCATGTATCGCTCTGAGGCTGTTTCGTTACCACACCCTGAAGCATTCAAATAGTTTCCTTCACTATCTGTTCGTGAGAAATAATCTGGTACGATACGGTTAAAACTATAATAACTTCCTGGTCCAGTATGGTTATAAACAACGTCATTAATAACATTAATTCCACTATTATGTAATGCCATTACCATTTCTTTATACTCTGTAACACGTACACTTCCATCATATGGATCTGTACTATATCCACCCTCTGGTGAATTATAGTTTTGCGGGTTATATCCCCAGTTGAATGAAAAGTTTCTTTCATCATTCCAGTCTTGATCATATGTTGGTAACAAATGTAAGTGTGTAATTCCTAAATCTTCTAAATGAGCTAATCCTGTCGCTACAGTAACACCAGTTATTGAGTTAGTGTAACTTGTGTTTTGAACAGTTAACCCCAAATATGTGTTACGATATTCACTTGGTCCACCCCAAGTTGAATCACTTGTTAAATCACGAACATGTAACTCATATATAATTGCTTCATTTGGATTCGTATATCCGTCAATTCCTTCGTCTTCATCCCAACCATCAGGATTCACACGATCCATATCAATAATCATTGCACGAGCTCCATTCAAACCAAATGTTTGTCCGTAAGGATCTTGAATATCTTTAACGTATTCACTACCATTTAACACGTTAAATGTATAGTAAACACCATGCATATCACCATCTAAAGTGATTTCCCAAACACCTTGTCCTGTATATGTTAAGCCAAGTGTTTCATAAGGATCATCCGCACCATCGTATCTCACAGCCTCAGTATGTCCGGCTGTATACAGATTTACATCAACTTGTGATGAAACAGGTGCCCATACTTTTAACGTTGTGCTTTCGGTAGTATAGATAGGTCCCAATACACCATCGTAGTTATATGCATCAGCAAATATTTGTGAATCATAACCTGAATCAATTACAACCAATCTACTTGTTGTATTTCCATTTGAGTCCAAAGTAATACGATATGTTTTTGTGACATCGATATTAGCAACTGTAAGTGTTCCACTTGCTCCACTAACAAATCCTGTAAATGGCACTTCGATATCATCTTCATATACTGTGATATCAGAAGCTGTTACTGAATCAGTAGCTGAGAATTCAATCTTATACTGATCATTTAAATATGCAGATAATAATCCATCCGTTAAGACCTGAGCGCATAAAGTCTCACTAGGACTAGAATGATCACACCCGGCTTTGTCAGTATCTGTATAAGATATAAACTCTTCTCCTTGAAGCAGATATACATCTACAACACCATCGTTATCGGAATCCGTTAAATCAATAAAACGGTCTCCATCAATATCCTTCGCCCAAGCTTCTGTACTAACAAGAAACCCTATCTCATCAACATCACCATAATCACTGGCGATATCAATTGAAGCTACCTTACCATAATCATCGGTGTCAGTAAAGTATTGTCTAATACCATCATTTTCACCTTCCCATACCCATAAAGACCAATTTGTATAGTCTTCATCATATCTATGATAATGAATGTTGAGTGTTGATGCATTTGCTGCATTCACATTTTCAACGTTAACACCTAAAATAATTGTAAAAACTAAAATAATACCTAAAAAAGTTTTACGCATTTTTCTTCAACTCCTTTTCCATCTAATTTTACTATAAACACCACCCCTTTTCTATATATATGGCTTTGGGGGAAACCATAAAAAAGAGGCTAAGCTAAGATATCATCTTAACAAAGCCATTTTATAGTTTTGTGAAATCCTTTACATCTTTTTCTAAGAACTAGGTTAAATCATATAGATTAGTACAAGTAACATTCCTAAGAAAGTACCAATCGCATATCCAATACTCCCAGTAATTAATCCAGGTACTGTTAAACCGTCATTTTTGATTTGCTTTGTGATTGCTGGAACAAACGCGGGACCATATAATCCTGCAGTAAGAGTTACCATTGTACAATCAACATCAATATCTAACAATTTCGAAACTAGAACATGAACAATAAATACACCAATAGTAATCAATCCATATAAAATCAAAGTATGTCCAAATATTTCTTGTAATTGAGTGAAATCTATTGAACTTGCAAGTGCAAAACTAAACACCAAAATGAAATACTGACCAACTACGTTCATACCCTCTGTTTCACGTATCCTAGTAAAGAACGAACCGATGATTCCAAAGATCGTTACACCTATGAGTAAACCAGGTACTAATAAATCCATCATTCGACCATCTACTGCTCCAAGTAATACCCAAACCAACACTCCTAAACCTGCTGATAATAGCGCTAATCCAAAAGCGAGTATAATTCGATTAATCAATTTTGGTCGTAGTTTAAAGTTACTTAAGTCAAGTTCATCTGTATTCTTCATTTGTGCACCATCAGTGATATATATATCATTTTCACTTTTACGTAAAAACTTACTAAGTAACGGTTTACACAAGATTAATAAGAACACATAAAATACAGCTCCAATAAGCATATCAGCAAGATTTGCAGACGATATAATCGTTGACTTTGCAACCGAGTCTAAATCAGAAAAAAAGATATTACCGATTGTATTCAGATTCGGTGTTCCACCAGTATATAATCCAATTGCCATACCACTTAAAACATCACCGTGTTCGATGTTTTTCGCATAAAAGTAAAAGACAACACTAGAAACAACAACTGCACTAAATATCAAGCTACCAAAAGACTTTAATACAGTACCAGAAAGTTTTTTTGCTTCTTTTAAATTGGCACTAAACAATAGTAAAGGAATTGCGATTGCAATTGCCAAATAACTACCTACTTGCCCAACATCTTCATTGACCGAAGCATCAACACCTACTTTATTTAAAACAAAGAAAACGATAGCTACTATGATCCCAAGTGCGTAAGCTGTCCCAATAGTACCAAGCCATTTTGTCAAAATAAAATTGTGATATCGAATGATTAAAACTGGTATAAAAAAGATAATTACAATCTGTAAAAATATTAAGAAGTACTCCATCTTTATAGTTCCTTTCCATACAGTCGATAAATTTTTATTATGTCTCCACCAAACTTTTTAAATGCATTAATTGGTTTGGGATTATCTTCCATCATCGTACCTGCTTCAAACTCTGTGATTCCCATTTTACTAAACTCGTCAAAGATAACATTAAACATATGTCCAATTAACCCAGTGTTTTGATATTCCGGTACAATATACTGCATCATACCTCTCGCTTTAGTAATTCTCTTTTTCTCTATCAAAATTTTTAAAATTCTAATGCGTCCTTTTGTCTTTTTAAATACCTGATTATAATCAGGAAGAACTAAACAGAACCCAACTGGTTTGTTTGTATTATTTTCTCTTGCAATTCTAATTAAATTTGGATTAATGAACAACTTTAAATTCTTTGCCACTTCTTCAATTAATTCAATACTTGGTGTATCTTGATATACGATATCAGTATCTGCTGAACTCAATATTTGATGAATGTCTTCAATATCATGATCCAAATCTTTAAAATTTAGGGCATCTACTCTAACATCATGATTTCTTGCAAAGAAACGTGAGAAAGTATTCAATCGTTTTTTTGTTTTTTCATTTACATCCGCATTAAGTAATACCGTATCTATCGCTTTTGTAAATCCAACACCTTCCAATAATTCTTGGTAGTAGGCGTAATTATATGATGTAAAAATTACAGGAGAGGTATCAAATCCCTTAACAAGTATTCCACGTCTGGTATCTGGATCATATGGAGCAAATGTACCTTCAACGTAATCAATGTTTTTTTCTTTCATATCCTTCTCTAAGTAGCCGAACAGTTCTTTCGCAACAACAACGTCATTAATACAGTCAAAGAATGAAAAGTAACAAACATCTTTCCCTTGTTTTTTTGAAGTATCAATTGTATACATTAGCCTACCAACAATTTGGTTATCTTTGTATGCAAGTAATGCTGTGTACTTCTTTGTTTCTAAGACTTCTCTCCGTAACTCTTTTGTAATTGATGCAAAGATTGGATACACTACTAACGAGTCGTCCTTATATAATGTTTCTATATAATGAATAAATATCTTTAATTGATGTTTTGTTTCTACTTTTATGATCATAAAAACACCTCCAAAATCCATTCTATTTTACCATAAAAATGGCTTCATGACAATGTTCAATCTTTGTGCCAATAATAAAAGGGAACTATTAATGTAGCTCCCTTTAGTTGAATTTACTCATCGACTTCATTCAAAGCAATATACATGTACTTAATGCCGCCCCATTGCATAATTGCGTTATACTCATCTTGCTCAAATATTACTCTTTCAGAATATACGCTTGCACCAACACGTGTGAACATAGGTATAGATATCATTTGATCAAGTAAAACAGTTTCCATAGCCGCAGTGATTTTGTTATAGTCATCAGCTTTTCCCTCATAATTTAAATCAACTTCATTATAGAACGCTCCATAAGCTAAATTATATAACTCATCATATGTACAAGTAATTGTCCCTGAACTATCAAATTTGGCTAATGCAACAACCCATGAATTGTAATTCTCTTGTTCTGTACTTGTCGGAGTACTAGTCATCGCATTAAAATGTGAAGTCCATTTGTTTAAAGCAACAAACGTATCAACTAGTTCGAGTTCAATAACAGCATCTGCAGTATCAAATCCTCTTTCCAACATCGTATCGTTGTTATGTGAGTTGTAGACTTCACCTAACATTTTTGGGGCATCAAAAGCATACCCTTCCCATCCAGCGAAAGTAATATCGAAGTTTCCTTCAACCCATGCGAGTTCCAATGCTTCACTAGATACATAAGCAATTGTTAAGTCAAATATTATCGTTTCTTCTCCTTTATTGAAAACTTCCTCTAAGAAAGATTCAATATAATCAATAGGTTTATAAGAGGTTTCTACATCATAGATTTTGAACTCCAATGAAACAACATCGCCATCTTGAAAACTGTCATTATCAACTACTAGTCTGTCATACGCTTTGTCAAATAATTCTTTTGCTTTTACCGGGTCATATCCATTTAAATCAGATGAATAGTTTGCTAGTACATTTTGCCCAGCAAATGACTCTCTATATGAGGTTGTACTATAAGGACTAGCTAAGTAATTTGGTCCTATGAAACCTTGCGCCGTATATCCTGGCGAACTAACCTGTTCAACGTATGCATCTCGATCGAATGCATAATATAAGGCTTCTCTAAAATCGAGATAGGTTAAAATCGGATTAGATTCATATGTATCTGAACCTTCAATGTTTAGCGCAAATCTAAAGAGTGTTGTTCTTGGAATTAGTTTTAAGTTTGAATGATCTTGAAACTCGTTAAAATACTGTCCACCAACTTCAACAGAGTCTAAATTGTTGAGTTTAAATTTACTTACAGCAACACTTTGACTCTCTAAGAAGTCATAATGTATATGTTTAATCTTATATAACTCTTCATCATAAAAACCACTATTTATATCAAACAGTAACTCAGTTCCTTCATTCCATGTACTTAGTAAATATGGTCCGTATGAAACCAATGGATTATCGATTGTACCATAAGAAGTTGAAGTTCCTGATTCACTCATTCCTTCTTCATATTTTTCTTGATGAACTACACCAGTTGAACCATCAGCTAAGTTTCCCTTAACATCCCAAGCTGTACACGGATTTGACAGTGAAATCTGTAAAACGTAGTCAGAAATCGCTTCAATACCAACTTCATCCCATTCAACAGATGGCATTTCTTTTACAATACCATCAATTGGTATTCCATTTGTGTTTAATACGGCGTAGTCACCTTTATAATCCATTAATGCAGGGTTTGCTCCTGCACGTATTGATGCCTCACTCTCATGTACAGGCACCTCTACACCATTTAACATCCAACCATCTTCAGGTGCGTATAGCTCACCCTCACTAGTTACCCAAAAACATTCTCCAGTTTCAGTTACTAAAAAGTACGTTAATCCAAGACTATTTAAGTTCTCATAACCTCCCCAGTTTTCTAAGTATGCACTTGAACCATTTGGCCCTACTAGGGTATTGGAGTTCCACGGTGAACTCATTGATACATAATACAAAAGCCAATCCTCATGATCAATTATATGACCATAAAGTGCATTTTCTGTATTAAACTCAACTCCATTTACATCATATATCAAATAGCCATTTGTATCTATCCGAGAATCGTTCTGAACGTAGTAATTCTCAGCATTCAATACCGAAATGTTCTTGTTAAACATTGAATTAGCATTAAGATTTTTTTGGTTCGGGTCTAATAACTGCATCCAAGACCACTCAAATGTATTTGCATCAATTATTGTACCATCTTCAAATACTAATCCTTCTTTAATTGTAATTTGCCACACAGTACCATCACCATTAACATCTACAGGTTCAGTATCAGCCATCGCAGGCACTCTCCCATATGGTATTTGAGAAGCGCCACTACTAAAGTCACCTCTGTATTCAGCAACCCCATCTATAATAGCTTTATCCCAATCATAATCTCCAGTATATAAACTATCCGTTATATAACTAAAGATTTCACTTGATGATGAATCATCTTGTATGTATGGATTCATATTTGTTACGCCAGTTGTATATAAGTTAAGCGTAGCGTTTTCATCGTAATCAATTATAGGAATTGGAATTATCTCATCCTCACAAATACCATTTTTAAAGACTTGTCCTTTAGGACAACCGATATCCTCCGGCTTACACGCGCTTAATACAAGCAAAAACGTAAAAACAGTGATAACTATAAGTATCTTTTTCACCTATATCTTCCTTTCGACAATAGAATTAATCTAAATTTTAATTCTAGTCACTCTAAATAGAATGTTTACTACATTTATCTTTTACGTAGTATAACTACACTTATAATTATATAGTAATTAGTTTGGTTGTTCAAATAAAAAAAGAACTGGATTTTAAAGTGTTACAATAAAAACGGACAGTAAAAAAGAGACTATGATAAAATTAATTATTATAGTCTTTTTGTATGAAGATAGGAGGAAAAGAATGAGAAAGAATAATAGATATACAAACGAGTTTAAAGAGAAGGTAGTGAAAGAGTATTTAGAGGGTTCTCAATCAGCGGATAAAATCGCAATGAAGTATGATATAAGAAGTGCAACTCAAGTAAAACGATGGAGAGACAAATGGCGAGAGCATAGTAGTTTCCCTGACAATAGGGGAAAAGGTTCTACAGGAAGACCAAGGAAAGTAAGAAGGGAAGATATGACGGATAAAGAGTATATAGAATATCTCGAAATGCAGCTTGAGATAAAAAAGTATTTGGCCTTCTACGAGAAAAGAAAACAGAAGTAAAATATCGAATCATAGATCGTTTTGGGAATAAATACACAGTAAGTTACATGTGTTGGTTTCTAGGAGTATCACGAAGCGGGTATTATGATTGGGTGAATCGTGGAAGGCAAGTACACACATTAAATCCGGAATTAGTAATCAAAATAGCGAACCTCTATCAACGAGACAAGACCAGAGGACGACGACAAATTAAGATGAGATTATGGCGCAAATACAAAGTTAAACTAGCTTTGGGGACAGTGCATAGGTATATGAGTATCTTAGGATTATATTCAATCCAAAGAAAAAAGAGGTACAAAAATGCACCTCTCGAGAAATCCGATAACG
>PPCM01000749.1_pt1 | contig 21104 bp, 7 predicted proteins | sample 1555541 | NCBI WGS metagenome assembly PPCM01 (sample SAMN05284479, study PRJNA326546) | Marine sediment metagenome, whole genome shotgun sequencing project. | isolation source: marine sediment | place: Germany: Wadden Sea | collected 2012-09-05 | reverse complement strand
ATGAAGGCCTGCCCCGTCGGCTGCTCTCCCGCTGACTTCCTCTACGCCGCTAAGAACGCTGCTGACTCCGATTTCCAGCGTTCTGCCGGCATGATCCTGTCCACGAACCCCCTCGGTGCCACCTGCGGTATCGTTTGCCCCGACAAGTTCTGCATGCAGGCTTGCCACCGTGGTGCTCTCGACAAGCCCATCAACATCCCCAAGTGCCAGGCGTCCATCATCAAGAAGGCCCGCGACCTCAAGAAGATCCCCGAGTTCGCCAAGCCCACCCCCCGCTCCGAGAAGATCGCTGTTGTCGGCTCTGGCCCTGCCGGCCTTGGCGCCACCGCTGCTCTCGCCCAGATGGGCTTCAACGTGACTGTCTTCGAGGCCCGCGACCGTGCCGGCGGTGCCGCTGCCCTCATCCCCGAGGACCGTCTGCCTCGCGCCGTCCTCGATGAGGAGGTGGCCTTCGTCAAGTCTCTCGGCGCCGTCGAGTTCAAGATGGCGACCCGCGTTGAGGATCCCGCCGCCCTCAAGGGCGAGTACGACGCCGTCGTGGTCGCTGCCGGCCTGTACACGTCGATCAAGGTCGGCTTTGAGGGTGAGGAGTCCGCCATCGAGGCCTACCCCTTCCTCGCCGAGCCCGAGAAGTTCCACGCCAAGCTCGGCAAGAAGGTCGCCGTCATCGGCGGTGGTGCCGTCGCTGTGGACTGCGCCACGACTGCGTCCCGCGCCCCCGGCGTCGAGGACGTCGTGGTGGTGTACCGTCGCTCCGCGGTCGACATGCCCATCACCCCTGCTGAGCGCGCCGACCTCTTTGCCCACCGCGTCGACGTCATCGGCAAGACTCTGCCCACCTCTCTGACTGCCAACGGCCTCACCACCGTCCGCGTCAAGGCCCCCGCCCGTGGCGTCGCCGGCCGCCCCACCCCCATCGACGGCTCCGACTACACCTGGGCCGACATCGACTCCGTGATCGTCGCCGTGGGCCAGAAGCCCGCCATGACCGCCTCCGAGGCCGACGGCGTCTTCCTCGCGGGTGACCTGGCCAACGGCTCCTCCACGGTCGTCGAGGCCGTCGCCCTCGGCAAGCACACCGCCCTCCGCGTCGAGGGCTTCCTGGCCACCCGCCCCGTCGCCGCCCTGCCCAGCCCCCCCCGCTGCCCCCACACCCTGCCTGGGTGGACCCCCGCCCACCCGGGTGTGGACATGCGGGCCGACTTCTTCGGCCGCACCCTCATCAACCCGTTCCTTCTGTCGGCCTCCCCCGCCAGCGATGGCTACGACCAGTGCGTGCTCGGCTACAAGGCTGGCTGGGCCGGCGCCGTGCTCAAGACGTCGTTCCAGACGGACGTCGACATCCACATCCCCGCGGACTACATGGTCACGTACACCAAGGACACTTGGGGCAACAGCGGTATGTACCTTACCTTACCCTACCTTACCCAGACAACGTCTCCGGCCACCACCTTCCCCGCGTGTGTGAGGAGATCGCCCGCCTCGTCCGTGAGTACCCCGACCGTCTCACCGTCGGCAGCACGGGCGGCCCCGTCACCGGCGACGACGCGTCGGACATGAAGGGCTGGCAGGCCAACACCGTGACGCTCGAGAAGGCCGGCGCGATGGCCGTCGAGTACTCCCTGTCCTGCCCCCAGGGTGGCGACGGCACGGAGGGCGCCATCGTCTCCCAGTCTGCCCGCCAGGCCGCCAAGGTGGTCGACTGGGTGATGCAGGTGTCCCAGCCCGACGTCCCCAAGCTGTTCAAGCTCACCGGAGCCGTGACGTCGATCGCCGTCATCGTCCAGGCCATCCTCGACGTCTTCGCCCGCTACCCCGACAAGAAGGCTGGCATCACGCTCGCGAACTCCTTCCCGTCGGCCTTCTTCCGGCCCACCGCCCGCCCCGGCCACAAGTGGGACGACGCCGTCGTCGTCGGCATGTCTGGGGAGGGTGTCACTGGCATCTCTAACCTGACCCTCGCGTCGGTCGCTCACCTCGACATCCACATCTCTGGAAACGGTGGCCCCATGACGTACAAGGCCGCCGCCGACTTCCTCGCCCTCGGTGCCCAGACGGTGCAGTTCTGCACCCTGCCCGAGCGCCACGGCTACAGCACGGTCACCGAGCTCGTGTCGGGCCTCAGCCACCTGCTGGCGGAGCGCGGCATGACATCCGTCAAGGAGCTGGTCGGGTGTGCCCGGGACGGCCCCATCATCGACTTCATGGAGCAGACTGGCGTCAAGCGCATCTCCTCGTGGAAGGCCGACGGCAAGGACTGTGTGCTCTGCGGGAACTGCTCCCGCTGCCCGTACATGGCCATCAAGGTCGACCAGGACGCCCGCAAGGTGACCATTGACCCCGCCTGCTGCATTGGGTGCTCGCTGTGCGTCCAACTGTGCCCCGCCCAGGCCCTCGAGATGCGGCCCCGCACTGAGGCCGAGCTGGAGGCCTGCCCGGAGTAATATTAATAAATCCTGTTGGTTGATATGTTTTTGTCTGTGGGTAGTCCGGAAACACATGCAGATCATCTGTGCTTGGGGTTGTCTCCACGCCGCCCCTGAAGCAACACACCAACCGTCAGGCAGTACATCACCTCTCCCAAAATGTGTGGAGAAGAATGTGATCCAGAAAACTGGAGGATCTGGGGCGGGGTAATTGACTTGACACAGGACAGTGGGTATCGACCGACTCAGCCACGTGGCCGACACAACCGGGACATTAACAGCTAAGTCGCTGCGTAACTGCTCCTTCTTCTTCATGGCCAATGCTGGGCCGGCATGCCCATCAGACCTGCCAGGGTATCTATGTCGGTCGGTGTCTCATCTAAGGCCCCGGCACCATCCGTGAGACCCCCTCCCTCCGTCAGCCTTACCTTACCTTACCCCACCCAACAACAGACCAAACCGAGATTATTGCTGCGTGTTTATTCACAAATCCCCAATAGTTAGAGGTGGTAGAGCCGCATAGCGTTATAAAGCGGCATGTCGTCCTCGCCGATCGAGCTGATCGACGTCTCCGAACCGGAAGTATCTGGGTCAGAGCCCTCCGGACGGTCGACCTGGGCCAGCCCGACGATTGGCGACGTCTCAGTCGACGACCCGCCTCCCGTCACGGCGAGATGGTCTGCCAGGGGCGACCTTTGCCGTCTGGACGGGCTGTGGATGGTGGCGATGGACTGAGTGTCCGTCGTGGGGGACCCCTCGGAGGTCTGGCTCTGGGCCATGGCGGCTTCCGGGGACTGGGCGGTGTCGGCCCTGGACACCATGCCCGATCGCTGTGCACCCCAGGTCGTGTCGTGGGGGCCGAGGGAGTCCTCGTTCAGGGTTAACACGAAGTCACGGAGGAAGCCTGACAGATTCTGAAGGAACGACAGGTTGATGATCACAGGGCGGATGAGGTGAACAACCAGCCAGCCCACGAGGAGGCCGAGCACGACGGTCACCGCTCCGAAGAGCACGCGGGTCCACACGATGAACGTGATGTTCCGGGCGATGGCGTCGTCCGCCAGGTCCAACAGCTGACCGGTGAAGGTCTCGGCGGCCGACACGATCGCGAGTAAAGCCGCGTGGTCCTTGTTGCGGGACACCCGCAGCGTGTTGCTCTTCAGCGCGTCTATGAATTCCTCGTGGGCGACCAGTGTCGGGCCTGTGCAGGGTTGGGGCGTCCAAAGGTCCTCGTTAACAGTCACACCAACACAGAACTTGTCGCGGAGGCCATCGAGGTCCGCGGCTACCCTGCTGGCGATCTCCAGCGACTCGACTGTCCGGTAGTTGGTGGGGGTGCCGATGCCGTGGAGGGCCTCCGCCACACCCACCTGCACGGCGTTGTGGGCGGCCGCAACGTAGTGCACGTTGGGGTAGACGGCGAAGTGGCTCACCGTGAGCATGCCAACGCCGAGGTACGCTGCGGATAGCGCCATCAGGCCCGAATACAGTGATAGACGGGGCCGGACTGACCGGGCGGCTGCAGGGACGGTGAACGCGCCCTTGAAGGGCAGCCGGGCCCGTCCGCTGGCCGAGTTAACCCTAAAGACGTCTAGCAGCAGCGACACGGCGCGTTGGACCAGGGTGATGTGGAGCAGCGGGATGAATATGGTCGACAGCGTGGTGCTGACGTTGCCCATGCCCTCGAGCACGGTGATGGCCTCGGGCGGCGACGACCGGGGATGGGCCAGTAGAAGGGTCAACATGTGGCGTCGGGCGTCGGGGGCGGGGGTGGCCGGGTCGGCTGCCAGTGCCAGTAGGGCTGCACGGGTGGGGTCGATCTCGGGGCCTGCAGGGCAGGCGGCGGGGTCGATGAGGTGGGCGTGGCCAAAGGAAGCCGCCGCGATGTCGACCACGGCCAGTACGTCACCCACGGCTCCTGTGCACGCGGCGCCTCCCCCACCAATGTCGATGAGGAGGGATTGCCGGCCAGTGGTGACGTACTGGGCTGCGATGTCGGCCGGGGCAGTGACGGGTGGCTGCTGGATCTCAGCGAGCAGGTCCTCCACGCCGAACAGGTTCGTTGCCCGGTGATAGGTTACACCGAACGCCGTGATTATCAACGCCAGCAGCACCACGAGCGGGATGGCGGCAGCTGGGTGGAGGGCCTGCAGTACAGTTCGGATGGACCTCGGGCGTGGGACAGGCGTGGCGCCGTGATCACCGGTGCCACCGTCTGCGCGCCACAACTTGGCCCAATAATGGAAAGCCTCGAGAGCAGATCGCCGGACAAAGACTGTTGTGAAGTGGTAAGGGCAACACACAGGGCGTTCGGGGTCAGAGGACAGCAGCCGGGACTCCTGGTGAGCTCTGTAACACCGGACACCGTGCAACTGGAGGGCTACGACAGCCAGAAGTGGGGCGCCACAGAAGACCATCACGGCGAGGACACATATGGCCGTAAGGGTCAGCACGCGGTAGGCCGCGCGGGGAGCACGGAGGTTTGACGCGGTCCAGTGGGCCCAGTCGTCGACGAGGTCGGCTATGGTGTCTGACGCGTCCTCAAGACGGGCAAGGTAGGCGGGGCACGACAGCAGGGCGTGGGCCGCGCGGGCACGGTCCTCGGCGGCGGTGTCCGCGGGTAGGGGCAGGGTGGGCGGGGCGGGGTGGGTGGCGTTGTAGGTCCAGTCGCCGGGGTGGGGTGGGAGCTGGGTGGGTTGCCATACCACCTGATCTGACCACAATCCGAGTGCCTGGCGCTGCATGTGAATGAGGTCGTTGGTCAGGTTGGCGAGGTACTGCACGTGCTCTGCCCCATCGAGATTAACGTCAGGCACGTCCGATACGAACTTGTAAGCTAACACCTGGGCTGTGGGCTGGTCGACGTGGTACATCCCTGCCATCAGGAACGACGACACCTGCACAGATCGAAGAGCGTCGGCCCACAGCGCCCACAATCCGAGATACGTGGAAGCTGCTGCGGTGGGGTCGATGTCAACGTTTGTGGCCTCGAGCGCCACCCTATGAAGGCCCTGGAATGTGTGGACGAGCGTCGCGGCGGCGTTCTGGACCTCAGTGACGGCCGGTAGGATGGCCTCAGTGGCCCGGGGGAGGTTCTGGGTGGCGATCTCGGTGTGGATGCCGAGCATGGCGACGGCGACGACCCCGAGCAGCACGAACAGGCACCCCATTCGAGAGGGAGTGAGGGGCTTGTTACTGACGCAGAACACGGTACTGCTGAGGTTCATGGCGCCCTGCATCGTGCTCCTTATGAAGGGCCACGTCTGTGCCTCCGTCCCGACCTCTCCTACGACAGGGGCGGGGGGCGGGGTGGGGGCGAGCGAGACCGTGCGACGCGCCATACGGGCGGCCAGGTCGGCGACGGAGGTGGCGAGGGCGGCGTCGTCCCCTGGTCTGATGCATTCGAGGCGAGGGTCACTGAGGGCGTCGAGAGCGGTGGATAGGACCTGGGCGAGACGGGACGATGACAACACCCGACCGGTGCCGCTGTCCTCGACGGTCTGAAGCAGCTTTGAGATGATGTGGGGCGTCCGTGATAGTCTGACGTCTTTGAGCGATGCGTTGATGGCGTATGTCAGGCGATCGGCCCGGACCTGCAGGAACATGACCGGAAGGGCGGTGCCGATCATGATGGACACGATGGTGAGATACGGGGCCGTGTTGGCGACGTACGCCGCGGCTTGACGGCCGTTGATGATGGACCGCTCGAGCACCAGGTCCAGGGCGGCCGCCAGTCGCCAGAACTCAGTCGGCATGGCGCCACGGAGGGTTGTGAGGAGTTCAGCACAGTCGTCATCCACTATGGTTGATGTGATGCCGTCGACGATGCAGGGCCTGGACGCCGGGTCACGGATGGCTGCTTCGATGGCCCGCGCCGCACTGAAGGCGTGCTGGATGACGGTCTCAACCCTAGTGAGTGATCCATCGAGCCCGATGGTCACCTCCGCGCCCGCCCAGCCCCCCAGGGCCGAGGCCGAGTACTGGACGTCGTACTTCAGTGGTGCGACCCGTGCAGGGCCGGGCATGTCCATGTTGGTGGGGAAGGGGTCCACACCGAAGATGGAGGACGCTGTCAACCCGCCGTGACGGGCCATGAAGGCCGCGTACGTCCCGTCGACGGTGGCCCCGATGTCGAGGGACGGGTAGGCTGCCGTGGCGGCGAATTGCCGCCACAGTGTAATCGGTAGGTCACCAAAGGCAGCAGCGGAGTGTAACTCCCGGTGCATGCGGCGAGACAGGGATATGTGGGTCAGCATACCCCAACCGAGGTAACCTAAGGGCACAGCTAGCGTGAGGAGGACGGAGCACGCCAGTAGGGCCGCCCACTTCCCTGTTGACGGGCGCCGCATGTGGGGTAGACATCCACGGTAGGCGCCTGACGCCATGTTGGCGATACGGGCGACGTTACGGCGGGCGGCGGCGGATGACGGCAGACCTGTGTGGGCGACGTCGAGTGGGTCGATGGCGTCCATGTTCCGCTCCTCACCGGGCCCGGGGCGGGGCGGTGCGGGGCCGACGTGGGACAGGCGCGACGGGTCGACCGCCGGTGATTGGGGGACCAAGGCCTGCGCCATCCAGGCTTTCGTGGAGATCACGATGTCCCTGCCCTTATACGAGAAGACAAGGGGTCTAGCATTCCTAATGGCGTCGATGTCGATGGCCTTCTCCCCGGGGTCGGGGGTGCTGAACGCTGAGCCATCATACACCGCCCCCTGTTGAGACACGTTGAAGATACGGGCGGACACGCGGGTGGCGAGGAACGGCTCGATGCAGGCGGTGATCAGGAACGACCGGTACGTCACCAACAAGGGGACAGACTCCGAGTGCCGCATGACGTCCGTGAATCGTGCGTCCAGGTCCATGAGGTCGCGGTACATCGACATGGCCGCCGAGAGTGTCCGTTGGTGCTGGGTGATGACCCGGCCCTGGATAGCCAGGACGGACCCGACCAGCTCGGACCGCTCGAGTCCCAGGTGGGCGATCATTGTCTGCGGTGTCATTGGTGGAGAGGCGTCCTCGTCGGCCCCGGCCCCGATGCGCCGTCCCACAGGCTGGGGGGTGACCGGCGTCACGTAATGCATGCCGGGCGCCGCGACGATCATCCGTATCAGTGTGAGTTGGCCGTCCAGTAACTCTGCGGTGAGGTGCACCATATCCGCCTGGGCCTGGGCCACCCTCCTCTTCAGCCGTTCCATCTCAACCCCGATGTGAGGGCATGTCAGACCCCCTGTCGACCGGACCGCCCTGTGCTGGAGAGCTATAAGCCGGGCCCGTAACATCTCAGAATGCATGGGAGCACCCGCGGCTGACGTCAGGTTGAGGCCCTCGACCGCCGCTGTCACGGCCTCCGGGATCTCCGTCCAGTGCGTCGCGGCCCCGGTAAGGGCGGGCATGCTGAACACCCTCACCAGCCCTATATAGTGCAGCTGAAGAAGAGTGGAGTGGGGCCAGAGAATCGACATCATCAAGGAGACGAGGTAGTTCCAGGGCGAGAAGTCGAACACCGCCCTGGACACGGCGAAAAGCTTGATGTCGTCGATCCAGCAGAACAGCCGCTTCTCGCTCCGGAAGCCAAAGTCCCGGCCCAGCACACGTGTGAAGCAGTCGAGAAGGCACACGGGGTTGTGGCACGCGGCCTGGAGGGTGTCCTCGTCCTTGGCGTGGGAGAGCTGTCTGTTCTGGCTCAACACGTCCTCCTTGGGGGCCGGGAAGGGGCCGACCTGCTCCCCGTTGGCCAGCATACGACCGAGCTCACCGACCGTGCGACACGATCTCGCCTCCGCCGACTGTCTATCGTCCTCAGCAGCGGCTACCCGTACCATAGGGGCAGCGGCGACGGGTCTATCCCGTATTCTCGGCCTGAACACCTGCTGCCCCACCATCATGATGCCCGCCGCGTGCATCTGGGCGACCTGGGCGGACGTGTGGGCCTTCCCTACACCGAGGAAGTAGGTCGACACGGCGGGGTCGGACGCCAGGAGCCACACCTTGATGTAGTACCTGGCCGTCTCTGGCGACACCAAGTCACCGCACGGGGGTTCCGTGTACTCGGCGGGGGTCAGATGCCACAGCCGGAGGGGCTCGTCATCGTCGTGGTACAGGGCTCGGTACACCGCGTAAGGGGGTCCGTGGAAGACCTGCTCCGTCCACAGCAGTCTATCAGCCAGCCCGAACCGCCCCGTGCCTGACTCGTGGCGTCTGTGGGAGGTGTGGTGGACGTGGAGGACGGAGCGGGAGACCCGGCGGGACAGGGACACCCAGCACGCGCCGGGGAGCTGGAACGGGAGACGGGCGAGCAGGACGACGCGGCGGTAGGCCACGAGGCGGTGGACGGCGGTGTCCCGGGCCGCCCGCCCGTATCCGATGTTTAACAGTCGATACCGGGCGTACGTGAGGTAGCAGCCGAGCGTGGCGGCGATGATAGTGGTATACACGACGATGATGGCCTCCCGGACGTTATCGCTGGTGATCTGTGTCGCCATCACATCGAAGCCCTTCCAGCTGTACCCAAAGTTAATAACGTACGGTGCCCGGGGGGAATGACCGACGGTGTGGCCCGCGGTGGGCAGGCCGGGGTGGAGCCGGGCGACGGACACGGCGAACACGACTGCCCAGGACAAGACGGGTGGCATGCAGTGGGCGACACGGGTGTAGGGTTGGGTGAAGGAGGTGTAACCGATGAGGGTGACGGAGATAGCGGCCATCGTGAGGCAAAAGGACGTCGACCCGGGGGCCGCAACGAACACGACGGGGACGATGATGCGGACCCGCGCGTGGATGAGGTGATTCAGGGGATGGACCTGCGTGGACAGGTTGTATGCGCCCAGGCCGGCCGTCGCCACCCAGCCGCAGAACGTGTAGTCCAGGACGAGCACCCCGATGGCCATGACGACCATCAGGGCCCGTATGGCGCCATGGGGGACCTGCTGCATGTGACATTGAGTGGCGTCGAGGAGACCTCCGTCCACTGGGAGGCACAGAGCGAGCGGGAGGGCGATAAGGAGGATTCCCGTGGTAGACAATAGCCCGTGGACGATCCACAGCGCGTGTACCGATCCTCTGAGAGCCATAGTTATCAGACGGAATCGAGAGAAGATAGATCGCTGATGGAGGTCAATAAGAACGAAGAACAGCACCACACACACCACAAACAATACGCTCGTCACCTGGGCCGCTACCTTGAAGAAGGTCTCGCTGTCCATGGCACTCAGCCCCGGCACCTGATGCCGCAGATGCTGCAAAAGGATAAAGTGGGGAGGGTTGCCCGATATGTACGATGCGGTGAGCAGGAGCATCTCTAGATAAGAGAGAAGGGGTGTAACGTGCCTATATTCTGAAATAACGCCACAGCAAAGTATACAACGCGGAATGCAGCCGAGAACGACAGAGTTAACTCAACTTTTCCGTAAAAGTGATCTAAAAAGGCACGTATTCGGGGCCAGCCTATAACATGGCGGTCATCCTCCGGAAGCACATCTCTGTGCTGATCCATGGCCCGTGAACTATCCTGCTTAGGCTATGTGGGCTTCGGCTCATAAAAAAATATTAAATACAATTGACGGTCAGGGGACGCTGATTGCCAACAAGCGCTGCCAGTCGGTGTATTGTGCTTTTAGGAGCACCGAGTTGCTGCAGTGACATCGTAGATTGGTCAATTCTTCAGACACTCTGAAAACATTTTACGAATTTGTGAGCTGCGTTTGGCCGCACAATAAAATAACATCATCTGGCGGCTCCCCTCGCAAAGCTCTCTTGTTAACCACTTTATAGATTTCTCTCATCCCAAAAACTCGCTGAACACGATGGGAGTTGCCGAGACGGCCATTGCCATTGCTGAATCATACGCTGGTTCCGATGACCAGTGCATTCCTGGGAAGGGCTTCCTGACATTCTCCATGGACGATCCGGAACACCTTCTCGTGTCTATAGACCATCTGGTGGAGTGCTTCATCACGATGACTCCAGAGGAAATTGATGGCCTGATCCGCCACGGCGCATTCATTCGCTTCATTGTGCGTCTGATCCACCTCCCGCTCGCCCAGGAGGCCGTGCAGTACAGCGCACTCTATCTGCTGACCACCGTGTGCCGTCATTGCTCGTTTGTTGTCTACCCTGAGCTGGCCGCGGCGTTTGCCCGGTATCTGACGACGGGCTCGGCCCTGCTCCAATCCCGGGCGCTCACCTGCATCATGGAAATTATCGATGCCAGCGACGACTTCTGCGACATCCTCCTGGCCGAGGACGACGTCATCACCGCCTGCATGGACATCCTCACCCACCCCGGTCGCGCTGTGGCCTCCCCTCTCCGCGTGTCGGCCCTGTGTGTCTGCCTCCAGACCCTCCGTAAGCCCTCGGCCCGGGCCTTCCTCCTCCAACGTTTCCCCACCTTCCCCTCCATCCTATACGGGTACGCCGCCACCCTTCACGCCCGGGACCTCGTCTCCCCCCCCACGGAGGCCTCAACCCTCGTCCTCGAGGCCATCCACCTCTCATCCCTGGACGCCCCGCCCCCACCCGTAGACGACGCCAGATTCCCGCTCCTCGCCGCGTTCACCACCACCACGGCCCCGGACGACCAGCTCCGCGCCCTCGTCGTCATCCGGGCCCACGTTCTCGCCTGTGCGGACCTCCTCGACCTCCCCGACCACGGGTCCGTCCTCGGGGCCGTGGTCCGGCACATGGGCGAGCTGTACCAGCCAGCGGTCACCCTGACGGCCGTGGACACCCTCATCGCCGTCATCAACGCGTCACCCCGTGCTGGGCCGCTCTTCATGACGATCCCGGACTTCCTGCCGGCTCTCCTCGTGTTGCTGCGAGACCCACCCACCGCCGACCACTCCACAAAGGCCACAGCGCTCCTACAGGCCCTGGCGGCCGACGAGGGCTTCATCTCGGCCATCACCGAGCACCACCCGGCCGTCTTCACCCACCTAATGCATCTTGTGGAGTCGGCATCGTCCGCCACCAAGCGTTCAGCCCTCATCATCCTGACCCATCTCGCTCAGGTCCCCCAGAACGCGGCGACCATCGTCAACGCCGGGCTGCTGCCCCCCCTCGTGCGGCTCCTCGCGGGCATCCCGACAGTCGCCCAGGCCGCCCTCGTCGTCCTCTTGGCCGTCTCTACCCAACCCCAGCACGTGCCTCTGATCCTCAAGGCGGGCATCCTCGACCGCCTCCCGCACCTAGCCGAGACGGCCCACCCCGCGATGATCGAGGACCTTCTGGCCATGCTGTGGAACGTCGCCACCGTCCCCGAGGCCCGCGTCCCCCTCGCCTCCGCGGGACCCGTGCTAGACCTCGCTGCACGGGCCCTGACTCGTGACTCACCGACCGACCCCGACCAGGCCGCCTCAGCCCAGCTATCGGCCGCCAATCTCCTGTGGAACGTGTCGTGCGACCCCGAGGCCCTCCCACTCCTCAGGGCGCACCAGACACTGATACCGGACGTCGTCACGCGCTGCCTTAGGACTGAGTCCACCCACCCGAGGTACCACAGCGCGTTGCTGTCCATTGTCACCAACATGTCGCGTCTCGAGTTCCTCAGAGAAGGGCTGCTGTCCATCCAGGGCCTCCTGCCTGCCGCCGTGGCGCTCGGGGAACGGGTCGTCGCCAAGGCCCACCCCGAGTACGCGGCCTCTCTCTTTAAGCCCCTCGCCACCCTCCTCATCCATGTTTCATCCACCCACCCGGCCACCATCATCATCCAGGCCGCACCACGCGTCCCCAGGGCCATGTTCTTCCTCCTAGAGGCCAGGAACCCGGCCACACGCCTTACTGCTCTCCAGGCGCTGGTGAATATGGCCAGCCACGTGCCCAACAACGCCCTCGCTACCTTGGGGGGCGCCATCATCGACGTGCACCACAGATCGGGCCTGCTGGGGCAGTTCATCGAGGCCGCTCGGGCCGAGGACGCTGCGCCCGGCACCGACGAGGCCTTCGCCGGCATCATGTGCTCCCTCGCCAAGCTGCCCGCCGCCCGCACGGTCCTGTGCGACACCACCGGAATGCTGGACCAGCTGACGACTATAGTGGCCGACGCGACGCACGATACGGCCGCTACCCTCGCCCTTGACGCCGTCTGCAAGCTCTCCTTCGTCCCCCAATGCCGCCCCTCCCTGGTCTCCCACCCCACCCTCATCAAGGTGCTGACCGGTGCCCTGGCCGCCTGCCCTCCCCCACGTTTGGCTGCCTCAGCCGCCACGGTCCTGTGGTGTCTCTCGCTCGAGCTTGACGCCCGTCCTCACCTGCTACGGTCGGGCGTCGTCCAGGCCACGGCTATCCACCTTCACGCTGTGTTCGGCCGGCGCCCCGATGCCCTCCTTGCCCGCACGGCCGAGGGTCTCCTATCAACGCTGTGGGACCTGGCCATCGACCCCGCGGCCCACCCCATCTTCGCCACCCTGCCCGACCTCGTCCCAGCCCTGCTGTGGTCACTGACCCTGCCTGCCCCCAAGATCGTCCGGGCGGCGGTGTCCCTCATGTCGCATCTATCCGCCACTAGGGAGCTCCAGGCCCAGCTCATAGGTCACCCCGACGCGCCTGCCCTGGTCCACCAGTTGGTGCTGCTAGGGTTGACTGTTATGGGGTCGACCATCACCGATCGATCAGGGTTCATGGTCGACCCCGCCGCGGCCGACGCCATCTCCTCGACCTTCTCCAACATCGACCCGGCGATGGCGACATCCATCGTCACGCCCCTCGTCGCCACCCTGGCTAACATGTCGGCCAGAGAGGAGGCTGCCCGGGCGATCGGGGCGCCGGCAGCCACTCGGACACTGCTGTGTGACGCCTTGCTGGGCCAGTCGGAGGCCGTGGCCCATACTGCGGCCGTCCTACTCTATAACCTATCAGCGTCCACCCACCGTGTCGCCATGGCCCAGGACTCCAGCCTCGTGCGGGCCGTCCTACAGCACCTGACCACGCCCGGTGTACCGTCCACCACGTGCTCCCCACTCGCCCGGTCTCTGCCCGCCCTCACCTTCCAATCGGCCGCACACGACGCCCTCGTGTCCACCGAGGGCCTGCTGGACACGTGTCTCGGGCTTCTTAGGATGGCGCCCGATGGTGTCTCGGCCGACACCTTCCACACTGCCGGCGCCACCGCCCTATGGAACCTGTCGGCGTCGCCCTCCACCCACGCCGCCCTCACCACCCACCCCAACATGTTCGCCACCATCGAGCAGCTCCTCAGAGCTAACCTGGCGAGTAACGGGCACGCTGACCTCACTGCACGGGAGGTGCTGTCAGCAGCACGGGCCCCCACGTCCAGCGCCGACGATGAGGTCGCCAGCCCGGCCGTCGTGGCCGCGCTCTCTATGCTGTGTAACTTGGCGACTGGTGCGGACAACAGGCTGGCCATCGCTGCCCGGCCGGGTCTTCTGGAGGCGCTGGTCGGCTCGCTGCACCACCCCTCGAAGCAGGTCCGCACCCTCAGCCGCCAGTGCATCTCCCGGCTGTTCGACTCGGGGAACGGCGGCGCGTCCCTGCTTCCCTATCTGGAGTCCCTCGTCCGGGGTATGCGCGAGACCCAGGCGTAGATCATTATGTACATTATAAATTGATTTTGTTGGTTGACAGACCTGGTGGTGAGCGAGATGCTACACCACACCTGGTGCCTGGGTTGGGAATGTCTGTGGCCCATGGGTGAGGATAGCTCGCTAATCGGGCCCTGATCCAGGCCTTTGGAATCTGGCGTCCAGTGGAACTTTAGGGCAAGCTTGGCTTGGGGATGCCTCGCGTGAACCCAACCCGATCATGAAATATGATAAAGCGGCGTTTACCATCGAAGCTATGCATCTGCCCCCACAAGATGCTCACTGTGCACACGTCGGTCTGCACAGTGACAACCCAAAAGAAAACCATGAGAAAAGCGCATCGTTTATTCTGTATTTCGCGTTTAACGTGGCGATAGGCGGCCTCCAAGGCCCCCTTCATTGCACCCTCAATGGATGCGGCCGGCGACCTTTAGTCGAGGGCTTGGGATGGGAGTAGACCCCACTCTACCGTGCAGATGATGGCGAGCCACGGCACCCACCCCAACCATGGCAACACACACACCCGTGCCAAACGCGACGCATTGCATGGCTGACAAGGTCGGGTAGAGCTTGAGGTAGAAAACGTCGACGAGCATGACGGACGTGTGGACAGCCACACCCAAGACCGGCAGGAGAATCACGTTGTCATAACGACCGAGGGCTGACATAAGGGTGCGGAAGAACGCGGCCAGCGCGATGATGGCGAAGATGGCTGTCACAAAGAACATAGGACAGCCGAGCTGAGACCGACCGTCAGCCGTCAGCCGGACGAAGTCAATAAACGGCCGGCATGCAGCGTATCCCGCCCCGGCTATGGCGCCAGGAAGGGTCGCGGCGACGACCGAGTTAGAATGGTGGGACCGGATGAGATCGAAGACGGCGAGTATCGACAGCACCAGACAGGCGGTGAACCACGGCGCTGGGTCCATGACGTTCAACACGCGGTCCCACAGCTGTACAGCAGGCATCGCGGGCTGCGGAACGGAGCTTGGGCTGACGGCCGCGGTCAGTTCCAGGCCGATAAGGACGGCTGCGATGCCAAGCCTGTCGAGATATGCCAGGGTCTCGCCCAGCCGGTCATGGGCGAACTTAGCGCCGACGATGAGCCCTCCGGCGTGTATGGGGATGACTGCGGCCATGTGAATGTGGCGGGTGGCGATGAAATGAAGGCTGGTGCTGTGTAAGGAGGGGGGCTGGAACAAACCCAATGGCAAAGATGGTTGTGGCGCCCCACCATAGGGCATCCTTGTGGTGCTTGCTGGGTTCTAGAGTTTGTGTAATCCGGAAATGAGCCACTTTGAGGTATCCAAGCCCGAGGTTGACGCTGAGAGAGGCGCTGGGGAAGAATGGAGAAGGGATACGAACACAACGCAGAGAAATGCGCTCAGAATGACCATTGGATCGAGTACAGCATCGGCGACGCTCATGAAACACAAACAAATTTCACGCAAAAATCGTCAAATGTCCGAACAATACTACCGACATACGTGGGCGACATGCGGGTGGCCCATTGCCAATGAGGGGGTTATTATCGACCCGCGTCTGATAAAAGAAGGTGGTTTATTGTGGCTAAAAGAGTGTATAATATAATGATTGCAGCGTCGGGCCACGAGAAGCCCTACACGAACTCTGTCCCCGACTGACGGCCGACCGGGGACGCGACGAGTCTGGGCGACGTCTGGATGCTCCCCGTGCTGCCGTCCATCGTGAGCCTCGGTGTCGTCGGGGCCGTACTGAACCCCATCTCCGAGGTCCCATCGGTTCCGTTGATGTCCCGCATCAGCCCCCGGAGGACGGCCTGGTCCCCAGCTACACGGCGCCTGATGTACACGTATTGGTGAAGATACTGGGTGAGGGCTGGGGTGGGGGCAAACCTTGGCGGCGAAGTGTGTGGACGGTGCCGCAGACACCAGGTGGATGACGAAGTACACCCCCAGCAGGGTGCACGACGCGGTCAGGTACGACGGGGTGAACATCCACGGCGTCGGGCCATCAGCACCGGGCTCGTCGTCCGTCCCGGCGGCCAGGACGGTGCCCTGGTTGATGTACACGGAGAGCACGACGGACAGCCCCACGCTGACGAGGCCGTGATATACGGTGCTGGTGACGGCCGTCACGACGAGCGGCACGGCGTGGTCCTTGAAGACGATTATCGCTATGATGGTCATGATCGCCGGGAGTGCGACCAGCGAGTAGGCCAGAAACACGGCGTACGCCCCCAGACTCTCTATCCCGAAGAATCCAGCGCTCAGGACGCCCATTAGGACGGCTGTGGCGGAGGCCACAAACTGCAGGACAGCACAAGCGAAAATCAGCTGCAGCTCCCGCCGCCGCGATATAAGGAAGACCTCAACGTCCAGCTTGCGATCGTGTGTGTCGCCGTCGTAGTCATCATCGGATGAGGAGTAGTAGGAATCCGAAATAGAAACTGCCTCTGTGAACTCTGTCTTGGCCGTGCTCGAATCAAAGAACGGACAGTGGCCTTGGGCCAACTGTGAACGTTTTGGGATGTCTAACGGTGGGATTATCACACGAGAAGACACCCTTTCCATGAAATCGCCGTTATGCTTCACCCTTTCTCCCCGCAATTAACACCCGGATGTACGTTCGGGTTCAACTCCTACACACTGCCAGCCCCGCATTTTTGCTCTTTCATTTTTTCTTGGTAGATGGCGTCAGAATCTATAAAGCGATATTTAATTTCACGAATCGGCCCTGCCGATCACCACGAGCTGGTGTACACGCACCCCGGGTCATAGTTCCGCAGCGGGTAGCCGCCCCGCATCTCATCCCGGACCCCATTGTCCAGCACGCCGTAAAACTCGTTGGCAGTGAGGACGGGCATTCCCAGCCCCTCGAACTGCTGGCCCCAATCCAGAGCGAGACGGGGACAGCTGAGCAGTACGAGCATGTCGAGCCCGTCAGCCAGATGCCTCACGCGGTCCTCATCCATTATGGCCATGGCGACGGTCACACCCACCCCGCCCCGGCGCGCCACCAGTCCCTGCAGCCGACGGAGGAGCGGGACGGAGCCCTGTCGCCCGAGGGTGCCGAGGAGGAAGCCCACCCGACCCAACCCACGGTCAGCGACGGCCGCGCGGGTACGGTCAACCAGGTCGACCCTACCGTCAGTGTCGGGGAGGATGTGCTCCCGGAGGACACGGCCGAGGAACGGGTCAAACTTGTAGACGACGGCGTCAGGCACCGCCTTGCCGATGGCCTCGACGTGGAAGCGGCCATCGCAGATCACCAGACACCGGGCGGCAGGAGGGAGGACAGGACACGTGCACCCCAGGATCTCACCGGGGGCCAGACCAGGCGTGGCGGGCATCACGGCGGGGATGCCTAGCGCCTCGAGCTTGGCGGCAATGATCGGGAGGGCTCCAAGATACTGGGCCGTGCTCAGAAGGTGGACGGGGCCTGACCCGGTCTCGAGGCCACTGGCGGCCGCGATGAGCTTGTCTGTGTCGATATCAATGGTCACGCGGACGTAGCGTGTCGGAACAAGCAGCCGGTCGCTCGAGACGAGCTCAGAATGGCCGAAATGAAGCAACAGGGAGCAGTCCAGAGCATACGCCGCAACATCATCAATGCAGCAGGCCCCGTACACGACGTTCGCGAGGATAACGAACCTGAATGTGGGGAACTCGCGGGAAAGATCGTCCATGATGGCGCTGCAATCCGCCACCAAACCCTCTGGTAGCTGGAGACCAATCTTTGACCCGTCCGACAGCGCCGCCTCTCTGATGTGCTCGATGGCTGTGTGTAGCTCAAGATTCAACATTGTGGCTTGGCTTTTCTTTATTGAGGCCCCTATTTGTTGGGTGGGGGGCAGGACCCCGGGCACCGCTCGTCACCACACTGATCAGTCCTCGCACAAAGCCCCAAACAACTTACTCTACCACTATAAACAGCACGATCCACCATTTATTTAACAAATCACCGGCTTAGACCTGGTTCTCGTTGGCCTTGGGCTTCTCGGCCGTGAACATGTTCAACATCCGCTGCGTGACGACAAAGCCGCCCGAGATGTTGATCGTCGCGATCAAGATGGCTACCGAGCCGAGCACAACAGTCCAGTTCGTCCAGAACGGGTGCTTCTGCATCAGCATCATGCCGCCGAGCACGATGATGCCCGAGATGGCGTTGGTGACCGACATGAGAGGCGTGTGGAGCGACGCGTGGACATCCCCGATGATCTTCCACCCGATGAACACGGCGAGCGCGAGGATCAGCACAACAGTCTGGAACGAGTTCTGGCCCTTGGGGCTGTCGTACGGCACGAAGATGGACCCGGCGAGCAGCAGGCCCAGCACGATGACGGGCATCAGCCAGTACAGAGCGGCCTTGGCCCATACGGGCAGCTCGAGGTCGGCGCGGGGCTCGTCCTCGGGCACCTCCTCGACGGCGGCGACCTTGCCAGCGCCGGGGGGAGGGCCGACGGGGCGCTCGGGCTCAGGGAGGACCTCACCGTTGAGCGTGAGGGTCATGGGGCCGATGACGTCGTCGTCCATCGGCAGGTTGAAGTCGGGGCGCACCACATAGGCGCCGTCCACCTCGGGCACATACGTGTCGTCGCGCTGCTGGGTGGCGATGGTGTCGAGCAGGTGGAACATGTTGGTGGCGTACAGGTTGGACGCGACGCCGGCCATGCGGGAAGGCAGGTCGGTGTAACCGATGATGGTCACGCCGTTGTCGGTGACGTACTTCTCGTTGGGGCGCGTCAGCTCGCAGTTGCCACCACCGGCGGCGGCGAGGTCAACGATGATGGACCCGGCCTTCATGTCGCGGACCATGTAGTCCTTGATCATGATGGGCGAGCGGCGGTTGGGGATGGCCGCAGTGGTGATGATGATGTCGACGCGCTTGGCCTGCTTGTGGAAGAGCTCCATTTCCTTGCGGAGGAACTCCTCGGACGCGGCCTTGGCGTACCCGCCCGCGGCGCTGCCTTCCTCCTCCATCTCGATCTCCAGGAAGTCCGCGCCCATCGACTTGACTTCATCCTTCACGACGGAGCGGATGTCGAACGCACGGACGACGGCACCCATGGCGCGCATGGTGCCGATGGCGGAGAGCCCAGCGACGCCCGCACCGATGACGAGGACCTCGGCGGGGTCCGTCTTGCCGGCGGCGGTGATCTTGGGAGCAATGAGAGCGCGGTACGAGTTGCAGGCCTCGATGCAGGCTCTGTAGCCGGCGAGGTTGGCGGTAGAGGACAGGGCGTCCATCTTCTGGGCCCGGGAGGTGCGGGGCACGCGCTCCATGCACATGCAGGTCACGCCGTACTCCTCGGCGAGGTGGGCGATCATCTTCTTGTTGTCGGCGTCGCCCGGGTTCATGAACGAGATGAGCATGGGCCCCTTCTGGCCGGCAGTGTACGTCTCGGCGCGCTGGCCCTTCTTCCACATGCTGCCGTCGCGGACGAACAGCTCGGCGGCCTCCTCGGTGGTCGGCAGGTTGACCTTGAGCACGACCTCGGCGTCGAGGGCCTCGGCGTGGGTCGACACGATCTCGCCGCCCACGGCCGTGTAGAGGTGGTCGGGGTAGTTGGAGAGCTCGCCGGCACCGGCCTGCAGCTTGACGTGGAAGCCGATCTTGCGGAGGTGCTTGATGTTGTCGGGGGACATGGCAACGCGGGCCTCCTCGGCGGCGGCCTCGCGCGGGATGTACACGACGGACCGGGGGGCGGGGTAGACGTACGTGTCCTCCTCCTCCTCGACGTCGGACTCCTCGACGGCATCGACCGTCGCCATGCCCGCCGCCTGGGTCTTGACGGTGTCGCGCAGGGTGCCGACGTCCGTCCCGGCGTCGCCAAACACCATACGGCAGTTATCGGCGACGAAGAGGGGGTTGGTGATGCCGGCGTAGCCCGGGGAGAGCGAGCGCTTAAGGACGTACACCATCTTGGACTTCCAAACCTCGACGACGGGCATGCCGTTGATGTCCGAGTTGACGGTATCGTTGGCACCGACGACGATGGACACGTCGTACTCGTCGATGGTCGGGTTGACCTCGTCCATCGTCTTGACGATCGTGTAGGGGCACGACGCCTCGGCGAGAAGGATGTTCATGTGGCCAGGCAGACGGCCGGCGACGGGGTGGATCCCGAACTCGACCTTGACGCCGACAGACCGCAGGTGGTCGACCATCTCGACAAGGGGGCGCTGGGCACGGGCGACAGCAAGGCCGTACCCGGGCACGATGAGCACCTTCTTGGCGGCGAGCAGGTCGGCGGCGAGCGTGGAGAGGTCGGACGTCGTGCAGCGCGCCTTCTGGTCAGCGGCCTGAGCGCGCTTCTCCTCGGCGGAGAGGCTGGTGCCCTGGTCGCCGCCACGGAGGACGGAGAGGATGGGGCGGTTCATGGCGACACACATGAGCTGGGCCAGGATGGCGCCGGACGACCCGACGATGGCACCGGTAATGACAAGGAGGACACCGTCCGCACGGAGGGTGAGGCCGGTGAGGGCGCCAGACCAGCCCGAACCGGAGTTCAGGACGGAGACGACGACGGGCATGTCGGCGCCACCGATGGCAAACACGAGGTGAGTGGCGATGAAGGTGGAAAGGACGACGATGGCGAGCAGCAGGGGGAAGGAGATGAACCAGAAGTCGACTGGGATGAAGATGTACGTGACAGCGAGCACCACATCGAGGATGAGGGCCGCGACGTTGAACACGTTGCGGAAGGGCAGCGAGCGGGTCTTCTTGACCCAGTTCCACTTGCCCCACAGCTTGAGGCAGGCCCAGATGGACCCGACAAACGTCATGGTGCCGATCATCACGCCGAGCGCGATGGAAGTCTTGGCGATGAGCAGATCGACGGTGTACTTCATGTCAAACTTCACAAAGTCGTCCTCCTCAATCTGGTGGAAAGCGAAGCCCTCAAGGACGGCGGCGAGACCACCGAACGAGTTCAGAAGCGCAACCATCTGGGGCATGTCGGTCATCTTGACGCTGGTAGCCACGATGATACCAGTGACCGAGGCACCGACGACAATGACGAGGAAGAGCAGGTGCTCCTCCCACTCGCTGTTCTTCTGATAGACCTTGTAGAACACACCAATCACAGCGATCAGCATGCCCACAACAGCAAAGAGGTTCCCGCGAGCAGCAGTTGTTTGCTTGCTCAGGCCTACAATGGCCA
>PPCM01000748.1_pt1 | contig 21175 bp, 22 predicted proteins | sample 1555541 | NCBI WGS metagenome assembly PPCM01 (sample SAMN05284479, study PRJNA326546) | Marine sediment metagenome, whole genome shotgun sequencing project. | isolation source: marine sediment | place: Germany: Wadden Sea | collected 2012-09-05 | reverse complement strand
CAGTTTCGGATTTTTGACGTGTGCCGTCCATTCTCTCTATCGCCTTTCTTCCTTGAATGCCCCGGGAATGCCCCGTCGATCGGCTCGGGATTCCCGGGGCATCGCTTGTCTAAAAGAAGATGACGCACGGTTGCCCGGGGGGACAAACGCGCGTCCGTTTGTTTTACGTCCGGTTTAGTAGAGGGGAATGCTTCCCGCTTCCTTGACCAGCTCCTGTCCCTTCCTGGAGAGGAGGAAGTTCATGAAGTTCAGGGTGTCGCCCTTGGGCCATCCGGCGGTGAACATGTAGAGGGGGCGGCTGATGGGGTAGGTACCGTCCAGGGTGGACTTCTCGCTGCCCGTGATGCCGTCCACGGTAAGGGGCTTCACCTCGTCCGAAATGTAGCCGAGGGCAATGTAACCGAGGGCGCCCCGGGTGGTGGAAACGGTCTGTACCAGGCCGCCGTTGGAAGGGACGGTGAGGGCGCTGGGGATCACGCGCTTCTTTTTCATCACAAGGCCCTTCCAGGCGTCGAAGGTTCCGGAGGAGGAGTCACGGGAGATCACGACGATCTTCTCGTCCGCGCCGCCCAGCTCCTTCCAGTTCTTGATGTTGCCCAGGTAGATATCCTTGAGCTGGGCCGTGGAGATATCCTTTACGGGGTTGTCCTTGTGCACGACGGGCACGATGCAGTCGAGGGCGACCCTGAAGGGAACCGGATACACGCCCTTGGAAACGGCGAGTTTCACCTCCTTGCTCTTGATGAAGCGGGAAGAGTTGCCGATGTCGGTGGTGCTGTCGATAAGGGCCTTGATACCGTTGCTGGAACCGCCTCCGGAAAGGGAGATCTTCACGTCCGGGTTGGCCGCCATATAGGCCTCGGAAACCTTCTGTGCCACGGGCAGAACCGTGGTGGAACCCTTGAGAACGAGTTTTCCGGCCCATGCGCCGGATGCGCTGAAGAGAACCATGGTGACTGCCGCGACTGCCTGGTAAAATCTTTTCATTTTAAGTCTCCTTTTAAAATTAACCCTGGTGGTGAAATTGTGAACTTCATGTTTGGTTTATGTAAGGGCCCGATAAAGGCTCCGTGAGCATGGTGTAAGGAATTCGTTGGGGCGCCGTTCCCTTTTTCATGGGGATAGTAGATGTGGACTGTTAGGGAAATGTTAAGGCGGGGTGAAACTTCGGTTAACTTATCGCGAGGGAAGTGTGTGTATCGGTTACCGGTTCGATTTGGAGCCCTGTTTTAAACAATCAGCCTTTTGACTAAAGCGGTCGCGAGAAGTTGCATATGGAAAGAATGCCCACAACATGAAAGGATTACCGTGCTCCCGGATTATAAAATGTCGTGGTTGGAAATTCTGCTTTGGATTTTTTCGAGCGCACCACATAAGCACCACGGTATTTGAATTGTGGAATCATTATAAAAACAGAGATATGCCGCTTTTGACAGATGTGCGTGCCGGGTTTCCGGTGTAATGTACGAAGGGGTGCCCACCTGCAATGGATAAAGCTTTTCTCCCTAAATGCCGATTACCCTTGAAGACGTCGTCGGCAGGGTTGTCCGGGGACCGGTTGTTTTATCGAGGCGGCTGTTAAATAGGCAGACACGAAACGAAACCGTGTGATAGCTTAGGTTGAGATCGTGAATCGATAAAGTTGCGCTTCCCGGTTGCCGGGTGAACGACCGGTGGGTACCGTCCGGAAAATAACGTGGCCGTGTGTGAACGGCGGAGGAGGTTGTCCATGAAAGAAAAGTACGGTCCCATCATGACTTTATTCCTGCTGATTTGCCTTGCGGCGGCCTTCTCGGAGGGGGCGGGGGCCATCGGACACGGATCCGACGGGATCGATGGGAGCATGGGGGCCGCTTTTGTTGATGATGCGGCGGCGCTCCGGAGCTTCGGGAACCGGGACGGAGGGAACCTGCTCCTTGCCTTTAACGACGGCTACAGGTTGGCGAATCCGGACTGGGTTCACCCTTTCAACCGAAAAAATTACCCCGGCTATGCCCGGCGGCGGGAGAACAAGAAGAACAGCCGGGCATGGTCCTACAAGACCAACAGGCCCGGCGGCAATACAAGGGGAGGGGGCACCACGGCGTATTACAGGTATCGATCCTTCTACAGAAACACCCTTAAATCCCCCGTCAAAAGAAGAAAGTGACGATGCCCGATAAGAATTCTTGGACTTGGATATACGTTTGAGCAGGAAAAAACCGTTAAAGCGGAACGTGTATCCAAAAGTCGAAACCTTTTCCTTTGGGATCAAAGCGGAAACGCCGTAAGGCTGCCTCGGAACGTTTCCGGGCGTGATAATGCGAAAGTCGGAATATCATTGGGGACGGTTCGGGGGCCTGCCCGGGGCAGGGCACACTTTGGTTGCGCCGATATCATGGGGCATGACGGCAAGCGCCATGACCGTAACGGCCGATGACCGTCTATGGTCGCGCATCACCCGTGAGCAAGGCGTCAACCCTGCCGGTCGGATGTGCCGGCGCTTGATAATTGATTACTCAATATTATCAATGATACCTTGTATTAACTGTAAATCATGAGTGCATGAAAAAAACACTTCAGTTCCAATCTCATTTCCTTTTTCATCTTTAAGAGATTTAAATGAATCAATTCCGATTTGCAGTTTATCTTCCAAAGAATCTTCGAGTTTAGCCAAGGCGCTCCATGAAAAAATTTTTATTGAACACAGCTCACCTTTTTTTGCTGCCGTTACCTGTTTTTTTGTTGTTGGGTCAATCATATGTAATGTCCTGCTTTCTCATATAACGTTTGAGTTAACCGAGGCCGGGAAATGATAATAGAAGCCCTCTTTTAAAACCCAAAAACTCTGCCAAATGAAATTTCTAATAAAGCCGAGGCTTTTCCCGGCCCGTTTGAACGATTGGCAGCCAACAGCGGTTTTTATTTTAATAACCGGGACAGCTATTTTTCAGGGGTAGAGAAAAATTGCCCCGACCATTACGGTGATGATCAGCATCTCCTGGATACCGATGGAAAAAACCATGGCAACCGGGATCATGATTACGGCGGCAACGGAGAGGATCAGGAACCACTTCACGGCCCCCTTTTTTCGATACCTCTTTTTAAGGCCCGCCCAGGCCACAATCAGGAAACCGACGAGCATGAGCACCCGGGGGATCAGGAGGGGGTACCCCTCCTCCAGGTTCAGCATGCCGCAGGCCCGTTCATGGGTACGGTGTAAAGGGGATCACCGCCGGCAAGGTGCATGAGGGAGAGGGTCCCGTTTTCCAGGAGCCCGTAACTCGGAACATCGTCCCTGGGCAGGGAGGGAGAGCCGGGGTTGATCAGGAACAGGGCCCCCTTGCGGGTCAGCTCCTTGACATGGGAATGCCCCTGGATAACGAGGTCCACGCCGGACCTTTCCGGTGAGGGGATATGCCCGTGTTCCAGGAGCACCCGGACCTTTCCGAAGTTGAATTTCAGAACGTAGTCCTCCCCTGGAAAGAAATCCGCGTGATCGCAGTTGCCGTACACGTAGTGGGTACGGTTTTCAAGGGCAAGGAACTCATCCCGGATCACTTCGGGTTGAAAATCCATGTCCGATCTTCGGCCGTAGCGGGTATCGAAGAGATCTCCCGCGACAACGAGGGTATCCCCCTTCGTTAAAAGCGCTTTCACGCTCAGCCACCTGCTGTATAAGCCGTGTATATCGGCGGTGATGACGAGTCTGCTCATATTGTTCCCGGCCGGGGCATGAACGTACCCCCGCCGGTCCTCCTGTTCGGGTCCTGGAAAACGGGGCCGGTGCGGGCCCGGGCCGTTTCCGTGGACATCAATCCGTTTTGTTTTCTATCTTCTGATCGAGGCGGCTGTTGAACCCCTCCGCATCGATGATAAACCGCTGGTGGGTGCCCTTGGTGATTCTGTCCACGCCGTCGTCCGCAACGATGGAAAAGGTGAGCTTCTGCCCCTTGACCTCCTCGAGGGTTCCCTTTACCGTTACCGTGAAACCGGGAGGGGTGGCGGCCGTATGGTTCAGGTCCACATGGATTCCCACCGTCTGCTCCCTGGGCCAGTCGATATGGGGGTTGATGGCCTGGATACAGGCGAATTCCACAAGCCCCACCATGTAGCCCGTGGCAAATACATTGGGCATTACCTGTGATTCGGCAATATCCGGATAGAGATGGGGGACGGTTTTGTTTTCGGGAACAACATACTTGTACTCAAAGGTCAGGCCCGGCTTCAAGGAATCCTTCATAAGAACCTCTGCTTTCGTTTTAAAAAGTTGGTGTCGTTATGATAACTTAACCTGTCGCGTACGCCCCGGGGGGCGCGGCGGTGCCGGTCCTCACCGGCGATCGGGTTTCAAAAACGCGTTCCGGGAGCCCGGCTCACCGGGCTCCATTTGAACAGGTGACCGCTTGCGGTTCGAAATCCCTTTCCGGGAGTTCGTCTCACCGGACTCGCTTTGAACATAACACCGCTTTCGGTTTGGAATCGCTCCCGGGAAGCTCGCCCCACCGGGGTCGATTTCGGTATGTTCCCTTACGCGGCATTAATAAGCTTCCAGCTTTTTTACGGTAACCCGCAGCTTAAGTCAAACAGATAAAGTGCCCGGGCCGGTGCGAGGTCCCGCTCCCTGGGTGCCCGCCCTTCCCATATGGGGGGAAAACCGCCATGGGGGTTTTAAAAACGCCGGATCTGTTGTATTGGAGATGCATGATTAAAGGGGTGCGGGGGGCTCTACTTCCTCCAAGGCGGGCCGGCGTCGTGCCGGCCGGCGCCGGCACCCTTAGGGAAGTCCGTATTCCGCCTTGGAAGAGGGCCGTTAATTGTTATTGAAAAAATATGGGATTTAGCATGTTGGATATTCTTGAGAAAATTCTGGAAAACCCTGAGCCGGTCCCTTACATCGGTTCCGGGAGCGGTGTACTGAGATCCCGGCTGATAGAGCTGTTTTGCGAGCAACTGGAGGATGAGGTGGACCCGGATGCCTTCGAGGCGGTTCTTTCCGACCTGTCCGTTTCATTTCAACCCGCCTGGGGGGAGCCCGGCGGTGAAATGGTCTTTCACCTCTTCTGCGAACGACTCGACAGCGGTGAAAAATGGAAATTCAAGTCCCTGCCCATCTCCCTTCTGGGGGATGAAGAGTTGGGTGACATGGCGGCGCAGGTCGGCCAGACCGTCCCCGAAAATTATTTCGAGGGAGACGGGGTGCTGAGGCCCGGGCAGGCGATCCTTAGAAAGGGCGAGGGTTCCGGAGGGGACGAAGAGGACGACGGTCTCGAAGGGCTCGTGGGCCTCGGCGAGGCGCGAAAGAGCCTCAGGGTATCCGCCAAGTGGCTCAAGGAGTGGATCCCCTGTACCACCTGGCGGGAGGTTGAAGGCGAAGAAGGTGCCCCCATGCGTTATTACTGGAGTTCGGTGCTCATCGAGATGCTGATACGGATAAAGAAAGCATCGCGGGCAACGCGGAAACAGCGGGAATATATCTCAAAGGAATGCTGTTACGACGACGATATCTGGGCCGGTGAAATAATAGGCGCCCTGAAGAAGCTTTAGAATGGGCTCGATTTGCCTGGCCCGGGACAGTTGCGGATCCTGAAAAGGGAGAAAAAAATGGACAACCCGGAAGGTTTCAAGATGCTTCCCCTTTCCGAAAGGGGAAGGGGGTTCGCCAGTGGGGCCGCAAATCCCCATGGATTGAAAATGAAACTCTATTCAAACGGTGAATCCCTGTATTCCCCCCTCTCCGTTCCGGATTACATGAGCGGCTGGAACCGGGTCGTGCACGGGGGGATCGTCTCCACGATCCTCGACGAGATCATGGGATGGGGGGCGATCTATCTATTGCAAAAAATCGTTTTTACAAAGAATATCAATGTTGAATTCATAAAACCCCTGTTCGTTGGAGAGCCCTTGGAGGTTCGAAGCCGGGTTGCGGAACGGGTAAACGAAGGGGAGGCCTTAATGGCGGCCGAACTGTTCAACGATTCAGGGGAAAAATGTGCAACGGCCTCGGGAACGTTCAGGCTTTTTTCCCTTGAGAGGGCAAGGGAAACGGGATTTTTCGAGGAACGCGTGGTGCGATGGTTCGAGGAACTGTTCGCGGATATCCCCTTGGCCCGATCGTGAATATACGGCAACGCCTCTCCGGGTCGTGAGTAAAATTCCGGCAAGTCCCCGCGACGCCTGAAAAAAAAACTTTTGACACGACCCTCTTTTCTCTTCTATAATCTAATGGGTAGCGGCTTCCACGACCCATTCCCCGCACGTTGAAATAATCTTACGTATCATCGTACCCGTCCAAACATTTCGTTCCGGGGCCTGCTGTAATATCCGTCAGGCATGGGATGTCGGTTCAATACGCTGTTGTATTCGGTTTCAGCCCATATCCGATGCCTTACGCCTTTAAAAGCCGGCGGGCGATCTTGAAAGGAGGTTCGGCATCTCCTTCCGGTGTCCCGCAGCCGCCTCAGTTTCAATTGCTTTTTTTTTATCGAATGGTTGTGTGCGACTTGGTGAAATTGCCGTTGTTGTTCCGACCATGTTCGGTGGATTCCCGATTCATTACAGGGCCGTCATTTCCATTTTTATAATCAGGAGAGGAGAAGAGTTTGATGACACAGTTTATCGAGAGAAGGGAGGATGAGCGAGTCGTGTGTTCGGACATCAAGGTGGATTATAAGATCAACAACCGTGTCTACAGCAAGAGCATACGGGACATAAGCCGCGGGGGAATTTTTGTGGGGAGTGATCAACCCGTGAAGATCGGCAGCGATGTGGTGATGGTTTTTTCGGATTATGTGAAGCTCTGCCTCATTTCCATGGGGGGGCGCATTGTTCGCGGGGAAGACGAGGGATTTGCCGTAAGGTTCAAAAGGAACGCCGAGGAGGAGATCGATACCTTTATAATGGGGTTGAACTGAGTTGCCGGCAGGATCCCGCCCGGCTTACCTGTTGACATGAATGCCGGCGCTGTCGTATGGGGATATGTTGGATATTCCCCCTGCCGGTAATACCGGTGCCGGCGGTCGAACCGAAGTCGGTGAAATCAGGGCACATGGACGGTACAACATCAGCTGAACAGGAAGATAAAGATGCGCTTTGCGGCAAGAGAACGATTTGGAAACGGCCTTACCCCCTTGGGCAAGAAGCTTCTCATGGTTTATGGCGGCGTGTACCTGCTGGAACTCCTGTTCGAGCACTGGCTGGGTTTCTCCATTTTCAATTCCCTCCGCCTCCACTCCCCGTTGGGGGAAGGATTTCGCCCCTGGCAGCCGCTGACGGCGCCGTTTGTCCACGATCCCTTTTCACCGTTGGGGTTTCTCATCAACTGTGTTGTTCTCTATTTTTTTATCGCGCCGGTCCAGAGGGCCATGGGGGAAAGGGGACTTATGACCCTGCTCCTCTTCTCCACCCTCGGTGCCGAGATCGGGGGGAGTCTTTTCGGGGGAATCGCCGGGTTCACGGAACCCTATTACGGCATGATGCCCGCGCTTCTGACTTTGATCACCGTGTTCGGCCTCCTGAATCCCGAGGCCACCGTGCTGTTCATGTTCATAATTCCCGTCAGGGCCAAGTATATCGCCTACGGAACAGTCCTGGTGACCCTCCTGACCTTTCTGGCAAAGGCCAATCCCCACGGTGCCTGTCATCTGGGGGGGATTCTCCTGGGATATCTTTATTTCAGGGGATTGCTCGATCCCGGCCGGGTCCATCTGTGGTATCTGGAACGCCGTTTGAAGAAAAAAAAGGCGGCATTCCGGGTTATAGACGGGGGCAGGGAAAAGAAGGAAGGGGACAAACCCACGATTCATTAAGGGATGTGAAACAGGTCATATCCGCAAAAAAAACGGAACGGTAAACTTGATGAACCCGTAAAAAGTCCAAAATCATTTTCATGACCGCGCCATGGTGCGGAACAAGTAGATTGAAACAACGGCCGGTTGTGATCGGCTTTTTGAACCCTGACTTTGTTACACGAACATCATATATCAGCGCGGCAATTAATGACCCCAACCGGTCGGGCGGTAAGTTGAGCATTGACAGGGGGGCGTATACCAAATGCCGCACTCCCCGGGCGAACGGGGAGCGGCTCCCCAATAATTGAAAAGCGCTGTTCATGGCGGGGCGCCCGTGTTCAGGGGAGTTGATTGTTGAATTATTTTATATGGAATGTCGATCCGGTCCTGTTCAGCGCGGGGCCCCTGACCATTCGCTGGTACGGCCTGTGCTTTGCCGCCGCGTTCTGTGCCGGTTTTGTCGTGATGGACGGTGTTTTCAGGCGGGAGGGGAAAAACCGGGGGGACCTGGATCCGCTCATGCTCCACATGGCCGTTGGGACCGTCCTCGGTGCCAGGATCGGCCACTGCCTGTTTTACGATCCCGTATATTATCTGTCGGACCCCTTGCGAATCCTGAGAATCTGGGAGGGGGGGCTCGCGAGTCACGGCGGGGCCCTGGGGATTCTCCTTGCGCTTTATCTTTATGCGAGGAAGCGGCCGGACCAGGGATATCTCTGGCTCCTGGACAGGATCTCTCTGCCCGCCGCCCTTGGCGGATGTTTCATACGGGTGGGAAACCTGTTCAATTCGGAGATCCTGGGGGTTCCCGGCCATGTGCCCTGGGCGGTTGTGTTTTCGAGGGTCGACGGTCTGCCCAGGCATCCGGTGCAGCTCTACGAGTCGCTTTCCTACCTTTTGATATTTATTTTCCTTTCCGGCAAGTACCTTCACATGAAGGTCGTTCCCCCCGGATATATCGCGGCCAGGTTCCTTATCGGGGTGTTTTCGGCCCGTTTTTTTCTCGAGTTTTTCAAGGAAACCATCGCGGTTTACGGTGCCGGACTACCCCTAGGTGTGGGACAGATCCTGAGCGTCCCCATGGTAATCGCCGGCACGGTTCTCCTCTTCAGGGTGAACGGCAGCCGCCGGGGATGAATCCCGGGAGGAGGGGGCGTTGGTTAGAAAAACCCCGAAGCTCACAAGGAGGCCTCCGACCACCAGGGAGGAGCTGAGCGGCTCGCCCAGGAGGAAAAAGGCCATGAGCACGGCCGCCACGGGCACGAAGTTGATAAAGAGGCCGGCCTTGACGGGGCCGATGGCCTTGACCCCTTCGTAATACCACCTGAATCCCAGCACCGTTCCGAAGAATCCCAGGTAAAACAGGCTCATCCATTCCGACGGGGCGTAGGTGGGCATCTTCCGGAACACCCCTTCCAGAACCGCCGGAACCAAGAGGAAGAGGGTGCCGATGATCGAGGACCAGGTGACGGCCGCAAGGGGCGTGAGGCTGTCCATGACGGTCTTGCCGATAAGGGTGTAGGACACCCAGCTGAGCACGCAGCAGAATATAAAGAACTCCCCCGTGCCGAGACTGTTTCCCAGAATTTCCGAAAAATCCCCCCGGGTGATGACGGTGACCGCCCCGGAAAGGGAGGTGACGATGCCCAGGATTTTCCGGGGGGAGAGTTTCTCCTTGAAGAGCAGGGAGGAAAACAGGCAGATAAAAACCGGGTTGCAGGCGATGATAAGGGCGGCTCTTCCGGCATCGATCCGCTTGAGGCCGGAAAAAAAGAACCCGTTGTAGGCGAATACGCCCGTCATGCCCAGGAGGACCAGGGGAATCAGGTGTTTTTTATCGGGGATCCTCAAACCGCCGTCGGATTTTCTCAACATACAGGTAAGAAAAGCGGACGCCACGGCAAACCTCAGGAAGGCTGCCGAGAAATGCCCCACATTGCCGGCGATGATCTTTCCGGCGATAAAGGTGCCGCCCCAGAGGACGGCCGTCAAAACCAGCTTGATGTAGGTGAGGGGAGCGCCGGAAAGTTCCTTCATTGGATGATCCTTTTAAAATGGCGTTTTTTTTAAAGGCCGCTGATCTGTCGGATACCGTGCAGTTGGGCTTCGTGGATGAATTTTCCAAGGAGCAGTTCCACTTCGCGCTCAAGGTTGTGAAATTTCAGCCCCACGAACGACGTTTGGTCCCCGTGGTTGGGGTTGACCCTTGCGACGGTGACCCGCGTGGTAAAGGTCGAAGGGGTTTCTCCATCGGCAAGGAGGGCGATGCCGATCTTCAACACGGTACCGTACTTCAACTCCCGAAGGGGGTTCCTTTTGTTCTTGACCTTGCTGGGAACGATCAGCCCGATTCCGGTGATGGAGATGTCGTGAAGTTTGAAATCGGTTCCCGATATGTAACTCACCCCGTTCCAGATGAATTTTCCCACGATATTGAAGGTCGGGTTGGGGGAGAGACGAAAGGCGGCCCGGATATTGGTCTCGAGAACCGGCGGGGTGAACTCCACGAGGATCGAAGGGACCCTGTTATCCCTTGACATTCTGTAATCGTCCATGAACTTGACGATACGGCATGGGACCCCGAGCCTCGATTTTCCGCCGCGGTCGTCCTTCACAAGGGTTGTGATATGGAGCTTGCCGAAACGAAAGCTCGGAAGGATGACGGGAGTGGGTTGTGCTATTATGAGCCGGTTCTCCTGCTCATCGTTTTCAAATATTATGGACGACCGGATGGTGGGAGTGAGTGAATCGAGGTTGAAGACCATGTCGATTCCCGTACCCGGCGTGAAGGGGTTTCTGATTTCTGTCTCCATTATATACCCGTCTGATCAGATGATTTCATCGGCTCTTGCTTACGTTGGAAAAAATTCCGCTGCGGGGTCTCCCGCCGGCTGAGCGTTCCGCCCGCCCTTGGGAAGTTCATTACAATAATACAAAGATTAATACAAGCAATGGAAAAAGGCAAAACAGGAAACGGTCGGGGATAAAGCCCGGGATGACGACCCCGGCTTCGGCGCGGGCAGGGAAAAAGGGGCATTGTCCCTTGATCCGCCCAAGGGGCGTCGCGTTTATTGAGATGCCGTGACCGCCGGCCTTCCCATGTGGACAGGTGGAAACCCGGTAAGTGGGGGCGGTGTTTTCCGAGGGTATCCCGGGGGGAAAGGACTCCTGGAATCAAAAGCAACATGGGGCCCTACCCGGAAAAGGGTAGAGCCCCATGAATGATGAGAGTATCTTCAATTACAATCGCATATACATGCAAAAAAGACCGCTTGAACGGCGAATCCCGTATCCGGGAGCCGGCAGTTGATTCTTCCTGGGAGAATCCGACTGGAAACAAACACCATGCCTTGACCCTCGGGCGGGGCGGGCCGGTACGGTAAAGCGGGCTTCAACGGCGGTAACCTTGCGTGGAGATCAGGGGGAAACCTTTAACCGTTGTGACCAGAAAAACTCGACATCTAAATTTGCTACTTCAATGCGTCTTTCAGGGCTTTGCCGGCAATAAACTTGGGGACATTTCTCGCATCGATGTTGATCTCTTCGCCGGTCTGGGGGTTTCTGCCCTTTCTGGCCTTGCGCTCAACGGATTTAAATGTACCAAAGCCGACCAAAGTAACAGGATCCTGATTTTCGAGGGCTTCGACGATGGATGCAAAAACACAGTCCACGGCCGCCTGAGCCTCTTTCTTGCTTCCTATTACTTCGGCTACCTTGTTAACTAAATCACCTTTGTTCATCTTTTCTCTCCTTGGTTAATGAATTGAGTTTCGTCCTTTTATACATATATAATGCTTGAATTCATTGTGTAAAATAGATCAACGCGATCATTTTCGGTTCGAATCGGGAAACATGCCCCGTCTTTTTCCCATTGGGCTTTTTCCCATGAAGAGTAAAAGCCGAAACGCCCGGGAATGTCGAAAAATAAGCGTTTAGCTCCGATAAAGTACTTTTTTGCTCACTATGTGTCAAGTACTTATTGAGAGGGAACCTATTTTTAACCGCGACGGGCACGGGAGCCCCCGGAGCGTTGAACGACAAGTAAATACACGCGGAAGCCTCCTTTCGAACCTTCCTTCCGCCCGATGGGGCCCGGGACCCCGACGACGGGCGTTGCCATGGATCGGTGCGTTCGCCGGCAATTGAATGTCGCGGTACTATATGTGGTATGTCGGGCTGGGGGATGCCAGGTATGTTGGTGGGTGGGTGGTCGCGCATCCGCTCTTGCCGGCGGCGGCGGATGGGCGGAGCCCGGTTTGAAACCAGAATTGTTTTGATTTCATTTTCCGCTTGATATATTTTGAAGGATAATTCAAGGGAATGGACCAAGATTTCCCTGGGAAAAGACTCGAACCGTGCCCCGGCGCCGGGCAGTCGTTATGGGCGCGGGGTTTTGACGCGGCCGTTGGTGCCGGGCGAGCGTGTTTGCCGGGTCCTGAATTTTAAATAAACCGTTGGAGCCTCCATGGGCAAAAGCGCCCGGCGTGGAGCGGATCAACAACAGGATTTATGCCATGGACGTTAATGTGGTCAACCCGTTTATCGAAGCCGCGCTCAATACCCTTGAAACAACCGCCCAGGTCAAGGTCAGGGCGTTTCATCCCTATCTGAAACCGAAAAACATCGCTGAAGGGGATATATCGGCGCTCATGGAGATGACCGGGGATTATGAGGGGACCATCGCCGTCAGCTTCTCCAAGGAGGCCATACTGGGGATCGTATCCAGCATGTTCGGCGAGGAGATGACGGAGATGAACGATGAAATCAAGGATGCGGTGGGTGAAATCGCGAACATGATCTCCGGGCAGGTGACCAATAAGCTCGCGGAGATGGGCAATACCCTGAAGGTCGCCATGGCCGAGGTGTCCATGGGCAGCGGTCATTCCCTGGACCATATTGAAAAACGCCCGGTGGTGGCCATCCCCTTTAAAACGGAACAGGGCCGGTTCACCATTGAGGTCTGTTTCGAACAGTAGGTTCTCAGGCGAGGAGGCTGAAATACCATCCGATGATCTCCGGTCCGAACAGTACGTGGAGCAGGGCGCCGGCGGAAAGAAACGGGCCGAAGGGAAGGGCGTATTTCATGGTGCCGCCGCTCTTCAGGACGATTCCAAGGCCCACCGCGCTGCCCAGGGCCGAGGCCGTGAACAGGGTGAAAAAAACCCCCTGCCATCCGATCAAGCCTCCCATCATGGCCAGCAGCTTGATGTCGCCGCCCCCCATTCCCTCCATGTTCTTAAGGCGCATGTAGATCCATGCGACCGCGTAGAGGCTTCCCCCGCCGAGGAAGATCCCGGCAAGGGACTGGTAGAGCGTGACCTCCGGAATCAGGCGCGCGCCAAGGAAAAAAAGGGGGATTCCCGGAATGGAGATCACGTCCGGAATGATGCGGTGATCAAGATCGATGACCGAAACGGTGATAAGAACGGCGGTGAAGATGAAGTATACGATGAAATGCGCCGATCCCCCGAATTTCAAATAGAGCACAAGGGCAAAAAGGCCGGTCACCGCCTCGATCAGGGGGTAGCGAACGGGGATCACGGTCTTGCAGGCGCGGCATTTTCCCCTGAGCAGCAGGTAACTCAAGAGGGGGATATTGTCGAAAAAGCGTATGGGGCGATTGCAGGACGGGCACGTTGAGCCGGGAAACACAATGGATTTTGACAGGGGAATCCTGTGGATGCAGACGTTGAGGAAGCTTCCCACGCACAGTCCGGTAAGGAGCACGGCGGCATAAGGGATATATTGGATCATCGGGTTGTCCTTGATTGATGGGTGAAAATGTCGATGCCCCCATGGAAACGGTCGATTCTTTTTATCTAGCCGAGCCGGGCGGGGGAGGTTTTTCCGGTGGGAAAACGGCCGCCCATTCCCGTGAAAACTCATATTTTAGTGAAATATTTCAAAAAAACAAGATTAGATATTGTAAAAGGAAAAAAACGTCTTACAATTACCACTAAAAATGGGTATGACGGCTGTCCGCCCGGAATTTGCGGGGGCGTTTGTTTGTGCGGTAAATGATGCGGTATTGAAGTTATGTCGGGTAGTAAGAGCCCGAAAAGGGTACCAAATACAGGAGAAATAATGGCTGAAAGTGACAAGGATGATCTGATAAGCTTGATTGACGACGACGAAAAAGGCATGGAGATACCGACCACCCTGCCGCTTATGCCGGTACGAGACGTTGTAATATTTACCGATATGCTTCTTCCCCTTTTCGTGGGCCGGGAGAAATCCGTTCTTGCCGTTGAGGAGGCCGTGTCCAAGGACAGGTTTATATTCCTTGCGGCCCAGAAGGACCCCGGCCTGGAAGATCCCAAATCCGACGAGATCTTCACATACGGCACGGTGGGCAGGGTCCTGAGGATCCTCAAGCTGCCCGACGGGCGCCTCAAGGCGCTGGTTCAGGGGATCGGCAAGGGAAAGATCCTCAAGTATACGCGGAAGCGGACCATGTACCGGGTCAGTATAAAGGTGCTGGAGGATGAACCGGTCGGGGACATGGACATCAAGACCGAGGCCCTGATGCGCAATGTCCGGGAGCACAGCGAGAAGATCCTTGCCCTGAGAGGAGAGCTCACAGGAGATGTGAGCACGGTGCTTGAGAGCGTGGATCATCCCGGCAAACTGGCCGACCTGGTGGCATCCAACATGCGTCTCAAGGTGGCCGAGGCCCAGACGATACTGGAGACCGTGGATCCGGTGGATCGATTGAACCTGGTCAACGATTACCTCACCAAGGAGGTGGAGCTTTCCGCCATGCAGGCCAAGATCCAGTCGGATGTCCGGGACGAGATCTCCAAGAGCCAGCGGGATTACTACCTCAGGGAGCAGGTGCGGGCGATCCACCGGGAGCTGGGCGAACAGGATGAAAAGGCCCAGGAGATACTGGAGTACCGGAAGGCGATCAAGAAGGCCAAGATGCCCGAGGAGGCCCAGAAGGAGGCGGACAAGCAGCTCAGGCGCCTGGAGCAGATGCACCCGGACTCCTCCGAGGCCTCCATCGTGCGCACCTACCTGGACTGGATGGTGGAACTGCCCTGGAGCAAGGGCACCAAGGACATGCTCAATATCGCCAATGCCAAGAAGGTGCTGGACAAGGGGCACCACGGCCTGGACAAGGTAAAGGAGCGGATCCTCGAGTATCTCTCCGTAAGAAAACTCAACCCCAAGATGAAGGGGCCCATCATCTGTTTCGCGGGCCCTCCGGGCGTGGGAAAAACATCCCTGGGCCAGGCCATCGCAAAGGCCTTGAAAAGGAAATTCATCCGCGTGTCCCTGGGGGGCATCCACGATGAAGCCGAGATCAGGGGGCACCGAAGAACCTACGTGGGGGCCCTTCCGGGGCGCATCATCCAGGGGCTCAAGACCTGCGGAACCAACAACCCGGTCTTCATGATGGACGAGATCGACAAGGTGGGCGCGGATTACCGGGGCGATCCCTCGTCGGCCCTCCTGGAGGCGCTGGACCCCGAGCAGAACAGTGCGTTCAGCGACCATTACCTGAACCTCTCCTTCGACCTGTCCAACGTGATGTTCATCCTCACGGCAAACCTCACGGACACCATCCCGGGGCCCCTTCTGGACAGGATGGAGGTGATCGATATCGCCGGGTACACCGAGGAGGAGAAGACCGTGATCGCCGAATCCTATCTCCTTCCCCGGCAGATCAAGGAGAACGGTCTCAAACCCCGGAACATCAAGCTCAGCTCCGGCGCCCTGAAACAGATCATATGCGAATACACGGCGGAAGCCGGCGTCAGGAACCTGGAAAGGGAGCTGGGCAGCCTCTGCCGTAAGGTTGCCCGCAAGATCGCCGAGGGCACCAAGGGCCCCTTCACCATCACCCGGAACAACCTTTCCGGCTACCTGGGCCCGGTGAAATACCTTCCCGAAATGGAACAGGAGGAGAGCCAGGTGGGCCTCTGCACCGGACTTGCCTGGACACAGGTGGGCGGTGAAGCGCTCTATGTGGAAGCCTCGATCCTGCCGGGCAAGGGGGAGCTGACCATCACGGGACAACTCGGTGAGGTGATGCAGGAATCCGCAAGGGCCGCCGTGAGCTATGCAAGGGCGAACCTCAAGGCTTTCGGGGCCGAGGAAAACTACTTCGAGAGTCGTGATGTTCATATCCATGTGCCGGCCGGCGCCGTGCCCAAGGACGGCCCTTCGGCGGGTATCGCCATCGCGACGGCGATCCTCTCCGCTGTTTCGGGGCGTCCCATCAGCCGTGACGTGGCCATGACCGGGGAGATCACCCTGCGGGGCCGGGTGCTGCCCATCGGCGGCCTCAAGGAAAAGGCCCTCGGGGCGCTCAGGGCGGGCATCAAGACCATCGTGATCCCGGACAAGAACAAAAAGGACCTCGTGGAGATCCCCGCGAACGTGAAACGCAAGATCCGGTTCATTCCGGTGAAAAACGTGGACGAGGTGCTCTCCATCGCACTGGAAGAGACTCCATGAAGATCCTCGCCGTGGACACATCGGCGGGCAGCTGCAGCGTCGCGGTAACCGAGGACGGTGTTCTTTCCGCCGATCTGAACCTCGTGACGGCGAGAACCCACTCCCGGCACCTCATGGGGATGGTCGAGTCCGTACTCGATCTTTCCGGGAATACGGCGGGGGATATGGACGGCTTTGCCGTGACAAGGGGGCCGGGGAGCTTCACGGGGCTCAGGATCGGCCTTTCCGTTGTCAAGGGGCTCTGCTTTGCCCTGAACAGGCCGGTCGTCGGCATCTCCGTGCTGGACGCTCTGGCCTGGGGCCTTCCCGTTACCGATATGCCCGTTCATGCACTCCTGGATGCCCGTAAGGGAGAGGTTTATGCGGCGGAATACGCGTTCCGTGAAAAAACCGCCGTTCCCCACAGGAAGGGGGAGGAACGGGTCCTCTCCCCGGAAGCCGCGATCGAGGGGGTTTCCGGGCCCGCCCTGTTCGTGGGGCCCGGGGCACGGGCATACGAGGCGCTGATTCGCGAGAAACTGGGGGAAAAGGCCCGGTTTGCGCCGAACCACCTTCATTTCGCGAGGGCGGCAGTGGTTGCCGCCCTCGCCAATCCTCTGTTCGAAAAAGGAACCCTGGACGATGTGGGAACCCTCAGTCCCCACTATATCCGAAAATCCGAGGCCGAACTCAACTTTGGTAAAAAAAAGGCCTCGGGCGTATAGCGTCCGGAGGGCCCGCGAGATGGAACCGTCGACCTTGTGGCCTTGCCCGAAACGGGAAGCGCGGGGCGACCGAAAGGAACCGCCGTTTGAGACTAAAGGTTGACACGGGGACCTTGATTTGATATTTTCGAAAAAGTCTTGATGGTCGAGGGGGCAATTATTTGCCGCCTTTTTTGCTTTTCGGCGAATATCGACGGTTCAAGGCGGGAATTTGAAGCCAGGGGCGTGATCCGGCGTATGAGCGTTTGCCGTGATGACCGCCCTTTCGCGTTCGGTAAAAACGTGCCGGCGAGTCCGCGGCGTGCTCTCGAGGAGTTGCCGGGGCATGACGCGGGGCGCTTTTATCGGCCGAAGTGCCGATGTTTTTTTTTATCCTGCGGGAGCAGCGCGGGAACCGGGGGCCGGTTTTCCGGAGCCTCCGCAAAGTGATTGGATGGGCCGAATATGGGGAAGGGAAGGACCGAACGGTTTTCCCCTCTCCAATATGATTCGGCCTGTTTGTTTATATCGAACCGTTCCGTTTCGAAGCCGCTCGGAGCGGGTGGAATGGGCCGGGCGGCGGTATGGAACGACGCGAAGGCCCGTAACCGTGTATTCAGATACACATAAACAGATAAACGCCGGTTGTTGTTTCACCAATAACCGACAGGAGTACTATTTTGGACCGTATACCTTTTACCCCAGAGGGATATCAGAACCTGAAAGAGGAGCTTCAGCTGCTGAAAACCGTGGAAAGACCCCAGACGATCCAGGCGATCGAGGTGGCCCGGGCCCACGGTGACCTTTCCGAAAACGCCGAGTACGACGCGGCAAAGGAGAAGCAGGCTTTTATTGAAGGGCGGATCGGTGAACTCAGCTACAAACTGTCCAATGCCGAGGTCATCGACCCCGATAATATCACCAAGGACAGGGTTGTCTTTGCCTCCCGTGTTATCCTGGAGAACGTGGATACCGGAGAGGAAGTTGAATACCAGCTCGTGGGGCAGGAGGAGTCGGACGTGAACCTTGGCAGGGTGTCCGTCACATCTCCCCTTGGAAAGGCGATCCTGGGGAAGGTACCCGGTGACGAGATTGTGTTCGAGGCCCCCGCCGGAAAGCGAATTTTCGAACTGGTGGAGATCGTATAGCTTCCGCCCGGCGCGGATCATTGAAATTACATATTACTGGGGAGATTATAGTGGCAAGAGTTACAATACAGGACTGTCTTAGGAAGGTGCCCAACCGTTTCATGCTTGTTCACATGGCCGCCAAGAGGGTTCGGCAGATGCGCGAAGGCTCCGAGCGCCTCGTGGATTCCGGCAACAACGAGGACGCCGTGGCCGCCCTCAGGGAGATCGCGGCGGGCAAGATCTCCATCAAGGCCGAACAGACGGACGAAGAATCGGCATAGGGTGACCCACGCTGTTGCATAAAAAGAGTAAACGTTACAGGAAAATCCAGAAGGAAACGGGAAGGGCGGTCCACCGCTGGGCCATGATCGAGGACGGCGACAGGATAGCGGTGGGGCTCTCCGGCGGCAAGGACAGCATGACCCTCCTTCACATGCTGAGCGCCTTGCAAAAAAAAGCGCCGGTGGCGTTCGAGCTTTTTCCCGTGTTCGTGGATCCGGGGTTCGCGGGGGGCTTTTCAGAGCCCCTTGCCGCCTGGTGCAAGGGGGCCGGTTACGAGCTCACCGTGGATATGACGGACCACGGGATCGAGGCCCATAAGGGGAAAAATCCCTGTTTTATCTGTTCCCGGCTTCGCAGGAAAAGGCTCTTCGAGATAGCCGATGAGCTGGGGTGCTTCAAGCTGGCGCTGGGACACAACCGGGACGACATCATCGAGACCCTCTTTCTCAACATGCTCTATGCGGGTCAGCTGAGCACCATGCGGCCCAATCAATCCCTGTTCGAAGGTCGTTTCAACATCATCCGGCCCCTGGCCCTCGTGGACGAGGAGATGATCGCGGCTTTCGTTACGGAATCGAAGTTCCCGCAATTTGTAAATACCTGCCCCACGGCCAAGATCTCCAAGCGAAAGGAGGTCAAGACGCTCCTTTCAGGCCTTTATGCTGCGGATAAGAACATCAAGGGAAATATTTTCCGAGCCATGGAGAACGTCAGGCAAGATTACCTGTTGAAATAGTATTCGGAATGCTGTACGTGTATTTTTTATGATAGACATGCAGAAACAGCCCGATTACAGAAATATTCCCATCGACAAGGTCGGAATAAAGAACCTCCGGTATCCCATCCGGGTTCTCGACCGCGCCGGCGGCTACCAGTCCACGGTGGCCAATATCAACATGTACGTGGATCTGCCCCATCACTCAAAGGGGACCCACATGAGTCGGTTCGTGGAGATGCTCCACGCCTTGCGGCGGGAGGTGTCCCTGGACTCCTTTTCCACGATACTCGAGCAGATGAAGAAATGCCTTGGGGCTGAATCCAGCCACATCGAGATGTCTTTTCCCTATTTTATCGAAAAAAATGCCCCCACCAGCGGTTCTCCCGGGTTGATGGACTATACCTGCAGCCTCAAGGGAACCAGCAGCGCATCGGGGAAGATCGACCTGGTAACCACGGTGATGGTGCCCATCACCAGCGTCTGTCCCTGTTCCAGGGAGATCAGCGACGCGGGGGCCCACAACCAGAGGGGAGAAGTGTGTCTTTCCACGCGCTTCAAGAAGTTCATCTGGCTCGAGGACATGATCGAACTGGTGGAGCAGGCGGCATCCTGCGACGTGTTCTCCGTCCTCAAGAGGGTCGATGAAAAGTACGTGACCGAGCGGGGATACGAGAACCCCAAGTTTGTCGAGGACATTGTCCGGGACATTGCCGTGGGCCTGAAAAATGACGACAACATCACCTGGTTCTCGGTGAGCACGGAGAACTTCGAGTCCATCCACAACCACAGCGCCTACGCCTACATCACCAGCGGAAAAGAACCGGAAGTCTGATGGGTGTCCTGACTTCGGCCGGATGGGGAGCTGAAAAGATCCGTGGAACGGCTCCCCTCGGAGGAATGATCCAACAGGGTTGGGCAATAACGATCCGCCGGCCCTTGATGCTTCCGGAAAAAGCCGGGAACTGACTAAGGCACATGGAAATATTAAACTACACATGGGTGATGCAGGATGGGTGTCGATGCGCGTGCCCATCATGGCTCCCAGTGTGTTTATTCTTTTCCGAACCCTAAGCTGTCGCGGTCTCGCTTCTCCGGCACGACACCCGCGACAACAGGACGTGGTGGAAAATGTGATGACGCGTTGGTTTACACGGCATCCACCTTGATGATCCCGTATAGAGAGAGGGCGGTCGATTTATCGGACGCAAGCCCATCTGTTCGACACGCTCGTGCTTCAGGGGGGGCTCTAAAAAAACGGGTTCGGTTTTTTACGGGCTCGGCACCCAACCGTTCCCATGGGACCGGCGGTTCAAGGGGCGCCGAGGATACGCTCGATTTTCCGAGTGACGGTGCCGGCGTGTCTTCCGGGGGTGTTGATCATCACCACGAAACTTCCGGGGCGTCCCTCCGGCGTCAGTATGTAACCGGCTCTGGTGCTGATTCCGAACAGGGTCCCGGTCTTGTAATAAACCCTTCCTTTTTTTTGCATCAACCGGTAATGGGGTTTGAACGCTTCGAGCGCCTTTGCGGCCATGGCGGCGGAAATACGGTTTTGTCGTGAAATGCCGGAACCTTCCACCAGGGTGAAACCGCTCATGCCCAGTATCTTTTCGGCATATATGCCCATCGCCGAAACCCCCTTTTCCAGTGTTGCCGGCGGTCCGTATACCTTGGCCCCCATATTGAGCAGCAGCTGGTTCGCGGTAAAGTTGTTGGAGTAGCGCAAAAGGCCCCGGATCACCTCGGTCAGAGGGGTGTCGGACCCGTGGGTATGGACCCTTTTGAACACCGCCTTATCGATCCTGCCCGTTTTCACCCTACCCTCCACCTTGATCCCCGCGTCCCCCAGGAAATGCGCGAAGAGTTCGCCCGCATAGCGAAGGGGGAGTTCGTCCCTTGCCGGGAGCAGGACCCTGCCCTTTTTCAGGCCGGATCTCCTGACGGTCTCCATTACCGACGGCAGGAGCGGGGTCTCCTGTTCGTTGCTTTTGAACGCGCCGTTATCATACCTGAAGTTCACCGTGTTGAAATTCACGCAAAGGGCGCCGTTGGGTGCGTCGTAGGGCTGGCTGGACAGGGCGAAGGTACCTGGGATGAACAGGGGGCGGGTGTAATAAGAACCGTCGGTGA
>PPCM01000747.1_pt1 | contig 21192 bp, 18 predicted proteins | sample 1555541 | NCBI WGS metagenome assembly PPCM01 (sample SAMN05284479, study PRJNA326546) | Marine sediment metagenome, whole genome shotgun sequencing project. | isolation source: marine sediment | place: Germany: Wadden Sea | collected 2012-09-05 | reverse complement strand
ATGGGAGTATAGCTCAGCTGGGAGAGCATCTGCCTTACAAGCAGAGGGTCATAGGTTCGAGCCCTATTACTCCCACCAAAGAAGTTTATATAGCGCTAAGATTTAAAGCGCTATATAAACGTTTCTTCTCCGTAAGGAAAGAATCATCCTTATGTTTCTTTTCTGCAAGGAAAGAATCATCAATATGGTTCTCATCTTTGAGGAAAGAAACAACATTACATGGCCCAGTAGTTCAGTTGGTTAGAACGCCAGCCTGTCACGCTGGAGGTCGAGAGTTCGAGTCTCTTCTGGGTCGCCAAAAAACAACACATCTTTGGATGTGTTGTTTTTTTATGCGCAAAATTGACGCAGGTGGTCAATTCTGGTAATGTGAAAAAAGGTAGGGGGAATAGAAAATGATTGAAATAAGACGTGCAAAGTATGAAGATAAACCCCGGATTGTTGAGATTTCCAGTAAAATTTGGGATGGCGATGATTATTTGCCACAAATATTCGATAAATGGGTAGAAGAAAAGGGCGGAGAGTTTTCCGTTATAACTGTGGACGGCGTTGTTGCTGGATGTTCTAAAATAACACAGCTGCCTCAAAATACACTTTGGCTTGAAGGCATTCGAGTAGATGCAGATTACCGAGGTCAGGGTTTGGGAAAAAAACTGGCTGAATACCAACTAAAACGTGCAGAAGAACTGGGATACACAAATTTAGAGTTGGGGACTTTTGTTGAAAATTATGAAAGTATTGCCATCATTGAAAAAAGAGGATTTGAAAGAATTGCATCATTTAAGTTTCTTTTTAAAGGCTTAACGGCTGATAATGAAGAATCAAATGAATCCGTTCTTAGCAAATCAGTAAATGAAAATGTTAGAAAAATTACGAATGTAAATGAGCTGAATGAAGTTTTAAAACACATAGATACACCTAGTAGACAGAACTACATCAACTTAGACTGGACCTTCTTAAAGTGTGACCAAAACATGCTTCAGCAAATGATTGATCGCGGTCTAATCTATAAATACAAGACCACCCTCTTTGCTTTTGGAAACTGGAATCAAAAAGATGATGGCGCAACACTCTATTTTATCTTTGGAGAAGAAAAGGAAGTTGTACTGGAGTTTCTACTTGATAGTGTTAAGGAACGCGGTTGTTCCAACATCATAACCATGTTGAGCGAAGAAGATTCAGAATACGAACTGTATTATAATCATGGATTTGAGTCAATTACAGCTGAATCCAAAGACGCATTTGTATACCGTATGAAAAAATAAGAATTACGATGTTTTGAAGACGTGCAATAACATCAGTTAGAACTGATGGAACTATATATAAAGGTTCGAATATTACGAATCAATTAACGGGAATAGAAGTGAAAGGAGCATCTTATGTTAGATAAAAAGTTAATAGAAGATGTGTTAACAGCAGCACTATCAACCGGTGGTGACTTTGCTGAGGTATTTGTGGAAGATAAGTACGTAACTGCAATCGATATGATTGGTGGGCGTATAGAGCGTGCAAATGCAGGGCACGACTTTGGTGTAGGTGTTCGTATATTTGATGGCACAAACAGCATATACGCATACAGCAACAATGCAAAAAGAGAAAGTTTACTTGAGCTTGCCAAAACTGCCGCTGTATCAATATCCGGTGTAAAAAAAGACTTGGGTATTCGTTTGGTTAAAGAAGATGTGAATAGTGTACATAGAATTGTGATTTATCCAGCAGATGTCTTAAAAACAGACAAGGTAGCCCTTCTAAAAAGAGGGTATGAAACTGCAAAAAACTATGATGCTGTAATTTCTCAAGTGACAGGATATTACCTGGATTCAGATCAAAGCGTTTTGATTGCCAACTCTGAAGGTTTGTATAAAGAAGATAGACGTGTTCGTACCCGTTGTGGTATTTCTGCAGTGGCATCACTAAACGGTGAAATGCAAACGGGAGCTGCGAATACAGGAGCCCATCATGGATTTGAGTTATATAACGCATATGACATGGCGGATTACGGTAAGGAAGCTGCACGTATAGCAAAGACTATGATTCATGCTGATTACTGCCCAAGTGGACAAATGCCAGTGATTATAGATAATGGCTTCGGAGGTGTCATTTTCCATGAAGCATGTGGTCATGGCTTAGAAGCAACTTCGGTTTCAAAAGGAACTTCTGTTTACACTGGTAAAATGGGTGAAATGATTGCAAGTGATGTTGTAACCGCAATTGATGATGGAACAGCTTTAAATCAGTGGGGATCAGCTGCGATTGATGATGAAGGTACACCAACTCAGAAAAACGTTCTTATTGAAAAGGGTGTTTTAAAAAATTACTTAGTGGATAAAATGGGCGGACGTCGTATGGATATGAAAGAAAATGGCTGTAGCCGTCGTCAATCATACAAATATGAGCCAACTTCGAGAATGAGCAATACCTACATTGCTTCTGGGGAAAGTACACCAGAAGAAATTATTGCAGCAACAGAGGACGGACTTTATGCGAAAACGATGGGCGGTGGATCCGTTAATCCAGCAACCGGAGATTTCAACTTTGCAGTTCAAGAAGGTTACCTCATTAAAAACGGAAAAATTACAGAACCTGTTCGTGGAGCAACACTCATCGGTACAGGCCTTGATGTCTTAAAGAAAATCGACATGGTTGGGAACAACTTAAAAATGGGTCAGGGAATGTGTGGCTCAATTAGTGGAAGCATTCCAGCAAATGTTGGACAACCTATGGTAAGGGTTTCGTCGATTACTGTAGGCGGAAGAAAGGCAGGGGAGTAATATGACGCTGAGTAACTGGAAAAAGAGAATATTCTCTCTGGGTAAAGATGCCGGTTTTACGGACATGGAGCTTTTCTGGCAAAGCGGACATAGCTTTGAAGCCATGGTTTTTGAAGGCGATATCTCTAAATACAGTGTATCTGATGAAGAGGGACTGGCATTTAGAGGCATTTACAATGGGAAAATGGGCTATGCTTATACAGAAATTTTAGATGACCCATCGATTGTAAGACTTGTTGATGATGCTAAATCCAATGCAGAAATTATAGAGACTGAAGAAGAAGTTTTTATATATGAAGGTGGGAACCCACCAACAGATTTGAATCTATTCAATTCAGAGCTAGATGAAGTCAAGAGTGAAGACAAATTAGAGTTTTTACTTGAAGCAGAACGTATTGCAAAGGCTCTGGATGAAAGGGTCTTCCGTGTTGCCTATAACCTTTATGGAGATTCAAGCGACGTGGTTGCAATAGCCAACTCCAAAGGTCTTGACCTAGAAGAAAAGAGAAACTCAGCTTTTGCTTATGTATCGGTGGTTGTTAAAGAGGGCGACGAGCAAAAATCGGGTGGAAAGTTCCTGTATGGAAACGACTTCAAAAAGTTTGATCCGAAAACAGTGGCGACTGAAGCTGTTGAGGAAGCCATTGCTCAACTGGGTTCTACGTCAATGGCCTCAGGTGCCTATCCAATGATCCTTAAAAATAAAGAAGCTGCAAATTTACTGCAAGCATTCTCTTCGAACTTCTCAGCAGAAAATGTTCATAAGGATTTATCAACACTCAAGGGAAAACTAAATGAATCTATCGCATCAACAATGATCACCATTACAGATGACCCACACCTAGAAGACGGAATGGTTTCACGAAGCTTTGATGGTGAAGGGGTTGCAACTAAAAAACACAATGTTGTTGAAAAGGGAAGTTTAAAAACCTACTTATACAATCTGAAAACAGCACATGTTGATGGTGTTGCTTCAACAGGAAATGGTGCAAAAGCATCGTTCAAATCCTCGGTTGGGACATCACCTTCAAACTTTTATATCAATCCAGGGGAAAGAACATTGGAAAGCCTGATGGGTGATATTGATATGGGTGTGTATATCACTGGACTTCAAGGGTTACATTCAGGAGCGAATGCTATCTCTGGAGAGTTTTCACTACAAGCCAATGGTTTCAAGATTGAAGATGGAAAAATAACGGCTCCGATTTCGCAAATTACAATTGCTGGTAACTATTTTGATATGCTTAAGGATGTTGAAGCGGTTGGTTCGGACATTGAGTTCTCGCTACCGTCTGGAAGCAGCGCTTTTGGTGCGCCAAGTATTAGGATAAAGTCAATTACGGTTTCTGGGGAGTAAAAACTTTTGAATGGTAAGGGACGCCTAAGGGAAAAGTTATAACAGGATTAAGCCGCCGAAATAACATGTATCGGTGGCTTTTCTATTTTCTATCTATAATTTATAAGCAATATGTGACAAATTCGTTCACAAAATGTTCAAGGACAAGTTTATTAATCCTGTGCTACAATGAAGGTGTAAAATATAGGAGGACGTCGAGATGCTGGATGTTTTCGAATCAAATTTAATAGACAACGGTATGTTAAAACAAAACGACCGAGTTGTACTGGGGGTCTCTGGAGGCCCTGATTCGATGGCTATGCTCGACTTATTTCTCGGTTTAAGAGAAAGATGGAGTCTAGGCCTTTTTGTCGTTCATGTGAATCACGGATTCAGAGGTGAACTTGCTGAACGTGATGCAAAATCTGTTGAAATGTATTGTGACGACAAAGGTATTGCCTTTTACCGATTTGATTATGATGTTATGAAACTCGCAAAAGAATATGGTATGAGTTTTGAAGAGGCAGGCCGAAAGGTTCGTTACGATGCATTCGAAGAAGTTAGAGCGAAAGTCAATGCTGGGCGTATTGCTGTTGCTCAAAATAAGAATGATCAAGCAGAAACAATTTTAATGAGAATGATGCGTGGAACTGGAATTGAAGGCTTAAAAGGAATACCACCCAAAAGAGGGAACTATATTATCCGACCTGTGTTATTTATGACACGAAAAGAAATTGAAAATTATTGTTCTAATTACAATGTGCCCGTCTGTTACGATCATACAAATGATGAAACGGTCTACACGCGTAATAAAATTAGGCACGAACTATTGCCTTATATTGAAAATAACTTTAATGGACAGCTCGTGGATGGACTTTGGCGAATGGGCCAACTGCTAGCCACGGACGCGGACTATATTGAAGCATCTTTAAGTGATAAACTAACCGACTTAGGAATTGATCTCAAAGAAGGCTCTGGTATCCCTTTAGAACAATTTTTAGAATTACATGAGGCCTTAAAAACGAGGTTTATCCGTAGAGTGCTGGTTGTAAAAGGCCAAGGTTTGAAGGATGTATCTCAAAAACAACTGGATGAAGTTGTTGAAATGATTAGGTTAGGAAGACACGGGAAAAGGAAATTAGTTTCCGGTGTTGAATTTTCCATAAAATATGATACGCTTTATTATCAGGAGTTAAATTCCGTGCCGTTAAATTCCGAACTTGATGAGTCTAAATTATCGTATTCAGTCATGAATAAAGCTGATTATGATTCTTATCAGTTACAGACCTGCGAAATTGCAGTGGATGCAGATTTAATGCATGGAAAAATTTCAATTCGATTTAGAAAGGATGGAGACAGATTTCAGCCTCTGGGTATGAATGGTACGAAGAAACTGAAAAAATTCTTCATCGATCAAAAAATTCCAGTTGAGTTAAGAAATAAAATACCTTTGGTTTGCGATGAACAAGGTATTATATGGGTTGTTGGACACAGGCTCAGTGAACGCGTACGGGTAAGAAAAAATACCCAACTTGTAGGAGTTATCAAGTGGTTTGACGGTTGTTGAAAATTTCTAAATATGATAGAATGAATAGACTTTATTTAAATTGAGGAGGATATGGATGCGTAAGTTTTTTAAAGGGGCAACCTTTTATATATTGCTCTTCCTCGTTATATTCCTAATCGTCCAATTTGCTGGTGGAGGCAATCAGCAAGAGATTAAGGATTTAACGACGACAGAACTGATTAATAACATTGAGGGTAAAACAATACTTCAGATGGAAATCCTTGAAAACAACATTGTTCAAGGTAAGCTAACAGATGGTACCGTGTTCAAGACACACGTCCCTGACATGATTGAACAACCATTTGGTAATGAGCTTTACACGGTAATTAAAGACAGTGGTTTATCACTTAATAGTGAACCACCAATGCCTACACCGTGGTTTGTTGATATTCTACCAACGATATTCTTAGTTTTACTGCTTGTTGTATTCTGGTTTGTATTTATGCAGAATTCTCAAGGCGGCGGATCTAAGGTTATGTCGTTTGGTAAAAGTAAGGCAAAAATGATCAAAGATGATGATGGCAAAAAAATTAAATTTGCTGATGTTGCTGGTCTAAAAGAAGAAAAAGAAGAACTCTGGGAAATCGTAGATTTTCTACAAAATCCAAAACGATATATTGAACTGGGTGCTCGAATTCCAAAAGGTATTCTTATGGTGGGCCCTCCAGGTACGGGTAAAACATATCTTTCTAAAGCAATTGCTGGTGAAGCTGGTGTGCCGTTCTTTAGTATTTCTGGTTCAGACTTCGTAGAGATGTTTGTAGGTGTTGGTGCTTCGCGTGTTAGAGATTTATTCGAAAATGCAAAAAAGAATGCACCATGTATTATCTTCATCGATGAAATCGATGCCGTAGGTCGTAAGCGTGGTGCTGGACTCGGTGGCGGTCACGATGAACGTGAGCAAACTCTGAACCAACTTCTTGTTGAAATGGATGGATTTAGTGATAATGAAGGTATCATCATGATTGCAGCGACAAACCGTCCTGACATTCTTGATCCTGCGCTTCTACGTCCAGGTCGTTTTGATAGAGAAATCACAGTAGGTCGTCCTGACGTACGTGAAAGAGAAGAAATTATTGCAGTTCATTCTAAGAATAAGCCTATGGCTGATGATGTAGATTTTAAAGTGCTTGCTAAAAGTACGCCTGGATTTACGCCAGCTGATATAGAGAACCTAATGAATGAATCAGCACTTCTAGCAGCTAGAAAACACGATAAGAAGATCCATATGGATACGATTAAAGAGGCAACTACGAAAGTTATTGCTGGTGTTGAAAAGAAGAGTCGTGTTGTTAGTGAAAAAGAAAGACGTCTAACAGCCTACCATGAAGGTGGACATGCACTATTAGCGCGTGTACTTCCAGATATGGACCCGGTTCATCAAGTTACAATTATTCCAAGAGGGCGTGCTGGTGGATTCACAATGCAGTTGCCAACTGAAGATAGAAACTACAGAACTAAAAAGCAAATGGAAAATGAACTGATTGTTCTGCTTGGTGGACGTGTAGCTGAAAAGCTAATCCTTCAAGACATTTCAACGGGTGCTTCCAATGACCTTGAGCGTGTGTCTGCAATTGCGCGTGGCATGGTTACCAAATTTGCTATGAGTGAAAACCTAGGTTCTATGTCATATAGTTCTTCAGACGAAGTATTCCTTGGTCGAGACATGACAACAAAGAGACCTTATTCAGAGCAAGTTGCCGCTGAAATCGATAGAGAAGTTCGTAGAATTGTTGATAATGCATATGATGCAGCAGAACAACTATTAACGGATCATATTGACAAGCTGCATACAATTGCTGAGTCGCTTCTAGAATACGAAACACTTGAAGCGGATGAGTTTGATCTTTGTTATACTGAAGGTCTTGACGCACTTCGCGAGAAGGTAACAGCTGATGAAGCGAAACGTAATGAAGAACGTGCAAAAGCTAAAGAACAAGCGGATGCCGAAAAACTTGCTTACGAAGCGCTAATCAATGCTAAGTCTGAGTTAGAAGAAGCGAAAAGCGATTCTGCTGAGAATACAACTAGTGAAGTTGGTGATGTTGCAGAAGCACCTACCGAAGAAAAGTCAGATGACGATTCAAAGGATGCCTAGTTGCATGTAAATAATATAATTTGGCCTTACCTATTGGGTAAGGCCTTTTTTAATGCAATAAAAGAGTTATTTCATATTTTTCACTTCACAAATGAAAGTACATCTATGTATAATGTGAGTTGAATACGTATAATTATTAGCGAGATGTATAGATAAGCTAAATGGACATTATTTGGATGGAAAGTGTTGAGGTGGATTTCATGTCAGAATTAAAATTAGGATTAACGTATGAAACTAAGAAAATTGTAGAAGAAGCAGATACAGCAGCCAAGTTTGGCAGTGGTGGTGTATATGTGTTTGCGACACCAATGATGATTGGAATTATGGAAAATGCTGCAATGAACTGTGTTGCAAAGGCACTGCCTGAAGGTGAAAGTACGGTAGGTATCCATTTAGATGTGAGCCACCTTGCAGCAACGCCGATGGGGATGGAGGTCAGAGCCGTGGCTGAACTCATAGAAATTGATGGTAAGAAGCTTAAGTTTAAGGTTGAAGCCTTTGATGAGAAAAATAAGATTGGTGAAGGCACACATGATAGATTCGTTATTAATGTTGAAAAGTTTATGAGCCGCTTAGAATCCAAATAAAAGCTTAAAAATAAATGTTTACAATAGACAATTGATGATCTCGAACCATGCCGACTTTGATAAAATATAGTCAAAGTGATGAAGTTTTTGTAACTAAACACTGGTAAAGCTTATAAATGTATGCTATTATAAACGTGCACATATTCATAATATTCCGCGAGGATATTGCCAGGTCTGTATCTGGGTGTTTCCCAACATCTAGTCGGTAGAGATTGCACGGCATAGCATGAAATCGTCGATTTTCTTGCTATGCCTTTCATATTTTTTGGACAAGGTGGTGTTGTAAAATGAGAGAACTTTCAGTCAATTTAATAACAAAGGAATTAAAGCGCATGTGTATGGAAGCAAATTTTATTCTTTCAGCAGATGTCAAAGCAAAACTTGAAGCACAGATAACAGAGGAAGTATCTCCAATCGGAGAATCAATCCTTAAGGACATTGTAAAAAATGCAGATATTGCAAAAGAAAACTCTGTTCCCATGTGTCAAGATACAGGTATGGCAGTTATCTTTTTAGAAATTGGTCAAGACCTACATCTTGTAGATGGCAACCTAAAGGAAGCAATCAACGAAGGTGTTAGACAAGGGTATGGAGAAGGATTTTTACGAAAATCTGTAGTTAAAGATCCAATCCTTAGAGAAAACACAGGTGATAATACACCAGCAATCATTCATATTGACCTCGTTGATGGAGATGCGTTCAAAATGACACTTGCCCCAAAAGGGTTTGGTAGTGAAAACATGAGCAGATCAAAAATGTTAAAACCTTCAGACGGGATTAAGGGTGTGGAAGATTTCATTATAGAGACCGTTTCACTTGCTGGGCCCAACCCATGTCCACCTATTGTCGTAGGTGTGGGTGTTGGAGGTACAATAGAAAAAGCTGCACTTATGGCGAAACATGCATTAACAAAAGATTTAGATGAGGCACATCCAGATCAACATATATCTGACCTTGAAGTACGCGCACTGGACAAAATTAATAAACTGGGGATTGGACCACAAGGACTGGGTGGTATTACGACAGCTCTTGGGATCAATATTGAAACCTTCCCAACACATATTGCAGGTTTGCCTGTGGTTGTTAATATTAACTGTCATGCTGCAAGGCATATAGAATGTTCGCTTTAGGAGGTGTAGCATGGGTGAATCAGTAAAAAAAATCACAACACCACTCACACAGGAGAAAGTTAAAACGCTTAAAGCTGGAGACAAAGTTCTACTGTCAGGTGTCATTTATACAGGTAGAGATGCAGCGCACAAACGCTTAATCGATACTCTAAATCAAGGGAAAACGTTACCCTTTGATGTGAAAGACCAGATAATTTATTATGTTGGTCCAGCGCCAGCAAAGCCAGGACAAGTTATTGGTTCTGCGGGACCAACAACAAGTTATAGAATGGATGACCTCACAGTTCCTTTACTTGAAAAAGGTCTTACAGGCATGATTGGTAAAGGCGCACGTGGAGACAAAGTCATTGAAGGCATGAAAGAAAACGGTGCCATATACTTTGCGGCAATAGGTGGGGCTGGAGCGTTGATCACAAGCTCAATTAAATCCAGTGAAGTTATTGCCTATGAAGAATTAGGCCCAGAAGCAATCCGCAAACTAACGATTGAAGACATGCCAGTATATGTGGTTGTAGACAGCAGTGGTAATGACATGTACATGTCTGAAAGAGCGAAATACGCAAATTATAGTGAATAATATCAGTATAAATAAAAGCACATATTTAATTAAAATATTACAGCAAATAGCTAGAGTGGTTTTCTAAAGTACAATTAAATCTTTAACAGTATTCAGGCGTTATTGCATTAGAGAGACACGTGGATATTGCGGGATGACAATCACGCTTTGGTAAATCTTATTAAACTTAAATACGTCGGACAATATATAATATTGAATGTAGATGTTATGTCCAATTAAATAACCTCAATATTTATGAGGACGAAGTAACCCTTCGTCCTAACCTAATGAATATGGCGTGGTTATGCAACAGACCCCAAGGGGATAATCTGTGCATAACTGCGCCTTTTTTATATTCAACTCTATGGAGCGTTTTATCTGGCCAGAAAATTGCTCCATGAGATAAGAAGATTTGAAACTGATCGGAATTTTATTCGTGTAGGGTGAGTGAAGCCGGTGGGGTTCAACGCAAAAATTAAAGGAGGGTGCTTGCATGAAATTTGCATTTGCTGCTTGGTTGATGAATCCATTTGTACTCATGTTCATCGCTGTTGCAACGGGACTATTATTTGGAAAGATTAGATTTGGTAAGTTCAACTTTGGTATTTCTGGAACATTATTTACTGGCCTTGTAATCGGCTGGGGTATCATGCGTTATGCTAAAGATTTTGGAGAAGATTCATCATACTTTAGTACAGCTACAAAGTTAATTAAAACTGGAGTTATTGATAAGAATTTCTTCTTTTTATTCTTAATTCTTTTCGTTGCAGCAGTTGGTCTGTTGGCTGCGAAAGATATTGGTGCTGTACTTAAAAAATACGGCATGAAATTTGTAATTCTTGGATTTATTATTACACTTCTTGGTGCTGCAACAACATACGGTTCTACACTTGTTATGAGTAATGCAAATCCGTACGAAGTTTCTGGCGTATACACAGGTGCACTTACAAGTTCTCCTGGTTTAGCCGCAGCAATTGAAACAGCAAGAGAACACGCGTCAGATCGTGTTGAAAAGTACGAAATGGCTAGTGCAGATGAAAAAGCTAAAGTGCTTTATATTTTAGGTGAAGAAGGACTTACACCTGAAAACACACCTGTACTAAGTGAAGAGCAAGCTGACTTATTTATAAAAACTGCTGAAGCTGGTATTGGCGTGGGCCATGCAATTGGATACCCATTCGGCGTGTTAATCGTTATTATTGCAGTAAACTTCTTCCCGAAAATCTTTGGTATGGATGTTGAAGCTGAAAAACGTCTATTCAAAAAAGAAATGGATGAAGCAAAGGCAATGGCAGGTGGTAAGAAAATCGAAGAAGTTTCATTTGATCTTCTTGCATTCATCACAGCATGTCTATTTGGCTATACTATAGGTAAATTTAAAGTTGACCTTAGAATGATTGGACTTGGATACTTCTCATTAGGTTCAACGGGTGGTGTACTTGTAGGTGCACTGATCCTTGGACATATTGGTAAAATTGGTAACATGACATTCAGAATGAACTCTAAAGTACTTGGCGTTGTACGTCAGCTATCACTTGCTTTCTTCCTAGCAATTGTTGGACTTCGTTACGGATTCAAAGTATTTGAAGCATTAAGTGGTTCTGGTGCAATCTTAGCCGTTGTTTCACTGGTTATTGGTGTTGTAGCAATGATGATTGGTTTCCTAATCGGTCGTTATGTGTTCAAAATCAACTGGATTATGTTATCGGGAGCTATATGTGGAGGTATGACATCAACACCTGGTCTTGGTGCTGCAGTAGATGCTGTTGGTTCTGATGATCCAGCTGCTGGATATGGCGCAACGTACCCATTTGCACTTCTTGGAATGGTTATATTCACCATCATTCTACATAGACTTCCGATGTAGTTTCCTAAATTGTCAGAGCTTTCACAATGTGATACACTGACATCAGATATTCTACACTTAGTCTTATGTTTTGAATGAGGAAAAGGTGATCGAATGGAACGTACTGAAATATTTGTAACTGGTTATGCTAAATTGCCGCAAGGGATTACAGCAGCTGAATTATATTCAATTATTGCCGTGGGCATGTTGGTCGACAGAAACACGGGAGTTATTAGCGATGTAGATTGCACACTGGCAACAGATATGGGCAAAAATTTTGTTAAAGAACTGGTTGTTGGAAAAAACCTCAATGAGGTAGATGCCATCGATTTGGAGTTTAACGAAAACTACTTCGGTTCAGCTAAGAAAGCTTTGATATCTGCCATTCGAACTTGTAATGAAAAGTTCAGACAAATACAAAACAATCCAAATTAAATAAAGTTTGCAGGATTTAATTAGATTTTCACTGGGCCGGAGTAACCCTTCGGCCCTAACATGAAGATGAAGAGTTAGATGCTGACTTGCACACGTGTTATTGGCGTGTTTAAGTCCGTCTAACTCTTTTTTTGTTTCAGTGCTTAAGGAGGAAATAATATGAGTGGTTTTAATGAAAGAATTAGAAACAAAGCATTTTTAGATAAAGTAACTACAGCTGAAGAGGCTGCAAAACTTATAGATGACGGTATGACCATAGCAACTTCGGGATTTACACCTTCAGGTTACCCCAAAGCTGTTCCACTAGAGATCGCCAAAAGAGCTGATAATGGCGAAAAGATTGAACTAACGCTTATTACAGGCGCGTCGGTAGGTGACGAACTTGATGGTGCACTTGCAAGAGCTGGCGTTACTAAACGTCGCTTCCCATACCAAACACAAAAAGATTCGCGTAACGGCATCAACGCTGGTGACATCAATTATGCAGATATGCATTTATCTCATGTGCCACAGTTTATCGATTACGGTTACTTCGGTGAAATTGATTTCGCAATAGTTGAAGCGCTTGCAATCACAGAAGATGGTGGAATCGTACCAACAACATCTGTAGGTATTATGCCACAGGCAATTAATAATGCTAAAAGAATTATAGTTGAAATAAATACAACACAACCTATGGCACTTGAAGGTGTACATGATATCTATATGACTGAAAAACCACCATTTAGAAAGCCAATTCCAATTGAAAAGCCTGGGGATCGTATTGGTACAACTTACATTCCATGTGATCCTGATAAAATAGTAGCGATTGTACACTCAGATATTGGTGATAAAGTTCGTCCTCTGGGTCCAATCGATGAAGATTCAAAGAAAATTTCTGCACACATTATGAACTTCCTTAAAGAAGAGGTCAAAGCTGGTCGCCTGCCTGAAAACCTACTTCCACTGCAATCGGGTGTTGGTTCAGTAGCCAATGCGGTTCTTGGTGGTTTGGTTGAGTCGGACTTCGAAAATCTCACGTGTTACACGGAGGTTATTCAGGATTCCATGTTCGATCTAATCGATGCTGGCAAGGTAACTGTTGCTTCAGGTACATCGTTCACCCCATCTGAAGAAGGACTGGAACGTCTCCTTGGAAATATGGAACACTATGCAAGTCACTGTGTTCTTCGTCCAATGGAAATTTCTAACCATCCGGAAACAGCGCGCCGTCTTGGTGTTATTGCTATGAATACAGCAATCGAGGTTGACATCTATGGTCACGTTAACTCAACAAATATTATGGGTTCTCGCATGATGAATGGCCTTGGTGGATCAGGTGATTTTACTAGAAATGGTTATCTAACAATGTTTACTACAGTGTCCACAGCTAAGAATGGTGACATTTCATCAATCGTGCCGATGGTTTCACACGTAGATCATACAGAACATGATGTTAATGTTGTTGTAACAGAGCAGGGACTAGCGGACCTTAGAGGTCTAGCACCTAAGGAACGTGCAAGAAAGATAATTGAAAATTGCGCGCATCCAGATTACAAGCCTATGCTTCTCGACTATATCGAGCGTGCTGAACAAGGGAAGTACAAGCACTTACCACATATTATTGGGGAAGCGCTTTCTTGGCACGATCGCTTCGTGACGACAGGCTCTATGAAAGTTAAGTAAGATTGGCTTGCAGCGGCTTAAATACACATATAGAGCCGCTGCATACCATGATGCATTTAGGGTAAAAGTATACAATTATACTTGTTATCTAAAAAGTAAAACCCCCGCGATTTGTGTTATGCTATATGGGGTATTAGAGAGTATTAAAGGTCAAAAGGAGGATTCAGTTCATGTATCAGAAAGATAAACTGGACCAAGTGAAGGAAGTTGTTGAAGCATATGACGCAAAAACAACTGCTGCACTGGAAAAGCGCCCTGAGAGACAAGAAACATTCTACACAGGTTCTGGCGACGAAATTAACAGACTTTACACACCGGCAGACATTGAGAATCTAGATTACAATGCAGATCTAGGACTTCCAGGTCAGTTCCCGTACACAAGAGGTGTACAACCTACAATGTACAGAGGTCGTCTATGGACGATGCGTATGTATGCAGGGTTTGCAACAGCAGAAGAATCAAACAAGCGTTATAAGTACCTAGTAGAGCAAGGTTCAGGCGGCTTATCGTGCGCATTTGACCTTCCTACACAAATCGGTTACGATTCAGACCACGCACTGAGCGAAGGCGAAGTTGGCAAGGTTGGCGTTGCAATCGATTCACTAGCAGATATGGAAATTCTATTTGACGGTATTCCGCTAGATAAAGTTTCAACTTCTATGACAATCAATGCACCTGCTTCTGTACTATTAGCGATGTACATTGCTGTTGCAGAAAAGCAAGGTGTATCAGCAGATAAACTACGTGGTACAATTCAGAACGATATCCTTAAAGAGTATATCGCACGTGGTACATACATTTTCCCTACAGAGCCATCAATGCGTCTAATCACAGACATATTTGAATATTGTTCTAAGGATGTTCCACAGTGGAATACAATTTCAATCTCGGGTTACCATATCCGTGAAGCTGGATCTACAGCAGCTCAAGAAGTTGGTTTCACAATTGCAGATGGTATTGCTTACGTTGAAGCAGCAATTAAAGCTGGCTTAGATGTAGATACATTTGCACCACGTCTATCATTCTTCTTTAATGCACACAACGATCTTCTAGAAGAAGTATCAAAGTACCGTGCTGCTCGTCGTCTATGGGCGAAGATCATGAAGGAAAGATTTGGCGCTAAGAACCCTAAGTCTATGGCACTTAAGTTCCATACACAAACGGGTGGTTCTACACTGACTGCACAGCAGCCTGAAAACAACATTGTACGTGTTGCTATTCAGACACTTGCAGCTGTAATGGGTGGCACTCAGTCACTGCATACAAACTCTAAAGATGAGGCACTTGCTCTTCCAACAGAAGATTCAGTACGTGTTGCTCTTAGAACACAGCAAGTAGTAGCTTACGAATCAGGTGTTACAAATACAATTGATCCACTTGCTGGCTCATATGTAATTGAAGCTAAGACAACTGAAATCGAAGAAAAAGCTATGGAATACATTACAAAAATTGATGAACTTGGTGGCGCTCCAAAGGCGATTGACCAAGGTTACATTCAACAAGAAATCATGGATGCTTCTTATGAGTACCAAAAGGAAGTTGAATCTAACAAGCGAATTGTTGTTGGTATGAACAAGTTCCAAATCGAAGAAGAAGCTCCAAAAGATCTTCTACGTGTGGATCCAATTGTTGGTCAACAACAAAAAGACAAACTGGTTAAACTGAGAGCTGGACGTGACAATGCAAAAGTTGAGTCTACACTAGCTGCATTAAAGGTTGGTTGTGAAGGTACTGATAATGTAATGCCTCTAATTTTAGAAGCAGTACGTGCTTACGCAACACTTGGTGAAGTATGTGACGTTATGCGTGGCGTATTCGGCGAGTACCAACAGTCTGTTAAATTGTAATAAAAAGCTGAAGATTCAAGTGGGTTAATTTGTTAATCTAACCCACTTCCAATACGATACAATAAATAAGGAGGATTCAAGATGGATAGACCAATTAGAGTTCTTGTTGCGAAGCCAGGTCTTGATGGTCATGACCGTGGTGCGAAAGTTATCGCACGTGCACTTCGTGACGCAGGAATGGAAGTAATTTATACAGGTCTTCGTCAAACACCTGAGCAAATCGTAAGTGCTGCAATTCAGGAAGATGTTGACGTTGTTGCTTGTTCAATATTATCAGGTGCTCACGCGACTCTTCTACCTAAGGTAAAAGAATTATTAAAAGCTGAAGGCGCAGACGATATCTTGTTTGTAGCAGGTGGTGTAATTCCAGATAGTGATATTCCTCACTTGAAGGAAAATGGTATTGCAGAAGTGTTTACACCTGGTACAAAAACAGAAGTTACAATTGCTTATATTAAGGAAAACGTAAACAAATAAGTCTGGTGATCTTATGATTAACTTAAGTGAAAGACTCTTAAAGGGTGAAAAGCGAGCAGCAGCTCGCTTCATCTCCTTAGTTGAAAATAAAGACCATGAAGCTTTTGAACTTTTAAAAAGCCTCTATCCAAAAAGCGGTGGCGCATATGTCATAGGTATTACGGGACCTCCAGGGGCTGGTAAAAGTACCTTAACAGACAAGCTTGCAAAACTGGCTCTTGCGGATGGTAAAAAGGTCGGAATAATTGCAATTGATCCAACCAGTCCATTTACTGGTGGAGCTATTCTTGGAGACCGCGTTCGTATGAGCGGCGTAGGTCTTCACAAAAATGCCTTCATTAGAAGTATGGGCGCAAGAGGACACCTTGGAGGTATTTCAGAAGCAACGGGTGCTGCTATAAAAGTTCTCGATATATATGGTTGTGATTACATCTTTATTGAAACCGTTGGTGTGGGTCAGTCAGAAGTTGATATTGTTAAAACTTGTGACACAACACTCATGGTCATGGTACCTGGTCTTGGTGATGATATTCAAGCCATCAAAGCAGGTGTTATGGAAATCGGTGATGTTTTCGCCGTCAACAAATCCGATAGAGATGGTGCAAAAAAGACTGCACGTGAAATAAACATGATGCTGGACTTTAATAAGAAAGATTGGCGACCACCTGTTGAAATGGTAGTTGCAATCGACAGCATTGGAATCGACAAACTTATGGATGCGATTCATGCACATAGAGACCATATGGTTGAAACTGGGCAATTTATTGATCGGCGTGTCGAAAATGCAAAAAATGAAATCATTGATCTTGTTAAGGAGCGAATCGTCAATAGAATGATGGACCAATCCTATAAGATAGATCTTGTAGATCGGTTGAGTCAAGAGGTTGCGAAGCGTGAAAACAACCCGTACACAGCTTGTGAAACTATCTATAAAGAAATAGTATAAAACATCAGGCGGCTGACATCTGCAGCCGACCTAATTAATCTTTATGTATTAGCAACCATTTATAGATGAGAAAAGGCATAAAAAATATTTAGTAATACTAATTACTGGAAACGTTTTTTTATGGGAAATTGCCGAGTTACGAAAATAAACTCATCTACTCAAAATCTTTTAAATATTTAAGCTGAATTCCGATAATTACTATTATTAAATGTGTACACTCGTTAGAGTGGTTGTTAAAATTAACTGTGTAACTTACATGAAACCTAGGGAGAGTAAAATCTTTAGGTCAAATAAATTTATGTAAGTACACGAAAGAACCTTATGAGGGGGACTAGCTATGAAAGCTTTAAAAGTTGACCACATCGGTATCGCGGTCAAAAATCTTGATGAAACTCTAAAATTCTATACAGATGTTCTTGGACTAGAATGCCAAGGTACTGAAACTGTAGAAGAACAAAAAGTACGTGTAGCGTTCTTACCGTTAGGCGACACTGAAGTTGAACTACTTGAGTCAACTACAGACGACGGTCCTATCGCTCGCTTTATTGAGAAGAATGGCGAAGGAATGCAGCATATCGCTTTCCGTGTAGACAATATCGAAGAAGCTATTGAACACATGAAAGAAAAAGGAATGCGCATGATCGACGAAACACCTCGTTACGGTGCTGGTGGAGCGAAAATTGCTTTCGTACATCCAAAGAGCTCAAACAGAGTATTAGTTGAACTAAGCGAGAGAGAGTAATCGTTATCATCTTCCATCCGTGAAGATTGAAGAGAAATCCTTGGGAGGTACATACATGTCTATCAACAAGCTGGAGGATTTGCGTAAACGTCGTGCCAAAATTGACGCTGGCGGTGGCGCAAAACGTATTGAAAAACAGCATGCAAAAGGGAAACTTTCTGCACGTGAAAGAATTGCTCTACTATTTGACGAAGGTACATTCGTTGAACTTGATGCATTTGTAAAGCACCGTTGTACAAACTTTGGCATGGAAAAAGTTGACGCACCTGCAGAGGGTGTTGTAACTGGATACGGTCAAGTAGACGGTCGTCTTGTTTATGCATATGCACAAGACTTTACAGTTGTAGGCGGATCACTTGGTGAAATGCACGCAGCTAAAATTTGTAAAGTAATGGATAACGCACTTAAGGTTGGCGCTCCGGTTATAGGCCTGAACGATTCAGGTGGCGCACGTATTCAGGAAGCAGTAGATGCTCTTTCTGGCTACGGTAAAATATTCTTCAAAAACACACTGGCTTCAGGTGTTATTCCACAGATCACTGCAATCATGGGACCATGTGCAGGTGGCGCGGTTTACTCACCAGCTCTTACAGATTTCATCTTCATGGTGGACAAGACATCACAAATGTTCATCACTGGCCCGCAGGTAATTAAGACTGTAACAGGTGAAGAAGTATCTGCTGAAGCACTGGGTGGCGCAATGACGCACAACCAGACTTCAGGTGTTGCACAATACATAGCATCAAATGATGAAGAGTGTATTGCTGAAATTCGTCGTCTACTGAGCTTCCTTCCATCAAACAACATGGAAACTGCTCCAGTGTATGATACAGCTGATGATATGAATAAAATCATTGATGAGCTAAACACAATTATTCCAGACAATTCAAACAAGCCTTACGATATGAAAGATGTTATTCGCGCAATCGTTGATGACGCAGACTTCTTTGAATATCAACCATACTTTGCACAAAATATCCTAACTGGTTTTGCACGCATCGGCGGTAAGTCAGTTGGTATTATCGCAAACCAACCTAAGGTACTTGCTGGATGTCTTAATGTAGATGCGTCTGATAAATCTGCAAGATTCATCAGAACGTGTGATGCATTTAATATTCCACTACTGAACATTATCGACGTTCCAGGATTCCTTCCAGGTACAAGCCAAGAGTACGGCGGCATCATTCGCCACGGCGCTAAAATGCTATACGCTTACTCAGAAGCTACAGTTCCTAAGGTTTCTCTAATCGTTCGTAAAGCATACGGTGGTTCTTACCTTGCAATGTGCTCGAAAGACCTTGGCGCAGACGTTGTTCTAGCTTGGCCTTCAGCAGAGATCGCAGTTATGGGACCTCAAGGCGCTGCTAACATCATCTTCCGTAAAGACATTTCAGATGCTGATAACCCAGCAGAAATGCGTCAGAAGAAGGTTGATGAGTATACAGCTGAATTCGCAACACCATACAAAGCTGCAGAACGCGGATTTGTTGATGATGTTATCGAACCAGCTGCATCTCGTCCACGCCTAATCGATGCATTTGATATGCTGGCTGGCAAGCGCGAAAGCAGACCTGCTAAAAAGCACGGCAATATTCCACTATAAAAGGCAGACCATCGGGAAGACTATAAATTGAGGTGAATCCCATGAATATCATGGAGTTAATAAACAATTTCAAAGACCCGGTTCTGATAGAGCAACTTTCACTTGGTGAAAAAATTAGTGCATCGCTGTTTGTTACAGCACTTGGTATGCTGATCACTTTCACTGCACTGATCGTTCTATGGGGTCTGACTGCATTCTATTCTAAAATGGTTCAAAACGCTGAAGCTAAGAAAAAAGCAGATGCAGTTGTTGCTGTTAAACCTGCTGCACCGGCAGCGCCAGTTGTTACAGCAGTAGAGCCTGAAGAAGACGAAGAAGAACTTGTAGCTGTTATTTCAGCTGCAATTGCCGCTCAACTTGGCACTTCAATGCACAACATCGTTGTGAGAAACATTGTACGTGTTGCTGATGAGACACCTGCTTGGGGTCAATCTGGCAGATTTGAGCAAATGAATTCACGTATGTAATTAATCAAATTTAACTTAATCGGTTTAAACTCAACATGATATGAGAGAAATCTAAATCATAGAGAAATCTTGGAGGATTGATCATGAAAAAGTTCAATGTTACAGTAAACGGTAAAACGTATGAAGTAGATGTAGAAGAAGTAGGCGGCGTTGCAAGCGCTCCTGTAGCTAGACCAGCTGCTGCTCCTAGAGCTGCTGCACCGGCTCCAGCTGCAAAAGCGGCTCCAGCACCAAAGGCTGCTCCAGCAGCACCGGCTGCAGTTCCAGCAGGCGCTGCAACAGTAACAGCTCCAATGCCTGGTACTGTACTAGACATTAAAGTTGCAGTTGGCGATACAGTTGCTGACGGTCAAGTTTTAATGATTCTTGAAGCAATGAAGATGGAAAATGAAATCATGGCACCAGCAGGTGGCACAATTTCAGCTATTTCTGTAAACAAAGGCGCATCTGTTAACTCTGGTGACGTTATGATCGTTATCGGTTAGTATCTTATTTTATAAGAGCGAAAGGAGCGAAACAGATGATTCAAGCAATAATAGACTTTTGGGGGTCTACTGGTTTCTATGCTCTATTTGAGAATATGATGTGGGGAAATGTAATCATGATCACAGTATCATGTTTCCTACTCTATCTTGCAATCGTTAAGGAATTTGAGCCACTTCTTCTAGTGCCGATCGCATTCGGTATGCTACTGACGAACTTGCCACTTGCAGGTTTGATGGCTGAACCTTTAATGAAACTAGTGGAACTTACTCCAGATGTTCACGGATACCCGAACATTCATGTGGATCCATCGATTATGCAAAATGTGCCAGACATGGCATACAAGCTAGATCAACCAGGTGGTCTGCTGTTCTACCTATACCAAGGTAACAAACTGGGAATCTTCCCACCAATCATTTTCATGGGCGTAGGCGCTATGACAGACTTCGGTCCACTTATCGCCAACCCAAGAGCACTACTGCTGGGTGCAGCAGCACAGTTTGGTATCTTCTTTACATTCATTGGCGCGATCGCATCTGGTCTGTTCAATGCTCAAGAAGCAGCTTCTATCGGTATTATCGGTGGAGCGGATGGTCCTACAGCGATCTTCCTTACATCTAAACTTGCACCACACCT
>PPCM01000746.1_pt1 | contig 21194 bp, 11 predicted proteins | sample 1555541 | NCBI WGS metagenome assembly PPCM01 (sample SAMN05284479, study PRJNA326546) | Marine sediment metagenome, whole genome shotgun sequencing project. | isolation source: marine sediment | place: Germany: Wadden Sea | collected 2012-09-05 | reverse complement strand
TGTCGCGGTTTAAAGCCTTTATAAATCCTCTCCAGATCTCTTTTGGTTTTTAGGTACGTGCACAGTTATAACTGTCGTCGACACCATGTTTCTATCAACTAAGTTACCCTCTTTGAAGTCTCTCACCGTGGAGGACGTTCGTTTGTTCCTCGCGGAGTTCCCTGCAGTCAAGGCCCAATGTCCGGACCTGAAGCTGTGGACACTCCTCTCCACGCAGGTGCGTGATCAGCTGCAGTACATCCACAGTACTGACGTTGTAGACGCCGCCGATGACGCCGTCATCGCCTCGCTGAATGCCGCTACCAGACCGCGGACCCGAACCAAGGCTAAGGAGCTATTAGAGGCCACCAAGTTCCCCACTATCACCCAGGGACGCTGGCAAGTCGCCCTATCGACTTACACCGCCAGATTCAAGTCCAACTGGGACAACTTCATCGGGTTCACCCCCGTTCCCCTCAAACCGATGAAGCCTGAGGAAGGGGCCGAGGAAGACACCGTTGCGGCCTATGACGCAGCCTTGCTCGACCACGATTTGAAGAAGAAGGTTCGTAAGCGCCTGGACCGAGACGCTGTCCGCTCATTCGCCAATGGGCTACCCACTCGTCTCGTTGGCCTGAGCAATCCTATCCAAGACGCCATCCAGTTCGAGGGCCTTGAGACCGTCAAAGGCCTGCTCACCCGCCTACCCACGTTCATTGCGGACATGGACAGGTTCGAGCACGAGGCGCAGGACCGGAACTACTCCTATCACGAGACCCCGACACTTGTGCAGTCCAACCCAGCACCAGCAAGCACACCTATTGTGCAGACCTCATCCACAGGTCAGTCCTCCACAGGGCAAGGACAAGTTCGTACCGCCCCGGCCAACAAACTGAAACCCAAAACGAACGACGTCGATCCCAATGGCACCGTCCCCCCGTCCTTCTGCAAGCGATGTGGGCCGAACAAGCAAGGTGCCAGCCACTGGCGTGAGCAGTGCCCTCAGAACCCAGCCCCCGAACAGACAGACGCCGCGCAACCCCGACGCAGCGAGCGTCTTGCTGCGAAGGGTGGCAAGCCTGAGGTAGCCCAGAACCTCGCAGGAGGGGGTGGGCCGCTGCTCAAGACGCGTGTAGTGCTCGAAGGCCCCACCATGAGTGCTGAAATCGAGGCAACGCTCGACCCGGGCGCCTCCATCTCATGTGTCTCAGCCGACATTGTCGAGAGACTCAACCTCAAGGTTGCGGCCGGGGACGCCGTCCTCAACGCCGACAACCAGCCCCTGTTAGATAACAGGCGGGCTGTGGTAGACCGCTGGGTCGTCCACGGCCTGGAAGCTTGGCCGGTAGCCCTCAAGTCCTGCCAGGTTGCCATCCTCAGCGGCCCCAACCGTGTGCTGCTTGGCGCCGACATCTTGACTGCCCTCGGCAGGATGGGCCCCGGTTACATCGACGTTCGCCTCGCCGAGACGAGCGTAGACGCCCCTGCGGCGGGCCTGGACCCGCATCCCCTCGACGTCGTCTGCCATGTCGGGGAGCAGATCGGCTGCGTCGACCCCGACTTCCCCTTGGCCGCCGAAGCCGAGAAGGTCATGAAGGAGTACGCGGCCACATTCGCCCCGCCGGACGGGACCGGCGCTGACATAGGTGAGGCAACCATCGCCATCGACCCTGATGCCGCCCTGCCAAACCACAAACCGCGCCCGTTCCGACGTGACGTCCTGCCCGAAGCGCAGGAGCGCCTCGACGACCTTAAGGGCCGCGGCATGGCCCGCGATGCCTATGGACCCGTCGCGAGCGCCGCCTTCCCTGTCCCGAAGGGCGATGACTTTCGTCTTGTCGGTGACTACAGGGATCTCAACGAGGCAACAATACCCGACCGCCATCCAGTCCCTGACTGTCGCCGCCTTATCGCTGACCTACCAGCCTTCAAGTACTGGTGGCAGGCCGACCTGGCTGAAGCATACCATCAAATGCGCATGGCCGAGAACAGCATTTACCTGACAGCCATTGTCATACCCGGACGGTTCATCGAGTACCTCGTTGCCCCGTTCGGCCCCAAGAACATCCCCGCACAGTTCGCGCGCGCCGTCGGGCAAGCCCTTGCCCCCCTCACCAAAGAGGGAACGGTCAACTACTTTGACGACGTCGCGGGTGGGGGTGAGACGCCCGAAGCCTGCCTGAAGAGCTTCACCAACTTCCTGACACTCTGCGCCAAACGCAACATCAGGCTGAAGCCGACCAAGACTTACATGGGCACCCTGTCGCTCGAGATACTGGGCGTCGTTATCACAGAAACGACCAAGGCGATCGCACCTCGCCGCATTATGGACATCCTCGCGATTCCTGAACCCTCTGACCTCAGTGTCCTCCGCTCGTTCGTGGGCGTCGTGAACTACGTCGCCGAGCACGTCGAGAACTGTCAACGCCTGCTAGCCCCACTTTATAGTTTGACCAAAAAGGACGTGCCCTTCATCTGGGACCAGCCCCAGAGAGAGGCATTTGAGACCGTCAAAACCATCCTAGCCAGCGACACGGTGCTGGTCCGACCAGACCTCACCCGGGCATGGACACTTGAAACCGACGCTTCTCTGGATGGTGTGGGTGGTGTACTGTTCCAGACGGCCGAGGACGGCTCGCGTCGCGTAGTGTCATACTTCTCATGCACATTCAACGCAACCCAGCGCGCGTGGCCGACGTACGACCAAGAACTGTTCGGTATAGTATACTGCATAACCCGCGCCGACCTGCGCCCCCTGTTCCTCGCCCACCCGGATCTCACGATACGTACGGATCACAGGAACCTCATCTTCCTGCGCGCAAAGGCCCCAAGCAGCCGGAAGCTCCAGCGCTACCTCTTCACCCTGCAAGAGTACGAGTTTACCATCGAACACGTCGCTGGAGTGGACAATGCGGCCGCCGACTACCTATCGCGTCACTTTGCGAAGGAGGAATCCGTCAGCCTCGTCGAGACACGCGAAAGCTTCATGGCGCGCGTTCGAGCCGCTCAAGAGGCCACCTCTGACAGCGAGCGCGATACCTGGACACGCGACCCGGATGGCACCTACCGCTATAACGGACTCATCGCGATCCCGACCGGTGACCTTGAGCTGCAGTCCGCCATCCTCGCCGACGCCCACCGCCACCATGGCGGCCGGGATGCCACCATGGCAGCCCTCCGTGAGCTCGGCTTCACATGGCGCGCAGCAGGCCACGCCGTGGCTACGTTCGTGACGAACTGCGCCGTCTGTGCAAAGACTCGCCTATCGGCATTCGTCAAGACCCACCTCGCAACCACCATGCAGCCGCGACCCTTCGCCTGTGTTGCGATGGATACCATTGGGCCCGTCGCTGCTGACTCCGCCAACAACCGATACGTGTTCGTGTTCACCGACATGTTCACACGTTTCACAGAGCTGGTCCCCGCGCCGGCTAACAACGCTATCAATGCGGCCCATGCCCTCTGGGCCAGTGTGTTCTGCCGCCACGGTCTGCCCGAGCGCCTGCTCTCTGACAATGGACCAGAATATAGCAACCGACTGCTCGCCGCGCTCAACGAGCGCCTCGATCGCACCCATCACAAGACGATACCCTATCGTCCCCAGTCAAACGGACTGGTTGAGCGCAGAAACCAGGAGATCAAGCGCCATCTCCGTGCCCTCTGTGCCGAGTTCGACGGATTCAACACGTGGTCAACCATTGCTTTACCTTATGTGCAGTGGATCCTCAACACCACCGTGCACAGCGTCACTGGATTCGACCCGTTCACCCTGCTGTATGGTGGCCACGCCCGTGACCGCCGTTTTGCATTGGAGGGGGTAGAGACACCAATCCCGAACGACCCGCTGTCGTCCTGGGATGACTACGTCAAGACCCTCACCACCAGCCTCGAGAGCCACGCCAAGACAGCCCTGGCAGCCCAAGACCGCGTCACTGAAAGCCGCAGCGTCGAGCCCACATCGCTCGCGGCTGGTGACATCGTGTTCTTGCAGAACCAGCGGACCACCAAGCTGCATGGCCACCTCGGCCCATTTAAGGTCCTCGCCGTCGGCGACAACTACGCCACCACCATCGTCCCTCTCCTCGGTGGTGATCCCCGTGTAGTGCACGCCGCCCAGCTCATCCTCCTCCCTGATCCCTGGCTCCCAGTCGCCGAACTCGCCGCGCTCCAAGCGGGCGACCAGGAGGAGTACTTCGTCGAGCAGATCATCCGTCGTCTCCCCAACGACCAAGTCATGGTCAAGTGGGTTGGCTTCGACGTAGCCACGCCCGAGCCCTGGGCGAACGTCGCTCATACGCCCGCCGGTCGAGCCTTCGCCGAGGGGATGGACGGGCAGGATGTCGCGGTTTAAAGCCTTTATAAATCCTCTCCAGATCTCTTTTGGTTTTTAGGTACGTGCACAAAAGTACCACACTTCGTTTCCCAATTTTTGAGGTTGCGGTCGTTTGCAACCAGCGTTGGCGCGAAGCAATGACGCCGATTGCCCCGCCCCCCATTGCCAACAAGTCCTTCAACGCCCAACAGATCCGTCGGTTGATGTACGGCCCCGGTCGGAAGAAGCAGGTTCGTCTGACAATCACCGGGACCGAACTCGCGAGCCGACTGAAGATCATCCGGTCAGCGGTGAATGCCGAGGTCCAGAGCACACCAGGCGAGGCAGCACAGGCAGAGCTCCGCAAAGAACCGCAGCGTCTGCTGTCCAAGGCCTTCTTCTGGTACTATTTCCTTACTCCCGAGCTGTACGCCGCGCCCAAGTTCAGAAACATGCCACTGGACAGCAAGCAGGTGACCCACGTCAAGTCTGAAAAGAGCACGCCCATTAAGATATCACTGACCGACGAGTACCACTCCCAACTAATTGTGCAGGCTGTGGTCTCGCTTGTCCGGGGCGCCGAGGTGCTTTCACGGAAGGGCACGGCCGCACGGCACCTCAAGGAGCTGCAGCTCAAGGGAAGCGTCAAGGCGATCTCATCAACAGTGAAGCTCGGCCATGAATTACTCAACGCGTATAGCAAGTTCGTTGGCCACCCCATTCCCAAGAGCAACAACAAACAGATCAAAACACACCTCACGAAGTGCGTCACTCACCGGATGGCCGCCAACCCCCAGGGCGTCGCGGCCCATGGAGAGGCCATCATCGCGCGGTTCACGGCAACAAAGGTCGAGATCACCGCCCCGCAGCAGGAGATGTTCGAGGCCGTGTTCGCCGAGTACGGGCTCGTGAACTGCGTTCCGGACGTCGTTCAACTCCTCAACGAGTACCACCAGCGCCGGGAGCGGAAACTGTTTATGAGCACTGTGATGTAATGACGATAGGCCGGGTCTGCGGCGTGTCAGCCGTGGAGACCCTTAACGAGGGAAGATGATAAATAGAAGTGAAAAAGCCAAATCGGGCATCCTTTGGCGGAAACAACGATCATGGCCATATATAAAATGACGCAATATATAAGTGCTTCTCAAAGAACAAATTGAGTCTGACACATGCAGTCTCTACACGTTAATAGCTGTTTAAGGCGGATTCCCCCCAAAAGTGAATGGACAATTCTTGTTTTATAATTGCGCTTCAAAATCAGTCATGGCTGGGAAGAGAAAGGCTCCTCCGCCGCGTCTTTCGGTCAATTCCAATGTTGTTTCAGCTATATTCAAGGTTGACAAGGATTCAACGTCAGATAACAAGTTTATCGCCTCAATTTTGAAGAAAAGTCAAAGTTTAGCACGTGAATCCCATACTGCAGCACATAAGTCGGAGATACAGAACAAGTTTGTTGCTCACAGTCTCTCCCATGCAATTGTTTGCGATATCCCCGACGAGCGGATCAAAGCAGCCATCATGAAACGTGTGGCGATGGCTCGGCGTTTGAACTCGGCTGCAGTCAGCAAGTACCGCCAATTGGATGCAACCTACCGTGCCCAGCGCCCGGCGTTCGAGCCGTATGTCCCAGTCGACGACGGGGCTGTGTGGGACGAATTCCGGTCAGGGGTGTCCCCTGAGGCAGCCGTGATCACCAGCAGGGTCGCGCTAGGCGGCCGAAGGGGGTGCACGGCCCTTACCGCGCAACGTCCGGCGCGGGTGGGTGTGGACTACCAGGCTACCGTCCCTGCTATGCTGGTGGACGCCCCCTTCGAGTCTCGACACCAACGGGGTGACTGGCTGGCGACCGACCGGGACGAACGTGCCCGGAGCTGGACACTATACGACTCCAAGTTGCTCGTGGCGGACCCTGCTGGGGATCTCCGCCTTCGACACACCCTCAAGCAGTTCAGCGACACGGAGAAGGCCATATTTATCAAGAGGCACACGTCTCGACCAAAGAACTGGACACACATCGCTGAAGGGCTCACAGGCAGGTCCAGGGAGGACTGTGTAGCTATGTACTACCGCGCCAAGGGCACAGCGTTCGGCGCCAAGCTGAGGGCGGCCGAGGTCGAGCACTACCGCATCAAACACCGCCGTCACGCGAGTCTGAACCAGGCCATGCTGATGCAGTCGATCGCCGGCCAGACGGGCGGCATGCGGCTGCCCCGGGAGCTGATGAACCTTGTCGGCGGGCAGTCGGTGGTGTCTTTTGACTCGTTCATGGAGACGAAGCGGCGCTCGGGCAAGACGGGCGACTGAAGCCGAAGGGGAAAGGTGTGAATGGCTAAACCGGTGTACCACTGCAGTTGGCGTTTGATTTGATCAGATACATTTCCGATTTGGCGCGAATCGGCCTCATCTTCTACAAATTATAGAAGTTGTCATTCCAGTCTTTCGACAAATCAGCTGTAGCGCTTCTGTAAGAGGGTGAAACGAAACGTACACATGTTTTCTACCGTATCGAGTTCGGGTACGTTGGATATAGATGCCTTTGGCACCCCCGATCCTCTCTTACCCCTTCTCATATCACCTGAAAGCCAAGAAGAAGCACCCAAGGTGGAGATCGACGACTACTTCCTCACTAATGTGCGCCAGACTCTGAATGAAGATCCCTTGCTGTTCATCCTCCGTGTTGTCGAGAAGCTGCACCTCGTAGTGCCCCTTAGCGTGTCAGAGAGCCTTCATCAGCGCCGTGCAGGCCAAGAAGTGGCCGCAGATGACTGTCTCGACTGGTTTGCGCAGGCACACCCGCTTTTGTTCATCAAGTTGCGATCTGGCCTGCCACCCGCGTACGATCGGCTCCGGGCCATTATGGACGATCGCGTGTCGCGCCGTGTGACGGCAGCGATCCTCCTTGAGGGCATGGAGGCCGGGCCCGAGGTGCTGGACACGCCGCTCAACGTGATGGTGCCTGTAGTGCTCGCCAAGTATCACATTGTACGCCGGGGACAGGGCCAGACCTATCCGGGGGAGCAGATGTCGAATCAGACCAACCTGCACATGCCCGTCGAGATCCCCAATCCCCACAGCAACAGTGTGATCTGATCGTCACCCTCGAGGAATAAAAACTCGTTCACACCGTCTTTCCTGATTTAACTCCTGTTGCTGAGCATCGCTCTAAACCGCTCCTGCTGCAGGGCCAGCAGCTCGTCGGGCAGATCGTCCTCATCAAAGTCGCTATCGTCATCGTCTTCGGCGCCCTCGTCCTCCTCAACGAGCGCGGGCTTGGGCACCTCCAGCGGCTTGAAGTCCGTCGGCACCATAGTGATAGTGGCGTCGTGTGCAGTCACCAACAGCCACGTCCTGCCCTCCCATTTGATGTGCTGCAGGTCACAGATCTGCTTCGAGTCGTCCTGCCCGGTGGCCAGCGCCGCCCGGACCGCGCCTTCGCTGGGCATCTTGAGGGAGGGCTCGATGGCCTCACCGTTGAGTCTCCAGCGCTTGATGGTCCCCATACGAGACGCCGTGTACACCACATCGGGCCCGAAGGCGGCGCACGTCACCCAGTCGTCGTGGACCAGCCCGTCGAGCTCGACAACGCTATCCTTGACTTGGTTGAAGTAGTCGGCGGCCTTCATTTTCAAGTTGAGCTTGGTGAGGTCGGACCCGAGCTCCTTGTCCTTCACGCGGAACACCTGCTCGAACTCATCGGCAGCGGCATCGTCCTTGCCCGAGTTGAGCTTGTCGAGGAGGTCGTAAACCTTCCAGAGCTTGGCCGTCTTGTCGCCCGAGCACGAGACCAGCGTGTCCTGCAGGTCATTGAGAACCACCTTCCAGATGGTCGTCTCGTGCACTGGACGTATCCCCTTGTCCACAGCACGTGTGGTCTTGCCGATAAGTTTGATTTTGAATGAGCCAGCAACGTCTTCGACATCATAATCGAGCCGCCACAGACAGATCCGGCGGTCACCGCCAGACGAAAACAGGGCGCGCGACACGTGGCCAACGCCGCTCACCAGCCCGGCGACAGCGAGGGTCTCTACCGCCCGGGTGTGTCCCACTGCGTCCGACTTCATTACGGTGTGGAGGCAGGCGCCTGTCGCGAGGTCCCAGAACTTGATCTGGGCATCCGCTGAGGACGAGACGAGCACGTGCGGGGAGAGCACGGCGATGGCCTTAATGTTCTCCGTGTGGCCCTTAAGGGTGAGGAGTTTCTCGTTGGTCTCGGCGTTCTGAACGACAATCTTGCCATCCCACGAGGATGAGATGAGCTTGTCGCCGAGGAGCAGGATGTTGGTCACTGGTCCAGAGTGAGTCTTGTTGATGTACTTGCCGAACACTGGGGCCGGGATTTTGGTCTCTTCACTGACGCCCCAGTCGCAAACTGTGATACGGTCGGCAGCATCGCCAGCGAATGTACGGAGCTTGTGTTCATCGATAACAGTGGAGACAGAGCTCAGGAACTTAACTTCTCCTCTGATCATTGTGAAGTTTTGAGAATTTCAAAGATTGATGTGATGTTCATCGCAGATCAATGATCAAGTGCCGGGAAAATCTGTGGATTGATCGCCAGGGTGATCACAGTGGGCTGTCACAGCGGGAAACGACGATTCTTTAAAACTGGCTCAGCCGTGAGCGGGGATAGACAAATGATAAAAGACGACGAATCTAACCGATCGTTCACAATGCGTACCGTTGGTATGTCCTGATGCATGTGACTGATTGTTAGTGCTATTTACATCACCGGCTTAGGCCTGGCGGGCCTGGCGCTGGGCCTTCTCCTTGTCGAACTCCTGACGGGCGGCCAACACAGCCTCCCGCTGGGACTTGATACGCCCCTCGACGTCAGTGATCGAAGTTTGGAGAGCTTCACTGTGTAATGGACCAGCTTGCGCTAAACTTACAGCTTCCCCTCGATGAACTCGATTCTCTTGGTGACTGTGGAATTCGCCTCCTCCTGCTCCACAGGGACGACAACAGTACCGACACGCTTGTAGACCTTGTTGCCCTCGGTGAGCTTATCGAGCTCAACCTTCACAGACCGGTTCTCATTATGCTGCGCGATGAAATTCTCTCTCTCCTGTGCCAGCTTCTGGAACTCTGCGTAAAATTCGAACGGGATAACACATACCAGCCTCAACGGCCTTCAGCTTCTCGTGTGCGGCTTGGAATCTCTCCCCGGACGCGAACGACATTCTTCAAATTTTCCTGATGATGGTTTATATTTTCTATTAGAAACCACGAAAAGCTTGCCCATATGTGTAGATATTGTTATATTATGCAGCGCAAATCACCATATTTTGATCCAATAACTGTGACTTTCCTGTCAACTTTATAGTTGCTGGGAGGTTAGACGAGTCCGCGGGAACAGACAATTGACAACGCACTTTACAGTCCCGGAGCCCCCGTCCCATTCAGTGACTAAAAAGAATTACAGTTCCAAAGACAAAAAGGCATATGACAGACGCAGCTGTCGGTGATCCGGACTATTTGCATGACAACCTTATAGCTCATGATTGGGGTACCTACTCTAACAGCGGTATCCTGTCTGAGGCCTGTGTTGAGCTGCTGAATCAGGACACGTATCAGTCTGTGCTTGATACGGTTATTCACGAGGCTTCTGCTCACAACTGCGCGCTTCTTGTTGAGGCTATTACCAACGTCTCCGACCCCGATGCCCTGACCTTCGTTTCTGTGGCTCTCCACGACTTTCTTTCCGTCGACAATGAGGACATCTCCGTCCGCCCCGACGAGCGCATGGCCATCCTGCTAAGCATCGGTGCGTCCCACGTCGTCCTTGCTCTCCAGCACTGCCTCCACTCGCCTGAGCCTGCGATCAAGATGGCCACCACAATGGCGATGGCGCGCATCTACACCCACCTGCTGGCCGACCCCGTGTACCACCCTCAGTTCTGGAAGGCCGCCGTGGCCTTCATGATGTCCCTGGTCAGCGGGCGGCGGCACCACTTGATCGGTGAGGACCCCCGCGGCCTGGAGATCCCCTTCTCGGCGTGGGGGGTATTATTCGAGGACAGAGAACTCAGAGACGTCTTCGTGCACCAGGACGGGCTGGCACACGTCGCCACGCTCCTTTCCTATGTCCCCCAACACCAGTTGACGTCTCTATCCTACCGTGCCGTGTACGCCGTCTGGCTCCTCTCCTTCAGTCCCGTGGCCCGCACCGCCCTCGCCCAGGGACCCGACTCACCCCACGTCATAGATACAATAGGGTCCATCACGGCCTGCCTCAAGCACCCCAGGGAGAAGGTCGTCCGCATCGCCCTCCGTGTGCTGCTCAACCTGATGCTGGATAAGAGCTGCGTCATCACCCTGCTGGCAGATGGCGTGCTGGACCTGCTGGCTGCGTTGAAGTACCGGACGTGGGCTGACGACGACATCGAGGAGATCGTCGCCGAGCTCAACGCCAAGTGCACAAACGCAGTCATCAATTTATCGACTTGGGAAGTCTATAAAGACGAGCTCGAGTCGGGTCAGCTGCGGCGGACGCCCGTCCACACGAATGCCGAGTTCTGGAAGCGGAACGCCAAGCGACTTTTGGACTCGATGGACGAGCTTCACAAGCTGGTCGAGCTGACCGTCACGACGACCGACCAGACTACCCTGCTTGTCGGGTGCGAGGACCTGATTCAGTTCCTCAACCACTGCCAACACGGCCGGCGCGTGCTGAACGCCATTCCCGAGCTTCGGGCCCAGCTGCTCGTGCTCGTTGGCAGCGAGAACAAGGAGCTCGCCGGTAGCGCCCTGAATCTCCTGCAGCGGCTGATTGTTGGTGTTCAGCTCGAGGAATGAGATTTGGGAAGGGTCTTTTATAAATATCGTTTCATCAGCGCTGGTCGAGGACGGCCCCGATGGTCCCTTTAACGCACTGTATGGTGTTTCCCATGCACTCCTCCAGCGGGTACCGTTCAGTTAGGGCGACAACGTCCGGTCCAGACAGGTCTGGGTCGCACGAGCCGCACAGAACCAGGCAGCGGACACCAGCCGCCCGGCACGTCGCCTGCACCGCACTGATCACCTTCCCGTTGGCCGTTTGGCTATCGTATCGCCCCTCCCCAGTGATCACGAGGTCAACCCCGGCGACCAGCCCGGGTAGACCCAGCAGGGAGTCCACGGCCTCGCTACCCGGGATCATGCGACCCCCGAGGGAGAGAACGGCCGCCCCCAACCCTCCAGCGGCACCCGCACCCGGGGCAGTGAGGAGGGTGCTGTCGGGTCGAAGGGAGCGGCCGACATGGCCTATGGCGGCGTCGAGGGGGGCGAGCATCGCCTGGGGGACACCCTTCTGAGGCCCGTAGACGTATGCGGCGCCCGTGGGCCCGATCAGGGGCGACGTAACATCGCACACAGCGTGTATAGGACAGCCTACTGTGGGCAGGGCGGTGATAGTCGCCCCGCTCAGAACATCGGACACGGTGGCGGCCCGTGTCAGCGGTACACCGTTAACGGCGACTGTCGCGCCGAGAGCCTGTAGAAAACCGACCCCGCAGTCGTTTGTAGCCGACCCGCCGAGGCCCATTATGATTGTGGTTGGAGCGAGAGTCTCGACAATATGGCGAATGAGCTGCCCCACGCCATACGTGGTAGCGTTCATGGGGTCCAGCTTGGTCGGATCGCACAGCTCTAGGCCTGCAGCCTGGGCCATTTCTACAAATGCGATAGTTTCGCCTTCCATTCGAACGGCATACGCCGCATCCACCTTCATATCGGGGTGAGGGCCCATTACAGACGCCGTGTGGACGGTGCAATCGGGGATAGCGGTGCTCACGGCGTCAATGAAGCCCTCTCCACCGTCACTGATTGGCATACGGCGGATATCGCCAGGGGAAGCGACATCCAGGGCCGCCAGCTCATCAGCTATGGCTTCCACCAGCGATATTGACGATGCAGAGCCCTTAAACGAGTCTGGACAAATCAGAACCTTCATCAAGGCTATTGTTCGATTGTTGTCTGTGCACCACAATTCATCGCCCAAGAACAATGCCTTTGACTATTTACATGAACGGAGTTAGTTGTACCCGTTCGGGTGGCTCCGGTGCCACCTCCACGCCGTCTTGATGATGTTCTCAACGTCGTCGTACTGGGGGTTCCACTTGAGCATCTCACGGGCGAGAGAGGCGTCGGCAACGAGCGTGGGAGGGTCGCCGGCACGCGGGGGCGCGAGCTCGCTGGGGATCTTCTTCCCGGTGGCACTCTCTGCGGCCCCGAGCACTTCGGTCACCGTGAACCCGTTGCCATTGCCCAGGTTGAACCTGTTGGACTCGTTATGCTCCATCATCCACTCCAGCCCGAGGATGTGGGCCGCGGACAGGTCCATCACGTGGATGTAGTCCCTCACGCACGTCCCATCCCGCGTGTCGTACTTGTTACCGAACACCTTGAGCGGAGACGACGCGCTGAGCGCGGACTTCATGATGTTGGGGATGAGGTGCGTCTCGGGGCTGTGGTCCTCGCCGATGTCGCGCGTCGGGTGGGCCCCCGCCGCGTTGAAGTACCGCAGGGCGACGTACCGCAGCTTGGAGTCGGGCGCCTCGGATGCCCAATGCAGCATCCGCTCGATCGCCAGCTTCGTCTCGCCGTACGGGTTCTTGGGAGCCTTGGGGGTGTCCTCGGAGATGGCTTTCGCCTCCTTTCCGGGGTCGCCAAAGATGGCGGCCGTCGAGGAGAAGACGATGTAGTTGATGTCGTGGCGCTTCATCGCCTTGAGAAGAGAAATGGCCCCACCGACGTTGTTGTCGTAGTATTTGAGGGGGTCGATGACGGACTCGCCGACAAGAGAATCAGCGCAGAAATGCATCACCGCCTTGGGCTTGAAATGAACCATGGCCTCATCAAGCCGGGAGGCGTCGCGGACGTCGCCCTTGACGAAGGCTACGTTCGGCAGACCGGCAATGGCCTGCTTGTGGCCCTTGTAGAGGCTGTCGTAAACCACAACGTTGTATTTGTGCGCTACAAGGTCGGCAACAATATGAGAGCCAATGTAGCCGGCGCCACCAGCAACCATAATGGTCGTCTGCTGCGGATCAAGAGGGACACGCGTGTCTTGTGTCGTTACAAGGGCATATGAAAAGAGAACGGCGAGCCAAACCGACGCAACAATCGCCCCAATCACGAGCTGAGTTAGTCAACTGAGTACACGACAAACAAGGTACTTCTCGGGTTCCTTACGGATGTGACCAAGCAAGACATTGAACGCAGTGCTGCTGATCTGCGGGTGAGCCCTGCTTTCGCGTTCCATCTCGTTTCTTACTGCTCATAAAAAAATCTTTGGATACCATATGCACCGGGTTAAGGTGTGACACACCACACCAGCTATGGCCACACCTAGCCCATACCTTCGCGAGTTTTAATAATAATTCAAAGTGCGTCAAAGCATAACCTCAGCTTAAATGCAGGGAGATTAGGCAGTGCGCCCCACTCGCGTGTGGTGTCAAATCCGACCAAATCTCCAAATCTCCCAAAATAGACATGACAGTCCAAAGTACATTTGATGTCGTTTATTTTCACCCGACATGCCGGCGATCCCCGAGCACGATGAACGACTTCCCGTCCAGCGGGATCCTCTGCGGCGCCTCGATGGAGATCAGCGCTCCTCCGTTCTCCTCCGGCGTCCGTGTGACCCGCCTCACGACAGCGACCATCAAACACGGGCTGTGGATGGCCGCCTCGGGCGTGTCTCCGCGACAGATGCCCACGATGCGGCCCTCGAGGTCCCTGTCGTTGGTCTCACTGATGTTCAGCTCCCTGACCTTCAACACATCCCCAATCCGCGACCCCGTGGACACTACAGTGTGTGCCCGCCACTGGGCGGTGTCATCCGCTAGCAACACGATAGGATCGATGATACGGACCTTGTCGGCCGGTGCACTCATCGTTACGGACGCCCTGGCGACCCAGTCCTCAACTACGGACCCGGACACGTGCGTCTGGGGCGCCCGACCCGACAGGTACGTCTGTGCGGCCCGCGACACGGCGTTGTTCCTGTCCGCGGCGCTCGACTTGACCATATCGACCATGCCGTCCATCTGACTCACCGGACGGACGATGTCGATGGGGCTGGGGACGCCATCGGGCCCCGCCTTCCGTTTCCCAGGCTCCACGGCGGCGATGGCCTGCATCACGCTCTTTACCTTGGCCTTGATGCCCGTGGACTGGCTCAGGCACGCAACATGGGTGGGTTTAAAGAGCTCAATTGGCCTCGTCACGCTGAATGTCGTGTGTTTGGACGTCTTGTCATCTTCAGGCTCGTATTCCGGGCAGGCCATCGCCTTGATGATCACACAGGCGATGTCCTTTCCCATCGGCCCTTGGAGCTTGGCATCCACAGCATCGGCCACAGACTTTAGTATTTGGGCGTAGAAAGGCCACACGGCGTTGTCGGTGCCCATCTCGCGCCCGATGAAGTGTGTTAACGGGCGATCGAATACGGGCGACTGACCCGTAGGCCACAGCCGGGACACCACCGCGGCCCCCACCCCACCCGGAACCCCGAGGCCGCCGATGAGGGGGTCCAGCGAGACGTACAGCACCTTAGATGGACCGTCAGGCTGCCCGCGGCCCCGCCGGATCATCATGTTGCTGATGGACCGGGCAATGGTGGCCTTTCCGGACTGTGCCTGCCCGACAAGCAGGAGTCGGGGGACCTGGCCGTCGGGCGCGCTTAGGAGCATCTTATGCATGACGTGGAGAATCCGCTTCCCGGGCGATTGGGTGATGCCGTTCGTCTGTTTGGCGGCTCTATGAACAACTTTGATTTTTCTAACGCTTCCGGGAAGAGTGCTGCCCTGAAGGGGCGCGCTAGAGACCTCCACTTCGGCACCGGGGCTTTTAGTCCAGGACCAAAGCCCATGCACCCCAGAGTGCAGGACGTGGCTGTACTCGCCTTGCTCATCGTCAGGAATCAAACGCCGGCCGAACAGATCGACATCGCCCTTTAGGACGCTCACTTTGGCGGTTGTCCCTTGTGGGACTGAGATGAATAGCTCCTCCGACTGCCTAAGCACGTATTTCGTCGGTTCCATTCTGACATCTTTTTTTTTGTCAACTCTTCTAACATAACCTGTGTACATACAGAAGATCACTATAGCTTCCGGTTAGTCGCATGATTTCGTAACCTTGTGAGCGGATATAAATTATGTTTTTTCCACACAAAAACTGCGAAATTCAGCACTATGCCGGGTGGAAAGCGGACACTCTTGCCCGCACCGGTTTTAGATAAGATTTGCACAGCGCCTGAGAGAACCATACCCCCATCAGACCTTGGAGAGCTGGATACTCAATCAAATGAGCTGAAGAAGTATGAAGACGAGATCGAGAAGGCGGTTGCTGATTGTACCAGGATCCGCTCGAACCATACTGATATCTTCCGCAACGGCCAGCGCGGTAACTTTACTCCCCACCCCAATCTGGAGGTTCCAACTGTCCGTGAGCTCAAGCAGGCGCGCATGGCGATTGTTGACGCAGCCACGACGATTGAGAGCCGCGACTTCCCCGCTACGTGGACGAGTGTGCTCCAGGACCAGTACATGCAGGCCTCTGTGCTGCCTGTCCGCGACTGCCCCACGCTCGTCACGACGCTGCTCGACAGACTCGCGTCCTCATATTCGAGCACGCTGCTCCTGAGACAGAAGTGCCTGCTGCGGTGGACCAAGTACTGTCAGTCGGGCGAGGACGACGCTGCCATGCGGACGGTGCGGTTCAACTCGTGGGTGACTTTCCGGTCGGGGCAGGTCGACTTGGTGAACAAGCAGGAAATTGTCGCCAAAAAGATCGTGCGGCTGAAGGAGCTTGCTGAGCGTGTGGACGCCCCCGTGTCGGACGCCGTGAAGGACCTGCACGTGTTTATCAAGAACAAGCACACGGCGGTCGATGTAGATGCGCGTAACACGGCGCCCGGCCCGATGGTCCCATTCATCGACGTGGGCGATATATCAGTCGTCACGCGCGAGGTCACCGCCCAGACCGCCCAGAACCAGACCATGGACCGCTACGAGGCCAAACTCACGTGGCTCAGCAGCACCGAACGCACCGTGCTGCCCCGTCGGGCCCAGCAGATCGTCCGGCAGGCGACCGACACGGAGGACCTGCCCAACATGTACATCGCGGAGGAGGGCATCGACGACGAGCTCAACGACCTCGCCCGCCACTTCAAGCTGCGGCTCCGCATCCACCCCGAGAGAGGCGCCCAGGACGGCTCCAACGAGTTCTGCAACGAGACCGCCAAGCTCGTGCAGACGGTCGCCAGTCAACTCGACACGCTTTATAGCCACATTATAGACAGCGCTGGAGACGTCGCCCGCCCGACCGGCAAGACGCACGAGACGATCCACCTGACCGACTACAGGCAGGAGGGCATCGTGCGGCCCGAGACCAGCGTCACCGAGCGCGAGAAGCTCGGCCTGGGGTCGGGCCCGTCCGGGATCGACCTGGACCAGTTCATATCGGCCTCAGTCAGCGGGCTGTCGATATCTGACCCGGCGGTGATCTCAGAGGGCCAGAGAACGCTCACTGCGACGCACAGGTACCGGGCCCACGGGATCCATGACGCCGCAGACGCCGACAAGCAGGAGGCGGTGCTCACGCCGGCCAAGAAGCTCCACGCGCTTTATGGCTTGAGAAACATGAAGACCCGACAGGTCCGGGACGCGATCACATGGACCCTCAACGCGCTCGAGTCAGCCCGCCGCACCATCGCGATCGACATGGCGGGCACGTCGTTCACCATGTCCGACCCGACCCTCCGCGAGACTGAGGGGCGGGGGGTGTCCAGCGGGGTCGACGTCCCGCTCGACGCCATCACCACCGAGGAGGACGGGGACATCACACTCATGGCACGCGCGGACGTCGTGACGTCGGCACCGGTCCAGGGCGGGTCGGCGGCCACACTCCGGGTGCTGAACGCCAAGAGGGACAGCGTGCTGTACCAGACGGCGCTTGACGGGGTCAAGGCCATCGATGACCGCATCGTGGCCAGCGCGTCGCACTACGTCCAGGCCGAGGAAGCGCGCCGCCTGGCGTCTGACGGTGAGCACCACCTGAGGGTCGACCGAGAGGCCGTCATCCTCAAGCTGTACGAGGTCCACCTCATGCACGTCACGGCCAAGAAGCAGCTCGTCGACGCGCTACTCGAGGTGCTGGAGCACACGACGGACCCCGACGCCAACACGGCTCTCATGCAGCAGGTGATCGCCGCCATGGACGAGGAGCTGCTCGACACAGACAAGTTCCTCACGGGATACGCCCTCAAGATCCGCGCCACCGCCGTCCGGGCCACCCTCGTGCGGGAGATCGCCGCACACACGGTGCAGCGGAACACCAAGTTCCTCCAGGCCGCGGCGGACACGTCGGACCTCGGCTCGCCGTTCCCCCTCTTCAAGGTCAACGCGCCGGACATCTCGCTCCACGGGGGCGTCCCCACCGGCCTGCTCGACTTCCACACGCCACTAGCGAGGGTCCACGCGATCGAGGGGCTGCTGTGCGGGACCCGCGACGAGATCCTGCAGACGTTCTGGGCCGACGCGTCCACACTGACCAGAGTCGCCGTCCAGACGGTCGTCGTCGAGGAGGCGCTCGCCATGTGGCGGGAACTGGTCGAAACTCTGAACGTGCCCCCTAATCCGATCAACGGGAGCATCGAGACCCTCACCGCCGAGATTGCCGGCCACCCCACCGCGTTTGAGCTCGCCGCCCGAGAGGCCGTCGAGACGATCACCGCCAACGCGGCCTTCACACCGGTTTATAGCCTCGGCGCGGACCAGAACCGGTCCTCGGCCCCGCCGCACGTGGCCGAGGGCCTCAAGACGGCGACCGTGTGGGACGGCCGGGCCATCCCGCCGGCGTCCATCCACACGATGGTCACCGCCCTCAACGTCGTGCTGCTCAAGGATCGGACACACATAGCTTATCGCCACACAGTCGAGGCCGGCGCCGTGCTCCTCCACTTGTCAGCCTACATGGGCCAGCCCGTCGCCGAACTCGCGATGCCACAGCTCAACTGGGACGCGGACACGGCCTTTGTCGGTGCCCCCGAGGAGCTGGTCCACGTGTCGCCGGCCGAGCTCATCAGCATCGTCACCGAGTACCGGTCCCGCCCGCCCCTGCTGGCCGTCACGGAGGTCAGCCCCGAACTCGCTGGATTCAGCATGGACACGACCGACGGGCTGCGGGACGTCGTGCTGACCCGTGTCCAGGACATCCTGGCGTGCTGCTCCGTGCAGGCCTCCACGATGATACTGTACACCAGCTGTGCCCACACCAACAAGCTCGTCGTCGACACCATCATGGTCGAGGAATTCCGGCGCGAGACGGCCGCCCTCGAGGCCAACCCCCAGCTGCACCGCGACGCGACCTTCCTCACAAAGGCATACACCCGGGACGACGCCGGGACGGGCGTGGTCGAGGACATCGACGACGAGACGGCCATCCTCGCCCAGCAGAGCATCGCCGTGCGGTCCGAGCCGCAGATGCGTGCCTGGCACTTCTCCATGCTCCAGAAGATGTTCCACAGCTACATCCTGCCCAACCAGGCCAAGACACACGCCAGGAGCGCCGTCATCGACCTGTATATTGACCGCCAGAAGCTCAAGGGCGGCAAGACAGCGCGCGGGACATTCGCACTCTTCGTGCGGGGCCTCAAACTCGAACTCACTTCCCGCTACGCCGACTTACTGATGGCGTACGCGTCCAACGTGGCCTACCGGGCCCAGATTGGGGCCATCAACAACGGCATAGCTGAGATGGTCAAGGACTCCCGTGCCAAGCTGCCATTCGTCGACGCCCCGGAGGTCAACGGGCTAGAGATGGCCGCCGTGCAGGACGTCACCGACCTCTTCTTCGACAGGTCATCGCTAATTGACATCTGGGTCACCCCCACGCTGTACCACATTGTCCGGTGCCCCTACACGATCTCCAGGCCGCTCGATGAGAACACTGCGGCGCTGGCGGCGGTCCAGACGGTGTTGATGACGATTCATGACATCATCGCCGCCATTCTCATTCGGTCAAGGTTTTCGGGGGTCGCCGCCGGGTCCAAGTCACTGACTTTAGAGCTTGTTTATGAGGTCAAGGCTCTCCAGACGCGGCTGTCGGGTCTGGCCGCCGGGAGCGACTACTTGGCCATCGTAGCCTACCTGACGGGCACGAGGAAGTTCCTCTTCGCCCGACTCCGGCTGATGCTGACCGTCACGCGGCGCCACCTGATCGCAGCGAACGCTGCCGCCCACACGATCGGCCTCATCAACGACGCCATCGGGCACCTCTCCGCCTCGGGTGTGCGGCGCTCCCTGCCCCTCCCCGCCAAGGTCAGCGGTTTGTACCGTGGGGTGAGAGGCGCCGTGTGTAACGTACTGCTCAAGTCGGGCAGCCTCGCCAGTGCCGTCAGTAACATCGACCGCTACTCCACCAGCCTGGTCCCCGCCCACTGGGCCCACGTCCACACCCTCGTCGGCAACATGGGCCGGCCGTTAATGAGCATCGTCGACCCGGTCTTCACGGCCCCCACCAACCAACTCATGGTCGTTAACGCCGCGTCCATCAACTATGAGCTGGCCCTGGACCACGAGCTCGACCGGCGTGACATCGGCATCGGGTCCCAGCCCGTGCAGTACCTCGTGATCGCCCTCGCACTCGCCGAGTACTACCTGCGGGCCGAGCAGCTCCGGCACCACCTGCTGCACGAGCTGATGGACGTCCCCGAGCCCATCAACGCCCTGGAGCTCGAGCAGGCCGACGCCGAATACCACCGCCTCGCGCTCGACAGCTTTATAGCTGACTTCTCCCACCAGGTGAACTCGGTCCGCCGCTCGCTGGACCCCACCGAGAAGATCACGCTCACCGACACCGTGGTCGAGCCCGAGGATACCGAGCTGCTGTTCCCCGCCTCGCCTGTCCCCGCCTACGAGCTGTTCTGGCGCCTTGGACTTCATCTCCGACTGACCATCCGCATCGAGCTCGCCAAGCGTCAGGCCGAGGCGGTCACTGCGGTCCGGTCCCGCCTGGCCTACCACCTCAACGCGGCAACTGAGGGCCGTGCGGCACGCGACATGCTGCGGCTCCCGGCACCAGAGGAGTACAGCGAGCCCGAGGTCGGCGGCAACTCCCCCGCCTGCGTCCTGGGCGAGCTGGAGTACATCAAGCGGCACGGGCTGGAGCGGGAGTTCGCCGACCACTCGGAGGCGTACGACGCCCTGCTGCACGACCTGTTCGGTCACATGGGCCGCATTGACGTCGCCCAGGGCAACCCCGGGTACGTCATCTCAGAGGCTCAGCTGGCCCGCATCCTCAACAGCCACGGCCAGCGCCTGTTCACCATTGGCCATGCTCAGAGAAACGATCTGGAGCTGTTCTACAACACGACGGTCCGGAACGCCATCGACCAGGGCCGGGTCGAGGCGACGAGACGCGCCGTGCTCGAGCAGGCCGTCGCGGATGTGCACCGGAACATCGAGCGTGAGGTCGACAGCATCGTCGCTGAGCGGCAGTACGGGCTGTTGTTCAGGAACAACGAGATGGAAAGGAACGTCAAGACGCTGACCGACAAGCTCGCCAAGGCCGAGGACGACGTCCGGAGCCGGGTCACGATGGAGCTGGACACCAAGATGCGGCGCCATGCAGGTCGAGATGATCCGAAACAACTTCAACAACTTCAAGTCGCAGGTCAACGACAGTCTGCTAGACGATCTGCATGATCTGAAGCAGGAAATGCTGGAGCGGATCACCACGAGCCTGACGATGGCAGACGCCGCCAAGGGTCGCGCTGCCATGATCAAGGAGTACGACGACAAGATCCACTCGCTCGAGGAGGATCTGCGGGAGCACAAGTACGCCATCAGCAAGCTGCGGTCCCTGCACGCCATGCAGTACCACGGCCACCGCCAGTCCACGACCAAGATGATCGCGATGT
>PPCM01000744.1_pt1 | contig 21239 bp, 20 predicted proteins | sample 1555541 | NCBI WGS metagenome assembly PPCM01 (sample SAMN05284479, study PRJNA326546) | Marine sediment metagenome, whole genome shotgun sequencing project. | isolation source: marine sediment | place: Germany: Wadden Sea | collected 2012-09-05 | reverse complement strand
GGAATTACGATTACACTAGTTCATAAAATGTCTGATAACCCAGCTAGACAAATTGCTTGGGCGCATACATTATTTAACGTAATTAATACAATGATCTTACTACCATTTGCACCATTGTTAGTGAAGTTTGTTATGAAGGTTATTCCACAGCAGAGTACACATGAGGAAAAAGAGTATACACTAGCATTAGATGATAGAATACTAGAGACGCCTTATATTGCCTTAGAGCAAATTAAGAATGAAATCACCTTTATGGGTGAGCTTGCTGAAAAATCATTTAATACAGCTATGGATGGCTTTATTCATGACCAACAAGAGAAAACAAAGGCTGTATTCAAGTATGAGGAACGTATCAACTTAATGGAACAAGAAATACTTGAATACTTAGTAAAGATGTCTAATGCTCCAGTATCAGGTGATCAAAGAGAGATGATTGATATATTATTCAACGCTGTTAATGATATTGAGAGATTGGGAGATCATGCTGAGAATATAGCAGAATTGGCGGAATACAAAGTAAAGCATCAATTACATTTTTCTTCTCAAGCCAATGAGGAGTTAATGGAGATATATGGTGTTGCTAAAAAAGCTGTAAGTATTGCCATTAAGAGTATTAACAATGAGGATGAAGATGAAGCCAATAAGGTTGTTGATATAGAAGAACATATTGACGTTCTAGAACGTTCGCTTAGAAAGAAACATATTAAACGTCTTACAGAAGGTGTTTGTCAAGCAAAATCAGGTGTTGTATTTTTAGATGTCATCAGTAACATAGAACGTGTTGGTGATCATGCTATGAATATTGCTCAGATTTATATTATGGAAGCATAAGAGTTGTATACTCCTATTCAAGTTTATTCTTGGATGGGAGTTTTTTTGTTGTAATTGTTCGTTTTTACTGTTTGCCACTTCGAAGAAGTTGAATGCAACTTGTTCCAGTTATAAAGGAAATTAAATACAATATGTTATGGTACTTACTGGAACGTAATGTTATTTTGAAGAGGGTAGGTTTAGTTAACTTTGTTAGCTAAAATTGAATGTAGTGAAGGGATAAAAAAATGAAAAAAGTATTAATATTAATTCTCGTAACGCTGTTAACACTAGTAAGTTGTAATTCAAACAATGAAACTACAAGTAACGTATCGGTTTTGGCTTCTACTGCAGATGATAAATCAATTGAAACTGAAATGGTATCAGAAGATACAACTGAAGCTAGCTCATCAGAATTTGAAGAAGGAGAAATTTCAGAGGAAACAAGAGAAAGACTAATCTCAAAAGATAGAATCCACACTACTAATGCTGCTGTATTTGAAATTGAAACTGCTTATTATAATGAAAATGGAGGTATTGTCGTAGAAGGATGTATCGTAAATAAAACGGACCATATGGCTAGTAATTTGAGAGTAAAGAATCTTGAGATCTTTAATAAGGATGATGAGTTAATTGCTTCTAATGCATTCGGTTATATTCAAGAACATTATGGATATGTTGATGCTGGAGAAAAATTTGAAATAAGTTTTACTTTCCCATCTGTAAATGTTTATATCAAAGATGATGATTTGGACCTTGTTAAGTCTGTTTCTAATTTTAATAGTGAACATTATTAAGGATTGTGATTTGACATAATATCCAAATGATTTTATGAAAAAGATAATTTGCATAAAATTAATGAATGAGACCATGGATTTCAATTGAAATAACATATTCTGATAGGTAGGGTAGGTGCGACCACCTAATGATTCATAGTTTAATATTGAATGTCAGTTGAATTGATTTTATTCAAAATAAATGAGTAAAATAATAGCCTTAGTGATAGACTCAGGTTGGGTACTTAGTTGTTTAGGATACTAGATGTACAAGTACTTAATAATGTAGATATTGAAAAACAGAGATTAGGAGGTTTCTTATCTTATAATTAGATAAGGAATCTCTTTAAGTTTTTGAGCACTTCTAGACTCTCGTCGCCTTGTGGAATATTTATTTAAACTGAAGTAAAGAAGGCAAAACGATAGTATTAACTAAAGGAATAGTTTTTAATATGAATATTTCGCTCTCATAGAACCACTGTCACGCAGTGAGTTGAGCCATGCTCTCGCTCCAATTTGAGCCAATGTCTCGTTACAAACTATACCAGTTGCCTTTATGCCGCGAAAGCCTATTTATATTGAGTGCTGAGATGTTAGCATATACAATGTGGCATCGTGTGTTCGTTGCACTTAGATGCTTACAGGCGATGACAGTGATGCTCTACAACATCTAAGTAGAGGCTCGATGTTAATAGGATGGTGGAATAAATCGTTTAAAGTACAGTAATATTGGATAACTTTAGGGTGGCTCAGTTGCTTCCATCATAGTGGCTCAAACCATCCGTGACGATGGCTCTCAATGACCGAAATACTCGTTTAATATGTAGAATATGGAAAAATTTAGTGGGAATCGGGACTATAGTCCTTCTGGTAGGGACTATATACCCTTTTAACTTTCATTTGTAAATGTTAATCTATATTTGGATGGAGATTCCAGATTGTAAGCAGAGGGTAGAATGATAGAGGTTGTATTATTATAGGATATTAGATAATGCATTTATTACTGATTATAAACTTCAAATGGTTATGAATTCCTTGTGTGAAGATTTCCATAAGATGCCCAATTACTAGGTTAATTAACATTTACTTTAAAGCTTGAAAAGAAAGAAGGAGATTAGATGACGCTTAAATACTTAACAACTGAGCAAGACTGGGTAGAATTCAATTTATATCATATGAGGCATTCTAAAGTATCAAAAGCAAGTATAGATTCAGTTCGGTACATAGGTATAGTGGTTATGTTACTAGTTACATATTTATTAGTAAGAGGATCTCAAGATGCCTCTTTAAATTGGTTTGTAACTTTTGTCATGAGTATCCTGTGGTTCATATATTTTCCTGATATGCATAAAAAGCAAGTTGAAAAACAAGCTCGTAAACTGATTACAGAAGATGAAAGTAAAGGTTTTTTAGGTGATCAGGTTTTGAAAGTGGATGATGAAGGCATTACTGTTACCAACGAATACAGCTGTAATAAAATGAAGTGGTCTCTTTTCAACAAGATAAAATTTACAGATGAGTATATCTATATATATGATAGTTCAATTTCGGCTATTATTATACCAGCCTTAGCTTTTGAGAATATTGAGGATATGAAATCATTTTATAAGAACGTGGAGGAAAGACTCACATAAAATCATGGGGGATTTTCGCCCTTACTGGTATCAGACCTATAACTCATGTTTGGAGCACTGTCCCCATTAGTTTTGGTCTATACTCTATTGGAGTTCCTACCAGAGGATTTGAAAAAGCAGGTAAGTTTGCACCATTTGTTTTTTCTGTAAGATTTCCATTAGGAGCTATGTTATATTGGCTTATAAAACAGTGTTTAAATGAAGCAAATAAAGATGTATTACTTGATGAAATTACTGAAGAAGTTGAGATTTTAGGCTAAGCTTAGTAATTATAGCGGATTATAATAGAGGTTAGAGTAAACGAAAATTACTACATAATTTTATAGTTTGTCAAACTCATTACTGAACTTATCGAACAGATTAGAGTCAACATTAAATGTTGGCTCTTTGATCTTCTGATATGTGTGGGAGTGTGCGACTAGTACTTGAAATAATAGTTTAAGGTACATCTTGGGCTGCCTAAGCGAAAGCTTTTGGGCTACTCTATCCATATGGGGTAACTCTATCCATGGGTGCGTTGGTGGCAACACTGGGGTGCTAAGCCATGGTGACAATGCAAATAATCTGCTAGCCTAAAGTGGAGATATTGCTAGAGTAAAAGTATTACTATGGTTAAATTAAATGAACTTCTGTAAGCTCCGTTAACGTAGAATAGAGAAATAGGCTGTTACTCTGTGACCAAAAGGTGTGAGTTGGAGATTTCAGGATGCTCCCGTCTGAAATCATATGGATAAATAGCTCCGGAGTAAAGGAAGAACCTAAGGTAATACGAATTGGCTAAGGTGTACAACTAGGTAAGACCGATGAGCTCCTGCAAGGGTAGGCAATCTGTAAAGAGAGTACAATGCTCAGCGGTTATGGGAAGGCTAGAGAAAGCGAATGCTATTATGTAATGTAATAGATAGTGGTTCAAAATTTGCCATAATCTGAAAGGATGCAGACTTCTAGTTGGTCGTTTGAAGCAAAGAAAGGTTAGAAACTTTATGAATGTAGGAAAGCCAAAAAGAGCTAGTACTCGGGCATCTGCAAACTATAATATTCTATGGAGTAGTCTTAATTGGCGCGAGATAGAACAAAAGGTTAATAAACTTCAATCTAGGATTGCTAAAGCCGTTGAACGAGGACGCTATAACCTCGTTAAGAAATTACAGTATCTTCTAACAAACTCATTTACTGCGAAACTTTTAGCAGTAAGAAAAGTAACTACAAACAAGGGAAAGCGGACACCAGGAATAGATGGTGTTATTTTAGTTTCTCCTAGTTCAAAGTATGAAATGGCAACAAGCATGACAAATAAAGATTACAGACCACTACCTTTAAAAACAACCAACATTAAATAAAGTGAAGTAAATCTAGTCACTGTCATAATGTTGGTTGTTTATTTAATTTGAATAATATAAGTGAAATTAATAGCATATAATTAGCCTATCAATACTAAAGTACACATAGTAATTTATGCAGATTATTTTATAGTTAACGCTGATGAGAAAGAAACGTTAGAAGAAGTTAAAATCTTAATTGAAGCTTTTTAGCCCAAAGGGGCTTGCAGCTTTCAAAAGAGAAAACTGTCGTAACACACGTAGACCATGGATTTGATTTCTTAGGATGGAATTTTAGAAGGTACAATGAGAAACTTATCATCAAACCATCCAAAACATCAACTAAAAGAGTTAAAGCCAACATAAAAGAAATAATCACCAAACACATTGGTCATACTCAAGATTTGCTGATAACAAGACTAAATCAAGTCATAACTGGATGGTGCAATTATCATAAGCGCAACTGCGCAAAAGAAACATTCAGCGATATTGATAAATATATTTTTGAGTGCTTGTGGTACTGGGCTAAAAGAAGACATCCAAATAAATCAGAAGGTTGAAAAAAAGAAAGATACTTCACGCGAGTGAAGAAAAGAGGAGGCAACTCCTCCTACCTACCAGACACACATTTTATTCATCGAGTCAGTATCGCAAAACTAAATTTCGATTAATGAATCACTAACATGAAGTAGAGATATTTGTATATGGTTTTTTGAAATAAATGTGAAATGCTTTAATACAATGTAAAAATAAATAATTCTATTTCCTCTTTGGTGTAACATTCTATGCTTCTATATTGTCTTATATATAGAAGGAGGAAATATCTCGAAAAGAAAAAATTTTAAATAAATGTTAATAATAAAATTCAGTTGTCGAAAATTATGAAACTTAAATGGAGGAAGAAATGAAGAAAATACTTGCGATTGGTTTTATTATCACTATGCTGTTTTCATCAATTGTGTATGCAGATGAAATCAATACAAAAGAAGTGATTAATAATGATGAAAAAAGTGAAATACTATTTTTAGGTTCAACTGATGATAACGAAATTAGGAAAGATGCTATAGAAACAGCACAAACTATTTTACCTACTTTAATGAAATTAGAGAGCAAAAATAAAATTGATGATTCTTCGAAATATTCAATAGGTAGATCAATCGTTTTATTAGAGGATTCTGATCAGAAACTTATTACATCCAATGTGGTATATGTTCCCATAATTAATGATAATACTATTCTTGGAGCAATTAGTTATGTTAAACAGGCTGACAATACTTTCATCAAATCTTATTCTTCTGTTTTATCAAATGGTTTAAATGGAGTTTTGGAGAATGGATTTAATGGTAATTATTTCCTGGTAAAGTTAGAAGAAGATATTTATTGTATTGATGATATTGGTAATTAAGTATTAATTTTCAATCATAATGGTGAGAACGAAATTACTAAAGAACAACAGGAGAGAAAAGAAGTTCTTTATGGTTTACAACTTGAATTAGGTAAAACTAATAATATGGAGTATCATAATCCTATAGAAAGTGATCTTGTAGTAGATGTTATTGATAGCCAAGTAAATAGTAAATATGTTGATGACGGGTTACTATCACCATATACAATAATTCCACAGATCGAAGATACTTGTTGGGCAGCAACTATGGAATCAATGATGAGGTATCATGCGGGTATACATACCACTTTAAATGATATTGTAACTAAGGCAAAATTAACATTTACAAGTGGTGCATCAGTAACAAAAATTCCCGAATATTTTAAAGGATGGGGGATTGATTCAACTTATAAAGGCTATGCAATATCTAAATCAAAGATATCAAATGAAATTAATAATCATAGACCTATTTATATGTCAAGTACGAGTTCAAAAGGAAGACATGGAACTGCTTTAATTGGATATCAATATACATATAGTTCTTCTAATGATTATGTAATTTATTTTGCAGAAACTAATTCAGCTAGCGTCATGGCAGCGTTCTATAACGATAATAATAACCACTTTGAATATGAAATGGGAGGTTACACATTTCTATGGAACAGAACGGTAATGTTAGATTAACAGTAATAATAGTTATTCTCCTTTTAATAGTTTTATTATACAATTTTCAATCAACTGACACTGTATGGTATTATCTTAATGATTTGGATCAAGAAATCATTTCAGGAGGAAGCTATTCTGAAATTCAGAAATCGAAAATAGATATTCATTTATCAAGAATTGATGTGTTTGAGACGACAAAAAACTTTAAGGAACTTCTTCCAACAATAAATTATTTTTATATAACTGGAGAGGTTCAAAGAGAGATGGAAGTTGTTAATATTTTTATTGTAGAGAACGAATGTGTGACTCATGAAAAGGTAACAATTGAAGGTTTGGATAATACCATATTTGTAGATGTTCCGGAAAGTGCGGAAGTATATATTGGGTTTAATATGCCTTCTTTTGGATATGATTGGATGCTAGGTGTAAACGAAAATTATAATACGACAGATTTTAAAGTTATTCAACAAAAATTAGAAAGAACTGAACTTTTAAAAGATGGTGGACCACCGTGGTATGAGCAATTACTTTATATCCCTAAAAATGTAATTTTAAAGCATAAAGAGTTAGAGGTCATGCAAAAAGGTGATTTTAGAAATGATATAAGATATTCAGTATCAATAATTTTTCAATAAGTTTTTATAAGCTTCTCTAAATGTTTAGAGGAGCTTATATGTTTTTTATTTTAAATGATTATGTGAGGTGGTTGGAAGAGTATGATATTGAAACTAAGTTTTTTTGAGAAATTATAATGAAGTATTAAACGAATGTAGAGAAAGTTCACCTGTTTACCTTACAAAAAAGGTAGGGGGAAATATGTTTTGTTAGATATAGATGATTATAAGAAAATGATTGCATCGATGAAGTTAGTTGCACACTTAGAAGAAGGTGAAAAATCAGCTAGAGAAGATGGCTGGTTCAGTTTGGATGACGTAGAAAAATTGTTAGGGAGATAATATGTATAAATTTCACTATCGCCATTGGCAAAAGAAGATCTTCTAAATCTAAGGAAATACTTAATTAAAGAGTTTGATGAGTTAATTGTAAATGAGACGATAGATAAGCTGATTGTAAATATTAAAAATATTCAGGAATATCCTCTTTTGGGTAGACCTTTGACCATTTTGATAGATATCTCAACTGAGTAGATGTATTATACAGCAGATATAAACTGTCTTTTTTATCGAGTAGAAGGTTGGGATGTAAAAATTATTCGTGTTCTGAGTTCTAGACAAGATTTTATACAGTTGTTGTTCCATGTTTTGTGATTACTTATAATCTGCGATCTGGATGCAACATATATGGCGTGCTGATGATTATCCATAAACTACAATATGCTGAAGTATTTCATATGAGGTACTGTTGTAGTTATAATTTTATGGATTTGATTGGATTACTATGGTCTTTAATACATAGACTATGTTGATTAAAATATAACAAAATGGGTATGTATTTATTACTTAGTATTGTGAAAAGCAAACTAACTAAAAGGTTAGGGCGCAAACTTAGGACCTAAGGCTTAAACAAGTTAAGGTTGTCTAACTACCTCTTATGTGGTAGTTTTTTTGTCGTGAATATTAGTTTAATCTGTATAATGATGAAAGGGGTTTAATAATGAAAATGTATAGGATTCCTATTAAGTGTATTGGGCTTGGATTGATATTACTCATGATTTTTACAGCATGCAGTTCAAGAGATAATAAAGGTATTAACACTGCTGATTCAAGTACAGAAGTTTCTGTAGATACTACTGAACCATCAATTCATGAAGTTGCGGTTAAGTATAGTACAGTTACAGAAAGGTTTGATTTTGGATCAGCAACATCAAAGGTAATCTTAGAGTTTGAGGATATGATAAATTCTAATTCAGTGGATAAATCACTTTTTGTAGCTGAGGTAGTCAGGACATATCTAGATTCAGAAGATCGTGTTGGTAAAGAATATATTGACATGGAGCATATAGTATCCAGAACAATTACCAATGCATATGTTTCAGATTCAGAAGGTCGCTTGTCTGACATTGGTCGTTATATTACCATTGAAATGGATGTCACTGATGACAAATCTACCAATAATTCATCCGCCTCAAAGCCTTATCAGATGAATAAAGAAACTCATTTTAATTATATGATTGATTTTTATTATATTATTCAGCTGGTTGATGGAGCAAACATAAAACTAGAAAACGGAGATTTCATTATTTTTGCAGCGACGGATAAAAATAATTATTTAGGTGATTTTCTTTTAGAAAAGGATGATTTTGTACATAACCAAAAGCATACTTATGAAGATGTCACACTTGGTTATGCATACTATGAACCTGTATTAAATGTCGAAAACAATCAAGTACCTTTATTCATATGGTTGCACGATTATCCCATGGGGGGAAATGATACAAGAGTGCCAATCAACTTTTATAATGTCTCTAACTTAAAAAAAGACGTATATCAGAAAGTACTTGATTCATCAGGCGCATACGTACTTATTCCTCAAACACAAAGTTATTGGATGGACCCTGATGGTAGCAATTCATATTATTTAAAGAAAGATTATACAGATACTGATGGAAACTCATACTATGCTCGTGGTCTATTAGATCTCGTTGAGTCTTTTGCATCGGCTCATCCAACAATAGATCAAAATAAGATATATGTTGCTGGAAATGGATTAGGAGGATACATGACAGTTACTATGTTAATTGAGTATCCTGATTACTTCGCAGCAGGCATACCTATTGGTACACCATACTCTAATGATTGGATTAATAATGAGAGGCTAGATAAACTAAAACAAACGCCAATATGGTTTGTTCATGGACTATTTGATGATGAATGGCATAGCACACGAGGCTCTTCTCTATTAGACTATAGTCTAGTAGATCATAGCACCAAAGCTTTATATGATGGTCTTATAGAGATCGGTGATCAAAATGTATTTTGTACGATGCCAGAAGTAATCCAAGATAAAACAGGTCAATTTTTTACTGATGACATGGAACCATTTGTATATAAAGGCCAATATGCTTGGATGCTTCTATTCAACAATGACATTAAAGAAGAAATAAACGGACAAGACGTAACAATCTTGGAATGGCTTTCGAATCAAGTAAATGAATAGATAGATTCTTATAGTTGATTAAGTAGTACTAACTCCAGATTTCTGACGAAATTAAATTGTTAGAAGTTTGGAGTTTTGTCTTTTATAGCAAAATAGCGAATCACCGTTGACTAATTATAAAAACAAGGTTTTGAAATTTCTAGATGCTTCAAGGGCAACTTTTAGTAAAAGATGGGTTTGGCAGCTAATTAAATTTAGCAAACATTCAGTGATAATAAAACTGTTACACATTTTTTTATGATCCATTTGCACTGGGAAGACATTTAATGTCACTACCACTTGCTGTTCAAGAGCTTTTATTGGCAATCATCTCGATGTTTAAAAGAATAATTGGACGAATGCATCTAAGAACTTGTAGTTTAATAAACATAAGTGTTTAGTGAATAAAAAATAGGATTTTGTCTACCAGAAGTACCTAGTAGATATTAAATATGGTTTACATGAGGATTAGGAAAAATTTAATTTACCAAATCAGTGATATTGATGTTTTCTTAATTACAACCATAATACATAAGAAGTTTTGGTATACTATTATATAGTTTTGTTGTAAATTGAAAGCAGTGAACTAATCAATAGTTTGTTAAGATTATTGGATTGTAGAAATTGATTCTATTGTGATTTGTTGAAGATGTTCATTGTGAAGGAGAACTTATGAAGATTTATAGATTGTTATCCATGATAAATATAATGCTAAATAAAGAGTTGGTAACAGCTAAATACTTGGCAGAGAAACACGAGGTGTCGATTAAAACAATTCAAAGGGATATGGAAACACTAAATATGGCTGGTATTCCTGTTTATTCGAAGAAGGGTATAAATGGAGGTTATGGCATACTCGAATCATATAAATTCGACACCAAATTGTTGTCAAACCAGGAAGTTAGTTTACTTAAATCTATGTTAGATGGTTTAAGTGATGTATATAGTAATAAGTCACTAGAAAGATTGTGGGAGAAGCTTGAATCGGCACTAATCACTGTCGGTAGCTCTGAATATACTAATGTGAAAGTTGATATTACTCCATGGAATAAGGATGCAAAACTACAAGAGAAGATTGGTCTGATTTCAGATGCAATTGAACAATCTCTAGTATTAAATATTCAGTATTACAATAGTAATGGTGAGTGCCTCTTGAGGAATGTTGAACCTTATGAGTTAGTTCTACGCCACGGGAGATGGTATATGTTAGCATATTGTCTGCATAAAAACGATATGCGAACATTTAAAGTTAACAGAATTTCTTCTATGGAAATTACCAATCTACGGTTTGATATGAGAGATTATAAGTCCAATAAAAGGGATGAATCGCCTATGAGAGATGCTATAAAGAAAGTACTCATATTTAACAAAAAAGTTTATTATCGAATAGTTGATATTTTTGATGATGATGAAGTTGTTGAGATTACAGATGAAAGTGTGACTGTAGTTACATACTTAAAATTAGATGTTTGGTTAATTCCTATGATACTTTCATTTGGAGATGATGTAAAAATCATAGAACCTGAAAATCTAAAGGAAAAAGTAAAGAATAAAATAAAAAAAATGAATAATATTTATAATTAGGACATACTAGATGTCCTTTTTTAGTTGTTACAATAATGGTGTTGGTAAACTTAAAAAGATATTTGCTGTAAATAGATTTTATGAAAGAAGATAGACTAGACAGTTAGACTGAGTTATCAAATAATCATAAAGGAATGAAAAGTAAATCAATCAACCTAACATCAGGAGGATACACCATGCAGAAAAAAGCTTTAGTAGTAATCGATATTCAAAATGACATAACAAAGAATTACAAGGAGATAGTTGAAAATATCAATACAGCAATTGATTGGGCTGTTAATAATGATATTCATGTGGTTTATATTAGGCATGAAAATTTATCCGCAGGCACGAGAACTTTTAAACCCAATACAATAGGGGCTGAATTAGTCTCAGATATGAAAATAGTATCAAATCATGTTTTTACAAAATACAAAGGGAACGCTTTAAGCAGTGAAGAATTTATAGACTTTATTAGTCAAAATGAAATAAGTGATTTCTACCTAGCTGGAGCAGATGCAGCTGTATGTGTTAAATCAACTTGTTACAACTTATGCAAAGCTAACTATGGCGTTAATGTCCTTGCAGATTGCGTTACCAGTTATGATAAAAGAAAAATTGGCGATATGCTAAGCTATTATGAAAGTAAAGGCAGTAAAATCATTAGTCTAAATGATTTAGAAGCAGATCACAGTATTGAGACGACCAATTAGAAAGACAATATAAAAGGAGAAAATTTATGATTACAGTTTATGTTTATGTTCTTGATACTTTAGCAGATTGGGAACTGGGGTATGTTATTTCAGAGTTGAATTCTGGTAGGTTCTTTAAAAGTGGCGAGCAAGCTGTATCGCTTAGAACCGTAAGTTATACTCAAGAACCAATTAATACAATGGGTGGAATGACAATAGTGCCCAATTGCTTAATAGATGATATTGTAGTTAGTGAAACAAGTGTGTTGATTTTACCTGGTGCTGATACATGGAATGATCCCAAACATGGTTCTATCATTAGAATAGCAAGTGAATTTCTTTCAAAAGGTGCTATGGTATGTGCAATATGTGGGGCTACTGCTGCGCTTGCTAATTTTGGATTATTGGATAAACGTACGCATACCAGTAATGGACCTGGATTTCTTGAAATGGTTTCTCCTTGTTATAAAGGACAAAGTTTTTATGTAGATGAGCCATCTGTAGCGGATAATAACCTTATTACGGCAGGTTCCACAGGAGCTTTGTTGTGGGCAAAGCAGATTATTGAAGAATTAGGTGTTTTCCAATCAAATACACTGGAATCTTGGTATGACTACTTTAGTACAGGCGATCCAAAATATTTTTTTGCCATGATGCAAACTTTGCCTTCAAATAATGTAAGTTGATGCACTGTAGTCATACATAAAACAAGGAATTAGACTGTATGAAATACCAGAGTTTCACTTCGATATCTCAAAGAAACTGGAATAGCTATAGATGTTGAGTCATTGAAGTCATTAATAGATAGCCGAGTGAATCAAGTTACCAAACAGGTCATGTAGTATTATTGAACCTGTTTTTTTTGAAAAAAAAGTTTTATGAAATTATCTTTCCGATTTACAACTTCTTTCGCACTTAGGGAGTTAAGAATAAATCACGATGTCTCTTACATATATAGTTAATTATGTGAATTATGTGTTATGCTTGTTGTAGATTTGATAGAGGTACAGATGAAGAGGATATTAAGATTGTATTTATGATAGTATTGGCTATAGCGATTTCTGTGAAAAGAAAGAAATTGTGCATTAGAAAATAAAGATATGAGATGTCCGATATTTATAAGTAATACTGTATCACTTGAGGTGATCTATTAACTAGAAAGGCCTATACATGAAAAAATTATTCTTTATTCCAATTATACTAATTTTATTAGCAAGTTGTGACATTAACATTACAACTTTTAAAGAAAAAATTGCAGATGGAAAAGTTGAAATAGATGGAATTGAGTATACTATCAATCAAACAAATGTTGATTCTTATGAATATGATAGTAAAGGCAAAATTATTTCTAAAAAAAATAATGCAAGTACGACAGAATATATTTATGAGGGTGAACTTTTAACACAAGTAAATATGTACACTGATAATTCTCTCTTATCATATAGAAATTTTATATATGAGGATGACGTATTAGTTAGAGATGAACTTTATTTTGATGATCTAAATCAATTTACTGATTATACATACAAGGAGAATTTTAGAGAGTTAAGAACAAGAGATGTTAACAGTGGAATTGTAGGTATTACCATGGAAGAGTTAGATGAAGATGGTAATCTAATCACTAAGGAAATTCGTTATTTAAGTACTTTGGAATATATTAATGAGGAGAATAATGTTCTGAAAGATACAGATTCAGTAGATGAAGAAGATGGTGTAATGAGTCTTGAACTTTGTGAAGTAAATCCACAAGGTCCTACTGTAAGAAAATATTATTATGTGAACAATTTCTTGAGTAAAAGTGAGGTAACAAGAGATGGGGACATAATCTCTGAAATATACTATGAGTATAATAATATTGGTGATGAAATTGTCAATTATGCTTTGGTTTACGGTGGTGAGGGTGTAATGCTCTTCGTTTCGTTATTTGAATATGAATATAATCATGATAAGTTGCCACAAAAGATAACCGAGTATAGAGTTCATAGCGTGATTAATCAAGAAAATATTAGAGTCTATGATTAATTGTGAGTTGCTCATTTGTTAATATTAAATCAAAGCAAGTGTACATTGCAAGACGCATTCTATCATACTTCATAAACTGATAAAATCATCTCAATTTGTGAGGTGATTTTTTATGGATAGAAAAGCTAATCATGAAATGTGGATGAAACACATACGTAGCCCAAATAGTAGTGGAATTTCGAGAAAAATGTAGTTCAAGTATGAATAAAAGGAATTGATTGGTTGTGTATAGAGGAAGTCTATTTGCTATGTTTATATTATAGAATTTTTTTATGCATCATACAAAATCTACTCAAGATATGTTTTTTAAGAACCATTTTATGGTACCATAATTAAGGCAATGAGTTTGATTTTAGTTTAATTGACTGTTGCAGGGAAGCGTAGCCAGTGACGCAGAATTCTGGTAGCATATTGTTTGCTTAATATTTAGGATATACTTAAGTCATACTAGATTATAAATGGATTTTAAATAAAGCATTCTGAGGATTTTATTCAAAAACATAAGGAGTTTTAAATGAAGAAAACGGGTTTAATCGTATTAGCATTATTACTTACATTTTCTGCAGGTGTATTTGCAGCGGACGGTGGTCAGTATATTCAAGCATTAATTGCAAACGACATCAATATCGCTTTTAACGGTGAAGCTTTCGAACCAATTGATGAGGCAACAGGAGAACAATATGTTCCTATTATTATCGATGGGAGAACATATTTACCGGTTAGACCAATTGCAGAAGCTGCTGGATTAGCAGTGAATTGGGACGGTAATACAAGAACAATTTATCTTGGATCAGCAGGTGTTGTAGATGTCAAACCAAGCGATGTGTTAGATGCACATGGTGATGAGCTTACATACACAGTAGATCAAGAAATTTTAAATCGAATTAATGAATTTGATGAAGGTGAATCTGTAGAATATACACATGGTTTTTTCTCGCATATGGATAAATATGGCTCTGGTCATAAAACTGTACTACACACAGATGGTAAATATGATACAATGCGTGTAACCGTTATGTTTATTCCAGATAATGAAGAAACAACTGGTTCGGTAGAATTAACAATTGGTAAATTGCCTGTAGAAGCTGATACTCCGAAGGAGTTTAAAGAATCTGAGTTAGAATACTCTGTAAAACATATACCTGAAATGGATTTCTACGTTCCATATGTTTTAGAACTACCAATAGGTGGTATTGACAATTTACGTATAAATGCAAATACTACTTCTACTAATGGAACAGTTATTTTTGGAAACCCACAATTTGAATAATAATTTAAAACGACTTAACTCATCGATTGAAGTTAAGTCGTTTTTTCATTATTGATTATGCTCTTATCTTTTTTGCTACTGGTAATTATTCTAGTATTTATATCACTGAATATGTTTAGATATTTGCTCAAAATCCAATATCTCCAGCGTCTAGTGACGTTGATGCTACAATAATTATTGGTATCTCTCTCTAAAACTATGAAAAGTTTCTGTTTTATAGTTTTAAAAGAATATGATAATAATTATTTAATTAATAGATTATGTTAGTCTAAGCTTTCTTTGGTATAATTGATATAAGGAGAACATTATGTCAAAAGAATATTATCAAATTAAGTTTGAGAATGATAAAAAACGTAAAAAGATATACGCCATTGTAATAGATTTTGTTGGTTACTTATCATATGTAATACCTGGTCTTGCTGAAGTATCGGATATCATATGGGCCCCTGTTGCAGCAGTGCTGGTATTTGTATTGTATAAATTTAAACCTAAATTAGCTTTGTTAGGTGCTTTAGGTATCCTAATCGAAGAGTTTGTACCTTTTTTTGATTTTATACCTACAGCATTCTTGTTATGGTTACTTATATATGTAATCGATAAAGAGGATACAATAGAAGTATATAGACTATTAGAAGAAAATGATTTGCAAATAGTTGATGATGAATAATAAAGGATACACAAAATGTGCAAAGCCATATTTCTTAAATTATGAGGCTGAAGCTACTGTATATAAATGAGTTATCATTCTGTACATCATTCAAATTAACAGTGAAAAAGTTAAATAAATATGTTCTGATTAATCTAATATAGTATTATTTTTGGGGGCTAGATATTAAAATTATATTGAGTGATGGTGAAGCAAGAGGTTGGAGAAATGATGGATAAATACAATGTGATTATTGTACTAAATGAAGAAGTTGATGAGATACTAATGTGTAAGAGAGCAAAGGAACCATATAAGGGATTGTATAATTTAGTTGGAGGTAAAGTTGAGAATGACGAGGAAAGTTTATCTTCTGCTTATCGTGAACTTTTTGAGGAAACAGGTATAAAGCGTACAGATATTATTCTTGCTAGGTTGATAGATTTCAAGTATCACCAATATAATATTGAAGTTCAATCATATGTTGGCGTCGTTGATAGAAATATTAATCTTGTAGAAGAGGTTAATGAGTTATATTGGATCAACTTAACAGAGAATTTTTTCGATACTTCAAAATATGCAGGTGAGGGAAATATAGGACATATGCTGGAGCATGTTTATTATATCAAAGACCAGTTAAAAAAGTAAAATGTATTTATAGGTTTAAAATCTAGAACAATAAGATATGATCTGAGTTCAAACTAATAAGAAGCCCTATCTATTGAAATAGGGGAGTCAAGTCGTAAACAAAGAGGTATCTGGTCCTATGGTGATAAGATTCCTCTTTAATTTTTTGAGAACGTCTTTTTTCATAGCCAGTTTTAACTTCATTCTTATACTGTTTAATTTGCATTTTGATGTGTTAGAATTGCAATTTGGTCTCAGTAAAATGAAAATGGGGATTTCTAGATTATAATGAAGTATATGGTGTGATTATCTTAGCGAAGTATTTTTTTTTAATATACCAATGCTATTCAGACAAAAAGGGGGGGCCATGTATAGAAAATATTTAATACTTTCAATATGCATACTATTAGCTTTTGTATCTTGTAAAAGTAATGATGAAACTGTATCAAATAACCAGATTAAAAATAGTGAAAATACTGAAATCGAAATGGTAAGTGATGAAATTGAACCAACCAATGACACTGGCTTAATCTATTTATATGGTGAATATCATGGTCAGGAAAAAATTTTGCAAAAGGAATTAGAGTTATGGATAAATCACTATAACGAAGATGGTATGAGACATCTATTTATTGAGTCTCCATACTTTAAAGCACAGTTATTGAATATTTGGATGACAGAAGAAAATGATGATATTCTTGTTGATGTAATGGGCACTAATGGTGATTTAGAAGCAGTGTTAAACTTTTATAGAAGTATAAAGAAAGAATGTCCTGAAACAATCTTTCATGGTAATGATGTTAATGGATACAAAAGTTTTTATCCAGGCATAGAATACCGAAAATACTTAGAAGAAAATAACTTAACAGACACTGAAATGTATAAAAAAAATGAAGAAGCTATTGAACAAGTGAAGCATTATAATGTTACAGGTGATGATATTTATAGAGAGCAAATGCTGGTTGAGAATTTTATGCGAGAGTTTAACTCGTTAAATAATGAGAGTGTTATGGGTATTTATGGCTTGGCTCATGTGAAGAAAAGTGAATTTACTAAAGATAGCTATACAGTTAATAGTATGGCTAATCAATTAACTGAGATATATGGTGACAGGGTTAAAACAACGGATTTATCAGGAGAGTTACTTAAAGGTCTATTGGAAGAACCCATTTCTATCGGTGAAATCGAAGTTGGAAGCAAAGTATATAAGGCTGAGTATTACGGGATGAGTGAAAATACTGGGTCAGAGTTAATTAAATCTTTTGAGTACTGGAAGTTAATTGATTCATATGAAGACTTTAAGAATTCAAAACAACTGGATATGATCATATACGCTTATAACTATCCTATGAAAATAGAAGAAAATAATATCTATATGATTGTAGCTACATTAAAGGATGATACTACGATGACATATTATGCTATTGCGGATGGTAGTAAAGTGGATAACCTATTAATAACAAAACAAATTTCGGTTGATTGATCTTTCGTATAAGGTATCAGGAATAGGATGTTATAATCTGTATTTTCTAAGAAGTGAGTAAATTCTAGCTGGTTTATTTTGTTGTGAATAATTCGAGTTACTATTTAACAATGAAGTATCATATTGAGTTGCTGAATCAAATGGAATTGCTATCATAATTTGCATTAAATGAAACTAGTGACAGTAAAAAATATTTAATGGAGGATTTATGGAAGTCTTACTGGGAATAGTATCTATACTAATACTGATTTTTATCACTTTTTATTTTCTCTATATAAAGCTAAATATAGATTATCCAAGTTTATTTGGAAGTGAAGATTCACAGAAGTCAAATACTATCAATAAAAAACGATACGCTATTTTACTGGCATCATTTGTGATACCTCTAGCGTTGTTTAGGATAAGTCCAGAAGCAGTTTTATTTGAACTACCACTGTACCTCATTCTAATTATTTATGCTATTTTTATATGGGCCACTTTTTATTTCACAAGAATACGAAAAGACGAGAATTTATGAAATAGTTTTAAATCAATAAAAATATCTGTTTAGATGTGACTGGCTGAATGATGCATTGTCTGTGCACATTTGCAGCATATAAATAATTGGAAAATTGCGACGGTTACAATCGGTTTAAGGTTCTAGCAATGAGGTCAATGAATAAAAGTGAATAATACTCTTGTAAGTTATATCCTGATTACTAAATAGTAATGGGTAACACATCTATGAATTATGGAGGCGAGTATGATGTACTATAGATTTTCTAAACGATCAAGAATAGTGATAATTACGAATACAATTGTTTCAATAATTCTAATGGTGTTCTTTGCATATCTATTTGTAAAATCAATAGATTCGATGATTATAATAGATAATTTCATGGAAGAACATGGGGTGATAAGAGTAGATGCAATCAAGTTATTAACCGAACAAGGTGTAAAGTTATACGTTGGTTTTCTTGTAGGTTCTTATATTGGATTAATGAATAATCTAGCTGCAGTTGTTACACTCGTCTGGTATGGACGGAGCAACAGTTTTCTTGCAGGATTCATTAGTGCTACTGTGTGTGTTTTTACAACCTTTATTGGTGGAATAACACTTTATGCTGTCTTTTTCTCAAGAAAAAGAGAAGTGAAAGGAAGTTCAGAAGGCTACCAAGGATCTACCGAAATGAGTAAGTTTATCCATAACCGTTTGATAGATGAAATTGAAAAGTAAGTCCTCCTTTGAGGGATTGGAATTACTATAATAAGTTCTTAGCAAAAAAAGAAAACCTTTGAGTCCATACAGGTTTTCTTTTGCTATTTTCTTAAATATAATCGGTTAAACTCATAGATCTAATTGTATGATTTACCTGATTTAGTTTGTCTGTTAAATCAGATGATTCATCACTCTTAAAGTACTTGCTTAGTTCTAAACCATTTTTCGATTTTGCTTTTACTTCGCTGAGTAACGTTTTTTTATCGTCATCATCAATTTTGGATAAAACATATAAATCATCTTTCTTTTCAACAACCACATTGTTTGTAATGTGTTTCACTTCCTTAGAATCCTCTGATTTATCCTCTACCTTTTTGTTCTTAAAGTAATTCTTATATTGCTCACTATTTTGCATATTAATAAAACTAGTATTTTGCATTTGATTTGAAATTCTCATTGTCTACCTCCTATAGTAATAATGTCGGCTGATCCAATAACAAATTTATATTGATTTATATTTATAATCAAAATTCTATGTTTTGTTAATATTTTCTTTATATTTTATGGTGATGAAACTCTGTTATGGCCTTTTAGATTGCAGTTGTATTAGATTTTCTACTACTTTAGTAGAAGAAACCAATTAATAGAAGTGTTTTTGAAATAAAAATTGATTATGAGGTTAAGATTAACCTAAATATGGCTATAGAATGGACACTTATATTTCTGATGTTATGAGTGTGAATATTTTTCCTATAAAGATGTTTAATTAGTGTATATGAAAGCAGTATAGGACAAACTTTGTAAAACTAAAATCAAAATAGGTCTTCTAAATTGTTATTTGCGTAACTGGATGAGAGATTAAGGATACGAATCTAAGACCGATATGGTGGAATAAATGTATTTCGAGTTAAGGAACCAGCAGCTTAACAGAAGTACATAAGCTTGATTGAAGATATTTACTGAAAAATTGATTGAAAATATAGTTGGATTCCTATGTACTATATTAGTGCACATTTACTAAATAAAAAAAATAATTGCATTTAGCTTGGAAATATGATAATCTAGCAAATGGAAATTACTTTTATACATTTATTTGGGGGAAGCTATGAAAACATTTAGTGAAATTATTGACTATATAGTCGGAGCAGGAAAAGGTAAAACAGAGAAGAATTTTAGAGCGCTTGTTTTACAGGGTATATTAGCAGGTATGTTTATTGCTATGGGTGCTGTAGGTTACTTTAAATTAGTAGCATATACAGTAGATCCAGGTCTAGGAAAATTCTTAGGAGCATTAATATTCCCAACAGGTATCATTGCTATTCTATTATTAGGTAGCGAATTATTTACTAGTGATTGTATGGCTATTTTAAGCGTATACAAAAAATCAGTTAAATTAGGTCGTTTCATGAAGATGTTAATCACTGTTTTATGTGCTAACTTAGTAGGTGCTATTATTATGGCTTACTTATGTACAGGTGCTGGAATCTTTAGTGAGCATATGCTTGAAATTATTATTAAAAGTGCAGTTGCTAAAACTTCTATGCCAATTGATCAAATGTTTATTAGTGCGGTTTTATGTAACATTATCGTTTGTAGTGGTGTTATGATGGCATACAGTGCTAAGACAGTAATCGGTAAGATTATGGCGATTTGGTTCCCAATTGCAGTATTCGTACTTAGTGGAACAGAGCATATTGTTGCAAACATGTTCTACATTATAATGTCATATATTAATGGTGCAGCAATTACAGTTCCAAGTATTTTAGTTAGCTTTGGTGTTGTTGCTTTAGGTAACTTCATCGGTGGTGGTATTATTATCGCAGGTATTAATTACTTCTTAGATAAAGATTTAAATGTAGCAAAGGGTAACAGCGAATCAAAGTTAACTGATGTTGTTACAAAAGCTGTAAATTAATATTATTATAAGAAGAAAATATTTTATAGACTTTAAAGATCCTATTTATAGGGTCTTTTTTATTTTTTGTTTAAAATGAGGCAAACAACATAAAAATGTACTTAGGGGATTACAAGGTAATATTCTTTGAAATAGACCATG
>PPCM01000743.1_pt1 | contig 21382 bp, 12 predicted proteins | sample 1555541 | NCBI WGS metagenome assembly PPCM01 (sample SAMN05284479, study PRJNA326546) | Marine sediment metagenome, whole genome shotgun sequencing project. | isolation source: marine sediment | place: Germany: Wadden Sea | collected 2012-09-05 | reverse complement strand
CGCTGTCCGAATCCTTGCCGCTGTCGCTGTCCGAATCCTTGCCGCTGTCGCTGTCCGAATCCTTGCCGCTGTCGCTGTCCGAATCCTTGCCGCTGTCGCTGTCCGAATCCTTGCCGCTGTCGCTGTCTGAATCCTTGCCGCTGTCGCTGTCTGAATCCGAATCGCCGTCGCACTCACAGTCACAATCCGGATCAACGGGACACAGGGGGCCTCCCTTGAGGCTGTAACCGGAAATAACCTCGAAATCCCCCCTGATCAGCCCCGGACCGATGGGCTTGGAGCAACTGGTGTGAATCTTCGTGTTGAAGTGCTTGTTCACAAAAATAACGATCTCCGTTCCAAGGGTTCCGTTCTTGTCTTTTCCGGAGAATGTAAAGGTATCTCCGGCCTTGACGATTCCCTTGAATACCCAGGTCGCCGGTTTTTTCTGGAACACGGAGATGTAGGCCTTGGGCTTGTGTCCATTATATTTCAGGGTCAGTTTCGTGACCTTTCCTTCACAGGCACAATCCGGCTCGACAGGACAGAGAAGACCTCCCTTCAGGCTGTAACCCGAGATCACCTCGAAATCTCCCCTGATCAGCCCCGGACCGATGGGTTTGGAACAACTGGTGTGAATCTTCGTGTTGAAATACTTGTTCACATAAATCACGATATCCGTTCCAAGGGTTCCGTTCTTGTCTTTTCCGGAAAAGGTAAATGTCTCTCCGCGCTTGACGATCCCCTTGAATACCCGAACTGCCGGCTTTTTCTGGAACACGGTTATATAGGCCTTGGGCTTGTGTCCCTTGTATTTCAGGGTCAGTTTCGTGACCTTTCCTTCACAGTCCACGCACTCATCCGGTGGCTTCACAAGTCCCGCATCCAGCGTCAGGTTTTCCTCACCGGCGGCAAGGCTGATGCAGGGCGTCATCCCCGTGTCCGGATCGGCATCGCTGTCAACGGCATCGTCGATCCCCTGATCCCGAAGGGTGAACTCATAATCCGGCGGCAGCACGAACTCCACCATGTAATCGCCCGCGACCAGGTTGTCGAAGAGATATAATCCGTCCGAATCCGTTGAAGTGGATTCCAGAATGTTACCGTCGCAGTCAAGAAGGTTCACCGTAACCCCTTCCACCCCGGGTTCGTCTTCCGGGAAACCGTCCCCGTCGCAATCCCCCTGATCCTGGATGCCGTTGCCGTTGCAGTCCTTCCATACAAAATCCCCGAGCCGGGCAGGAAGCGGATCGGGAATCTTCACAAGGCCGGCGTCGAGGGTCAGGTTTGTCTCCCCCTCGGAAAGGGTTGTACAGACCGTCATTCCCGTCACGGGATCGGCATCGCTGTCCAGGGCGTCGTCTCCCCCCTGATCCGGCAGGGTAAACTCGTAATCCGGGGGTAGAATAAACTCCACCTTGTAGTCACCGGCATCGAGGTTGTCGAACAGGTAAAAACCGTCCACATCCGTTGCCATGGTATCCAGAACAACTCCGGCGCAATCCAGCAGGTTCACCGTAACCCCTTCGATTCCGGGTTCATCCTCCATGGAGCCGTCCCCGTCGCAATCGCCCTGGTCCTGAATGCCGTTGCCGTTGCAATCCTTCCACACAAAATCCCCAAGGCGCGCGGGCAATGGATCTGGAATCTTCACAAGGCCGGCATCAAGGGTCAGGTTTGTCTCCCCTTCGGAAAGCGTTGTACAGACCGTCATCCCCGTTACGGGATCGGCATCGCTGTCAAGGGCGTCGTCGCCCCCCCGATCCTCGAGGGTGAACTCGTAATCCGGTGGTAAAATAATTTCCACCTTGTAATCACCGGCATCGAGGTTGTCGAACAGGTAGAAGCCGTTTGCATCCGTAAACATGGTGTCCAGAATATCGCCGGCGCAATCCAGCAGGTTCACCGTAACGCCCTGAACTCCCGGTTCGTCTTCCAGGGAACCGTCCCCGTCGCAATCGCCCCGGTCCTGGATGCCGTTTTCGTTACAATCCTTCCATACAAAATCTCCAAGGCGAGCGGGTAGTGGAACAACCGGGGGCAGGGGCACCCTTAACGCCCCCAGCTTTCAGAGAAGAGATTCCGAACGCCCCCCGCCTTCGGCCGGAGAAACCACCTCGACAACGGTTGCACCAACTCCGGAAGGGATGTCTATCTCCGCCACAAGATTATCCCACTGGGCGCCTTGGGTCCCGTTCAACTGGTCCGTGATCGACGGATTGTCGCTGATATCGATACGATCCGGCCTTGTGGGCAGATCCGCCGAGCCCGCCGCGATAAAAAGCTCCGCCGTGCGGTCCTCATCCGCCGGATCATACATAAAAGCGATCGGGGTCGTTATCCGGGCTTCGGGAGCGGGGTTGGCCGGTGCATAGGCAAAATCGAGTCCCTCGAAGATGATCAGCTTGAACTGCCTGTCTTCCGAAGGATCGGTATAGACCACAAACAGCGTGGCACCGTCCAGCTCCGCGAAATCCGCCGCATCGCCGTCCGCGATGGAAAAGCTTAAAAGCCCGGTTCCCGCTGCCTGCACAGTGGATGTCACATCGGCCTTGTAACCGATGTTGTTCGTCAATTCGGTTGCGCCAAATTTATTGATTTCCGTTCCGATCACCGTACCGGTAATGGGGACGCCGTTGAACAGCAACTCCTGATCTTCTCCCGTCAGGGTGCAGCCGCCCGCCATATCCTGAACGCATGGGTAATTTCGCCCCGCCCAGTACAACACGGCTTTAACAACAGGGCCGCCGATATTGATCGATATGCTTTCGGTACCGTCCCCGAGAAACTCAAGCCCCACCCCTTCCGTAACAACGGTCAAGCCCTCGCCCTGCAAGGTCATGGCGGGCTGAAGCGGCGTCGCCCGGGAGTTGCCCGTCAAAACGAGGACAAGGGCAAGCATAATCCCCCAAACCGAGAATACTCTTTTTACTTTTCATATCGTCTCCTTCTTACTTTGAGTAATAATAGACCAAACGTCACCGTAGTGAACAATGACCCGGGACAAAATTGTTAACCCAATGGAGTTTTTCTATACTCGCCCGGCATCCGGGGAGGTCGGAAAGATCGCTATCCATTGGGATGAGAAAAGTTGACCGCTGCCTTACCCATATCCGGCAAGAATAAAGCGGCGTTCAACCGATCAGTATGGAAAAGTTTGAAAGATTTTAAATTCAGGTTATTTCACAACCCCCTAAAACCACTAACAAAGGACTCGGAACAAGTAAATCCCACAATGATTCTGAAGAGAATGTCATTTTGAGATGCATCACGCCTCATAAAGAGTGGAGCTGTTTATCTACTCTTTTCCAGATTTACCTATCGTTTTCTCCATGTATTTTTTGAGTATTTCATCGGGCAATTTCCGTTCAACTCAGCGAACACGGATATACCGCTCCCTTCAACTACCGGGACACCATCGGAGCGGTATTGTGGATTAAACGGCGCTTTACGGTCCCCACGGGGTTTTTCGCGACATTATCCTTTGAAACGACCGGACTTTGAAAATCATGAAATCAAGAATTTTACTCCGCGCATGGACTTGCGCGAAATTCGTTAACGATTCGATCCTGTTCAGAGGCGAGATTTTCGCAACGGCAAGAGGCCTTCCAACAAATGAGAAAACACATTATGGAATTTAGAAGTGAGCCATGCACATGCTCTTTCTATTTACTTTTGCAATTGGATAAATAATAATGAGAATTACACCGATGTCAATCAATTCCCGGGAAGCTGTTATTCATGCATTATACGGGTAAGGCCGTGCCCTAAAACCACATATAAGTAAGAAATCATCATCAAAAACAACGTCCTCTCCATTCCCCTGTTTTCAAGCCGCGCCGATACCAAAGGCATGCTCTTCTTCAAACCCGACCCGTGAAATGATGTGACAAGGCGCCCAAGCCTTCCCAACAGTCAGATAATCCATCTTAACAACAGGGCGATGATCTGTGATCGCGACAAACGGCGCCGCGCCAACGACAAACGTATAGAGGAATTGAAAATGAAGGATTTAATTGAGGAGCTCTTGAAAGGTGGAACATTGGGTTCCATTGGTGAACTCAACCAAAAGGCTGCCGAGTTGATGAACCGCCAGAACCGAATGTCGCAACCCGACTTTCTCGGGCTGAGTCCGGACCAGAAGTAAAATCGGCCAGGTGGAAGTTTTCCGAAAAAAAGGAAAACTCCCCCAGTCGATTCAGTGCACCGCCGGATACGAGGCGGCATTTTTCCCTACGCGGGAAAGGGCAAGTCCCCCGTCATCACAGTCCGCCCATAAGGGTGTACTTGATCTCCGTATAATCCTCGAGACCGTACACCGAGCCCTCCCTGCCCATGCCGGATTCCTTGTACCCGCCGAAGGGGGCGATTTCGGTGGACACGAGCCCCTCGTTGACCCCCACCATTCCGTACTCCAGGGCCTCGCTCACACGCCAAGCCCGGCCGTGATCCTTCGTATAAAAATAGGCGGCCAGCCCGAATTCCGTGTCGTTGGCCATGGTCACGACCTCCTCTTCGGTTTCAAAGCGTACCACGGCGGCCAGGGGACCGAACGTCTCCTCCCGACATACGACCATGGAAGCATCCACTTCCGCCATCACGGTGGGCGTAAAGAAGCTTCCGCCGAGGCTGTGACGCCCGCCTCCGCAAACAACCCTTGCCCCCTTCTCTTTTGCATCGGCGATGTGCCGTTCCACCTTTTCAACAGCCGCCGCATTGATCATGGGCCCTTGAACAACTCCCTCCGAAAAACCGTCCCCCACCTTCAAAGCACTTGTCGCGGCAGCGAGTTTCTCCACAAAGGCGTCGTGGATACCGGACTGGACATAGAACCGGTTCGCGCACACGCACGTCTGTCCGGCATTCCTGAATTTGGCCACAATCGCGCCCTCAACGGCCTTGTCCAGGTCTGCGTCGTCGAACACGATAAAGGGGGCGTTGCCCCCCAGTTCCATGGAAACTTTTTTCACGGTGGACGCGCACTGCTCCAGGAGAAGCTTGCCCACCCGTGTGGAGCCGGTAAAGGAGAGCTTTCGGACGATGGGGTTCGCGGTAAGCTCGCCCCCCACCACCGAGGGTTCGCCCGTTACCACGCTGAAAACCCCTTTGGGCACACCGGCTCGCTCGGCCAGAACGGCCAGGGCCACGGCTGAAAAGGGCGTCTGGGTATCGGGCTTGAAGACCATGGTGCATCCCGCCGCAAGGGCCGGCGCCACTTTCCTGGCGATCATGGCGATGGGGAAATTCCAGGGGGTAATCGCCGCCACAACGCCCACGGGCTCCCGGGTCACCACGATCCGCGCGTCCCGCTTATGGGAAGGAATGGTCATGCCGTTTACGCGCTTCCCCTCTTCGGCGAACCACTCAAGGAAGCTCGCCGCGTAAACCACCTCTCCCATGGTTTCGGAAAGGGGCTTGCCCTGCTCCGTGGTCATGAGCGTCGCAAGGTCCGCCTGGTTTTCGAGAAGCAGATCATGCCAGCGCTTGAGGATCGCGGACCTTTCCTTGGCGGTTTTTGCCCGCCAGGCGGGATATGCCGCCTGTGCGGCTTCTATGGCCTCCCGGGTCTCATCCACGCCGAGGTCCGGAACCGTGCCCACCGTCTCTCCCGTGGACGGGTTGGTCACCGCGATCCCGGGGCCGTCTCCCCTTTCAACCCATTTTCCTCCGATATAACACTGTTCCCGGAAAAGCGAGCCGTCGTTGAGTTGAATCGTCATTTATATTTCCTCCAAGCATTGATATGTGTAAGATAATTTACAGTGCGGTTTCAAACCCTATACATAAGCAACGGATAAATAACAACCCCTATCGCCTTTAACGGGGCCGCCACCTTTCAGCTCGATACGAAGGGATTGACTCATCGGAAAAACGCCGAAACGTTGAAGTTCTCTGATCATGCCGTAAATCCCGACTGCATCGCGCCGGAAAACATACGCGTGAAGTGCCGACGGATATCCGAGATTCCCGTATCGACGAACGGGGAGTCGGTCCGTGAAAGATGTTTCCGCCAACCCGCGATTCGGATCTGCTCCCCCCCCGTTCCGGGTAACGCCGGCTTCTTTCGGCGATACGAATATGCCCGCCGCGCCGGGCAAACAAAAAAGAGAGATCAACCCGGAAAGTCGATCTCTCTTCATCTGCTTGAAAAAATATCGGTCACATCGGTTCCCCGATACAATCCCGCCTCATTTTTCGGCCGGTTGCCGTTCAACCGGTGTCGGGGGTCTTACCGCAATCGCACACGCGGTGACAACCGGCCCCCCGAGCCTCTGTCGCGAGCAGTCTCACGGGTCAACAGGACACAGGAGGCCTCCTCTCATACTGTAACCTGAAATCACCGCAAAGTCCCCCATGATCAATCCCGGGCCGATGGGCACCGAACAGCTTGTATGGATCTCGGTATTGAAGTCCCCATCCACAAATATGCTTATTTCCGTTCCAAGGGTACCCTTGTTGTCCGTTCCGGAAAAGGTAAACGTACCTCCGGGCGCAACGACGCCACTGAAGACAGGAACGTCCGACCTTCTCTGAAACACCTCGATCAAGGCGTGGGGCTTGTCTCCGATATATTGCAGGGTCAGTCTCGTTACTCGCCCTTCACATCCGCAGTCCGTCTCCACCGGGCACAGCAGGCCTCCATCGAGGCTGTACCCCGAAATCACCTCGAAATCCCCTCTGAGCAACCCCGGCCCGATGGGCTCGGAACAGCTGGTATGGATCATCGCGTTGAGATACCCGTTCACGTGGATTGTTATCTCCGTTCCAAGGGTGCCCTTTCTGTCCATTCCAAAAAAGGTAAAAATCTCTCCGGGCGCAACCACGTCACTGAAAACAGAGGTGCTCATGTCTCTCTGAAACACCTCGACCAGGGCGGGTTCCCCGAATCCAATGTATCGCAACGACAGTTCCGTCACCTTGCCCATGCAATCCCCGCACTCGGGGGGAAACGCCACAAGGCCCGCATCCAGCGTGAGGTTTTCCTCACCGCCGGCAAGCCCAATACACGTCGTCATCCCCGTCGATTGATCCGCATCGCTGTCAACGGCATCATCGCCGCCCTGATCCCGAAGGGTGAACTCGTAATCCGGCGGCAATACAAACTCCACCATGTAGTTGCCCGGGAGAAGGTTGTCGAACAGGTAGAATCTGTCCATATCCGTTGTTGCGCTTTCCAGAAACCCGCCTTCACAGTCGCGAAGATTTACCGTAACTCCGGGAACACCGGGTTCCTCCTCCAGGAAGCCGTCCCCGTCGCAGTCCCCCTGATCCCGAATGCCGTTGCCGTTGCAATCCTCCCAGACAAGATCCCCCAGGCGCGCGGGCAGCGGGTCGGATATCCTCACCAGACCGGCATCGAGGGTCCGGTTTGTCTCTCCTTCGGACAGCATTGTGCAAACCGTCATTCCCGTTGCGGGATCCACATCGCTGTCGAAGGCGTCGTCGTCACCCCGGTCCGCATGGGTAAACTCATAATCCGGCGGCGGTACAAATTCAACCATGTAGTTGCCCGCCATTAGATTGTCGAAGAGGTAAAAACCATCCGCATCCGTTATCATGGTATCCAGCCCCCCCCCGGAGCAATCCAGGAGATTCACCGTAACCCCCGGAATTCCGGGCTCGTCTTCCAGGAAGCCGTCCCCGTCGCAATCCCCCTGGTCCTGAATGCCGTTGCCGTTGCAGTCCTCCCATGCAAAATCCCCCAAACGTCCGGGGTCGGGTATTCTCACAAGGCCTGCATCGAGGGTCGTGTTTGTCTCCCCTTCGGAGATCGAAGTACAAACCGTCATTCCCGTTACCGGGTCGGCATCACTGTCAAGGGCGTCGTCTCCCCCCCGATCCGGAAGGGTAAACTCATGGTCCGGGGGCAGAATAAATTCCACCCTGTAATCGCCGGCGTCAATGTTGTCGAAGAGGTAAAAACCGCTGCCATCCGTTACCATGGTATCCAGGACAACGCCGGAGCAGTCAAGGAGATTCACCGTAACGCCCTGCATACCGGGCTCGTCTTCCAGGAAGCCGTCCCCGTCGCAATCGGCCTGGTCCTGAATGCCGTCGCCGTTACAGTCCTCCCACACAAAATCACCCAAACGCGCGGGAACGGGTACAACCGGTGGAAGGGGCACCCTCACCCCCCCAAGTTCCCATAGAAGCGACTCGGATTTTCCCCAACCCTCGGCTGGAGACACCACCTCGACAACGGTTGCACCGATTCCGGAAGGGATGTTGATCTCCGCCACCAGGTTGTCCCACTGTGCCCCTTCCTCGCCGTTCAACTGGTCGACAATCGAGGGGTTGTCGCTGATATCGATACGATCCGGCCTGGTGGGCAGATCCGCCGAGCCCACCGCGATAAAAAGCTCGGCCACCCGGTCCTCATCGGCCGGATCATACATGAAAGTGACCGGGGTTGTGATCCGGGCCTCCGGCGCGGGATTGGCCGGCGCATAGGCAAAATCGAGCCCCTCGAAGAGTATCAGCTTGAACCAACGGTCTTCGGCGGGATCGGTATAGACAACGAGCAAAGTGGCACCGTCCAGTTCGGCAAAATCCGCCGCATCGTTATCCGCGATGGTAAAGCTTGACAAGCCGGTCCCCGCTGCCTGCACGACGGACGTCACATCGGCCTTGTAACCGATGTTGTCCGTTAATTCGGTTGCGCCGAATTTATTGATTTCGGTTCCCACCACCGTACCGGATATGGGCATGCCGTTAAAGAGCAGCTCCCTGTCTTCTCCCGTCAGGACGCAGCCGCCGGCCATATCCTGAACGCACGGGTAGTTTCGCCCCGCCCAGTACAAAACGGCTTTAACAACGGGGCCGCCGATATGGATCGATATGCTTTCGGTACCGTACTCCAGAAATTCAAGCCCCACGCCTTCCGTAACAACGCTCAGCCCCTCGCCCTGCAAGGTCATGGCGGGCTGAAGGGGCGTTGCCCGGAGAGTGCCCGTCAGAACGAGGACCATCGCGAGCATGATCCCAAAACCGAGAATATTCTTTTTACTTTTCATATCGTCTCCTTCTTACTTTGAGTAATAATTCACCAACCGTCACCGCAGTGACCAATGCCCGGGAGAAAAGTATTTTCCCGAGGACATCACTTATAATCGCCCGATTATTTGAAGTACCGGCACATTCGGAACCGCATGGGAGGGAGAGAAAAGAAAACCCGAGCATTTCTTCGAACACCGTCCGTTCACCCCGGGAGGCAACGGATACACACCCGTTCAATCATCGGGTCCCAACAAACTGATATTGAAAAACAATACACCACTACCGCAATCGTTACGAAAGCAGTCCCGGCAGAGTCCTTCCAATGCCGGCAGGAGTTTTCGCGACCTGAAATCGAGCCCTCATATTCGGCGCCCGAACTTTCACGATTTCTATTGACGTTCCGTTCTTCTTCGGAGATGAAATTTCCGCAACGGCAAGAGGTCTGTCAATTGACAGAGAAACCACATTATTGGAGTTGGAAAAGACTAATGAACAGTTTTTCTTTACTTTGCAATTTCATAAATAATAATGAGGAATATGCAGATGTCAAACAATGCCCTTAAAGCGGCATGAAATTCACACTGTAAGCAAGGCTTGTCCTCAAGTAAGGGAGCGGGATCAGGCACAAGGCAATACATCATTGATCCCGGCAAGCACAAATAAAGTCACCCTGTTTTCCTCAGGCATACCGAGCCGGTCCCCCCACCCGACACGTGAAAGGGGCTCGATTATTAAAAACAACATGATTCCATGCGATTTTGCCACCCATCAATGTAGAGAAACTTACGCATTCATGAGTAATGCTGTTTGCGGAAAAGAGAATTGCCTTTGAGCTGAATCGTTATTTCTATTTCCTCCAGGCATAAATTTGTGTAAGGTAATGCTCTGTACGGTTTCAAACCTATACATAAGCACCGGGTAAACGACACCCCTATCGCCCATTCTTGAGATACCGGGCGGATCGGCAGCGAACAGCATGGGAACCGTTATCCGTCGCAGCGCATGATAATACCGTGCGGAAGGCCGGCAGAGGAATCTGAACATCAAGAGTAACGCCTCGGATATCGCAGGGAATCGGAAACAGGGGCTACGGGAGGCAAATCGCCATGGGCATCCACCGGAACGACACATTAAATCGTGGCCTTGATGAACAGGCAAGGGGCCTCGAGGCCTGTCGACCGCAATTGACGTCGTACCTCCACAGGCTCACCGGAGACCCATGCGAGGCCGAGGAGATCGTTCAGGAAACGCTGATGCGCGCCTGGCAAAAGCTCTCCCTTCTGAAGGATCGGGAAAAGCTGATGCCCTGGCTGTACCGCATGGCCACGAACCGCTTTGTCGATATGTACCGGAAAAAAACGGCATTGAAAAACCCGGCCCCGCACACACAACCCTATCCAAACGGGGACCCGGATCGCTTTCGGGATGAAAACGCCCCCCAGCTCCATAAGCTTATGGAGTGCAGGGAGATGAGCGACTGCGTTCAGAAGTATTTGACGGAGATTTCCCACCGGGACAAGGCTGTTGTCTTTTTGCACGATATGGAAGGGTTGACCCACCGGGAAATCGCCGAAGCACTGAAGATCTCCGTTCATGCCGCAAAAATCCGGCTCCATCGCGCCAGAAAACGCCTGCGTGCCTTATTGACGGATGTTTGTGATTTTCATATCGACGAGCGGGGGATTCTGGTATGCGAACGAAAAAAGGGGAAACAAAAAAATCCTGATTGCCGCCCGTAATCAGCCTGCTTTATTCCCAACATTGCAGGAGCCCCTCTCAAAAGAACAAGCTCCATGGCAACTGCTGAGCAAGTTCAGGAGCCGAATACAGGAAGGTTTGTCGGAAAACAGGTAGTTCCGCGCCATTACAGCGGCATCCCGTCCGTAAGGTTGGCTGAACAACCGTGGTAATCGGATAATAAAAACCGACCATCCCGTTGGTCGCAGTACCGGGAGGGTGCGGAGACGAATGAAACCGCCTTGTAAAAAAGGGCGAAGCACAAGGCCTCGCCCTTTATTTCATAAGTCGCGCATCACTCCCTGTAAAGCCCCACATACCCGCCTTCGCCCGCAACGGCAACGGTGCCGTCACTCAGCACGCGGCATCTCGATACGGAATTCGCGGAGATCTCCTTGTCCGTAATATCCTCGAAGGTCAACCCGCCGTCCCTTGAAAGGAGCACGATCCCACTTCCTGTCCTCAGGGGCTGTTTTTCCCCCACCGCAACCACGGTATCGACGCTGCTGCAAACCCCTCGCATCCAGGAACTGTCGTCGGGAAAAAGGGTGGAGACATCGAACGCGACATAATCACCGGAATCGTAGGGATCGGTTCTGGATGCGAAGATCATCCCCACATCCCTGTCCTGGTTGACGCCGGCGGCCACAACCTTCTTCTCATCGATCACGGTGATTCCCCACATCTCTCCGTCGAAATTGTGAATGCCGCTCACAAGCTGCACGGGGGTAAGCGCCGAAGGGCCTCCCGTAAGAGAGGGTAGAAACACGAAGGGCGGCTCGCTGATGGTGCTGCCGGCACCGTAAAAGGCATCGTCAAAGAGAGTTAGCCCGAGAATCTGATGGGATGACCCGTCGTCCGCCCATGAACCGTCCAACCCCTGCCAATCGTCTCCGTCCGCTTCCCGAAAGATGGAACCGTGCCCGGTGAGGGAATCCCCAAAGGCCCTGCCCGTTGAATCCCGCACGAAATGCTCGACCTGGAAGCTCAGGCTTACGCTGCTTCCCCGTGTAAACACCTCGTCCTTGACGGCATGGGGGGTCACGGAGGTGTCCAGATTCACCACGGCCCTGGAGCTCGCCGTATCGATCCCGGCAACATAGAGCAACCCATCGTCGGAACGGCGAATGTCGTTGACCCGCCAGGTTTCGAAAAAACCATTGGGCGATGTGGTCGCCGCCGCCCAGGTTTCCCCACCGTCCATGCTCTTCCACAGACCGAGGCCGCTCAAGCCGGTTCCACACCCCACCCATACGGTACTGTCGTCGTCCCACCAGAACGCATCCGTCCGGTTCTCCGCGCAGGGGTGGGAGTAGGTTGTCCATTTACTTTCGGGCGCCGCATCCTTGTCGCGAAAGGACGCCAGCTCCCAGATCACTTCTCCCGGGGCCGGCAGGGCCAGCCTTGCCGCAAGCTCGACTTCAAGAGGCCTTCCAAAAGCATCCAGGCAGGAAAAAGAGATTCCGAACTTGTCATCCACCACCGCGCAGTCTTCGGTTTCTCCAACCTCGATAGCCCCATCGGAAAAGGTCCAGAAGACTCCCCCTTCGGGAGTTTGCACGGCAAGCAGCGTTGCACTATAAAATGAATTATTCGCGGAAATACAAGCTGCCTGAATATTTAAGTTTTGGTCTAATGTTGCACAATTTTCCGCACCAGCGGATGCTGAAAAAATCGAGAACATCAACAGGACAAAAAATCCGTATTTTTTCATTGAGCGTCCCCTTTTATTATGATTTCGTTTTGTTGCGGTTTCATTGTTTATCGATACCAACAATACCATTTTGAAAGACACAAATAAATTATTTCCCGCTACACTTGTTTATGATTTTAAACTTTATTAGTTTATCCCAACTTGACAAATCATATTTTCAAACCGGCAACGAAGGAACGCAACCCAAATTACTTGGACATAATTGTGGGCATACTCAGGGCTCCATGTAATTGTCATTTAATGGTGAAGCGGGCCCAACGGCAAATTTTGTTCAACTTATTAAATCTGTATTCCTAAATCATCGAGGCTAATGCGAAACAATGAATTTGTCTTCCTGAATCATTTAGAACTATACGCCGGATGTATCCATTTGTGTTCTATTCACGTCATCAGTTGTGGACATGTGAAAGGCACATGTCCGTCACGGCACATCACGAATCACGAAAAGGAGATGACACATGTCAAAGGAACAGGCAGGGCTCTTTGTGGCAAAAATGAGGGATGACAGGGGCTTCAGAAAAACCGTCGGATTGATTCTACTCCGGGAAAACAGGAGTGGCCGATCATTACAATCTTTCCTCAACGAAAACGGTTACCACTTTTCCAAGGCCGATCTGGTTCATGCCATGGCGGCATGCATGGATGAAATTGAGACAATGATGGAGAACGCTATCCCTTTACCACCCCGAGGGGCCGGAGCCGGGTCCTGATTTTTACAAGATCGTTCTGGGCTTCCATGACCACCTGGATATCCTTGTACGCCTGGGGTGCTTCGCCAAGGTCGAACATTCCCTTGTCCTTCCCCCTCCGGATCTTGTGCCACCGGTCGTAAACGATACCCTCCATGGCTTTGTCGCAGGATTCCGGCGTCAGAACCCTGGATGCCTCCTTTCTTCCCATGACCCGCCCCGCCCCGTGGGAGCAGGACATGAAGGCATCCGGATTTCCGAGTCCCTCGACAATATAGGAGGGCGCCCCCATGGAACCGGGGATGATTCCCACCTCTCCCTTCCGGGCCGAGGTGGCTCCCTTCCTGTGGACCCAGAGATCTTTACCCAGATGATTCTCCAGGGCTGCGTAGTTGTGATGGATATTCACGGGGGCATTGAAATTCGCCCCCTTGAAAATCGATGTAAAGGCGTCCATGAAGTCCTTCATCATCCTCGCCCTGTTCTCCCTTGCATAGCGCAGGGCAAAGTTCATATCGTCGATATATGCCTGTCCCAGGGCACTGTCCGCCCGAAGAAAGGCAAGATCGTCGCAGGGGATTTCGATTTTCAGCTGCCTGTTCAGCTCCACTGCCTGCCGGTGATAGAATTTTGCGATGGTGTTGCCGAGATGCCGGGAACCCGAGTGGAGCATAAGCCAGACGAACCCGTCGTCTCCGGCCTGTATTTCGATAAAATGATTTCCTCCCCCAAGGGTTCCCAGGTTCTTTCCCGCCAGATCCCGGACATGGGAGGAGAACCAGCCCCGCTCCGAAAGCGATTCCATCTTTTCTTCCAGTTCGTCCCAGCGCCGGGGTTTTTTATGGGACCTGCCCTCCCCCTTGGGAACGCGGTCCCTGACCTCGATCGCAACCCCCCGGATCTTTTCGCGGTCCGTTTCCGAAACGGGAATATCCGTTTTCACCGCCCCCATTCCGCAGCCGATATCCACCCCCACGGCATTGGGAATCACCACATCCTCGCAGGCAACGACCCCGCCGATGGGCATTCCGAACCCCGGATGGCAATCCGGCATCAGCGCCACATGTCCCACCACCGAGGGGTGGGCGGCAAGATCCGCCGCCTGGGCCATTGCCGTGGGCTCAATATCCCTGCACCACGATTTTACGGGCACCCGATAATTTTTCTCTTTTTTAACCCACTCCATTTTTCACCTCCCGTTTCCCGATCCCCAAATCCCGTTTCCCGTCAGGACCGTACTTCGATCTCGAACAAGTTTTCCCCGCGCCCGGCAACGGTGATTTGAACATCCAAAAACCTCTTGATCACTTCGATATTGGTTATCGTGTGCCGCGTGGGCAAAATCGTCGTCATCTTTCCCGTGCCGGCCATGGCCATGGGTATCAGCAGCTGGTCCGCAAGGTATTTGCCCGCGGCCGCCTTTGATTCAAGATACTCCCGAACGCTTCGGACGGCACGGGAAGCCACCTTTTCCGCCCGCACCCCGCGCTCTCCAAATCCGGTGAACACCTCAACGATATTCCCATGGGTAACGGTCATGGACAGAACATTCCCGGGCCCTGCGGCGTTGTCGATCTCCAGGGCAACAAGATCCTCCCTGTCCCAGCCGAGCTTTTCCCGCACCACCTTGAGCTCCCGACGGGCGATAGAAAGGGGAAGTCTGGAGACAAGGGCCGTTGCGGTTTGCCCTGCTGGATTACCCCGGCTTGTCAGATCGATGGGTTCAAGCTCCCCGGCCGGATCGATATCCACATGGAACCTTCCGCCCCCCGCCGGATAGAACCCGGCCCTTTCAAGCCCCACCGTGACCTTCGGTCCCATGCGCCCGATCAGCGGCAGAAACGACTTTTCCAGAAAATCAAAAGGAGGTGCAAAGGGGTTGTGGGTTCCCCCTTCGAGCACGATGCGGCTGGGTTTGTCGGCCGTCATCAGCGCCGGCAGAATCGTCTGCAAAACCAGGACGCAACTGCCTGCCGAACCGATGGAAAAACGATATGAACCGGGGGTAACCTTCCCCGGCCTGAAACTGAAGGCAGTGGCCCCGATGCCGTTACCCGACATTTCGGCGCCGCCGATCTCACCGGCCGCATTCAGGGCCGTCAGGTGCTGGCGCATAAGCCCGCTCTTCTTTCTTCCGGCACGGATGCGGGATATGGAAAACGCCTTTCCCGTGACCAGGGAGAGGGCAAGGGCCGTTCTCACGATCTGCCCGCCGCCTTCGCCCATTGAACCGTCCAGGTCAATCATCACAAGTCCCTCCCGGCCCCCAAGGCACACCTGCCGGAAGCCTGCAATATGGGCATCTGCCGGGGCAATTCCACTGCCGCTTCAACAACAGGAAAAAGGGTATCAACCCCCTCAAGGCCGCGCAAAAAGACTTTAAGAAACCGGGGAATACAAAGCGCGCCGAAAAGACCGGCAGTCTTATCAAGCGCTATCGCACATAACTCTCCAGGCGGACAAATTCCGCTTCCAGGAGGTCAAGCGTCTCTTTTGCGGAATCGAGATTACCCGATTTTCCGATGATCTCCAGATCCGCCGCAACATTTGAAAGCGCCATGGCCGTAAGATTGGCGGAACCACCCTTGATGGAATGGGATTCCTTTCTTACGGTCTCGGCATCCCCCCCGGCAACGGCATTTCTCAGGATTTCGATCTGCCCCTTCACGCCGGAAAGGAATTCATCGAGAACTTCATCGAGAAACTCCTTATCGTCCTCAAACTCGCTCAAGGCTCTTGCCATATCCATGGGAGGCGTGCCCTTATCCGGGCTTTCAGCGGCCAGGCAATTCTCACCATCAACTTCACCGCCGGGTGCGCCGCCTTCCGCTTCGCCGGGAACTTCCATGGTCCCGCCGTTTTCACGGGATTCATAATCGCCTGCTTTTCTCTCTCCAGGCAACTCGACCGCCGTTTCTCCCATGACCCAATTCGCCGACTTTTCGTCATTCGCCTTGTCAAACGATCCGGGCAACTCTTTTTCAGGCGCCGCCCCGAAGAGCTTTTCAATCGCCTCCTCGGACAAGCCTTCCGGCTCTCCAACAGTTCCGGTATTTTCCGGCTGTCCAACTACTCCGGCGTTTTCAGGTTGTCCAATTGCTCCGGCACTTTCCGATACCGCGCCTGCTTCCAGTCCCCCGGCTTCCCCTGCCTTCCATGTCCACTTATCCACCATGGCAATTAGTTTTTTGCGCTTCAGGGGTTTTGTGATGTAGTCGTTCATGGCGGCATCGAGGCATTTTTCCCTGTACCCCTTAAGGGCATGGGCCGTCATGGCGATAATTGGAATACCGGCAGTTTTTTGGGTCTCCACTGCTCCACCGCCTCTTCCCACGCCCGAGCCCGCGTCGGCATCAACATCGGCATTAACGTCAGCGTCGGCGACCTCCGATGTTCCTCCCGAATCGGCCGGCCCAACACCCTGCTCCGTTCCGGAAAGGACACCTGCCCCGGCAAGCACCGATTCAAGCTCCCGGATCCGGCGAGTGGCTTCGAAACCGTCCATTTCGGGCATCTGTATATCCATCAGGATCACGTGATAATCATGCAGGGAAAACCGCTCCACCGCCTCCCTGCCGTTTTCGGCCAGATCCACCCGGAACCCGGCCCCCCTGAGGTGCTTCAGGGCCACCATCTGGTTCGTTGGATAATCCTCCACCAGAAGAACGCTCACCCCTGCCCTTGCATTTTCCTCGGGATCCCGCGCGGTCAACGATTCCGACTCCTCCTCGGCCACCCCGTGACCAAGGGCCGTGCCGACCGACCTTTCCAGGGCCGCGTACCGGACCGGTTCAGACAGGCTTGCGGAAACCTCGATACCCAGGGTGCGGGCCAACTGCTCCTCCCTGCCCTCCACGTTTACCGCGATCACGGGCAGATCAATAAGGAACTCCGTGCCATCGGCGGACAACGCCCCAAACTCATCGATACCCGCCAGTTCGTGGGCCAAAATGAGCAGATCAAACGATTTGCCGCCCTCCCCCTCTTTTTCAAGGGCCCGTATCACCCCCACAAAATCGAACGCGGTTTCGGCGACCGCCCCCATATGCCCGAGATAGGCTGCGATCACGTCCGAGGCCGTTCGGTTTTCATTCCCCACCAGAACCCGCACCCCCGGATAAGGCGGCAGTTCCGGGGTTTTCAGTTTCCGGCCGGCCCCGAAACGGGCCGTGAACCAGAACGTGCTGCCTTCCCCCACCTTGCTCACAAGCCCGATCTCGCCGCCCATCAACTCGGCAAGCTGCTTTGAAATGGTGGTGCCAAGCCCGGTGCCCCCGTACTTGCGCGTGGTGGAACCGTCCACCTGGGTGAACTTATCGAAGATCGTATCCTGCTTGTTTTCGGGAATACCCACGCCCGTGTCCCGAACGGAGAACTTCAGCACGGCCGCTTCATCCACCTGTTCCAGGAGCTCCACGCTGATGTTGATCTCCCCCTCGTGGGTAAACTTCAGTGCATTGCCCGCAAGGTTCACCACCACCTGCCGCAGCCTGCCGGGATCCCCCAGAAGGTTTGTCTCCATCTCCGGCGGGACAAAGCTGTTCAGGACCAGCCCCTTTTGCCGGGCCCTGATGCCGAGGCCCACGGAGATATCCTCCACCAGCTTCCGCAGATCAAAGGGGATCTTTTCCATCTCGAGCATCCCCGCCTCGATCTTGGAGAAATCGAGGATGCTGTTGATCAGGGTGAGCAGGGAGTCCGCCTCCATCTCGATGGTGGAGAGGATCTCCTGCTGATTCTCATCAAGGTCCGTGTCGAGGGCCATCTCGCTCATTCCGATGATCCCGTTCAGGGGCGTCCTTATCTCGTGGCTCATATTTGCGAGAAATTCGCTCTTGGCCTTGCTTGCGGCCTCGGCGCTCTCCCTGGCGCGAATCAGGTCCGTCACGTCCACGAAGGACTCCACCCGGCTGATAAACTCCCCGGATTCATCGTCGAGGTTGTCGGCATTGAGGATAACGGTGAGGGGGGTGCCGTCCTTACGATAGATAAGGCACTGCATCTTCATCACCTTTTGACTCTCCCTGACGCAGAAGGACTGCTTGGATTCCGCCTCTCCGGTTTCCAGAACGGCGGCATCCATGCCCAGGGCCTCGTTCCTCTCGTATCCAGTGATGGAGGAGAACGCCTTGTTGATGTCGGTGATGCGGTTCTCCTCGTCAACGGTAAAAATCGCCGTGGCGGCAATATCGAGGGTCTTCTGCTGGAGGCTGGAATAGCGCTTGAGGCTGTCGTAGGCATCCCGGAGCTCGGCGGTCTGACGTTCGATCTCGCTTTCCAGGTTCTGGGCGTGCTTTTGCTGGAGCTTCTGGTTGTCCGCCAGGATCTCCTGATTTCTCTCCTTTAAAACGTCGAGTTTCCGGTTCAGCTGCTTTCGCTGCATCCTGATATGGGTCTGCTCATCCCTCAAGTCCATGCGGGAGAGGAAAAGTTCCCGGCAGAGGCGAACCACGGCAAGATTCGCCTTGCCGGTTTCGTCGCCGAAGGTCCCGGGAAAGCTGTAGAACAGGGTCCCGTTCAACTGCCGGATCCTTTCGGCATGGAGCGCTCGCCCCGATTCGAGCTCGCAGCTCACGGCCTCCTCGGAATCGGCGGCCATCTCCTCCGCCCGGTCCAGGAGTTCATTGGAAAAAACCGTTTCCTCTCCTTCGGGCAGGAGAGTTCCGGTATTTGTGCGGAAACGCAGTGTCGCCCCGGGAAGATTCTCGGAGATAAGCCCCAACAGCTCCATCTGGTCGTCCCATGAATCCTCTATTTCACTGAAGATATCATCCATGAAATCCATAGCGTTTACTCCGATTCCAGTTCGTAGAGTTCCCTGGCCTTGAACATCTCGTCGGGCAGGTCTTTACCAAGGGCCTTGTACTCGTCGATATTATCGCGAATGTGCAGGATCAGGGGCTGGGAGAGGTTTCCCTGCATCCCCGGAAAAACCGTCATATCGATCCTTGCCACCATGTACTCGGCGATCTGCATGATTCCCGTGAGGCTTTTGGGGTCCACCTTTTTCAAATCCTTGTGGTGATCCCTGATCCCTTCCTGAACCCCCAGGGGGAACTTCCACTCAACGGAAAGAAGGTGACCGATATCGGCATGGTCCGCCCCGATGATCTTCTTTTCGAGCTTGATCAACTGGGAATAATCCGGCTTGGCCTCCTTGCAAACGGAGAGGAATCCCTCGGGGTCCACCTGATCTTCCACGATCAGGCCGATATCGTGGAGAATGCCGCATAAGAAGGCATCCTCGCCCTTTATGCCGAAGATTCTCTCCGCGATAAGCTGGCTGCAGATGCTGACCGCGGCGCAGTGGAGCCAGAGCCTGCTCCTTGAAAAGTGTTCATCTTCCCCCCCGCCGCTCCTGAAGATATCCTTGAGGGCCTCCACCACGATCATATTGCGAAGGTTCTTCATTCCCAGAAAGACCAGGGCGTCCGAGATACTCTTTGCCTTCTCGCGCAAGCCGTAAAAAGGGCTGTTCACCAGGCGCATCATGCGGAGCACCAGGGTGGGGTCCATCTTGATCACCTCTTCAAACTCCCCGATGGAGCTGTCGTCGTCGGAGATCATTTTCGTCAAACGAATGGCAAGGTGGGGCAACGTCTTAATGTTGTTGAATTTTTTCAGCAGCGTAGTGGCGTTGGCCATTTTTTTCTTACTCCGTGGAAAGAAAATTCAAGGGTGCCGGCCTTTCAATCCGGTTGAGCGGGAGTCCAAGACATGATCCGCATTTCCTCCTGTTGAAAGGGGGACCGTTTCAAGCTCCGTATTTCACCCCTGTTGAAACAGGGGGTCGCAACAGGCGCCGCATCTTCATCCAGGATGAAAGCGGGCCCGCGATAGGGCTTACTTCCCAACCCTGTTGAAAGAGAGTCTGTGATACGGCGTCGTGCCGTGCTCGGCTATTGCGTCAAGGTGTTTTTTTGACAGATACCCCTTGTTGGTATCCCATCCGTAAACGGGATACTCCTTGTGCAGACGGCTCATGATCCGGTCCCTCGTCACCTTTGCAATCACGGACCCGGCCGCGATGGAGAGGCTCCTGTTGTCCCCCTTTACGATGGATTCATAGGGAAGGTTCAGGTTGTTCATCCGCATATTGCCGTCGATCAGCACATAGTCCGCCTCGGGAAACCCCTCGACGGCCTTTTGCATGGCAAGCTTCGTGGCTTCGAGGATATTGACCCTGTCGATCTCCGTGTTTTCAACGATCCCGATCTCGTGCCGGTACGACGTCACCAAAGTGACGTACATCTGGTTGAGCTGTTTCTTTGTCATCTTCTTGGAGTCCCTGAGCCTTCCGGCAAGGCTCCGAACCTTTTCCGGCGGGATATGCACGGCCGCCGCCACCACGGGCCCGGCCCCCGGTCCCCTTCCCGCCTCATCCACACCGATCACATAGCGAAACCCGTCGAAATCCATCAACTTCGCCTCATGCTTGTAATCGGGAAAACTTGCCTCTTTTGCCATAAACCTGCCCTGTAATGGATCAAACGCCCGTCAAAATTTCATATCAGCCCAAATTCCCGTCCGATTCCCCATTGTATCACAGGGTCGGACCAAATAATCATCGTATACCAAAGCTGAAAACGCGGTCAAGGATGAACTCCTTATATGCGGCCCCGGTTTTTCGGCATTTCCGACACACGGCTTTTACGGGACCGTCATATTTTAATAAAAAATATCCTGATTACCATCGAGGCTCAGCCAACTTTACAAGCCGGTACGGCAGAGGAGGTGTGCGTAATGCCATATAAATTAGCCGAGTCATAATAGTTCTTAGGTTAAACCGGCGATTGAAGCGATATTGAAATTCTGCCAAATAGCGAGGTAGATGTTTCGGCCGGATAGCATGGTAAGTGCCTTTAATTGAGTTTTTAACATTTCCTATTACCGTGTTAACCCATTTGAAGGCCGGATGCTCAACGGCATCTCTCCCACTACCAACGACATGGCTTTCATGGGAACACCCTATTTTTTCAACAGCTTTAAAGCAATAAAGGGCGTCTGAAACCACAACTGTTCTTGGTCTTAAGTGATGCCTACCCCAGGCTTCTATTTCGCTACTACGAAACCCATTGAGTTTGGAAAGTTTGATGAAAATCGGTTTACCTTCGTTGGTTTGAACTGCTGCTACAATCGGGATTTTGCCTTTAGCGCCGCGTCCGGCCTTACCAGGAACCTTTTTAGGGCCCATATATGCATCATCGATCTCGACGCGGCCCTGGAGCTTTTTTGTGGTGTCACGCTCAAGCATCACTTGCATCAG
>PPCM01000742.1_pt1 | contig 21524 bp, 20 predicted proteins | sample 1555541 | NCBI WGS metagenome assembly PPCM01 (sample SAMN05284479, study PRJNA326546) | Marine sediment metagenome, whole genome shotgun sequencing project. | isolation source: marine sediment | place: Germany: Wadden Sea | collected 2012-09-05 | reverse complement strand
GGGGGTGAAGGGACGGTCGGCTTGACCGCTGACGGCGCGCTCGATCTCGTGGAGCTGGGCGACAGAGTTACTATCGAGCAAAGTAATGTTGCCGCTCTCGGCCTCGACGTAGTTTCGACCACTGGCGAGGGCGCGGCGCAGATCCATCTCGTCGGTTTGTTGGCTGAGACTGATATCGAGGGCGAATTTGCCAGCGTCTTCTTTGGCCTGCACTTCGAGGGCGGAGATTTCGACCCCGGCGAGTTTGGACTTAAAGTTCTCGGTAAACTCGGCGCGCCATTCGTCTTGGAGGGCCTTCCAATGCGCGGCGAGGAAATTGAGCGTCTTGTGGCGATCGCGGAGCCACCACTTGCGATTGCTCGGTTCGAGCATGAAGCCTTCGGCCTTAAGAATCGTGCGGAGGGGCTGAACGGAGTCGGTGTCGCCGGAGGGCAGCCGTATGGCAATGTAATGGGTGGAGCCATCGACGACGATGCGGTGGGGCGAGTAGCCCTCCATCGAGTCGGCGACAGCGCTGGCCACAGGGTAGTCACCCTTACGGGTCTCCCAGAGTTTGGGGCGCTTGGACTCAGCGATGCGACGGAGGTTGGGCTTGGCCTTTTCGCGAAGGCTGACGTCGGCGCGAATTCGAGGCTTATGCTTGGGTGGATCGGGGTCGAGGGCGACGGGTTCGGGGTCGAGGGGTGCCCCCTCTCCTACCGGCTCGGGCTCGCCGAGGTGTTCGTGAACACCGGGGAGTTGGCCATCCTGCCAATCGATGGGGGCGTTGGGCTTTTTGACCCAATAGACGATGGGCTCGTCGCGAACGCAGTCGAGCAGACTGCGGAGCTGGGCACCGCTGAGCTGAAGCAGGCTGGAGAGTTTGCCGCCGCACCAGGACTCGACGAGTTTGAGCACGGCGACTTGCTTGGGGACGACTTTATATTTCTCGCGCGGATTGAGTTTATTGAGCGGCAGGATTTCGCGACCTGCGGCAGCGTCGAGCTTGAGCACGATCGCTCCGCGCCCGGCGGCTTCTTCGAGATTGGGCGGCAGGAAGATCAGCACGCGTAGCGCAATGCCTTCCTCCCCTAGTTTGATCGAGCGCACGCGAGGGAGTTTCGGCTTAGTCTGAGCCTTCGGCTCAGGCTCGGGCTCGGGGGGCAAAGGCTCGACGACTTTATTGTGTTTAGCTTCTTCGGCCAAGGCCTGGAAGTGCATCGCGGTGGCAAGGGCGTGGACGCAGACCTTGCGCTTACGACCATCGACGCAGGTGCAGGTATTCTCCGCAAAAACGGTGGAACGCAGATTGAGCTCGGGCGTGTAGATGCCGTCGCCGCCGTTGACGAGGCCTTTGAGCACAGGACTCTCCCACTCCGCTGACTCGACGGCGTGTGACTCGAAGAGTTTCTCCGCGTCGCGAAAGACCATGCCGCCGCCCAGTTCCAAAAGGAAACTGCGGTCAAAAGTAGGTGCGGGCTTGGGCGGAAGTGGCATATCGGCGGCCAATCGGACAAAATATCGGATTCGTGGCAACCCTTCGTTTGAGGGCGAAATTTTTCGCAGTCTTCGGTTGCAGGTCGCTTGAGGAAAATCAAGAATACGTGCATGAAAACTAAAGTAGCTGTTATTCTTTCGGGCTGTGGTGTTTATGACGGTTCCGAGATCCATGAATCGGTGCTCACACTTCTGGCGCTGGCCAAGGCAGGCGCTGAAGTCAGTTGCGTGGCGCCGGATATCGCACAGAAGCACGTGATCGACCACAGCAAGGGCGAAGAAATGGAAGATGAAGACCGCAACGTGATGATCGAGGCTGCTCGGATCTCGCGCGGCGACATACTCCCGCTCGACGGAGTGGAGGCTAGCGATTTTGACGCATTTATCTATGTAGGCGGCTTCGGCGCGGCGAAAAACCTCTCGAGCTACGCCTTCGACGGCGCCAACTACGATGTGGACGCCGCCGTGATCGATCTGATCCAAGCAGCGCACAAAGCGGGACTACCGCAGGGATTCATGTGCATCGCGCCGGTTCTAGCCGCGCGGGCTCTTGGCCAAGCGGGCGTCGCCCTCACCATTGGCAACGACCCGGATACAGCCGCCGCACTGGAGGGCAAAGGCGCCAAACACCTCGAATGTCCAGTGGATGACATCATCACCGACCAAGGTAATCGCGTTGTCAGCACACCTGCGTATATGCTCGCCGAATCCATAGTCGAAGCAGAAAAGGGCATCAATCGACTGGTGAAAGCCGTTATCCAGCTAAGCAAACAGCGCTAAAAGACCTCAAATTTATGCAGATTGCGGGCTTGACGGGGCGAAATTGAAGCCTTTAATCCGCGCATTCCAAACGAGCCTAGCTCTCACACTTTTAATCTAGAACACACACACTCCCATGGGACAGCCAAAACGCAAACAATCCAAGCAACGCAGCCGCAAACGCCGTGGTGCAACTACTTTCGCACTTCCACAACTGGCTAAAGACGCTCAGGACGGCACACTCTACCGCCCACACCGCGTAAACCCTGCCAACGGAATGTATCGTGGCCGCCAAGTGCTTGACGTCGAAGTCTAAGCGCTGCCGCCTATTCACACTCTAAATTGACTTCCTATATGGGCGAACCCGGCGGTAAATGCACCATCGCGGTCGACACCATGGGGAGCGACCTCGGGCCCACGGAATTTATCCGTGGGCTTTTGTATGCCACCGAAGAACTCGGACTCGACTGTGAGTTTACACTCGTCGGGAAGAGCCGCTTGCTAGAGCGCCTACTCAAAGTCCGCAAACTGACGGTGGATCCAGCAAAGATCCACATCCACCACGCCAGCGAGGTGGTGACTATGCAGGACAAGCCGATCCAGGCGCTGCGCAAGAAAAAAGACTCTTCGATGGCGCAAGCCATTGAGCTCCTACGTGATGGCAAGGCTCAAGCCGTGGTCAGCTGCGGTAATACCGGCGCTCTCATGGCCGGCGGCACGCTGCGTATGCGCCCACTCGACGGAGTGGATCGCCCCGCACTCGGCATCATCATTCCGAGCAAGCGTAAACCCTTTGTCCTCATCGACGTTGGGGCGAATCCCGAATCGACCGCGCTGAACCTCGTGCACAACGCAGTGCTCGGCGCCAACTACGCCAAGGCGGCACTCGGCTGCGAACATCCACGTGTGGCACTACTCACCATCGGGACCGAGGAAGGCAAAGGCAACAGCCTGATCAACGCCACCCACACCGATCTACAGAAGCTCAACGGCAATGTGATCAACTACGTGGGACCGATCGAAGGCTTCCAGCTTTTCGATGGCGGCGTGGACGTCGTCGTCTGCGATGGTTTCGTGGGCAACATCGTACTGAAATCCAGCGAAGCGCTGTTCGGCTTCATAGGAGCTACCATGAAAGAAGAGCTCGTGCGCAACCCGAAACGCATCCTCGGCGCCGCTCTCTCGAAATCGGCCTTCCGCGACATGAAGGTGCGCCTCAGCCCCGATCAACATGCCGGCGCGCCGCTACTAGGCCTGAAGGGTAATATTTTGAAGTCGCACGGATCATCCAATTATATCGCGATTGCCAACGCGCTTCGCATCGCCCGAGAGCTCGTGAAGCATGATATGATTGACTCTATCAGCTCTGATATCAATCAAGCTAATGACCTGATCTAAACTAGTAACCGCACCACTGGGTGCACATTGCAGGTCATTCCCGTAGAAACTCAATTTTTCATGTCACAGCATCTTCCATCTGTCATCATTACCGGAACCGGCGCCTATGCACCCGAAAACGTAGTGACCAACGATGACATGGCCAAAATCGTGGACACCTCGGACGAGTGGATCCGCTCCCGCTCCGGCATCAGCGAGCGACGCTTCGCCACTGAGGGTGAGACCACCAGCGATATGGCCGTCGCCGCAGCCGAGCAAGCGATTGCCGCCGCAGGCATCGACCGCAGCGAAATCGACCTTGTCATCGTGGCGACCATGACGCCCGACATGCCCTTCCCTTCCACCAGTTGCCTCGTGCAGAGCAAGCTCGGGCTGGGCAACATCACCGCCTTCGATATACAGGCTGCCTGCTCCGGCTTCATCTACGCGTTGAACACCGGCACTAATATGCTCCGCTCTGGTGCCTATAAAAAAGCACTGATTGTCGGCTCGGAAAAGATGAGCTCGATTCTCGACTTCGAAGACCGCGCGACCTGTGTCTTATTTGGCGATGCCGCCAGTGCGGTCATTTTGGAAACAACCGATGCAACTGAGGTGGGCGTATTGGGCAGCATCACCGGTTCCGACGGCTCCAAGCCAGAGCTCCTTTACCAACATGCAGGTGGCTCCGCCTGCCCCGCTAGCACCGAGTCAGTCGAGGCGCGCCAACACTTCATCAAGATGAACGGCAAAGAGATCTTTAAGCTAGCCGTCCGCGTCATGGGGCAAGTCAGCTGCGATATACTCGAGCGCTACGGTTACGAAACCGGCGATGTCGATCTAGTCATTCCCCATCAGGCGAATATGCGCATCATCGACAGCCTCGCGAAGCGCATCCATCTGCCGATGGAAAAATTCCACAACAACCTCGACCGCTACGGCAACACCTCCGGCGCATCTGTCGGACTCGCTCTCAACGAAGCCTTCCGCGCGGGTCGTATCCAGTCCGGCGACCTCATCTTACTCGTCGCCTTTGGGGCAGGCTTGACCTGGGGTTCCACACTGATCAAATGGCCATAACTTCTATGCAACGCACTACCGTCACACTCTTCGCTTTCTGGCTCTTATTAGCCTCCACACTTCAAGTCCAAGCTAGCCTCAATCCACTCGATTGGTTCGGTGATAACGATGAAGAGCTCACCGCGCTACAAGTCGCCAGCGTAGCCGACGAATCCGAAGCCGCCGCCATGCTGGAAAGCGGCAAGGACAAACTCGCCGCAGGCAGAAAAGGCTCCGCCAACCGCACCTTTAAGAAGATCATCAAGAATTACCCCACCGCCAAAGCCACAGCCGATGCACGCTTCTTCCGCGCGCAGATCTACATGAGCAAAGGCCGCTGGGTGAAAGGCTTCAATCATCTGCAAGACATCGTCGTCAAGCACCCCGACTTCGATAGCTTCGACAAGGTGATCGGCGCTCAGTTCGACTGCGCCACCGCTCTGATGGAAGGCGCGCGCGGACGGATCCTCTGGATCATTCCCGGCTTTAAGCAATATGATGAAGCCATCGCGGAGTTCGAGCAAATCGTCCGCAACGCTCCCTACAGCGACTACGCGCCCCTCGCCCTCATGAATATCGCGATTGTTGCCGAGCAAGAAGAACAGCCTGAAGACGCCATCGATGCGCTCGACCGCTTGATCAACTACTACCCACAAAGCATGCTCGCCCCCGACGCCTACTACAATATGGCTCAGACCTACTCGAATCTCGTCAAAGGCGCCCAATACGACCAAGGCTCCACTCGTCAGGCGATCAGCTACTACGAAGACTTCCTCATCCTCTTCCCACAAAGTAGCTACCTCGGCGAAGTCGAGAGCAATCTCGATTCGATGGAAGACCTCCTCGCACGCAGCCGCCTAAGCCTCGGCGATTTCTTCTACAACTATCGCTCCAACAACACAGCGGCGCTCGTCTTCTATAACGAGACGATCACCATCGCCCCCGACTCCGAGGCTGCCGAAGAAGCTCGCGTGCGCATAGCTGACATCGAGGCGGGCGTCAGCCCGACCAACGGTGCCAGCATCCTGCGCACACTCTTGCGCGCGGAATAATCTGCACACCATCGCCGACTCCTTGATTCATGAAGATGCTCCCAAAAATCCTAAGCAACACGCTGATCGCCACACTCGCCCTACTGGCCACAAGCTTTCTCGGCGGCTGTAAGTCTTACCAGTTCGGAAACCCTGCGGAGCTTCCTTTCAAATCAATCTACATCAAGCCTGTCAGCAACGACAGCTTCGCCCCTCAAGCACAAGCCCTGCTCAGTTCACAGATCCGCGAAGCCTTCATCCGTGATGGACGCGCACAGCTAGTGACCAGTGAAGAGGCCGCCGACGCCGTGCTCCTCGTCAATCTGACCGATTACAATCGTATAGCCGCGGCTCGCCAAAGAAACGACACCGCCGTCGCCAGAGATTTCGACCTGACTCTGACCGCCGCCGTATCGCTCTTTAATCAAAACAAAGGCGATTACTTCTTTCAGGAGCGTTTAATCGCAGAGACTTCCAAGGCCTATGTGAACGACCCCTTCCCCACTGCAGGCGTTCCCCAGGCGCAAGATTTCCTTCAGTCTGAGTATCAAGCCATGCCCCGTATGACGCGTGATCTCGCCCGCAAGATTGCTGACGAAGTTCTGAGCCCTTGGGAAGCCAAAGAAGCTCAGTAATACTAATTCGAAATAAATTTGATCTGGTAGCGCAGCAGCGTCCTCGCTGCGCAAGAAAGTTCGAGAGCTGAAGTCTATTCGTGCGGAGCCGGAGGCACCTGCGCTACCGTTTGCATTCCAATAAGATCAATATTTCCTAAAAACGGTATAAGGACTTCTACAAAGAATCCATTTTGAAAACGCCGGCAGTAATGCCGGCGTTTTTTTGTGGATACATCGCAATTCGATGAAAATGAGATTCAGTATCAAAAAACATTTGACAGCCGCAATTGGGTGCTATTGAGACTCATTCTCTCTTATATCAATCAGACAATCAATCAATGAAAACACACCGTATTCTCACGCTACTCGCTCTCTGCGGCGCAGCCTTTGTATCCACTTTGCCGGCCGCCGAAGAGGCGCCGCCAGCGATGCCCTCCCAAGCGGAAATGTGGCAGATGATCCAAGTGCAACAGAAGCAAATCGCGGAGCTCACCGCCATGGTCAAGGCGAACCAGGCCGAGACCGCCACCACCCGCACAGAGCTCGCCAGCGCTAAAGCAGCCGCCAACAACGCACAAGCCGAAGCCAGCAGCACGCGACAAGCGCTCAACTCCACTCAAGCCCAGCTCGAGGCCACCTCCCTCGCGGTCGAAGAAGCCGGCAGTAGCTTTGGATCCACGGGCTGGTGGGAAAACACCTCCATCGGCGGCTACGGCGAGCTTCACGCCAACTTCTACGAAAACGCCGACAACTCGATCGATTTCCACCGCTTCGTGCTTTTCGTGAATCATGAATACAACGATTGGATCACGCTCTACTCCGAACTTGAAATCGAACATGCTTACTCAGGCAATGGCAAGCCAGGTGCAGTTGAGCTAGAACAGGCCTTCATCCGCATGGACTGGACGGATCGTTTCAGCACCGATGCCGGACTGTTCCTGATGCCTGTAGGCATCCTCAACGAGACCCACGAACCCAACACATTCTACGGAGTCGAGCGTAATAACGTGGAAGCCCGCATCATCCCCACCACTTGGTGGGAAGCCGGCCTGAAAGGCACCTACCGCTTCGACAACGGCCTTGCTCTCGACGCAGGTATCACTTCAGGTCTGGATATGACAACCGACGGCGTTATCCGCGATTCACGCCAAAAAGTCGCCAAGGCGGTCAATAATGAAGCCGCTTTCGTCAGTCGCGTAAAATACACCGGCGTTGCCGGCCTCGAGCTCGGCGCCTCCGCCTTCTACCAAAGCGACATGGCACAATCCGTCGGCGGCAATGTTTCCGGCCTCCTGACCGAATTACACGCCGACTATAGTTATGAAAACTTCCGCCTCCGCGCCCTCTACGCCCGTTGGGACCTGAGCGGCACGATGGATCCTAATGCCGAAAACCAGTATGGTTACTACATCGAGCCTTCCTACCGCTGGAACCTGAACGAAAAATACGGCGATCTCGGCGTCTACTTCCGCTACAGCGATTACGAATATTACACTGGCACAATGCTCAGCCAAAACGAAATCTACGAACTCGGCGTCAACTACTGGCCGCACCCGAATGTCGTCTTCAAGGCCGACATTCAGGAAATCTCCGAGTCCGACCAGTACAGCGCAAAGGGCGACACTGTCTTCAACCTCGGCGTCGGCTACCAATTCTAACCTTCAAATTCGCGGCCTGCGCTTGCCCTTTTGGCGAGCGCAGGCCTTTTTGAGCTTTGAATCAATATTGTTCACATGCCAACGTAGGAGAGGGTTTACCCCTCGACTCGAAGACTTGCCTATCAAACAGGTCGAGGGATAAACCCTCTCCTACCTTTCATGATTTCACTCGACTATAAATCCTTCCTACCTGCTCTTTGCCTGTGTTTGGCTTTGAGCGGCGGCAGCTTACTGGCCAAAGAAGACATCTACCTCGAGCCCGACGCCTTCATCGAGCAGAGCTTCGAGGGCATGCCTGAGCAGAAAGTGCTCTGGCTGACGAAAGACACCAAAGCCAAAATCAAAGAGGTCTTTGGCCGCGACTACAAGGGCTTGCGCATTCGCTACTGGCAACTCGGTGGCCGCACCGCCTGGATTCTCGAAGAAATCGGCAAGGTCAAGCCCATCACCACCGGCTTCGTCATCGAAGGCGATGCCATGCTGCAGATGCGTGTGCTCATCTACCGCGAGAGCCACGGATGGGAAGTACGCTACCCATTTTTCACCGATCAATTTACCGGCCTCCAGCGCGATAAAGACAATCAGCTCAACCGCAAGATCGACGGCATCAGCGGCGCCACCCTCTCGGTCAACGCCCTGACCCGCCTCTCCAAGCTCGCGCTCTTTCTCCACGAGGAGGTGAACCCATGAACCTTCCACGTAAACGAGTCATCCTCGCCTGGCACCGTTGGATGGGTTTTCTCTCCGCCCTCTTCCTTGTCGTGCTTTCAATCACCGGACTCGCTCTCAACCACACCGAGCGCCTCGGCCTCGACAGCGTTCAGATCCGCGTAAGCTGGATCCTCGACCGCTACGGCATGGAGAGCGGCAGCGCCATCTCCAGCTACCGTATTCACACATCGGATACACTCTCGCAGCTTGCCGACACGCTCTACTACAACCAGCGCCCCGTCGCGCGATCAGGCGAGTTGATTGGCATCTACGAGTCCGAAATGCTCACTGCAGTCGCCACAGAAAGCGCGCTAATTTACCTCAGCAAAGAGGGGGAGCTAATCGAAGAAGTTAGCGTAGCCACCCTGCCCTTCAGCGAAATTCGTGCACTCGGCGCCAGCGGGGAACAAGCGGTTTTTTCGACCGATCAAGGTCTCTACACCGTGGATTCCGATTGGCTCGAGTTCAGCCCCCACGAGGGCAGCTACACAGTGAGTGCTCTACTCAAAGTCGAACTCGACCCCACGCAAGAGTCCGCACTCCTCGAAGCTTTCCAGGGCGGCGGCGTCTCGCTCTACCGCGTTATGCTCGACCTCCACTCGGGTCGACTCTTCGGTTGGGGCGGTCGCACACTCATGGATCTCACGGCCATCGCCATCCTCCTCCTCGTCACCTCCGGCATCGGCGGCTGGCTGCGCAAGTCACGCCGCGCCAAATCACCCAACGCCTAATGCAACGCCGACGCTTCATCAAGATCATGGCCACCTCGGTCGCCGGCCTCAGCCTCGGCCAGAGCCTGCGCGCACGTAGCCTTCAGCCCGTGCACTGGCAAGGCTATGCACTCGGCGCCGAGGGGCAGTTTACCCTCTACACCGATGCACCCGCCCGCGCCAAGCGCGTGCTCGACGCCTGTTTCGCCCAGATTCGCCGCCTCGAAGCCCTCTTCAGCCTCTACGACGATCATTCCGAGCTCTGCCAGCTTAACCGCCACGGTTTCCTGAAAAATCCTTCGCCCGACTGGCAGCCGTTACTCCGCGCGATCGACCAAGTACACAGCCAAACCGGCGGTCGCTTCGACCCCAGCGTGCAGTCACTCTGGCAGGCCTACCAAGCGCATTTTAAAGCTCAGCCAAACAGCAAAACCTCGCCTCACGCAGCAGAACTAGAAGACGCCCTCGCCCTTACCGGCTGGCAACAGGTGTCGCACAGCGAGCGCGAGATTCGTTTCGAACAGCCCAACATGTCGCTCACGCTCAACGGCATCGCTCAAGGCTACATCACCGACCGCATCGCTGAGATACTACAAGCCGCCGGCTATGGACAGGTGCTGATCGAGTTAGGCGAGACACGCGCCCTCGGCCAGCACCCCGAGCAACGCCCCTGGCAGATCGGCATCCAAGACGCCGCCGACCGCGAGCAAATTTCAGAAGTCGTCGAGCTCGAAAACCAAGCCCTCGCCACCAGCGGCGGCTACGGCAGCCCCTTCTCCCGAGATGGCGCGCACCATCATTTGATTCATCCTAAAACCGGACTACCGACCACGCAGTGGCAGAGCCTCAGCGTGATCGCCCCCACTGCAACCGAAGCCGACGCCCTCTCAACCGGACTCTCCTTTGCCAGCGCCGAGCAACTAGAAGCTTTTCAAAAGGCGAATCCGCAGATTCGTATCCTCACACAGTCGTAGCATACGGCGTAAGCCGGATGAGCGTAACCGCCTCATCGGCCTGACGGCCAATGCTACAAAACCCAGTCGGCCACAAATACAGACGCTCACCCATACGTAGCATACGGCGTAAGCCGGATGAGACCACGCATCGCTTCAATCGAAAAAAAGCTCTCTGGAGTTGATGCCCTAGTCGAAATCGACCACCCTATCTGTCATGAGTTACGATATCGCCCAAAAGACCGCCCTCATCACCGGAGCCAATCGCGGCATCGGCCAAGCCACCGTCGAGAGCTTCCTCGCCCATGGCGCAAAAAAGATCTACGCGGGCGTCCGCTCGCTCGAAAAGGCCGACGCACTGGTCGAAGCCCACGGCGAAAAGATCGTGCCCATCGAGATCGACTATGAAAAGCCCGAGACGATTGAGGCCGCGGCAAAAGTCGCCAGCGACGTCGAGGTCGTCGTCTCCAATGCCGGCGTGCTTGTCGGCGCGCAAGTGATGGCAGCCGACGTGATCGAGCAATTTCAAAAAGAGCTCAATATCAATGTCTATGGCCTGCTCCGCATGGCGCACGCCTTCGCCCCCGTACTCAAGGCGAATGGCGGCGGTGCCTTCGTGCAACTCAACTCCATCGCCTCGCTGCGCAGCTTCCCCGACTTCGCCACCTACCCGGCGAGCAAGGCGGCCTCCTACTCCTTCACTCAAGCCCTGCGCCCCGTGTTTGAGGATCAAGGCACCGCAGTCCTCAGCGTCCACCCCGGCCCCATCGGCACTGACATGGCTTCGCAAGCCGGACTCGAAGACACCGATCCCCCCTCCGTGGTCAGCGAGGGCATCGTCGCCGCACTCAAAGCGGGCGACTTTCACCTTTTCCCCGACAAGATGGCCAAGGACTTCGAGAAGGCCTATCACAACTTTGCCGAAGGCATCATCGAGGCTTAGCCCCAATAAAAAGGCCTACAAACGCTTAAGCATTAATTTGTAGGGATAGATGGCCCACTGTTTAAGTCTCATCACGAAGGTGGGATTCGCATAGAGCTCCCCAAAGCTCTCCCAGGCTGTCGCTCTAGCTTTCTGCGTTCGCTCGGAAACCAGAAACATATGATCGTCAATATTCACTGAGTTGACTCGCGCCAGCTCGTCGGCGCTTAGATATCTCCGAAAATAGGGCTTCCACTCGGAACGTGGCATCGCCCTAAACTGCTGCCTGATCTGATCAAAGCTCACAGATTGATACGGCTTGAAGCTGGCCGCGACACCGCGACAGTCGTTGACCTCATAGGCGATCAACATCTCGTGCCTACTCTCGGAGACCCACAGCCCATTGGTCGGCGAATACATCTCAGCCTGAGACGCCACTCGTAGCACTTCAACATTCCAATAGCCGACTCCGACCGCAGCTGCGATCCCAAACGCGAAAAGGGAGTAGCTACGCGCATGCTTCAAATACAGATAGGCTCGAATACACAGGTAGATCGACAAGGCGACCGAAAGCATAAACGGAACATACCAACTCGCTGGCTCCAGTGGCGGCCATTGTTCAATGATGTGCGCATAGCCGATCAGGAGTAGCGCGGAAACAAACAACAAAGTCAGCAACGAGGCCACATTCTGCACGAGCTCCCATCGCCGAACTCGACGAGCTTCGTCTCGCTCAGGGCCATAGGCATCTTCCAAATAGTCCTCGACATCGTTCTCCAAGTTCCCCGGAGACACATAGGGCTGGCTCACATGCGGATCGCCCAGAGAGAGCGGCCGTTTGTCTCCTTCGAGCCGTTCAGTCTCCAGAGGTAAGGACGGCTCCTCAGAAGAAACCTCCCGCTGCGATAATTTGAACTTTTTAATATTCATTGTTAGCTGACTACTTGACCGTGCGCATCGGCACCAGCTCGATCAGCGTCATTTCTGTCGGGCAATTGAAGCGTAGCGGCGGCAGACCATGGCGTCGGTTCGAGCCCGCCCCAGCCGAAACATTCAGGTATGGGATACCCACGCGGCGAAAGCCTTGCGCCCATTCCTTCGGCACCGCGCTATCGATCACGAGCGGACCGTAAAAAGGCACATTCACTTGCCCACCGTGCGTGTGCCCGGCAAGGCAAAGGTCGATCGGCGCTTCCGCCACCGAGAGCGCATAGTCGGGTGCGTGCCCGAAGAGGATGCGGAAGTCCTTCGGGTCGGACTGCGTCAGCCATTGCTCGATTGAGCGCATCGCCCACTCGCCGGACTTCGATTGGTAGAGGCTCAGCCCGTGCAAGCTAATCGCCCCTAAGCCGACTTCGATCCGCTGATCGCGCGAAGAGAGCATGACCAGGGGCTCCAGCGCCTCCGGGCGGATGCTATAGAGCTCGCGCTCAGTATCGCCAAACACCGCGTAGGTACCCAGCTGAGGGTTCACCCGGGCGATCAGCTCGTGCAGCTTCGCCCACTCGCCTTGGAAGGTCGCCGGTGGCACCACTTGGAGAAAATCCCCCGTGTTGAGGATCATGTCCGGCTCCAGCGCCTCGATTTGGTCGAAGATGGCTCGTTGGTAGTCCTCGATCGCGCCCGCCTGAATGTCCGCGATGTGCAGAATCCGCACCGGCCGATCCAGCTTGGGCGTCTCCAAGCGCACTTGGCGCAAGACGAGTCGCTCCGGCTCGACATAGGTCACATAGTAGCGAAGCACAAAGAGATCCACCCCGAGAAAGACGTAGATGCCCGCCATCCAGATCAGCGACCGGCGAGAGTTCCGCCAAGTCACCGCCAGCCCCCCGCAAAGCGCCGCCACCACAAACAGAATGATCGGCAGCTCGAAGAGATTAAAGTCGTAGGCTCGGTGGATAATGGTGAAATTGGGGCCCAACATACCGTCCTGTATGTAGAGGTAATTGCGCAGCACCACGTAGAGGACAATCAGCAGCCCGAGCACCGCGCCCAGCTTCCAGATGCGTCCGCTCCGCGAGCGCGAAGCCACATCCGTCATCCCCAAACCAGCCAACTCCGTCATAGCGAGGCCTGCCTCCTCACAATCAGCCGTATGCCAAAGGGGATCAGCGCGAGCGCCCCCAAGAACCAGCAGAGCGTCAACTCCACCGGTGCCCGAAAGCCGCTCTTCATCGCTTTTTGATACATCATCACTCCCACGAATAGATTCATTATCTGCAAATTGCAAAACAGCACGAGAAAAGCGATCGGATGCCGGGCAAAGCTCCGCGCCGCATCGTAGCTCGCCGTGGTCACCACCTCCGGCAGCGCTGCCGCGTGGTAGGACTTCCAGAGCAGCACGATCAGCACCGCCGAGAAGAGCGGCACGACCAACCAAGGCTGCGCACACTGACGCAAATAACGCGCCTGCGGAAAAGCAATCATCGCGATCCAAAACGGCGCCGTCATCAACGCGATCACGAGAAAAGCCGCATCCAAATCATTCGCGCCAAAAATCTCAATTAACCAAATCGGCATAGCGCTACGCGAGTGAAAGTGATCCGGCTCCTCTTTGATACGCCGGGACAAGAAGTGAAAGTAGGCCAGAATTGCTTTCGAAACTCCCCTCCTTTCCAAAGGAGGGGTGACCCGCTCGCCGGGTCGGGGTGGTTACGGAACAGACAAGCAGCATCAACCAACAATCTTCTCATACGCTTCCACATACCGCTCCAGCGTCCCCGCAAGCACCGTATCCGGCAAAGTCGGCGCGGGTGGCGTCTTATCCCAGTCGAGGGATTCCAGGTAGTCGCGCACAAATTGCTTGTCGTAGGAAGGCTGCGCGCCGCCGGGAGCGTAGCTGTCCTTCGGCCAGTAGCGGGAGGAGTCCGGCGTTAAGATTTCGTCGATCAGGTAGAGCTTGCCGTCCGCATCGGTGCCGAATTCAAACTTCGTGTCGGCCAGAATGATGTCGGCCGCGGCCGCGCGCTCGACGCCCATCTCGTAGAGTTCGATGCTCAGATCGTGCACGCGTTGAAAGAGGTCTTCGCCGATCAGCTTAGCGGCATCCACACAATCGATCGGCATGTCGTGCCCGCTGGCCGCCTTCGTGGTCGGCGTAAAGAGCGGCTTGGGCAGCTGGCTGCTCTCCTGCAAGTCGCCGGGGAGCGCATATTCAAACAGTTGCCCCGTTTTCTGATAGGCCTTCCAGCCCGAACCGGAGAGGTAGCCACGCACCACCGCCTCGATCGGCAGCGGCGTGAGCTTTTTAACGATCATGCTGCGATATTGCAGCTCCGGATAGGTTTGCCCCAGCTCCGCGATGCGCGCCGCGTGATCGTCCACCAAGTGGTGCTCGGTGAGCGCCCCTGCCCGCTCAAACCAGTAGAGGCTGATCTGCGTGAGCAAGATGCCCTTCCCCGCCAAGCCCTCGGACATGACCACATCAAAGGCCGAAACCCGGTCGGTCGCCACCATGAGCAAGGCGTCGCCCATATCGAAGACTTCGCGCACTTTACCCGCCGCAACGAGTGGGTACGGCAAGCCTTGAACCTTAAGGAGCGCTTGATCAGGCATCGGGAACGGTAAATCAAAATTGGCCATAACATTTAGATGAGTGCCCAAAGCCCTCCGCGCAAACGGTTTCTACGGGCAAGACTCAAAAAATTAACATTTTTAGAAAAAAGACTTGCAGAGGGTAGGTCGAAACATAGCTTCCGTGACTTCCTCCTCCCTCCCGTTCGTCTAGCCCGGTCTAGGACACCTGGTTTTCATCCAGGCAACAGGGGTTCGAATCCCCTACGGGAGGCCATTTTATTAAACCTTCGAGACCAGCGCTCGAAGGTTTTTTAATGTGCTCAAAAGTTGGAGTCCCGCCTTCAGGTGGCTGTCGGGAATCAGAAAACCGCCTAAAGGCGGGACTCCAACAAGCGACATCTCCAATGTTTAAGCCCGCCAACTCCAGCAGTTTGGCGGCTTTTTCGAGCCGACACCTAAAGTAGTCGGATGGATTCTATCCTCCGATCCGATCGTCTGTTAGCCCATGCGAGCGGGGCGATAGAATCACCCCACTACTTTGACCGCTACCACCTGCAAACACCAGAAGGCGATTCTTGATCTCTGTTAGAAAAACCGCAGCCAAATCACAAAAATGCGCTATCACCCCAAATGGAAAAATAGCGCAATAGAAAAACCCGCCGACTTAGCCAGATTGTTACAGTTTGACAGCGTTAGGGGGAAGAATAGCGTAAAATGCACTAATAACTTGATCTGCAAATAATGAAATTCCTCATTCCAGCACTTTGCCTCATGCTTTCGGGCTGCTCGATAGGTTTGAAAAAAATCACATCAGAGCAAATTGACCGTGTGTATGCAGGGCAGATCATTATCGGTGAGCCAATCCAAACAGAAAAAGGCATTGTATTGAATCTCACCTTCTCGGGAGGTGGCTGGATTAAGAACTCAGGAATCTGCTTCAAGAATGCGAAAGCAACAGTGGATAACAGAATCATCAGTATGACAGTTTTTACATCTGTCTGCACGGGTGACACCACGCAGCCCAAACTTATCCTAAGTGACAAATTGAAAGGAAGCTATCAGGTTGTCTTTGAAGACCCCGATGGAACAACTCACCCACTCACCACAATTAAGATCCCCTAAGGCAGATCAAGACGCAGTAGTCAACGTCGCTAACGCGCCGTTGACTATGCTCCACGTTCAGACCTACGGAAAGACGAAACTCAGGCGCCAGAAGGTCTGATCGCCGAGTGCGGCGGGGTTGACGCTGAGGCTGTAGTCCCAGAAGCCGGTGGTGTTTTCTTGGCGGGTCAGGGAGCCGCCGAGGGTAATGACATCCCACGGTAATTCGGTGGTTAGGTCGTCGGTCTGTTCAAGTTCGACGGCGTAGCCGGTGGCTAAGTCTTTACGCACGGTGAACCCTAGCGTGAAGTTGGAACCGGCGGCGGGCGCCAAGCTGGCGGGCGCCGCGAAATCGGGCTGCCATGGATCGAGGCCGAGGATGTATTCGGCTCCATTGGTGAAGCGGTCGCCGTCGGCATTGGCATCGTCGCCGCTCACTTCGGGCAGTGCGCGGTCGACTTCGTTGAAATTGAGCAGCGTGAAGAGCTCTTGACTGTCGGCATCGACTTCGGGCGCGGTGCCGCTGGCCAGCCAAGTGAAGAGGTTGAGCGCGTAGGTGCTGTTATCCAAGCGGGTGAGGTTGGTGCCGGCTCCGTTGGTGTTGAAGAATGTATTGGGGTCGTAGTGGCCGGCCACGCGGCCACCACCGGCGAGGGCAACGACGAGTGCGCCGTCGTTGGCGGTCGCGGGCTCGATGGTGCCGCCCGCGGAGCTGTCGTTGCGACGAACGTTCTGCTCGGCCTTGACGATGATCTGGGTGCTCACGCCGGGCACGGGGGTGCCGATGGAAAAGGCGGTGACCCCCTGTCCGTCGAACTCGTCGACATCGGTCAGGATGGGATGATCCGCGATCAGATAATCGCCACTGGCACGAGCGGAGATGTAAGTATCGATATCCTGATTCGCGATGATGCCAAAGCGATCCAAGAACGGCTGGTCGCTGTCGGACGCGGCGCTCCAGCTGTCGCCGAAGTTGGCATCGCTGATCAGAAGTAAGCCACCACCGCTGCGCACGAAGTCTTCGATCGCGTCGATGCGGGAGCTGTCGCCACCGGGTGCGTAGTCGGCGTTGTTCGAACCGAGCACGATGACGGCATATTGGCTCAGATCGAGGGTCTGAAAGTCGATGGGCGCGGGCGAGGTGGACGGGCCTTCGATCAGTTGCTCGGTTTCGAATCCGTTGGCTTCGAGCAGATCGGCGAGGTCGCCCCATCCGTGGTTATTGTTCGAGGTCGATGTGTTCGTAATGTCGCTGGCCAGCTCGGTGTCGGCACCACTGAGAAAGCCAGTGGTATTATCGCCGCCGCGAATAAAGAGGACTGTACCCATCGGGTCGGGCGGATCGGGTGGATCGACTTCGTCGGTGGAGGAGACGGGCAGCGCGTTGAGTGCTGAATCATCCGTATCTTCGCCAGTCACCTTATTAGCATAACTATGAAGCTGATGGCTCCAGAGCACCATGCGATCAATCAAGTGATCTTCGGAGCGGGTGGAAATCTGAAACTTGTAAGTCTGCCCGGCGGTCAAGTTCCAAGATACGGACTTTGGATCATTATCCTTGTTCGAGGTTTCGTAATCCCAGTTCAGGTTATTGACGTAGAGCTTATACCACTCATCGCCCGCTTTCACATTACTATTGGAGACCGGTGCTAGCGAGTTGCCGCCGTCGTCGGTCAGTCGCGCCCAAGAATCATTGTGTTCGGTGATCTCACTACCCCGCCCCACACGGCTACGCCAGTTGATCTGGTAGCGACCCGAGGTTTGCACGGTGAAAGTAAACTCCATCACCGCGATACCGGGGGTCGCAAACGAGTCCTGACCACCACGGAGGTAGCCTGTGCCCTGATAGCCCGAAACCGACGACGCCACAGTCCACGGAGAGACCAAGGCCATCGTCTCGGCCTCGACGACAACGACGCCGCCCGCCTCTTGGTAGACCACGGATTGGGCGGAAAGACTAGCCACCACAGTCAGGCTAAGCGCCCAAATCGGTAGCTTCTTCAAAAACGGCTGAAGGCAGTAGAGGTTCATATGGATCGAATTAGCAGGCTTTATGCGACATATACAGTTTTTTTACATTTTTTCCAGCTTTGGCCCATTAATTCGGAAAATCGCAAGGTGGATTGACTCGCTGGAGCGCTCAACTAATACCGTTTCCAAAATGTTTGATCTATGTAATCTAAAGGTAGCGCAGCACCGTCTCGGTGCGCACCACGTCCTCTGCACAAACCTCATGAAAGTTCGTGCGGTGCGAGACGCACCCGCGCTACCAGATCAAATAATACTAAAACTGGTATAAGGCTGCGGGCATCGAAACATCTATGTTTACTCCAAAGAAGAAAAAGAAGGTCGACTACGAAGCGCTCAACTCCGCACTCATGCGGATTCCGCGCATGGATGTGGCCGTCGCGCGCAATCTAATCGATATCGGCATTCGCGAGATCTACGATCTTCAGGGGCGCGCGCCCGAGATTTTATTTGAAGAAGCGAGTCGAAAAAATGACGACATTCCGGCCGACCGCATTCGCTATTTCCGCATGGCGGTGTATTATGCGGAGAGTGATTCGCCCGATACAGCGAAGCTACATCCGGACGAATGGAACTAGTGGCCACGATAGACCTCTGATACATCATGACTTCCCAAGAAATTGAAATACCGCGCGAAGTGCCGGTCATGACTTTGAGCCAGACAGTGCTCTTTCCGCAGGCGATGATGCCGCTCTTTATTTTTGAACCACGCTACCGCGAGATGCTGAACGAGGTGCTGGAGCAAGATCGAATCTTTGCCGTGGCCGCGCTCGACGAGCGCGAGGAAGACGCGGAAGTGCTCGAAACGCCCTACTCGATCGCCGGGGTCGGCGTAGTGCGCGCCTGCAAGCAAAACCCGGACGGCACCTCCAATCTGATCCTACAGGGGCTCGCACGCGTCGAGTTTGAAAGTATCGTCTGCGAAGAGCCGTATCGCCGTGCACGCATCCATCAAGTCATGAGCGAGTCGGACGGCAGCGAGACGACGCTGAACTCGATTCAGCCCACTCTACTCGCCCTGATCCAGACGCAAATGCGTCTCGGCGCGGACATCCCGCGCGAGGTGTTGCAGTTTTTATCAAATATTCAAGAGCCTGAAAACGTGCTCGATCTAGCCATCTACACACTCTGCCCATCCGGGCGCTTCAAACAGGAGCTACTGGAAACACGCGGGATACTCGCACGCTTCGAAAAGTTCGAACGCGCACTGCGCTCCCAAATCGAACGCCTAAAGCTCGACCGCAAACTCAAGGGCGGCCTCGGCGAAGATAATATCGGGAACAACTAGCGTCCCACCAACAGGTAGCGGCGTTCGTCCTGAACGCCACCCGCGGAGCCTCTCTACATGAAGACTGAATCGGACGAGTTGGCTTTCGGGACAAAAGCCTCTACCTTCCAAGACATCCACTACCGTCGCGGCTTTTCGAAATAAAAGCTGAGCAAGCCGGGGTTCACTTCGATCGTATTAACCTTGGCCAAGGAGATCGTCGATTCGCCGATGCGGGTTTCGATCTCGTGAGCAAAGGGGTAGCCTTCGACATCCTTGTAATCGCGGTAGAGCGTTTGGAAAATGATCTCGCCGGAGTCATCCAGTTCATCTTGGCGAAGTAGATGCGCCGTCTTGACATCCAGATAGTAGTGACTGACTTGCCCGGCGAACTCGCTCACCTCGATTACATACACGCTGTTATCATCCAGACTCGCGCGCTCGATTAGCTTAATATCGTTCTCTCCTTTTTCCAAATGGCGAAAGAGCGGGCTCTCGAAACGAGCCTGCTCACGCAGCGCCCGGGTCGCTTTCGAATCCAGTGCTTGGATTGAGACTTCGCCGTCAGTCTCGACACGTATCCAACCTGACGAACCATTGAAACCAGTGATGACATTGTTCTCACCATTCGAAAGGCGGTAGCGCATCGAATAGGGGCGCTTCTTGCGCATGAGAAATTGATAGTTCTTGCCGTCCTGCTCGATCGTGCCCTCCACACTGAGGGAGGAAAGCGCATCCGCATCTCGAAATCCGCCATAGGCCTCCGTGTAGCGCTGCAAAATGCGTTGCAGCGCATAGGCATCGCTCTGCGCGTGCCCAAAGAGTGGTAGCAAGCATAGGGCACCCGCTATTATAAGGGTTTTATAGGGCATAGTGCTATTTCGACGAGTCGAAGCTTGAAACGCAAGCCAATCGTATTCGGTCAGAAGATTCGAAGGAAACATTGTCAGCGAGGGGTTTGATCGCCAACTATCATCCATATGATTTCCGAAATTATTAGCGAATGGCTACAAAACAATAAGGTCGCCCCAGAGATGGCGGACATGCTCGGCCTACTCGGCGCGGGGCTCTACCTCTTCATATTCGCACTACTGGCCAACTTTTTGACCAAGCGTTTCATCGCCTACGTCATCCATCCAATCATCGGTAAGACTTCGATCCAGTGGGACGACCTCCTGATCGAGCACAGAGTGATCGTGCGCTTCTCGCATATCGTGCCGGCGGCGATCATCCACCTGTTAACTCCGATACTGTTCGAGGGCTCTCCCCTGATCATAGAGAGACTCGGCAGCGTGGTGAACACCTACCTGATCGTCATCATTCTCTTCGTGATCGATGGGGTGCTGAACTTTACCCGTGCCGTCTGGGAGCGTGGCCCCGTCGGCAAGCGCTACCCTGCCAAGAGCTTCGTTCAGGCAGCTAAGCTGGTGCTCAATCTGATCGGTCTGATCTTCATCCTCTCCGTCATTCTCGGCAAATCCCCGCTGGTCTTCTTTTCCGGCTTAGGCGCGGTCACTGCGATCCTTCTGTTAATTTTCAAAGACGCCATACTCGGACTCGTGGCCGGCTTCCAGCTATCGGTCAATAACATGGTCATGGTTGGCGACTGGATCGAAATGCCCGCTCGCGGCGCGGACGGCGATGTGATCGATGTCTCCCTGACCACAGTGAAAGTCCAGAACTGGGATAAAACGATCACCACGATTCCGACCTATGCGCTCATTTCGGACTCGTTTAAGAATTGGCGAGGCATGAGTGAAGCGGGCGGTCGACGCATCAAGCGTTCGCTCCATATCGACATGCGAACGATCCAGTTTGCCGACGAAACACTACTGGAGCGCTTTAAACGCATTCGCCTGCTACGCCCCTACCTCGAGGCGAAACTGGAAGAAATCCAGAAGCACAACAACGACGTGGGCGAAGAACTCTCCGAGCTCATCAATGGCCGCCGCTTGACCAATGTGGGCACCTTTCGCGCCTACTGTGTGGCCTATCTGCGCCAGCACCCGAAAGTCCATCAGGACATGACCTTGCTGGTGCGCCAACTCGCTCCGGGCGCGCAGGGTCTGCCCCTCGAAATCTACGTGTTTAGCAACGACACCGCATGGGCGCGCTACGAAGACATCCAAGGCGATATTTTTGACCACTTCCTGTCCGTGCTGCCCGAGTTCGGCCTCAGCGCCTACCAAGCCCCGAGCGGCGCCGATCTGGAAAAGACAGGGCTGGCTCTGAGGGGATAGCGGCAAACGTCATCCGTCTGACAACCTCATTTCACCAGTATATCTCGAGTCTATATGCAGTCTATATACTCAGATGCTGCCTGTTCCAGAAAATAACCC
>PPCM01000741.1_pt1 | contig 21530 bp, 13 predicted proteins | sample 1555541 | NCBI WGS metagenome assembly PPCM01 (sample SAMN05284479, study PRJNA326546) | Marine sediment metagenome, whole genome shotgun sequencing project. | isolation source: marine sediment | place: Germany: Wadden Sea | collected 2012-09-05 | reverse complement strand
AAATAGAGTTTTGCAAGTTCATGATGTACTTTTCCTGTTGTTTCTTCAGACTCTGCTTTCTTTAAGTATATTTCAGCTTTCTTAAAATCTCTGTTAACATCTCTGGTATCTATACCTTTATAGAGCATATAAATATGAAGTTGATCTGAATCCATATAATCAAGAATTGAATCTAATAATCTATCAACTGATTCTATTTCTTCTCTTTGATCACTATCTACCAATCTAAGATATTTAACAAGCAGAAACTCTATAATAATCGGAGAGCTCATTAGCTTCTTTTCATCTTTCTTTATGGTTTCGTATAACTCAGAAGCAAGGCCAAGTTCACCTTCTAATAATGCATGAATATAGTCATTGAAATGTTGCTTGTTTTCTATTATAAACTCTATGTCATCATAATATTCTAAGTTAAGTGCTTTAAAAATTTCATTAACAACTTCAACACTTGGTATAATCTCAGCATTTTCAATTCGACTTAAATAAGAAGGGACACAGATTCCCTCCACAAGTGAAGTCTGACTCATATTTTGAAGTAAGCGATTAACTTTTATAATAGATCCAAGTAACTTAGAATCATAAAATTTCCTATCCATTCTACAACCTTTCATAATCAAAATTCATTTTTATGGTATTACTCTATATATCATGTCTAACGAACGCTACACAATTCATTTCTACTGATTCAACAAATCCATGACTACTATAAAGCAATTTTCATAAGTTTTGCACCAATACTTTTCTATGATACTTCTCTAATATCAAGATGTCTTGAATATAGATTACACTTTCATTATCACCTATAACTCTAATCAATCCCACCAAATAGTCGTCTACCCAAACAGTATTGGCATACAGAGAGTACCGAACAGCGCTATGAAGACTATCTAAGTCTTAGGTAATGCTAATCATTGTCAGCGTATAGGTTCAAGATTATCTTAACTAATAATAAAGCCATACTTCAACTTAAAGTTAAAGTATTTCAACAAATAATAGATATAACAATATTTCTGGATCAATGCGAGGAGCTCGAAGCCCAAACGACTCGAATCAACAGTTCTATTCAATAAAACTCCACATTTTCAAGGATTCGAATTGTATTTTATTAGAATTGATTCTCTTATATATTTGAATTATACCAAATCACTTGTTTATAATCGGTCTACCAGCCTAAATATAATCAATTCCTGTAAATCATAAATAGTTTGAATATCTCCTGTATACTGGATAGTTCTTGGATTAATTCTTTCAACACCTGGTATTAAACTTGCTGTTTCAGCCATATTTGAGTCTTTAAAATCAATTTCCATAGTAACAGGTTCTTGCAATTTAAAGGCCTTTACTTTATTATCTTTCAATGCTTTTTTTACGCCATCATAAATAAGTTCTCTAGCTTTACTTGGATGAATTGATAATGCCGAAAATCTTGATAGACCTTTTTTAACAACAATAGTTTCTGTTTCTGGAATGAAATCATTCACCTCTTTTGCCAATGCCTCATCTCCGACCACTGCTATAAGAGGTACATCATAATATCCTGCTATAACTGCATTAAGGATAGCTTCTGTATTCATGGTTATGCCATTCATTCTAACATTATATATTTTGCCACCATTGTAAGTATGATCAATGACACCACCAAATGTTTGCCCCGCACCTGCATGACCAAAAACAATAAAAGCATCAAAGTTGTCTTCAATCATTTGCATTTGAAGACTCGATCTCATTGCGCCACTTATTAACTTAGCTTCTGGGTGTAGATCTTCTAATATAATATTCTCCATATCTGCATGAGCATCACAAACTACAATTTCTTCTACACCTGAATCTAAACAAGCTCTGACAGCTGCGTTCACGTCTTCTACTAGTCTTTTTCTAGCGATGTTATAATCGGATTTTCCTCTTGAAGTCTGCAGAGAACTAACAACCCCTTCCATACCTTCAATATCTGCTGAGATGTAAACTCTCTTAATATTCATTGTTACTCCTATGCCTTTCCTCTAGTAAATCTAACGGCTTCTATTAAACCATTTTCACCTACATCATAGATTGCGATAACCTCTGATCTCTTTTCAGTACCATCTACCTGAACAGATTCTTGATCTATAACAGTTCTGTTCATGACCATTCTATTAACAAGAGTACAATCTAAATACTCATTCTCAAACAGTTTTGCATATCGAGGTCTCATCGCCTCTTTGCTGTCATACCTTAGCTCACCTGTATCTAAGTCATAGATTTTAACATCATCTGAATACCATTTTAAGAACTCTTCGATATCACGATTGTTATAACCATCTAATTGTCCTTGTGCTGCTTTTTCAGATAATAAACTTAATTCTTTATTCATATTCCCCCCATTCGTTCCTCAACGATAGTTTGTCATTTTATCGCTCCTACAATAATATTATAACCTATTAATGTAAAAAACAACTAATTTGCTTCGCGAATCGAATTAGTTTGCTGGAATATATTAGTACAACTTCATACAAATAAATTACATATAGATGTGATAATCTATTTAACAAGCTCCAGTAAGTATTTCATACATGATTATCATCCATAAACATCAGCTCAACTAGTTATACTATAAAATAATTAAGTCATCTCAAGTTCACAAAAAAATAAGAACCCTTAGATACAATCTAAAAGTTCAAATACTTTTACACACCGTTAGGGACTCGCCTCCCCATCTAGCAGAATCAGTAACTCTTTGATATTTATAGCTTCTTCGATAGCTGGAAAAACATGATTCCCATTCTATATATCTGTACAAACCGATATCAATGACTTTGTTCGGAATTTTCTTAAAAAGTAAATTAAACACAATATATATCATTCATTCGATTTACTCAAAATCCACTTGTAATTGCATACATGAATATACTCAAGACTATACATACGATTTTAACTCTTCATTTAATGTTACATCAGCTAAATCACTATATTTGCAATGAAGCATCTTCTCTTGCAATTTCAATAACTTGATCCATATTTAAATATCTGTAGGTTCCCAAACGACCACCAAATATCACATTGTGCTCTTGTTCGGTTAAAAATTTGTACTTTTTATAAATCGATGAATTCTTATCATCGTTAACTGGATAGTAAGGTTCATCACCTATTTGCCATTCCTTACTATACTCTTTAGTAATAACAGTTTTAAATTGATTTGTATTCTCAAAATGTTTATGTTCGATAATACGAGTAAAAGGAGTTTCACTATCTGTATAATTTACAACTGCATTCCCTTGATAATCACTCATATTTAAAGTTTCCGTTTCAAATCTTAAACTCCTATAAGACAAGGGACCATACTGATAATTAAAATATGCATCAATTGGACCAGTATAAACGATTTTTTCTGCCAAAGAATCCCATTTAAACTTATTCACAAGATAATCAGTATTCAACTTCACTTCTATACCTTCAAGCATCTTTTCAATAAGTTTAGTATACCCACCTTCCGGAATACCTTGAAAAAGATCATCAAAGTAATTGTTATTATAAGTGTAGCGTACTGGCAACCTTTTGATGATGAATGCAGGTAAGGAATCACATGTCCTTCCCCATTGTTTTTCGGTATAACCTTTTATGAGTTTCTCATAAATGTCCTTTCCTACTAGATGAAGCGCTTGTTCTTCTAGATTCTTAGGAGCATCATTAATCACTTTTTGCTTCTCTATTATTGCTCTAGCATCATCTGGCTTTACAACACCCCATAATCTATTAAACGTGTTCATATTGAAGGGCAAATTATAAATTTCACCTTTATAGTTGGCTAGTGGTGAATTAATATAGTGCTTGAAGTTAACGAATTGATTCACATATTTCCACGTTTTCTCATTAGATGTATGGAAAATATGCGCTCCATAAGTATGTACCTGTATACCGTCTATTGTTTTAGTATATACGTTTCCTCCAATGTGATTACGCTTTTCCAACACTAGACAAGTCTTATTTCTCTTTCTTGCCTCACTAGCATATGTTGCACCATAGAGACCCGAGCCAACAATTATATAATCATATTTCATAACACCTCTAATTAAATCCAAATACTTTGTTTGATAACTTGTACAATATAGATAGTACGTTTCTTGAAAAATAACTATTAGAGTACGATAATAAGCCTGCGATATGCATGAGTAGTCTATTACGTACCCACAAACTCTCCATAGAAATATCGGTCCATAGTTCTTCCTTCTTTGATAAGCTTGTAGCCGAACCTTCTCTAACAAGTATAACTGATGAAACAATGGTCACAATTTCAAAGTAATTGAACATATAATGCCGTTTTTTCTTGTTGTCTATTTCTTCCAAGCTTACTTTATTCAACATTAATCGATTGACGAGTAATTGTTGATCCACCCTCTTAATCATCATAGCTTCATTAACGGACTGATTCTCACGACCAATAAAATAGCGATAAAGGTCTACATTCAAATAAAACATTTTTTCTACGTGGACCAGTGGAATAAACACAAATAGATTATCAACATAGAAAGTGTGTTCAGGCAATTGAAGATGCGACTTCATTATTAGATCTCTACTATATATGACCGAATGCATCAGCATATACTGACCTTTCTTGAACTTTCCAGTTTCCTCCCATGTAAAAACTCTGTTTTCAGGCAATGCACCTGTATAATTAATTATTTTTTTCTTCTTCGCACCAACTTTTTCATAGACATAATTACAGATAAACATATCTATATGTTGGTTCTGTTCATTTATGTTCTCGAGTTTCTCTAAAACAGTTTTATAGGCTGTTAGATCAAACCAATCATCACTGTCAACGACTTTGATATATCGTCCTATCGCATGATGAATTCCTGTGTTGATTGCACCACCATGACCTTTATTTGACTGGTGAAACACCCTCACCATATGAGGGTATTTACTTTGATAAGAATCAGCAATGTCTCCAGTTGCATCATTTGAACCATCGTTGATCAATAGTATTTCAACATTTTCACCACCAGGTAATAATGACTCAATACATTTTTCCATATAATCCTGTGAATTGTAGCACGGAACAATTAGTGATAAGATTTTCATTTTTTTTCCTTTATTACATCTCTGGAGCAGGCTTAAAAATCACCTTAAATATTGGGAAGAATACCCAGAACGATATTGCACTATTTATGATCATCGTCACTAAATCTGCTAAGGTTTCTCCCATTCCCCCCATATTCCAAGTATTCATAAACAAGTTATAGATTGGTACTTTATAAAGACCTTGAAGAGCTGCGGCTCCTACAGTAATAATAACATAAGCGATGAAATACCAAAATGCTGCTCTTTTAATACTGCTATTGGATTTAAAAGTTACATTGCGCTGTGCAAAAAAATTGATTACTTGTGCAATGAGAATTGTAATTTGTACAGATAGGAAATATGCGAGGCCACCACCACCGCCATTGGCAATCTTGCCAGCAGAGTAATTAAATATATAATATTCTGATCCGTCAAAATTGCTTCCAATTCTACCTACTTGAAAATTAACACCAATCAAATTTGTCATATCAAATATTTCTTTAAAAACTGGCATTAAGATAATTTGTAAGATAGTAACACCATTAGATAAGGCGAAAAACACGATGAACTGAGCGAACGTTGGATAACGACGTTCAAAATCTCCCCATTTATTTGCTATAGCTTTCATTTATTGTTTCCTTTTCTATGTCTTAGCCATTTTGATTACCTGATTTCAACCTATTTTCAAGTAACTTATTAGCCTTTTTATTCTTAAAGAATTCTTTTATAAACATACCAAATCCTTTAAGTAATTTCCCATTCACTGCAACAAGTAGAGCTTCTACCATTTTCATATTGATCATACCAAAAGTCATTTTTCCTAATCCTCTAAAAGGCATATTGTATATATAAAGAATATTTAAATCTGGTTTGCCACGCTTAATACTTCTGTCCTTTAGATAAGTTAAAATCTTATAGACAAAGCGAGCAAAACCACTCTTGGCATAATACATTTGACAGAGTGCATCATTCGGACCAAGTTTACCACCCCAACCGGTAGGCGGTATTGGTTTACCCAATAACTTCTCATATACCGAATCAGATACATTCTGTATATCGGCTTGGTAATAGCATATCATATCCTCTTTCACATATGGATTTGGTGCATCAGTACCAGCAACATGATGTGTATTACACAATTGGATATCCTCGACATTTTTACCTATCATAATCTTATAATCAGCTGTTTCAACTTCCCATCGATCTGTTTTTGTATTAAAATATCTAAATGCCTTATCATCTAATTTGATGATTACTGTCTTTGATTCACCAGCATCTAAATAAACTTTCTTAAAGCCTTTTAATTCACGCTTAGCTCTAAAAATTTCATTTGATTGACATCCGATATACAACTGTGCGATTTCAGCACCAGCCACATTTCCTATATTAGTCATAGTAAACTCTACTTGATTTGCATTAACCTTCAAGTTACTATATTCAAATTCAGTGTAAGAAAGACCATAGCCAAATGGAAATCGTACTGTTTTCGATGCAGTATTATAATATCGATAACCAATATAAATACCTTCTCTATGTTCTGTCGTTCTTTCTGAACCCGGAAATCTGTTTACTGAAGGTGTATCTCTGTAATCTAAAGGATAGGTCTCATTTAATTTACCCGATGGATTTACTTTACCTGTGATGACATTAAGAACAGCTTGTGCACTAGCCTGTCCTGACAAGTAACCATGTACCACACCCTTAGCATATTTTACCCATGGCATTGAAATAGCAGAACCAGCACTTAATACAACAATAATATTTTCATTTACATGACTTATTGCCTCTAACAGTTCAATCTGATTTTTATGGATCTCCATATGCTGACGATCATTACCTTCACTTTCACTAACTTCATCTAAACCCATATATAAAAGAACAACTTTCGATTTTTGGGCAAGTTTTACAGCTCTATCAATTAAACCTCGATCCTTGCCACCATTTCTTTGAAAACCTTTTTCGTAACCAACAATAGACAAATCATAAGCATTGATAGAAGAGCAAGTATCCTCTAGTATAGTCGGATTTACCAAACTCGAACCTGCTCCTTGATATCTCGGGACTTTCGCAAAATCTCCAATCAATGCAATAGAAGTATCACTATTTATTGGTAATATATTGTCATTGTTCTTAAGAAGTACAATTGACTGTTCAGCTGCTTTTCTTGCAAGTTTATGGTGTTTATGTACATAATTATAAACCTGCTTGTTTTTCTTTAATTTTACTGTGTTTTCTGCTAATGTAAGTATTTCATCTACTCTCTGATCAATAATTTTTTCATCTAAAAGACCACTTTTTACTGCATCTACAAGTGAACGAATAGAATCACCGCCTGGTGCTGGCATCTCAATTGTACTACCAGCCTTAGCACCTGCTACATTATCATTCGAACCACCCCAGTCTGTTATGATACTGCCATCAAAGCCCCATTCTCCTCTGAGAATATTTACAAGTAAATGTTCGTTTTCATTGGTATAAATGCTATTAACCTCATTGTAACTGGTCATAAGCGTTAATGGATTCGCTTCTTTAACTACTATTTCAAATGCAGTTAAATAGATTTCTCGTAATGTTCTTTCATCAACAATACTGTCACTTACAATTCTTCTTGTTTCCTGTGTGTTTACTGCAAAGTGTTTTGGACAAGCCGCTATATTTTGACTCTGAATACCTTTAACCATAGCTGCAGCTAATTTCCCTGAATGATATGGATCTTCAGAAAAGTATTCAAAGTTTCTACCACAAAGCGGACTTCTTTTCATATTTAATCCAGGTCCTAGTAAAACATGTACATCTAAGGCACTTGCTTCAAGACCTAAAGCGACTCCAACTTCTTCACACAAATCAATGTCCCAACTATTCGCGAGGGTAGCTGCTGTCGGAAAACATGTTGCAGGTTGACTCTTGTTTATTCCTAAGTGGTCAGCCTCGCCCATTTGTTTTCTAATCCCATGAGGACCATCAGACATAAAGATTGAAGGGATATCATGTTTTTCAAAATCACGACTTTCCCAGTGATTTTTACCTGAAAGCATAGCTGCTTTTTCTTCAATTGTCATCCCTGCTATAAGTGTCTGAAATTTCATGTTATGCCTCCTGATTACCATTCTTGATGATTATAATTTTGTCTTTTTTTCTTCTAGTTGAAACTAATGTTCCTACTAACAACAACAGAAGTACTGTACTCTCACCAATTATGTAGTAATATAACCAACTTTCAATGGTTTCATCCGCTTCTGGTATGAAACCTCTGTTAACAGCAGCATACAAGATATTATGACTTGCTTTTCTCATATTTTGCTTTTCATAATCGGATTTAGAACTAACTTTTGTTCCCATAGTAGAAAGCATCATATCATTTCCTGCTTCAATACCACGATTAGCATCCATATAGTCCGGTTTCATGACATAGTCACTAATTACAGCACCTTTGAATCCCCATTCCTCCCGTAGTACATCAGTAAGCAATGCTCTACTTGCACCTGCCCAAACTGTTCCTAAGCGGTTGAATGAAGACATCATGCCTGTTGCTCCACCAGATTTTACTGTCAATTCAAAAGGTTTTAAATATATTTCTCTTATGGCTTGTTCATTGCTCCAAGTAACAAGTCCAACTCTATTGATTTCTTGGTCATTTAGTGCAAAATGTTTAACATAAGTGAAAACACCAACACTCTTTGCTCCTCTTACCATAGCAGCGCCCATAACACCACTTAAAATACTATCTTCAGAATAATATTCAAAGTTACGACCTGAAAAAGGAGTTCGATGAATGTTTACAGAAGGTGCATATAAACCTGTTACTTCATATATCTTAGCTTCTTCACCTAAACGTTTGCCCATCTTTTCTACTAGGGCTTCATTCCAAGTTTGTCCAATAACAACCTCACTACAGAATTGAACACCCGATACACCATTGACAAGACCATTCAAACCAGCTGGTCCATCTATATCTATAGTTGCTGCTTTATCAATAGATTTTATAGCTGCAGTCTGAAAACCACCTGTTCCAATTAATGTCTTCATCTCTGAAACACTTAATTGCTCCAAAAGCAATGTCCATTTAGGATTATTATATGGAAGACCTTCTAGTTCCTTTAATGTCAAACCATTATCATTAAGTACGATTGGCTCAGCTTCTAATGATGTCACACCCTTTGTATCTAACAATGCTTCAATTAAGACATCTGAAGCTTCTTGATCTTTAGTTCTTTCCTTAGGGAATGTTCCTTCCCAATCTGCCCTAGACAGATATACCAAATCACCTGCTACATCATCAAACAGATTTGTAGCGCTTTTTTGATCACTTGCTCTTGGTCTTTCATCATCGTAGATGATCGTCTTGTTCAGCTTATAGTTTTCTGAATCTATTACATCATGTGCATTAGACATTAGTTTAATTTCATATATCCCCTCTTCAAGAACATAGGCCTTCTTATCTATATAGTCATACGATGCCATATCTTCTACTGCAAATGTCAACTCAATTGTTTCTTTTTCACCAGGTTCTAACATTTTAGTTTTGCCAAACACTGCTAAATTAATATGAGATTTTTCTATTCCACCCTCTGTATAAGGTGCTGTATAATACAGTTGAACAACATCCTGTCCTGCAACATCGCCTGTATTTTCCACAGTAATCGCTACAGATATTTCATTCTTGTTCGATTTTAAATTGCCCATTTTTTGACTAAATGTTGTATATGATAAACCGAAACCAAATGGATATTGGACAGCATTACGATAATCTGATTCATTCATTTCACCTGTCTTATTATCAACATATCGTGTTTCATAATATCTATATCCTATATAAATACCTTCCACATAGTTTACGAACTTATAGTAAACCTCTTCATCTCTACCCATATGATTCTTTTCATCATGTAGAGTGTTTGTGTAGGTAAAATCGCCTGCATTATAATAGGCTGGAGATGATGTAGCGTCGTAAGCATAAGTATCTACTAAACGTCCTGAAGGATTAACATGACCTGCAAGGATATTGGCAACACTTTTTAGTCCAGTAGAACCTGGTCCACCAATCATTAAGCCAGCATCAATCGCATCGTCCTCTAAAAACCCAAGTTCCATGGCATTTGAGGAGTTTATAACAACTATTGTCTTTTCAAACTTATCTTTTACCATCTCCAAAAGAGCTCTTTCATTTTCCGATAACTCAAGGTAGTGTTTGCCTGTTGTACCACCTTCTTGCCCTGCCATATCAAGTGGAAGATCACCACCTTCACCTCCTGAACGTGCAAAAACAATTAAAGCTGTATCTGAATAAGTTTTAGCATTTTCAATCATTTCGTCTGAGTACATATCAAGACCCATTTCATAAATGCTATAATCACCACCCGCTAATGCAAAGATGTTTGTCTCTGCTTTTTCAGGTTTATTCTCTTTATAAAATTCATATAATTCATTATTTGGCGTAAAGCCCGCAATTTCAAGACCTTCTCTAAGAGTGATATTTTTAGATTCATCACCTGCACCAGAGCCTGAACCACCAAATATAATAGATTGTGATGCATAACCAAAAACATTGATATTACCACTTTGAAGTGGTAAAGCATTATCACTATTTTTTAGCAATACAACCCCTTCATTTTGAAGAAGCTCTGTTATTTCTCTTGAACCTGTTGTTACATCGGAAGCTTCCTCTTCTGTAACAACTTCTTCTGCTAAATATTGATCTACTAGAATATTGTATCTATTAATAGCTACTGTTGCACTTATGTTGACTAACATAGCGATTATCAATAAAAACGATGTAATTTTCCTTAATCCTGAACGTTTAATCCTTACTAAAAGGACAACTAATAGCAGTATTGATACAACAATCGCAGTTATCATAACTAAATTTGTTAGTGAGTCAAGATTCATCATGTCAGAAAACATACCATCACCCTTTTCAGCTGCGAATACAAAAGGATTGACTGCCAAGCTAAAAAGAAGACCGATTACTGTAAGTAACCCTGTATTCAATATCCTTTTATTCATTTTATCCATCTCAAATACTCTCCTTAATAATGATTACATATACAAATCAATTGAACGTGTTCATATTTCAACTTGTCATTATTTCTGTAACCTTAGATGAAAGAACCAGCTCTTTATCTGTGAGCTGGTTCTTATCAAACCACTAATTTGCTGGTTCTATTAATGCTGGAACTTTATATTTCTTAGTTCTTTCATCATTTATCACACCTGACCAGTTCAATCCAAATGCAAAATCATAACTATTACCTGTAGTATCAACATAAACTTCCATATCACGAGGTACATCTTCATATTGAGCTTCAATAGCTTCCATGCTTGCCGGCATCTGCATTGGTAATAAAGCACTCGGCTCATATTTACCTGTTACAATATCTAAGAATACTTTCTTGTCGATGCCAAATCCCATTAGAATAGCATCAACATTACTCTCAAATTCACTAACTACCATCGGATTTCTTGCATCTATAGCTACAATTACTTTTGCCTCAGCTGACATATTGTCAACAGTATAGTTGATCATATCTAAATAGAAAGCGTTATTTAACACTGCACTTTCTCCAAAGTATGACATATCATGCTCCGTCGTTACGATTTCTATACCATAAGTTCCTTCTTTTTCTTCAATTTCAAAAGCTTTTGCAACCGATTCTGTTCTCACACTTGATGAATCTGCTGTATATGGTCCATATTGTAAAGAAATGGGTATATACTTTTCTCCATCATGACCACCACCATATCTACCTAAAGTAAAGTTTTCAGGAGTCTTCGTGAATACAATAGCGTAATCGCATAGTGCTAGTTCTTCTGGTGTTGCTTTAATAATATCTTCATATGAAACCGTTGGGTTACCCTCTTCATCAGCTGGTCCAGTTAGTGTCACGTTTAAAGTATCTGTTACAACATTAAAATACTGTTCAAGAATCTCTAATTCAACTGGTAAAGTTGCTTTAGAAGGAGTTGAACCGAATAACGAAACTTTTTTTGGTATAAAGTCCATTGGTACATATACAGTCGCTTTCTCTGTTGTTTCTTCAGCTTTAATTGTATTATCATCATTTTTTAACATAATAGCTGATTTTTGCTGAGCTACATAACCTGCAGCTACCGCTTCTTCACCACCAACTACTTTTATTGCATTTTCAACATCTCTAAATGGATTCTCAAATAAACCAACACGGAAAATATTTCTTAGAACTCTTGTAGATGATTCTCTATAACGAGTCATCATAGCTTCTTCCCCGATGTCTTCAGCACCTAATTCAAACACTTCTAGTAGTTTTTGAGGGAAATTTAATCCACCAATTTGGTCTGTCCCTGACATTATCGCTTTATGAACTCTTTCAACACTATTCATAGTTTCAACAGTTTTCCCCCATCCTGTATCAACTGGGAACACTTCAAGTTCAGCATTTGTAACCATCCAGTCTGAGCAAATCACACCATCGAATCCATACTCACGAGCAAGGTTATTTTTGAATGCATTAAATGCACTTGCTTCTAGTTCGCCTAAAGAACCATCCTCGCTCCAACCAATTGAGTACGAAGACATAATTGCAGTTGCAGAGCCAGTAGCACCATTAGAGTTGAAACCACCATCAACAAATGGAATTAAGCCAGTTGTAAACTGTCCACCTGGATAAACATTAAACTTTCCGAAAAAGTCATGAGCCTCTCGACCGCTTTCACCAGCTCCATCACTCGGCCAGTGCTTAATCATAGCATTTACACTGTGTTCACCCCAACCTAAATCTGTTCCATTCTCGTCATAAGTAGATTGATGTCCAGTAACTGCAGCATTTGTCATATCTCTAGAAAGTGCAGGATCTTCACCAAAAGTTGATACAAATCTGTACCAGCGTGGCTCCGATGCTAGATCAATTTGCGGTCCAAGAAGTGTTGTAACTCCCAGGGCACGATATCCTATTGAAAAGTCTTTAAATACTTCAAGTGCATAATCTGGATCAAATGTTGCTGCTAGAGCTAAGTTATCAGGCCATACTGGTGTCGTTCTTGGATTTGTAGAAACATCTACAGGTATACCAAGTCTAGTTGTCTCAGTATAAGCTTGCACAGCATTTATCCACTTAGTTTGATCCTCAACTGAACTAGATGTTGCAAAAGATAACATCGTACGTGCATGACCATCTAGAAGATCCTTCACAGTTTCTACGCCATCAGAAATTGCAAATACCGATGGGTGAATCATAAGTCCTGACATTTCTTCTACTGTCAGCATTTCAGAAAGATTTTGTGCTCTTGCTAATGGTGTTTCACGCCAGTCTTCATATTGATCAAGTAAACCGTTTTTATTCAAGTCTTTAAATGCAAAACCATCTAATTGAATTAAGTTCGTACCTGATTCTTTAGAATAGCTCAGTATAGGTCCCCCATTATTCATTACTAGATAGAAACCATCTTTCGTTTCTTCTTCAGACCATTTCACATCTCCAGAACCTAATTCCTCAACTTCATAGGGTCCTTCATACACATATTCATCAGTTTCAACATCAGAAATTTCTTCTTCAGTTTCAGAATTTGTGTTATTTCCTTCTACATTAGTTGATGCAACATTACCATTATTCAGCGCATTATCGTTCTGTGAACAACCACTAAATAATGAAAGCATCATAACAAGTACGAGCATCAAAGCGATCGACTTATTGAAATTAATCTTCATACCATTCTCCTTTATAAACACTTAATTACATTAAACATCTTACCATAATAAAAAAACTCTAATCGTTAAATGAATAATCTGTCGGTTTTTTTAGATTTTCTGTTAGCGTTTTCCCTATTTACAGGAAAAATAAATATCTAACATTGTAATACATTTCTGAGATCTAAAAAACTAAAATATTGATATAGACTTTAATCGACATTAACATTTTTGTTTGCAAAGTTCCTTATTAACATACTCAGCACTTGTAACGCAAACAATATAAACTTGTTAATATTATCACTTTTTCCCCCTTATAGTAAGTTGTTCTTCCTAAAGAAAGCAACTTTAACTTTCTTCTTATTAAACTATCATAAAGAAATCTTTATATGTAAACGTTTTCAAAATCTGACTATTTCCTTTGATAATCTGTCATCTGAGCTCATACAAATCAAATTCAATAATGCAATAGATTCGAATATGGTGTGTTGCATTTACCTTTCAAATCCTGTATATTCAAGAAAACTAAGAGAGAAGGTGAGCTTATGTATAGAATAGCAATAGTAGAAGACGAACAACATTATAGAGAGACATTAAAAGGCTATTTGTTAAAGTATGAAAAAGAAAATGATATCACGTTTGAGGTGACAATGTTTACCGATGGCGATGAAATCGCAAAAAATTTCAAGCCGATATTCGATATCATTTTCTTGGATATCGAAATGAAATTTATGGATGGTATGGAGACAGCAGAATATATTAGACAATTTGATAAAAATGTAATTCTAATATTTATCACAAACATGAGTCAATATGCAGTAAAAGGTTATTCAGTTGATGCACTTAGTTATTTACTCAAGCCAGTACCTTATTTTGCTTTTTCACAAGAATTAGTACGTTCTATAAAGCAAATTGAAAAACGAGATACTAAATACATGATGATAAAAACTCAAGGTAATATTATAAAGGTTAATATAGATGATATTCTATTCATTGAAAGTAATAAACATCGTTTGATTATTCACACATATGATGAAGAACATTTTTTTGTAGGTACTATGAAAGACATGGAAGAAAAATTACAAAACAATGGATTTTACAGATGTAATAGTGGTTATCTAGTAAATTTAACTAATGTCACAGGTGTCAAAGATAACTTGGTCTTAATTGGTAAACACCAGCTACAAATCAGTCGACCAAGGAAAAAGTCATTTCTAGATAAATTAACCCAATCTTTAGGAGGACTAAGTTAATGGAAATACTAAGTATTTCAAATATACCGCGACTCTTCACTGCTTTGGCTGAATGGGGTGCCTGCCTGGTTTTCATTTTCCCGAATCGGAGAAGATTCAAGAATCAACATCTTGTTATTATATCATTAGTTATGTTGTTATTGTTTATATCATTTCATTCATTTGCAGGTACTTTCCCACTCTATTTATGGGTACCTGCAATGATAACAGCAGTACTACTTATGTTCAGCTATATAATACTCACTTGTAAAATCAATGCTCAAACGGCTATTTATTATACTGCCTTTGCATTTGTACTTGCAGAATTTGCAGCTTCCCTTGAATGGCAACTTCATGTTTTCATTTTCGGAAGAAACCTATTTGAGTTTAACCTCTCAAGACTTTTGCTTTTAATGGGAATCTACAGCCTCATACTTATATCTTTCGGTTTCTTAGAAGCTAAAAGATTGAATCTTGAATGGCAATCAAGTATGACACGGAAACATATTTTAAGTTCTGTTATAATAGCTGTTATAGCATTTTCAGTAAGTAATATTAGTTTTATATCAACTAGTACGCCTTTTAGTGGTCAAACCCAACAGGAAATATTCTATATAAGGACACTTGTTGACCTATGTGCACTGGTTATACTTTATGCATTACAAGAACAGTTTATACAACTGCACACACAAGCTGAACTTCAATCCATTAATAGTGTTTTACTATTACAGTACGAGCAATATAGGCAGTTTAATGAGAGTGTTGAACTTATCAATCAAAAATATCATGATTTGAAACATCAAATCTCAATAATCAGATCTGAAAAGAATGAAGATTTAAAAGAAGAATATTTAAGTCAAATGGAGTATGGTCTTGAAATGTATGAAGCTCAGTTTAGAACCAATAACAAAGTCTTAGATTCGATTTTAACAAGCAAAGCATATCAATGTCACGAGTATAATATTAATTTTACATGTGTAGCCAATGGTGAGCTCATTAATTTTATTGATACAATGGATATCTGTTCGATTTTTGGAAATGCACTTGATAACGCTATAGAGAGTTCGCGACAAATATCAGACATAGATAGAAGATTGATTAGAGTTGCTGTTTATTCAAAGAATAATCTATTGATGATAAAATTTGAAAATTATTTTGAGAACAAGTTTGCATTCGATCCTGAAAATATAATTTCAACAAAGCCAGATGCAAAGAATCATGGTTTCGGTATAAAAAGTATAAAACACACTATAGGCAAGTACAATGGGACGGTCGCAATTGATACAGAAAACAACTGGTTTGTTCTGTGTATTTTAATTCCAATCAATGGAGACTAAAAATACTTGGTTGTTATTCAAGCTTAATAGTAATGTGTTCTACAAAGTCTTACATTCCTAAACCTTCATAATATTATGAAGGTTTTACTTGCCTACTCAAATAAACATTCAATGAATTTCAATATAAAAAATAATACAACTCAACTTGATTGTGAGAAGAATTTGTATTTAAATGTTATAGGAGAGTTGGATATTACTATTTCTAAGGCTATTATGCAGTTAACTACTGTGAATATTATAGAGAGATAAAAGGTGAAATGATGAAAAAAATAATTCTTACTTTGATTATGGTTCTTCTTATTGGATGTAATCAAACCAATAATGTTACTAGTGAACCTATAGTTGAACCAGTTGAAAGTGATGATTTATCCGAGTCTTGTGTAGGTACATGGATATATGGTGATGAAGAAGTGAGTGTTGTGTATCTATATGAAGATGGCACTTTTGCGTCTAATGATATTTCTTTGTTTAGCAAAAATGATGTTTTTGGTAGTCATTCATTGATTGGCGAATGGTCTTTAGAAGATAATAAAGTGACATTTAATGCAACTAAATACTTATCTTTATCTGGTTTTGAAGACCAAAGTGCAACTTTAGAAGCTCTATTAATAGACAATCGTCTGAAGATTGATAATCACTACTATAAAAAAGAGAACTCATCTGTTACAGTAAGTGTTGTTGAAGATTTTGATGGAGAGTGGCAAAGAACAGGTGTACACAAGGCTGATACGGGCTACGTTTTTATAGAAAATGTTCAAGACAATCTAATATACTTCAAAACAGAGTTGTACTCAGGAGGTAATACAGGTACATTAGCAGGGATTGCTACTATAATATCCGAAAACCAAGCACTATACATACACAATAGAAAAGATAGCACTTTAGAAACTATTCATTTTAACCTAAATGGGAATGGTCTTGATGTAAAATGTACACCTGGTATTTCTAATGAATTCGGTATGGGAGTCTTTATGGATGGTTTGTATACCTTAGATGATCCAGTATATACCAATGAAAATATTATGATAGATACTTTTGATACAGAAGAAAGAATCGATATTCTTAAAAAGCTTTTAGGAGAAGTAGGTTTTTCTTTCTTAGAAGTAGTCATGGACAATGGTTATGAAACTGAAGATGATGATTTAACATACTCTGGCTTTGTTGGAGGGGTAGGTTATGGAGTTAACATCTTAATGACAGAAGACAACTATGTTTATTGTCTGATTTACGGACAAGAAGACAAAGAGGTTTATTATAGCAATGATCCAAAAGGTAAAGGGCTCATGCATCCCTACTTAATGGATAAAGTTAGAGACTTTTCCAATATACGTTTTGTTTATGATGATAATAATGAAGTAATGATTTACGATGAGTATGTTTGGATTAACGGACAGTATTCAAAACCAAATGAATGGAATAACAGTATCACATGGGAAAGAGACATGAGTGAGTATGTGGAAGTCATTATAAGTGACGAAATATATGATTTTCAAATTGTATCTTTAGACTTTGATGATGACTTTAATTTACTATATGGTGATCCTATTTTTGAACTAGAGACTTTGAATCAAACATTTGCCATGAACACCTATCATCCAGAAGGCGTACCTTCTGAAGCCATCGTTTTTAAAGATAAGTATGGTAAAGAACATTCTTATGTTATCAGTGAAAGAACACTCAGAGGTGAACTTTTCGATTTAAACGAACTTATTATACCATTGAACTATATGTCACATGAAAGAGTGATCAAAACATACTCTGATGATTATATAACAGTGCCTTATCTTAATTATTTGGGTGATACCATAGAATCTTATGTCCCAGAAGGATGGCAGTTACTGGATTCAGTTGACTTAGATTTTAATGGTGATGGCACAATGGATAAGGTCGGTGTCATTGAAAAAAACTATGAGGACAAAGATTACGATACTTGGGATTACCCTAGAATATTATTTGCATTAAGAGGTTCAGAATCCGGTTATATATTAGATTTTGAGGACATTAATCTTGTAAGACATAGTGATGAGGGTGGTGTATTTGGAGATCCATACCTACCACTAACAACTGATGGAAAAGACTTTGAAATCAACACTTTTGGTGGTTCTGCATGGAAATGGTCAGAACGATCACAGTTTACTTACATAGATGGAATTTGGTATTTAAGAGAAAAAGAAGATACATATGGTTATGGTCCATATATCACAGATTATTCATTGGATTATTGTGATCTAGGTTATGGTATAAGAAAACACAACAATCAGGATTTTGATAGTATGGAAACTGGAGACTCTACGGATTATGAATTAGAGTTTGAAATTACATTAAATAAAATGCAAAGTTTGGTATCTTATAGTGAAAGCTGGTGGTTGTCTACAGATCGACTAGGACAACTTCATCTAAGTGATTTATATGTTGCAGAAGGTGTCAGTCCATTAGATTATGATGAAATAATCCAGGTGTTGAATGACCCATCTAATATAAAAGATATGAACCAAGATTATATAATGTTCCATGTTAGAAGCAACGAAAGACAAATGGAGCATATTCTCAGATATAATAGAAGATCTCATAGTGTAAATATTTTGTTAGATGCTTATAAATCCAGTAGTTTTTATGAAGTATTCGATCAAGTTAAACTCGGAGATGATGGACTTTATTATATAGAGAATCATATAGTAGAAAAAGATGATAAATCTTATATAGAAAAAGCTTCCATCCACAGATTAGATTTTTATGGTAAACACGAAGTGTTAACTACTATTGATAATGTTCCTGTCGATGGCGAGTTTCCTTATTTCTCTGTATACATAGAATCATTGAATGATGAAATGATTTACAGAGTCTTTGGCCAAGGTGTAACTAAGTATTATAGATTAAACTATGATAATTTAGAAATAGACTATTTAGGCCAAGTAACCAATGAATAAGTTATCTAGATTATATCAAAATATCTATTATGATTAGTAAAAAAACGAGATACTATTATGTATGAATAAGACCCCCTAGATATAATCTAAGGGGTCAAATGCTTCTAGCACAACGTGAGGGACTCGAACCCCCGACGAACAGAATCAGTAATTCCATTCTATAATGTTCTATAACTTCTGTACGGACTGAAAACCTTGATTTTCAGCCCACAACTTCTACATTAACTGATATCAATCTATAACTTTGTTGGGAAGTTTTTAATAATCATATTAAACTCTGTCAAGCTTACTCGATAAAATGTATTTAGTTGACCTACCACTTCCTATTTGTATTATCAAATCCTGATTTCTCATGTTTCTTAACAGATCGGATGTTTGTGTCTTTTTGAGGTTAAGCTTCAACTCAATTTCTTTTCTAGTCTTAGCTCCATCTCGCTTAAGCAACTCAAATATTCTTTGCTCACGATCATTTAGATCCTCTAATATTATTTCAAGATACTTTTTAGTGTCCATTCCTTCAGCATTAACTTTAGGTAACACTACAATTATAACATTTTCCGTTACTCTAAATATTGGCTTAACATCATAATCCTGATAATATTCTTTTATCCTCTTTATTCCGGTTGCTAATTTCTCAATGATTTTTAACCTAAGGAAAATATCTGCCACAATTCTATTTCTCGGAATTGATATTCTCCCATCTATGTAGTCCTCCTCTGTCACTCCAATAGGTAAACCTCCAGGTGATATTATCTCTACTCTATCAGAATATATTTCTACTTTTGCATCAGCATTACGCATGTAATCACGATGAACTATTAAATTTGCAATTGCCTCTCTATATGCAACTATAGGTACTTCCTCAATTGTTTCCCTATAAGGACCTTCGATTATTTCAGACACGTTTATATGTTTTCTATAAAAATCCAAACAATATTTATACTGAGTTAAAACAGACATATTCTCTAAAGTTTGCCTATCCTTTATTCTTTTTACTGTATTATCTTGATAAGCTACAAGTTGCATTGTTGAAGCTTCTATTGGATTTTTATCTGAAAGCAATGCGGCAGCATTATTATATTTGCCATTCACTAACAACCCTAATGTAATGAGCAAATCATTGTTTAGCTCAGATATTTTCAATTTTTCTTTCAATTCTTTACCTAAGGTATCGAAAGTCAACTCATCTTGATGTATAAAAAGAGTCTCGAAACTTTGATTCTGCCCTAATAGAATTAATTCTTGATATCCCCTTCTATCAACTTGCACCGAAGAAGTATCCATCCTTATATAAGTATTGTTGTTGAATGTATAAGGAGTATGATCTCCTTTATATACCTTTAAAATTACCACATTTTTACCATCAATAGATTCTGTCGATATTTCATAATATGGTTTTGGTTCTATAGTATCATTGATCGCATTCTCCAGGGTCAATCTTATTGCCTCAGAGTTCTCAACTCCAACAACAATTCCATTGTCATCTAATCCAACTACTACATAACCATCATGATAGTTTGCAAAAGCACTTACTGTTTTTAACAATGTCTTAGAGTATTTTAGTTTATATTCAATAAACTTAGTTTCTCCATTATATAAATTAATGTTCATCTCAGCCTCCAGCGACCGGCATGACCGGACGATAATTTTTGCTTCCGATTTCAGTATATCATAATCTATTTAATCTATCAAATTTGTAATAAAATCTTTATTTAATAACATGATTTTCATCATAGTGTCTGTATCAAATCTACTAAAGATATTATAGATTACTTAATGGTGAACAAATGAGTATCGATCGGTAAACGCCGGACGAAAATTTTATGTTCCGGAAGTTAGAAATAGTCTATCGATTTTTGCTCATAGATGTATATCTTTATTTAATTTTAAGTAAGTATTCACCAAACAAGTCGTCAATATATTCGTTTCCATTTATATGTATATTTAGTAACGAAAATGGAATGTGTTACAATTAGAATTAGTCTTCAATACAAATATTGATGATAATACCGAACGAAATGGATTTGAAATACTTGAGCCACCATCGTCGAGGGTCTATTCGACAAAAGCCTTTGCAAATAGCGAAGTGTAGAATCATTCTATTTGATATGTCGCAGTTTTTCCCAACATATTCCCAACTCTGAAAACTATGAAATAACATAGAACTAGACAAAAACAACAAGAACTCCTAGATACAATCTAGGAGTTCCAATACTTCTGGCACACCGTGAGGGACTCGAACCCCCGACGAACAGATTCGAAGTCTGCCACTCTATCCAACTGAGCTAACGGTGCAAAGTCTAATAGTATTATAACAAATAAAACTATTAATTGGTAC
>PPCM01000740.1_pt1 | contig 21608 bp, 16 predicted proteins | sample 1555541 | NCBI WGS metagenome assembly PPCM01 (sample SAMN05284479, study PRJNA326546) | Marine sediment metagenome, whole genome shotgun sequencing project. | isolation source: marine sediment | place: Germany: Wadden Sea | collected 2012-09-05 | reverse complement strand
CCTGGTTTAGCGAGGACGCCGCGGCTGATGAAGGTGCGATGTCCGTCAGGAGGGGGACGGATAAAATGTGGCATTTCGTAGTTGCGCGTGAGAAACCACCCACCGGTAGATCTGCCACCTGGATCAAAGCCCATGATGGCATCGGATGGGGGACGCACAGTCGGGCGAGGCGGTCGACACGTGTTGGTCGCTCTGGATCGCTTGCTTGCGAACGTCTCGAGAGATGGGAGAAACGCTTGCTGCGCCTTCCGGGGCCTGCTTGCAGTGGACGTGTGGTAGATCTGATCTGCATTCTGGACTCGCCTCTAGATGACATGACTCGTGTAAATATAAAGACAATAATAGTAACAAAGTAGTGTGCGTACCTCCTCTCACAAAGTTTATGGGGAATCTTACCGAACCCGATCAAGAGTACTTAGCTTCAGCAAAAATTCGACGCGCTGGTGCAGAGTCTGTGTCCGACACCACCCAGGTCACCCAGCTCGAGGCCGTGCTCCTCACCCCCCTCCGCAAGACCCAACCCGACGCCACGTGGGGTCGACCTCGGGTTCCAGCGCGAGTCGTCGCCCGTGTCAGACTTCAGGATGGACGCCGGGCTGTGCCTCTGGGCCATGCTTGAGATGTCCATCTTCCTCACCCCGGTGGCCGAGGCGGTCGTGGACTTTGTTATCTTTTGGAACGGGTCTGGGGCCCAGAGCATGGACTTCAGCCCCATGTTCTCCATGTGGGCCGCGTGGACAAGGCGTGGAAACTGCTGATTGCGTATAATGTCTTCTGATCACGTATTGTTCAGCATGTGCTTCTTGGCGCAGCATAAACCATTAAATCATCTTCTTGCTGTGGTGCAGTCGGGACTTTACAGTGTTATTGAATAATTAACTGGGAGTGCAGTGTGTCTATACCGATATCAGCTGTCCATTCCGTGTCCAGTATCTCGTCTGATTGCATTGTCATATTCAAGTCATTTTGACCATCAAAGAATGACAACCCAACCGAAGAATGAGTGATCACGACGAAACAAAGGAAACTTCGACCGACAGGCCGTACACTGATGAGCAGTACGCTGCATTCAAGGCCATGATGGATCGCCACATGTGCGATGAACACCCCAACATCCCCCACCCTTGGATGAGCGGCCACCCCTGCGCCTACCACCCCTACGCCTACCACCCCTGCGCCTACCACCCTGGCCATCCTGGCCGGGCGCGCTGGGGCTTTGGCGGCAGCCACATATGTCACCATGGCCCTTGTGGGTATCACGGGCATGGGGAGGGCATGTGTCACACATATGGAGATGTCCCGGATCGCTGCGGGGATCGTTGCCGAGACCCCTATGGGTGTGGACACAAATAAATCCCACCAGATCGTTTCACAGGATTAATCGCAAGAGCTCAGAACGTGTCGTCAAAAGACGCTAGGAAGAAAAATCTGGAACGCGCTCTTCCCGTCGTTTGCCGACTCTGCAGACAACGACCCTGATATCGTCTTGCCCGCGGGAGGGGACGACGTCCAAGACGTGCCGGACCTGCGGGAAGACGTTTCACCGCGATGTGATGGCCGCCGAGAACATGCTCCACAGTGCATATGGAAACATCGACACTGCTAGACACAGGTAGCCATTGAGGCTACCATGGATGTCCCACATGATCCTATCTCATCCCCATTCAAGTGGGGTTGAGCAAGTCACACATTGTCGGCCGAGAAGTCGGTCCGGTAATATGTGATTTATAAATATCATCGGTTCAGGGGGCGATCGGCATGGTAAGCACCAGCACACCATCCGAGTACTGGGCCGACACGCTCTCCGCCACTACGGGGAACGTCAGCGGCGCCTCCAGCTCGTATCCGGCGGCCTTTACGACGACCCACTGCTGTTCGACGTCAATGTCGAGTGTTTCAGCGGGGGGCTCCGCGGGCATGGTGACGGACATCGTCAGGGATGTGGGACGGGTGGACATGGGCTTGGTCTGCACGTTGAAGTGGTTCCCCCAGTCAAAGTCGTTGTTGTAAGCGATCTGGTACTTGGGGGTCTCGATGTTGGAAGGAGCGGGACGGCTGCCGACCTCCTTGATGATGGGCTTGGCCGGGGCAGACGGCGCAGGGGCAGGCTTCGGGGCAGGCACAGGGGCGGCCTTCTTGGGCTTGGGCGCGGGCTTGGCCTGTTTGACCGGCTTCCGAGGCATGGCTTTGGTCTTGGACTTGACCTGCTGCTGTTTCGTCGTGTCGGTCTGGATATCCGCGAGCTCCTGCTTCCATATCTCGGGGTCGTTCCTGTTCTGCTCCTCGAGCTTCCTGATCTCTTCCTGGTTCCTCAGAAAGTTCTCAGGGTCCGAGATCTCCTTGGCGTAGTCCTCGAACATCTTCATGAACTTCGGATCTTTGAAACACGCCTTCAGGCGATCGGCTTCTTGGCCAGATATCTTGAAGTCGTCCTTAGGAGCGCCGGTTGCAGGTTTCATTTCCTCAGCGATAATTGATTTCTCGTTTTTTGGAGATACTTGTGTGGCTGTCACATTGAAACTAGCAACGGGCTGCGCCCATTTACGGTCACAATATGGGCATTTTTTATAGCCTTGGAAAATGGGTGGCGTTCCTGAGCTACTTGATAGTCTGCCGAAGCTGCAATGCCGCAGAAGCAATTTGGCACATGAATTTATGACGTTTTCAACCCTAGAAACCCCATCATTGGTTTGTTTTCACGCAGTTCTTTACTCAGGAGGAGAGCACGCTCGTTCCCGTTACCCCCACGCTCTACCGTGAACACACCGAGCTCGACAGAGGCTTTTCTATCCCTCCAGTTGGCAGCTGGCCGTCCTTCTGCCTCCAATACATCCACAGCCGTCTCAACATGTCCCTTTTGGCCCGGCTTCGGACCAGCGTGCTGCTGGGGACCGCCGAGGACCATCTCTTGACCACCACAGGCTCTGTGCTTCAGCCAGAGACGGACTCCCGGCCGTTTATGGCCACCGCGCACGGCCCCATCTCCTGCGCGGCCTGGCGTGATGCCAACACCCTTGTTGCCGTCCACCCCCACGGCGTCTCGATAAACAACGAGGCTGACGGCGGGTCAACCGTCGAGTACATCACGGCGCCAGTGACTGGGGCGCTCGACATCGCGTGCCATCCCGCCGGCCGCATTGTCGCCGTAGCACGGCAGGCGTTCATAACTCTGGTCGACACTGAAACCCGGACCTATCAGACCCTCATGTGTCCGGGCCACCGCGTGATATATTCACCATCGGGCCGCACATTGGCAGCAGCATCAAGGTCAGGAATCACGCTCCTGTCCACATGGACGACGCGCCGCGTTAGGCATCCCACAACAGCACCCGTCCTGGCCGCAGCCTGGGTCACGGGCGACACGGGGCGTGACGTGCTCGTGTACAGCGTGGCGGGCAGCACGACGCTCAACGTGCTGTCGGTGACCCCCGCACTCGATGTTGAGCATCTCGGCGGGCTGGGGCTCCAACCCGTCCAGCTGGGTGACGTCATCATCGGCGGTGAGCCTGTTGACATCATATCCGCCGGCTCGGAGGTGCAGGTCGTGTGCAGCGTCAACGTGGCGGGTCGGTCGCGGCTGTCGACGGTACACGCGCTGGTCACCCCCTATCCCGCCCCCCGGGCTCTTATAACAGCTGTCGGCGGCATGACGGACGCCAACTGGAAAGCAGCCGTGCCACACCGGTCCTTGGCGATGGGTCGCGTGCTGTACAGCGTCGACGGTGTCCTGAGAGCTGTCGACGTTCGGTGATAAATTCGATTTGGTGGCACGATTTAGTGGAATCGAGGGAAAATAGTTTAACAAATCGATCCAACGCGACAATAGATTTTCCGACCAACGCTCGGTTCTGAGGCCGATATCACGCTGCACTACCGATGCGATAAGCCCTCAGCTGAATCTGTCCATATAAAAAACGTGTTCGGGTGACCAGATCATCGTCGCTAACTCACAGATACACCCACTTATGCCGCGTATAGAGGTCCCAACCGAGGGATCTGTACACAGCAAGACTTCAGGTGTGTCTAGTGCGAGCGGGATGTCCTCTGCTTGGTCTGTTCTATTTGGAAACAACCAAGGTCGGGTGAAACAGACCCGCAAGCTGGTGTTTGATGCTCAGTACGCTCTCATCAAGAACCGCAGCCGGCGCTTCTACCACATCATGTTCCTTCTCATTTTCATCGGCGAGTTTCAGCTCCTCTATTACTCCACCACTCCAGAGGTCGCCGTGTGGGCCCAGCCCATGGGGCAGGTCCAGTTCTTGATCAACAAGTCGTCCTTCACCGACGCGCTCTTCGGTAACTTGTTTTTCACAGCAACGACCCTCACGGATGCCATCGTTCTCATCATGTTTGTTACTGTCGCCGTCTTCCCACCGTTATGTTACCTAATCATGGGCCGCGCCATCGCCGCCAACAGGGAGCCGCCGCGCCTTGTCTCGGCCGTGGTGCTCTGGGTCGCGCCTATTCTGTACACGATTGTCCAATTCCCCTTGTTGTGTGTGGGCCACACCGTCATCTACCGCTTGATCTCCGGCCTCTCCTTCCAGACAGCCATCGTACTAGCGGTAGGCGTCCCGGCGTGCATCATTAACCTCGGCTCGACGGTATTCTTCAGAACAACCCTCATTCACACCGACATCACCCAGCCGACGTTCTTCACGGCCATCAACACGCGTATACTGGGCATAGTGTTCCTCGGTGAGTCACTACACGGCCTCGTATACGCCACAGTGATCCACCGCGGCCTCTCACCGAAGATTCGCTCCCTCTCGGGCTTCGCCGTTATCATTTTCAACTTCTGGCTGATCACCATCACTCAGCCATTCATCAAGCGATCCGCTAACTACCTCCTGGCGGGCGTGTTCAGCTTCCACACCTTCATGGGGGTCGCCATCAAGCTCATCGCCGCCATCCACACCGAATGGTTCCTCTTGTTGCCTTTCATCGCTACCCCTATACCACTGGTCATATTACCGGTTATTAACTACGTGATAACCGTCCGTATGAGACGATTCATGGCGATACTCGTCCTCTACGAGCAACAGGCGGCCCAATGCACCACCATTGCCCCAGCCCCTCCGCTACAAGCCCCCAGGTACCTCAGCGGCGCCCTCGCGGCCCGGGCACTAGGCACAGCCTTCCGCCAGATCCACTCCGAGGCTGTGCGCGGCGCCAAGGCCTTCTCGGACCAACCAGTAGACCTGCCTGGCTTCCCAGGATCACCGCAGTTCATGGACACCCACACCATCACAGTAGAACGCGCGGCCGTCGACGCCGCCGTCCAGGTTCGCGTCCGCGCCCTCTTCCGCGCCTTCCAGTTCCTCTTCCCTCGCCACCCCCACTCGGGCGATCTCCTCACCGCCTACCTGTTGACCGTCATGTCCTACAGACCAGTCAACCTCAACGACGGGCTGAAACGGGCCGAGAGACACATGACGAGGTCACGCCTCCTGCCCGACAAGGCCTTCCTGCTGTACGTCGTCTTCAAGTCGCGAATGGACCTGCTGTCTGGCGACCCTGACCAGGCGGAACGGGCCGAGCGGTCCCGGCGCCTCCATACGATCAACAAGTCCCAACGCACGCTGTATGACCATCGCCGGAGGTTCTGGGAGACCGTGGACGGGTGTAGAGGCAGACCACTCACCACACGCGCCGTCAACGACCTGCTAGGCCTCGCGGAGAAGGAAAGCAAGGAACTAACCCACATTCAGAACGCCTATCGCCCGCTGCTCGCCAAGGCAACCCCCAACGTGATCAGAGACTACGCTGTCTTCTGTAAGGTCGCGCTCGGCATGGACGACCAATACAAAATCTTCCTCAATACCGCCGAAGACCTAGAAATCGCGGGACGCCAGACAACATCAGCAGTGCAGCCCGCGACTGTCGACGTGGCCGACGTGGGCGGGTTCTTCATATGGCACAGCGCGTTGGAGTTCCGGAGTATGCTAGTCATGGTCTTCCTCGGCATCATGACAGTCACGCTCATATCTTGCATATATGTCATATTCCGGATTGTTTTCTATAACTTAATGTGGATTTTTTTTGCTGCGGCGGCACTCACCCTAGGTGTTCAGAACGCGTCCGCTGGGGCCTACTACATGCAGTACACCGGCGGCGACTTCACCATGATGGCGGCCCATTCGGCGATGACGGCGCAGCTGTTCGCCGCAGTGGGCAACACGGCACCCGTGGATTATATCCAGGCAAGTCTGGCCGAGTTCACCCAGGGCTGGCTCCCCGTCACCCACTCGCCGGGCGTCAACACTACGGCGGGATTCCTTGACTGGGTAGACACTGTGCAGACGCCGTCGGTCGAGATGACATGGGCTATGGGGACCACCGCCACCCAGCCAATCCTCCACCGAATGTTGATGTTTATGTCTGACCACCTGATGACACTCGACACCCTCCACACCAACGTCACCCTCGGGGGCCAGACGGTCGAGTACCCCATAGGTCAGGCCACAGCCATGGTCATTGGTGCCGTCAACGGTCTCGTTAACGACGGGGTGACCATGATGAGGACCGCCCCTGACCCCGACACGACCCTGGCCACACTCGACGTCGGTAGCACCATCGTGGCGCCCAAGCTATCCCTCATCATCTCCTCGGAGAAGGGCGTCATCACGGGCATCCGAGAGACTTTCCGCCAGGTGTTCGTGGCAACCCAGAACTTCCCGGAGGTCATCGTGGGGCTCTGCATCGTGCTGACGGGCATCTTTGGCGTCTCCCTCTTCCTTGTCACAGCCTTCACCCTGGTCAGACCCCTCATGAAGGCCTACTCCATGCAGCTCGGCATCATCCGCATCTTCCTCATGCTCCCCGCCGCCGTGACTGATGCCATGGGACACATGGAATCGACACGACACGCCACGGTGCCCACCACACACCAGACAGACGTCCAGCGCCGCCTCAAGGAGGTCGTGCCTGAAGACAGCGACCTGGCCGCATCGACGTCCGACCTCAACACGGTCGAGATCATGGCCGACTCCAAGCTCCCCATCATCGCCCAGCTCAGGTACACAGGTACAGGCAGCACGTCCAACTCGTCCTTCAACTACTCGGCGGGCACGGGCTCCGGCACATTACAGGCCCAGACATCCGAGTCGGAGTCCTCGTCGACCACAGGGTCCGTGAGCGACCTCAGCGGAGACAGCGACTTCTCGGGGTCGGACGACCTCGGCACCCAGGTAACCCGCGCCCTCAACGGCCACGTCGGGCCCTCCCACCTGTATCCGTCGGGGTCGTCGTCGTCCTCGTTCTCTGACGCAGGAATCATGTCCCCAGCCAGCATAGCTTCCCCGCGCGCCGTGGATGAGGTCGAGGAGCTCGAGAGGACGAACAGCAGGGAACGTGAATCACCAAGGACACCGCACGATGAGGTGGTGGTGCGGGACACCCCACCCGCCCCCACTCACGCCAGACCCAGGTCGATGGGATCCACCTTGTCGTTCAATGATACGTCAGACAGCGCGATGTTGGACGGCACAGGCGATGAAACAGACCTCATCGACGCGGCTACGCTGTACAGCGCGTCAGGCCAACCCAGCAGGCTACACAGCCACAGCCAGCTCGTAACAGACACCTCGGACGTGCTCAACACCGCCACCAAGCGCCGCTCCTGGATATCGAAACTCCTTCGCAGCAGACAGGACGCCATCGCCGCCGCCGTCGAGCAGCAATGTTCAGACATCCCCGCCCTCGCCCGATGGACCCGCGTGGCCCGCACCCTCTCCCGTCGCCGACTATTGGCCGTCCTGCCCAGGGTCGTGGTGTGGAACGTCTTCTTCTTTGGTGCCCTCATCGCCGCGCTAGGCCTCGTCTCGTATCGCATATTGACTGATATTCGGACGGGCACGACGGGCTACATCGCCTACCAGGGCCTGCTCGCCGCTAACGGAATCGCCCAAGACGCGCTCGAGATTCTCACGCTCGAATCCGCCACGGGTCTTAACGCGACCGACGGGCGGGAGGCCTTCATGGGCCACGCCGGGGAACTCTCGCGCGTCCTCGGGTGGCTCACATCGTCGTCCGTAGAGGCCAACGATCCCTGGCAGCCGGACCCTCGAACCATCCTCGGGGCCGGCGTTAACACCGCCGCGAGGTTCATGCTGGCGTCGTCGTGGGCGTCGGGGCCGTACGGCGGCGATATCCAGGCGCTTTTGTATAACAGGGAGTGTGCCATCAAGCCGTTCATCCCCACCGAGTGCACCCCGGAATTCGGGGGTACAGGCACACCGATATCCACCGAGCTCGATAGCGGGCTCCTCCAGGCCATCTCCTGGTACCTGACCCAGGCTGACGCATTCCGCAGGCTACCAGTGAACGGCACGGCCCTTGACGCCGCCAAAGACGCCATCGTCGACTCTAACCTGAAGCACGTGCAGCCCTACATGGTCCAGCTGCAAGGGTTGATCAGGAACCGCTTCTCGTCCAGTGTAGCGGATACTGGCGTCATCATCATCGTCCTCGCCGCCATCCTCGTCGCTGTGCTGGCTATAATGTTCTTCGCGATTTATAGAACGGCGGCGGAGCAGATGCGACGCCGGCAGCAGCAGATGCTTGCCATTCTGGACCGTGTGGTCCGCACCCACGGCAAGTCGTTCAACCCGTTGACGATGGCGCTTGTCCACGACATCCGGCCCCAGCATTTCGACGACGAACGGTAGGCACCCAGTGCCGCGCGTTTTGTGTATAAAATCTCTCTGATGGTGCCTGGTTTATGGGATTTATAGGTTTGTTTCTCTGACTTCGTGCATTCTGATCTGCGAACTCCGGAATTATTCGCACTATAAAAACTATAAAAATGACTTCGAAATCACGCCACGGCCACGGTCGCGACGCCCGTGTCGCCGATCTGCTCTGCGGGGTGGACGTACGGCACGCGTTTCTTGAGCCGCCCGACCGCATCCTCGATCTGGGCGGCGGTGTCCACGCGCAGCACGGCGGGGTGTCTGCCGAACGTCAGCATGCAGAGGTCCGCGCTCCCAGCCGACGCCGTGAAGACGAGCCGCGCGAGCAACACGGCCTGCCGGACGATCGCGTCGCGCCACGGGTCGCTCGCCGAGTTGTGGCGGGCCAGCTTGGACATCCCGGCGGGCCCCGCGCGTCCGTTGATGACGCGCAGCACGACGGCCGTGCTGACGGTGACCAGGCCGAGCGGCGCCGACTCGAGCAGCGCCACGGCCGCCGCGGCCTGCCACTCGCAGTGGCAAGTCGTCAGCGGGAGCGGCTCCGAGCTGCTGCGGGCGTGCCACTTGGCCACCGTGTCGACAATGTCAAAAATGAAGGCCCCGAAGGCCAGCGCGCAGTCGGCATCGCTCGACGGGGGCCCGAGGGCCGCGGCGTCCGCGTGCAGGTGGTCAACGATGGCGTCCTCGACGCGCTGCTCGGTGGCGCGCAGGACGAACTCGGCGACGCCCGTGTGCGGCTCGAAGACGGCCGCGGGCACGCCATCCAGTAGGACGAGCTGTCCGTCGGGGTGATTGAGGGCCGCGCGGCAGAACAGGGCCAGCGGGCGGGCGAACGGGATGGGCGACGCGATAGACGAGACGTCGTGCGATACCGGGGGATAACCGCAGATGGCGGCGCGAAGGCCGGGCCCAGGAGCGGCGAGGACGGCATCGGACAGGTCAAAGCAGCACTCGATGGTCAGCTCGGACATGCTCTCGATTCAATCTCAGGGTTCGCAGGAACGCATCCGCGTTGGAGAACTAACTGGCGCTGCTGGATGGGCCGTGTTGGTGCGCCACAGGTGGCCGGCCCGCTCCGGAACAGCGAACTGTATAGGGCACTAATTCGACCGAGGCGAATATTCCACAAACCGCGGATTTCCAAGGACGGCGCGATGAACAGCGGCCCCAAGATGCGCTCACTCATTAGCCAGACGGACAAGCTCGCCGAGCTCGAGGAGAAGATGCGGAAGGAGCAGGTGCTGAAGCAGAACCTTGTCACGCGCATCAATGCGAGCGAGAAGGAGCTCTCCGCGCTTCGCACGCGCAGCGAGCAGCTCACGTCCAGTCAGAGCCAGCTGCATACAGAGACGAAACACTGCGAGGCGCAGTCGATGAAGCTGGGAGACGCCGTCAACGACGTGCTCAAGCGCATGGAGTTCGAGGACCGCGAGATCAAGAAGCTCGAGTTCGTGTTCAACCGCGCGCGCGAGGAGACGCGCCGCGTCAACGAGGAGATCGCCAAGGAGAAGGAGGCCGTCCAGAAGCTGCGCGAGGTCGCCGACCAGGCCGGCATCGAGTGCGCGCACCAGGAGCAGGCCAAGGACGACCTGCACGTCCGCATCCAGGACACGGCGCGCGAGATAGACCGGGTGGCGCGGTACGGCGCGGACCTTAAAATCCAGGCCGACACGATCACGGCCGCGATGGCCGTTGCCAAGTGAGCGGGGCGCGGATAGATTAGACACGACATGATAAACTGGGCAACGGTGTTATTCCTCGGCTGGCTGGCTGGTGTGGGGCGGGCCTTTCGTCTCCCTGTCCATCGGGTTAACTGATACAGAAACCAATCATTCAAACCCTCCACGATCAGCTTTATATCTACCATTTACCACACCTCACGTCTGTGCCTGCTCCAGAATCTCAAGCATCCCGGCCAACGCCCCCTCCAGCCTCGTCCCCCCCGCTGCTCCAGGCGACCCCAACAACACGGTTAACGTCCCCAAGTCCCGACTAGTGCGAGCCGCACGGATCGTCAACAGCCTTAACACACGAGATACCGGCCCTTGGAGCTCTTGGGACACCGCGAAGGGGCACGCCTTGACCGTTTTGGATACGGCGATCAATAAATCCTCGAGGCCGTCGGTACGCGCTTCATCGGCCTCATAGGTCTGAAGATGCGTCAGAAGAAGCGGCCACATCACCGTGTCTCGGATTTGATTAATTGTTGACTGCATTGATTGAGACATTTTGATTGAATCAATCAGTGTCAAGCGAATGAATCTATAAAAGTCTCTAATCGCCAAGGCTGAGTACATGACTGCGTAAAGCACACGGACGCCGACGATGGCCGCATCGCCCGCTCTGTTGAGCACCGCGTGAGCGTCTTCACCAGCGTGTAGGCAATGGAAGAGCTCAGCCTGAAGGCGAAGGGACCGCTTGACGGCGTCGCCTGAGAGCTCGTTGTTGAGGACGGCTGTTTGTTTAGAATTGGGGGGAAGGGGCTCGAAAGTATCAAACGCGGCCAAAATCTGCAGGCATCGTGTGGAAGTCCAGGGCGTGGATTTGATGAGCCCAGCAAAGGTGGACAGCACTACTCTGACCGCCTGGGCCGACATCCCGTGCACCGTGGAGGGAAGGACGGCCCGGAATGATAAAGGACCCCACATGGCAATGTCTTCGGGAAGTTGAAGAAGGAGACCGGTCGCCACATCTATAGATTCGGATAATCGGCGGGATACGAGGCGCTCGAGGGCTGACTCAACGAACGGGAAGAGGGGGCGCGACGCCTTGGACACGAGGGCGATCAGGCCGGGCTGGAGCCGGTCCATGGACACCTGGTCGTTCATATCGATGGCTGATGCGAGATGGGCAGCGGCGACTATACAGTCGAAGGTGGCCTTGGTTTGGGGCGATGGGTTGACACATAGGGTGGGTGGGAGTCGGCGGTCACGAAGGCATAGGGCGTCTATCCTATCCAATCCTTCTTCATCGGTGTCATCGAATAATTCTGCTACTTCCGACATCTGGACCGACAAAGAAGCGGTACTGGCCGGCGACGAGCCCGACAGCAGCGATGTGACGCGGGCCACGCACGACGTGAGCACGCCCTCGAGGTCGCCAATGTACACGTTTCGGAGCTCTGCGGCGATGTCTTCGTCGTCTGACATATGTCTTCCTGCGAGCCGTTCATAAAACGCCCTTGATGCAGAATGAAGGTGGATTGTGCCGTCGCTGTAGGCGGCGAAGATCTGGCCGGGGGAGGTGCGGGTGTAGCCTGTTGAGCAGAGGACCCCCGCCGGGGCGGTGGGTGCGGGTTGGGTGCCTGGCCGCGGGGTCGACCTTGGGGTTGACCCGGGGGTCTGTTGCTTACGGGCGGCGGCGATGCTGTCCAGGGTGGCCTGGTCATGTAGGGAAAAGATTGACTCGACCGACTTGCCGGGGCAACATAAAGGCTGGCAGTCCTGATCGAGGACGTCGAATACGTTGATGGTACCGTCGACACCACCGACGACGAGCTGCTCGGGGTGGGACGGGGACCAGTCAAGACATCCCGCCCGTCCAGGGCACGGTATCTCGAGCGTTTCCATCGGTCGCAGCGGCTGTCGGATGTCCCATAGTTGAACGCTGCCTAGCTGGTCAGCCGAGGCGAGAATGTGGCGCGCGAAGGGCGAGAACTGGGCCGCACGCACGGGGGACGCCGCCTCGAGGATCAGCGGGTTCTGGCTGCGGAGATCGAAAACTGATATAATCGCGCCTTGTTCGGCTGAGGCAAAGACTGACGGGTCGAACGAGGACCACGCCGTCGCGAGGACGGGGCTGGTCGTCAGTGGTAGCTCGCGGACAGGCTCCTCGCGCGACGGGTCCCAGATGTACACGGCGCGGCCCCGTGTGGCGGCGATGGGGCCAAAGGGCGACGTTGATAGGTGGGCAAGGCGGGGTGGGGCCGTCCAATGGCCGGCGGTGAGGGGATGGTCGCGGAACTCCGCAGTGTAGGTGAACGAAGCTGTGGGCTTGTCGCGGAGGCTTTCAGTGGCGAAGCGAGAGATCTTGTTGACGCCCTGTGTGGCCAGCAGCCCAAGAGCGTCGAACTTGAGCTCGTGCGCGACGCTAGGCAGTGGTAGGTTGGAGATGCGCTTGAGAGAGCCTTGCTTGAGGAATCCTTTGGTGGCCACCTGGTACACTTGAATCGTACCGCCCCCATACGCGCAAGACGAAACCAGAAGAGGCTCTTTTGGGTGAACAGCCGCAGCTGGGAAGTGATGGTTGGCGGTAACCGCACGGTCATGGTAATCGAATGTGCTGTAGAGGGCCTCTATCGCGAGTGGCTCGTCGGGAGTCCCCCACAACGACGCCATTGTGTGATGCCAATTAAATCGAACGAGGCCAAGATGTCCCCCTGGTCGCTATATGAGTTCGAGAGGCTACAGCGCAGTAGAGATCACTGTAACACCCACACGACACTGACCTAATCATCCCCGCACGTCAACATCCATTAATCCGCACTATTTACCCTCTTCACGTCCTCTGGCTCTTCTTGAGCATCTTGCTCGCCAGCTTCCTCAGCTTCTCGCGCTCGGCGTCCGCCTTGGCCGTGTTTGACCCGTAGTGGCTCCTCTTGTGCTCCTTCTGCGTCGGCTCGTCGCGCACCTTGGCGTCAAACCGGCCCATGCTCGCCGTGCCACGCTTGGCCGCGGTCAGAGTCTTGAGGATCTCAGCTTTCCGCTCGGCCTTCGCGTCACGAGCGGCCTGGATCTGGTTCCCCCGGCGGAGCTTCTCGTTCTCGGCGACCTTGCCCTTCCGCTCCTGCTTGGCCTTGATGAATGGATCCTCACCCTCGGCGTACTGCGCTGTGTATTTGTCCTCAAGCACCCAGTCGTCCTCGATGCGCTTGGCACGCATGCCGTAGCGAGGCAGCCAGCGGCCCGAGGTCTCGTCGAACACCTTCCCGTCCGTCCGTTCGCGCTTCTTGATGCACTTCTCCTTCTTGTGCTTCTCCCACTTGGTCTCATGCTTGGGCTTGGGAGGGGCAAAGGCGCGAGGGAGTACCTCCTGCCTCGGAGGAAGAAGGAACTCACCTTCCTCCTTGGGGAGCGCAAAGAGCTGGTTAACAAAGAGCTGCACGTTGTCGCGTGCCCTCCGCTTGATGGCCTTCATCGTAGCAGCGTATGTCTCGCCATTCTCAAAAGGCAAGCTATCATCAGCGAGCTTAAGGGCCAAATCGTACGAAAGATCATCGGCCTTCGCCGGATGAGGGCTCGGCAGACTCTCGGCCTCCTTCTTCTGGGCTAGAAACTTACGAACGTCCATGTGAGAGATACTTTCCAAACCGACTTATAATTCGACTGAAGTGAAAATGCAGATTAATACAAGCATGCGCCTGATACGTGATGGCGTCTGGATGGCACCCACTCACATTTGTGCAAACAAAGCTAGCCGACACAGTTTATATTTTTTTATATAATTTATCAGTTTGGGGCCATCAAGCCAAACACGCCCGATAAGCTCGATGCTCAAGGTTCAACGTCACGCGTGAGCCCTCGCTCACCCGTCTATGAACGTCCTACCGCCGGTCAGCTCAATCCAGAACGGCCTAAAGTCGGGAGCCAGGCCCTCGATGACTGGGCGGAGCGACCACACCGTGTGCATGGCGTCTGTGATGTTCCCAGCGACGCGTCCGAACGGGCACCACATCTTCTCGTGTCTCAGAGCGAGTGTGACGGCCTCAATGATCAAGGGGTCCTGTTGAGTGAGCTCCACGAATAGATCCTGAGCCTGTTTGTCCTTCTTGATGGTGAAAAACGCGAGTAATCTCGCGAATGTGAACTTAGCGGGCTCCAATGTCGATGAAGTCTTATATTCCTCCCTTGTAGCCACTCCTGCGGGGTCTACCATCACTTGGGTAGCTAAGAGCTGCAATTCAACCATATAGGGATCCCTTGGATCAAGCCTGAGGAGCTCGGTGAACGTACCGATCGCCTTTCTAATATGGCCTAAAAGTAAAAGCCGGCGACCGAAACGGAACATCGCTCGCATGAGTGCGTGGGCAAATGGGTCTTGGAATGACCACATAGACCCCCTGCCGTACTTTAGAGTCGAGTCGACGGTCGGGCGGGCGGCGGCGAAGGCGCGCGACATGGCATCGATCTCACTGTCGGCGTCCTTCACGAATAGGGGAATGGTGAGGCTGCTGATCTCGATGTTCGTTGGGTCGAGCGCCCAAGCGGAGACTACGAGTGCGCGTCGCTCGACGTCGGACGCAGCGTGGGATTGGACAACGCACCGCTGGGCTAAGAGGAGGCGGTGGGCAGGGGGGTCGCTGGCCTCGTCCACGGTGCGAAGGAGGTCGTCAATCAGCGCCAGTTCACCGGCGAGGACATTCTTGAGGGCGCGGGCCGACAGTCCTTCGCGGCTCATCTCAGGGTTACTGGGCTCGGTGCCGGGCGGGACCGGGTGGCACCCAAAGTAGTCGGGCGTGAGCTTCTCGAGCTGCCGAAGCATTCTGACGCGGTTGACGGTCGTCTCGTCGCATTGAGAAAGAAGTGTGCGCGCAGGCTCCACCAGAGCAGCGTGTTCAGGAAACATTGACTCTATGAGCTTGTCACAGTGATCATTGAAGGCGAGCTGGACATTAGCAGCATACAGCGCCCGGTAGTCCTGAAGAGCAGACTCTTTCTTCTCCATTAGGTGATAGGCAACAGCGCGGCGGAAGAGAGACTTGTAGTGCGTGGGCTGGATCCCCAAGGCAACCGTGCAGTGTTCCACCGCATTGCTGTACTGCTTGAGCTTGGTATAGCACTGAGCAGCGTTGCTGTTAACCAGTACGGCAATAGAGGTGTCGAGATCTGGTGCTTCAAGGGCCTTCAGGTAGTGTACAACAGCCTCACTGTACTTGCCCTTACGGTAAAAGTCGTTAGCGATCTCCTTGAGATCTGCCGCAAGGTTCTTGTCTGGCATTCTCGATTCAGAATGAACAGACGAATTATGAAACTCTTGCTCAGACTGGCTCGCCTTGCTACAGGGGCCTCGCGATAGGCATACACTATTGTCGGTGCGCTACAACATTTTAGTCGAGACCGGCTGGCAGTTCGCGTGCAAACGCGCAAACCAATAAACCATTAATATAAATCGACTCTAAATCGAAGTATTCTCATCAAACATTCAAATCATACCGAGCTTGTGCCGTCCAGATATGGATACTCTCATCATCAAGTGTTTATCCGACAACTATAGTTACTTTTGCTTCGACAAGCTGACGAAAGTCGGCGCTCTTTTCGATATTCCCGAACTAACCGATGAGCATCTTGCTCTGGGAGACAAGGGCTTCCTTATCAGGTAAGTGCCCAAGTGCATATGCTATGATTACCCAGTGACCTGTTCTGCACCCACTCACACGCAGACCACATTGGTGGTCTGTCTGATTTCCGCGAGCGCTTCCCAGCAGCGGCCATCCATGGTCCCACTGTCCCCAGGGCGGCGTTCAACCCGACCCCTGTCACCATTTGGTCCGATCTATCTGCGACACCTATTCACACCCCATGCCATACCCAGGACAGCGTGTGTTGGCGTGTATCATGTGGGGTGGGTCCTGATGCTCTGTTTACCGGCGACACTCTGTTCCGCGGTGGGGTCGGGAAGTTCTTTGAGGGCACGGCGGACCAGATGCACGCCAGTTTATTCACCGCGCTCGGGGGTGTACCCGATGAAACTTTAGTGTATGCCGGACATGAGTACACCGCCGCCCTGTACGGCTGGGCCAAGCGGGTCGACCCAGATAACAAGGTCCTACAGGCCGCCGCGGATGAGATCAAGGGCGCGGGGTGCACGATGCCGTCAACGATGGGTCTTGAGCGACGGACCAACCCCTTTATGCGGGTTGGGTCGGAGGCTGTGAAGGCGTGGACCGGGACTGTCGGGAAGGACGATGTGGCCACGATGAAGAAGCTGCGGGAGATGAAGGACAGCGGGATGTAACGTACCACAGGCCAGGTGAGAATCCTGTGTCGATATTATAAACTAGTGAACATCCACCGAGTAGCCCGTCTCTTCCGCTTGAGAGGTGATAGCGCTGTAAACTTTACCTTACCTTACGTATGGTAACATCGACACCACTGAAGACGGGCGCACCGAGTAGCCACTGAGGCTACCATGGATGTCGCGTTGACATCCGATCTCAACCCCGCATCCCTGGGGGATGAGCAAGTCACACATTGTCGGCTTAACAATCCTTTAAAACCAACAAGTCGCCTAAACGACCTGAAAGTAAAAATCAAAGACACGTACACTAACATGCGATCGGTGCCATATTTGCGCCCTCTTCCGCGAGCGCCGCAAACAGGGAATCGAGCGCACAGTCCTCCATCTTGACGTCACGCGGCATCGCAGGCACCTCGTCCTTTCTGTTCCGATTCGCGGGCCGTACCTGGCGGATCACGGTGCGCCCCGTCCGCTCGGCGTGCTTCTGTCTGATCTCGTCGAGTATATCCTCGGTATGCTCGAGGCTGTAGCGGTGTGGCCCGCGGAGATGCTTCTTGAGGTCTGAGATGCGGCCGGCGATGTGTTGACAGCTGACTACAGGGCAGGGGAATGGCTTCTTGTGGACGTTACTGTGTGATTCAAATCGGGTCATACTTACGATATGTGCAAGCCGAGGTTCACAAAGTATCTGAATAAGTTTTTTTTTGTGGTGATGTGACAAACTTTTCGCATGTTGTGCACCAGAATCGATGCCGCACGTTCTGAGGCAGCAGCTCAGGGTGCCTCATCGCGTAGTGTCTGTGGAGATGCACGAAAGGCTGAAGACAGACGGGGCACTCAAACTTGGCGCGCTCCTCGGGCGTCAAGTGCTCGGGGTGGTTCGCAATGATGTGGCGGAGCACGTTGGAGGGCATGTCGGTCGCGTAGCTGAAGCATACTCTACATACGAGGTGGGCATGATTGGCTAGGTAAGCGGGGAGTGAAGACACAAACGCAGCTCGCTCATGTGCGCCATCATCAGCTCCCGGGTGGGGAACCCGAGGCCACAGCACTGCTGAATGCATGGCACTAGTCCGTGTGTGCTCTCTATGTGCTAGAGTCAAATATTAACGACGAATACTCACCTGGTCTCGTAATCCCTTCCTGGAAAAGGATTCCTGGCATTTCTCGCCAGTTTCATCATCTGTACAGTTGCATCTGAAGATTTGGGATGAAGATCTAGGCATATGGTTAGTTTGGATGAAGCCACAATTCACAATAGCAAATTACAAATTGGCGGTGTCGACAAAGTTTATGTGATTACGGACAAACGAAGAGCGGACAGCGGGTTCAATATAACGTATAGGCTCACATACACGGGTTTGTCATCACCATGTATCTAGCAAGAATGAGAGATTTCGAACGAATCAAGACTCGTCAGCGACGTTCTATCGATGTGGACATGCTGCACCAGCGCTGCCTCATACCTAATCAAAAATGACAAGGTTTATAGTTTAATCTGCGCGCATCTGCGCATCTCCAATCGCCGAAAGGGCCCAGATCGCCGCGCCCTCAGAATGAGTCAAACACCCTGAGGCTTAGCATCGACCCCGCGGTCCCCTTCCCCCCGCCGACGTCGACCATCTCCACACTGTCCCTTCTGGCCGGTGCGGCGAACGGATCGTCCATGGTGTCTGGCCGCGGTGTGTATAACGTTGCTATGGGGTCCGGATCAGTGTCGCATGATCTGTCGCTGCCGGATGTGTAGCACGGCGACGGGCCTGTCGAGTTAGAGCGTGGTGTGTCTGCTGATAGTCTAAATGTCTCTGGGTTCAGCTCCAAGTCAAGCAGCACGGCCTTGGCACCATCGTCAATCTCATGTTCGGAGTCCATGCGTCTGAACGCGGCCCTTAACGACGGCATGGATCGCCCCATCTCGTCGTAAGTCATAGACACGGACCGATGCATGCGGCGCTCAGCTGGAGGGTCTGCCTCGCCGCTGTTTTGGGCCAGGAATCGCCCAGCTGACATGTATGCGGCGATCGAGTCGTTCAGGGGCACGTGGGAGGGCAGGGACGGCAGAGAAGGGACTCGCGAGAGGCAGTCGGGGCGCTCGGTGACCGTGTGGGCCCGGGTACGCGTCCGTGCTTCAGATTTTACCGTGGTGGACTTTTGACGTTTTCGAACCGTCTTCTGCTTTATCGGATTTGATTGGCTGCGCACCGACCCGCTTGGTGGTCGGTCGGTCGGCGATGACTCTGAATCCGTGCCGCTCAAGGACAGTCCATCTAGCGTGCGGATGCTGGCTCCGATCTGGACGGATTCTGAGCGGTGTAGGTTGGAACGGGGGCTAATCTCCGCCGGTCCCTTTGTAGAGGTTGATTTGGACCGGTTCTTTCGTGATGGACGCATAATTGAGCCAATGTCGTCCGTACAGCTGCATGATCGCCCCCGACTTCGGCCGATAGACGTGGGCGAGCAAAACTCGAGGGTTGCGGCAATGCTTGTTGTGGTCAATGATTGCTGAAGCCCTAACGGAGATGATAACGGCGAATTTCGCTTGGTTTTCCCGCCCTTGGGTTTCTTGCCGGCTGTTCTCGCCATTGGTGGCGTGCGAATTGACCTCGAATCAACACACGGAATTGAGGCGACTCATATCGATCAAATGTGGCTGGATGAGCGCACTGGAGGCAGCCTACCCGCGTGTGGTGATCTCGTCTGAGTGATGTGGGATGTATTTATTAATGTGTGACTCACATAGCATCATCATAAACCAGCTGGAAGGTTAGGGGAGGGTTATGGCGCCGGAAGCAGCAGGGGGGAACCCGCCCCACTGAGATGTTAGCCGGGCAGGCCATCAGGGGTTGGGCCGACCTCAATGGAAGAGAGGACCGGGCGGGACGGTGGTGCTCTGCCCCATGTGGCAGAGGGCTTGGGTTGGTTAGGTCAGCTCGACAAGGATGTTATTAAAGGTTGGTTCTATGAGAACCTTTTTTTGTGTGGATACACTCCTTACTTGGAGGTGCCGCGGATACGGCGGGCCAGCTGCATGTCACGGGTCATGATAGTGACGCGGTGAGCGTGGATGGCGCAGAGGTTGGTGTCCTCGAACAGGCCAACAAGGTAGGCCTCGGCGGCCTCCTGAAGGGCAGTCACGGCAGCGGACTGGAAGCGGAGATCGAGCTGGAAGTCCTGGGAGATCTCACGGACAAGGCGCTGGAAGGGCAGCTTGCGGATGAGGAGCTCAGTCGACTTCTGGAACTTGCGGATCTCACGAAGGGCGACGGTGCCGGGTTTGAAGCGGTGAACCTTCTTCATGCCACCGGTGGCGGCGGCGGTCTTACGGGCAGCCTTAGCAGCGAGCTGCTTACGGGGAGCCTTTCCTCCGGGCTGTTGCTTGCGAGCGGTTTGCTTGGTACGAGCCATTGCTTTCTATTCAATTAGAATTCGAGTTGTGCTCAGATGATATTTGTCATTTGCAATTCTGTGCAGTACTTATTAAAACGGAGTGATATTTTATGGTCAAAGTTTTTGAAATAAAAAATGAAAACACAGACCTAGAAACACAGTACATTGCTGAAAACCCTCAAAAATCATGGAATTACATGGAAAGCACCAACATGGGATCAAGTCGTTCATCATAAGTCTCTTTTTATTGCAGAAAACCAGCTCCAAAACACCAAATCAACGTATGTAGCAGGTCTACATACTGCTCGTGGGAACATCCCACAGAATAACTCGTGAAAATGAGGAAGACTTGGTTCTTATTGCGCCAACTTCTCTTTGGGGGTCCCTATCACACCTTGATATGAATACTGGCACTGAATGCACATCAGGGAAGACTCAGCGGTGGGAGATGGTCATGGGGTGTGCTGCGTTCGATAACAGAGCGCGCCCGTACTCCAGAGCTGTGGGGGCGATCAATGTTGTCTCAACTGATCGCTCCAATCACCCGCACCGGCAAGCAAGTCACGAGTGGTGAGCGCGGTAGAGTGGGGTGTCTGAGACTGGGATGAGACCACCCCAGACGGCAGCCGGCGGGCCACGCTGTCGTGTTCCGTGGAAGCACAGCGCTGTGGATGAAGGGCGAACGCGGGTCAGCAGCGGGGGCATTATGGTCAGTTTACGTTAGTTATTGAAGTCCTTCGGGCCGAACTCGGGGTAGGGCTTATTAACAGGCATAGCTTCCAGTCGACGGATGAGCTCGGCACACTCGGTGTGGCCTCTCTCCTCGGCGATCTGGGCGGGGTTTATGCCATTGTAAGTGATTCTGACGTCCGCACCAAGTCTGTAAAGCGTTTTGATGGACTGCAAGTTGCCGTTCTGGGCTGCGGTGTGCATGGGGGTGACCCCATCATTCATTGCCAGGTTAACGTCCGCACCCAGCTTGTGAAGCTCCTCAATGCACTGCCAGTTGTCGTTCCAGGCTGCGATGTACATGGGGGTGGAACTACTACGGCTACTGTTTGCCTGGTTGACGTCGACCCCGAGCTTGTGAAGGACCTCAATACACTGCGGCTGGCCCTTCATGGCTGCCATGTGCATGGGGGTGTGCCCAATATTATCGGCATGGTTGACGTCCGCACCCAGCTTGTGAAGAACCTTGATGCACTTTGAGTTGCCCTTATGGGCTGCGACGTGAATGGGTGCGTCACCATCATTATCGGCCTGGTTGACGTCAGCACCCAACCTGTGAAGGACCTCGATGCACTGCGGGTGGCCGCTCCAGGCTGCAATGTGCATGGGGGTGTACCCACCATGATCAGCTTTGTTCACGTCGACACCCAGCTTGTGAAGCACCTCGATGCACACCGAGTGGCCTTGTAGGGCGGTGACGTACATGGGGGTACCATCACGCATGGCCTGGTTGACGTCGGCCCCCAGCTTGTGAAGCAGCGCCACGCATCTGTGGTGTCCATTCACGGCACTGTAATACACTGCAGTCCTTCCATTCTTATCAGCAGCGTTGATATCGACGCC
>PPCM01000739.1_pt1 | contig 21664 bp, 20 predicted proteins | sample 1555541 | NCBI WGS metagenome assembly PPCM01 (sample SAMN05284479, study PRJNA326546) | Marine sediment metagenome, whole genome shotgun sequencing project. | isolation source: marine sediment | place: Germany: Wadden Sea | collected 2012-09-05 | reverse complement strand
CTGATCAGCCCACCACGTCCCCAGGCAAGATTGTCTTCGTCGATAATTTTACATGTCTTTGAGAAGTGATGATTAATCAGCTTAATCACATGGAATCTGTCACTCACTATTTTGGCATTTGGAAACCACCTCCTTACCATCGTGCGATAAGGTGAATACATATCCATACAGACAACTTTAACTTTATCACGACCTTTAAGGCTTTTTAGGAAGGGTAACAACTCAGCTTCACTTCGACCTATTGCGATATCAAAAACACTATGTTTTTCAAGGTTACAAAATGTGGTTGCAAATCCAACTTTCTTCGTAAATCGATGTTCGTCTATTCCAAGGAATTTAGGACATAAACGATTAGTACGATGCCTCACTTTCAAGTCAACCACCTGATGAAAGAAACGCTCCACACTAGCAACGCTTATACCGCTTGCTGAGGCAATATCACGATTAGTATACCCATGAGTGCTAGTGCGGAAAACGTTGTTCTTTAAAGGTTCTGTTGAACGATTCCATTTTTTGATTCCGTTCATTCGAGTATTAAAATAGCGCCCACATTCTTTACAGTGGCATTTATGGCAGCGAACATGCAATGTTACAGGCTTTCCAAGCTGAGGAATACTTTTTATCTTTCTCCAGAAACTTGCCTTGATTCTTTTATAGGCGCTGTCACAGACTGGACATAATGTGTCCAGATTATACATCACTTCGATATTTGCAGGCTTGACTGAAACTATTTTTTTTATTGAAAACCCTGTTAATCCAGTTAATGATCGTTCCATAATTGATCTCCTTTCTTTGGTCGGAAATTTGCTCAATTATGAGGCATATCAAAGCGTTTTGGTATGCCTTTTTTGTTAGGGCATTATACAGCGTCCCCCTTCTTTGAGGGAGAGCCGCGATGATAAGGTGAATACATGTCCATGCAAACGACTTTAACCTTCTCACGGCCTTTAAGACTCTTAAGAAACGGTAAAAGTTGTGTTTCGCTACGACCTATTGCAATATCAAATACAGTGTGTTTTTCCAGATTACAAAATGTGGTTGTAAAACCTACTTTCTTTGTAAATCGATGCTCATCTATGCAAAGATATCTTGGGCATAAGCGATTGCTACGGTGCCTTACTTTCAAGTCTACCATTTGGTGAAAAAAGCGTTCAACACTAGCTACACTTACACCGCTTTCATGAGTAATGTCACGGTTAGTATAACCACGACTACTGGTGTTAAATATGTTGTTTTTCAAAGGCTCTGTCGATCGATTCCACTTTTTAATACCATTCATCCGAGTATTAAAGTAACGACCACATACTTTACAGTGAAACTTATGGCAGCGTATATGCAGAGTTAATGGGTTACCAAGCTGAGGAATACTTTTTATCTTTCTGCAGAAAATTGCTTTGATTCTACTACTGTACTGCAGCACTCTAGGCACTACGTTTTTTGGTTGTATGTTATCTCAAGATTTGTAGATTTAACTGAAAGTGCCTTTTTGATTGAAAACCTTATTAGTCCAGTTAATAATCTTCCCATGGTTGGTCTCTAAATTTTTTGGTTTTGTCTGGTGTTCCCTTTATTTGAGTATGAACCCTTATAGCAAGGTGTGTGCAACGTAACAGGGGGGCGCGTAGAGGGGTGTTGTCAGTTTTGTTTTTGCTTTACCTTCGTTAGTTAGTGAAGTATGTTCTGTTGGTTTTGAAGGATCATATGTCTTATTTGAATGATGTAATTAAAAAGCCAATGAGATTTTGGAGTGCAAAAATAAGTTAATGAATTTAGTCTTGTCAATTAAGATTTTCTTTTACCAACACTTCTCTCAATTAAAAAACCGCTTGATGAACCCAAATACGTGGGTTTTGTTGTTTGGGGATATTTGTTGTATTGTTTTTGCTCACTGTTTTGCTCATGCAATTCGTTTTGAATTTCAATTGATTGATGGGGATTTGCAACATTATTTCTCATTTATTCCGTTTTTGTTGATGGTGAAATTGCCCGTTTTTTACCTGACGAATCTGTATAGTGGAATGTGGCGTTATACGGGGCTTCGTGATTTAAAAAATATTATTGTTGCTATTGTTTTATCTTCACTACTAGTTGTTTCTATTCTTGTCTTTGAAAATCGCTTTGAGGGCTACTCAAGAAGTGTTTTGTTGCTGGATGCTATGTTGACTTTTCTTTTTGTTTGTGGGTTGCGTATATCTATACGCTGGTTTTTGAATCGTAAAGATAATTACATTACTAAAAAAACCGATAATTATAAAAAACTATTAATTATTGGTGCTGGTAGTTCTGCCGAAAAAACAGTTCGTGAAATTACTGACAATAAACAGTTGAACTATAAAGTGGTTGGTTTTTTGGATGATGATCCAAGAAAGAAGGGGTTGAGGATTCACAATATACCAGTATGGGGAACTGTTGGGAATATTATTGAGTGTGCAAAGCAGACATTTGCGGATGAACTCCTTATTGCGATTTCCGCAGTTTCCGGTAGGAAAATCCAACAAATTGTTAATCTTTGTAAAGAAACAGGCTTACCATATAAAATTATTCCTAGCTATGGTGAAGTGATCGATGGTCGGGTTTCAACAGGAATAAGAGAAATATCATATAAAGACTTGTTGGGGCGTAAAGAAGTACAGCTAGAGGCTGCTGAAATTGGTTCATATTTGACTGATCAAACTGTACTTGTGACAGGAGGAGGTGGTTCTATTGGTTCAGAGCTGATTCGCCAAATGGTTCGGTTTAAGCCTCGGGAAATTGTTGTTTATGAAGCCAGTGAGGAGAATTTATATAATGTTCAGATGGAGCTGCTGCATGAAAGCGGAATAACAAATATAGTACCGATTCTAGGGAAGGTTCAGGATCAGAATTTACTTAACCATGTTTTCAAAACTTATACTCCTGCTGTTGTTTTCCATGCTGCAGCCTATAAACATGTCCCTCTTGTCGAGGTTAATCCTTGGCAAGCAGTTGATAACAATATTATTGCTAGCCAGCTTTTGATGGAAGCAGCTATTATTTATGGTGTAAGTAGATTTGTTATAGTCTCAACGGATAAGGCAGTGCGGCCAACTAATGTGATGGGTGCTTCAAAAAGACTTATAGAGCTCTTAATGTCAGCCTATCGAAAGAGAAATTGGCAAGGGCATTTGTCAAGCGAATGGAGAGATTATGTTGATATAAACACAGTAAATCACAAAACTGTTTTTATGGCTGTTCGCTTTGGCAATGTTCTTGGCTCCTCTGGGTCGGTTATCCCATTGTTTAAAAGACAGATAAAAAACGGTGGGCCAGTAACAGTCACTCATCCTGATGTTACGCGTTATTTTATGTCAATAGAAGAAGCCTCTCAATTAATCTTGCAAGCTGGGTCAATGGGGAAAGGTGGGGAAATATTTATTCTAAAAATGGGGCAACCAATCAAAATTGCGAAACTTGCTGAGGACTTGATTGAATTAGCTGGAAAAAAAGTAGGAGATGATATTGCAATTGTTTTTACAGGGCTTCGATCAGGGGAAAAGCTTTATGAAGAATTAATAACTGAAGGTGAAGGCATTATAGAAACAGGTCATGAAAAAATAATGGTTCTCGCCGGAGAAAACATTCTTTCTAATGTAGAAGCGATTGATGTTGTTGTTGCTTTAAAGAAACTTTCGAGGAATCTTGATGGTGAAGGTGTTTGTAATCAATTAAAAAAAACTCTACCAGAGTATAGTGAGATGGTAAAGGTGAATAACTTGTCTGTTATTTTAAGTCACGATAATTAATGATGATAGACTCATTAAAGTTATACCTTGTTGTTTTTGCTAATTGTTAATTGGTTGGGTATTTATAATTTGAGTGAGTAAGCAGAAGTTGAGGGTTGGGGAGAAAAGTTTGAAAGTCTACAACTTAGTAATGCTAAACGAGCATGATATAACTCAGATATTTTTAGATATGAGTTATAACCATGTTCTTTATTAATAGATTGATAGTTGATGTCGACTGATTGTTTTATGATGAAAAAAATTCTCTTGACTGGAGCGACAGGTTTTATTGGGAGAAGTTATGTTGAGAATGAGACTCAAAGACCTTTGCGGTGTGTTGTGCGATCTGATAGTGAGTTTGAACATGATGATTGTTTTACTATTGAGTCTTTATCTGCAACGTCAGATTGGACTGGTGCATTTGAGGGTGTAGATGTTGTGATACATCTTGCAGGGCTTGCTCATAGTTACTCGAAGAACGATAGTGAGTTACACGAGGTTAACTGTTTGGCAACTCTTAACTTCGCTAGACAGGCTGCTGCAGGTGGTGTGAAACGTTTTGTTTTTGTGAGCACTATAGGTGTTAATGGAAATAGTACCCAAGGATCCCCTGTTGATGAAAGTAGTGCCGTTGAGCCTTGTAGTCTTTATGCAGAGTCAAAATACTGCGCTGAAAGAGGATTATGGCGAATTGCTGAAGATACAGGTTTGGAGGTTGTGGTGGTTAGGCCTCCGCTAGTTTATGGTGCAAAAGCTTCAGGTAATTTTAAGAAGCTTATTAAACTTGTAAGGATTCTACCTTGGCTTCCCTTTGGTGCTGTTGAGAATAGGCGTAGCCTAATCTCAGTTAGAAATTTGGTAAATTTTTTATATCACTGTGCTGTGCATCCCAAAGCTGGTGGAGAGGTGTTTGTTGTTGCTGACGGAGCACCTCTTTCTATAAAAGAAATAACAAGCAAGTTGGCTGTTGGGATGCAGAAAGAAAAATTACAATTACCCATCCCAGTTTTGTTTATTAGTGTGGTAGCCGTTCTTGTAGGCAAAAAGGTTCAGGCTCAACAGTTGTTAGGGGACTTGGAGGTAGATTCAACCAAAGCTCGTAGTTTACTCTCATGGCAACCAGTAGAGGGAATGGCTATGGAGTTGTCACGTTTGTCCTGAGGCTACAGTAATGCTAAGATTTTTTGATATTGTCTTATCTGTTTTTGGGTTGGTTCTTTTTTGTCCATTATTTATTGTTGTCATTATTTGTGGTTATATAGATACTCGATCTCCAATTTTTCATCAAAAGCGGGTTGGAAAAGAACAACAACCTTTTACGCTGTTGAAATTTAGAACAATGTCTTTAGGTACTGATTCTGTTGCAACTCATTTAGCTGAAGCCTCAGCTATAACCCAATTTGGGAAGCTTTTACGTAAATCGAAAATAGATGAATTGCCTCAACTAATAAATGTACTACGAGGGGAGATGAGTCTTGTAGGTCCACGACCATGTCTTCTAAATCAAGTTGAACTAATAGAAGAACGTAATAGAAGAGGTGTTTTTGACGTGAAGCCTGGTATTACTGGACTTGCTCAAGTTAATAAAATTGACATGTCTCAGCCAACCCTACTTGCAGAAGTTGATGCTTCAATGTTAAAAACGATGAGTTTTAGAAACTACTTTAATTATCTTTTTTTGACTGTCGTTGGAAAGGGTTTTGGGGATAGAGTTAAGAGTGACAAAAACTAACTTATATATATTAGCTTTGTAATTGTATTATGTTTGGAGGGGATAATGAAAATACTGATTACAGGTGGAGCAGGTTTTATTGGTTCTGCTGTTGTGCGGCATCTGCTTACTCGATCTGAGGACAGTGTTGTGAATCTTGATAAACTTACTTATGCTGGTAACTTAGAGTCGTTGGTTGAGGTAGCTGATAGTGAGCGTTATACTTTTGAACAAGTAGATATTTGTGATCGAGTTGAGCTAGAGCGCGTCTTTTTGAAACATCAACCTGATGCTGTTATGCATTTGGCTGCGGAAAGTCATGTTGATCGTTCAATTGATGGGCCTTCGACCTTTATAGAAACGAATGTTGTTGGAACAAGTGTGTTGTTGGAAGTGACCAGAGTTTATTGGAATTCACTTGAGAAAAAGCGTAAGGAGAGTTTTCGTTTTCACCATATTTCAACCGATGAAGTGTATGGCGATCTGGAGGGAACCGTAGATCTTTTTACGGAAGACTCCTCATATGCCCCTAGCAGTCCATATTCCGCTTCTAAAGCAGCAAGTGATCATCTTGTTCGGGCATGGTGTCGAACTTACGGACTTCCAGTGGTTGTTACAAATTGCTCGAATAATTATGGACCGTTTCAGTTTCCAGAAAAACTTATTCCACTTACTATTTTGAATGCGTTAGAGGGAAAAGAAATACCTATATATGGAAATGGTATGCAAGTTCGTGACTGGCTTTTTGTCGAAGATCATGCTGTTGCACTTTGCAAGGTTCTTGTTGAAGGTACAGTTGGAGAAACCTATAACATAGGTGGCCATAATGAAAAAACAAATCTGGAGGTTGTTAAAACGGTTTGTAGCTTATTGGAAGAGCTTAGGCCTGACAAACCAGAAGGGATTACTTCTTATCATGAGTTGATCACTTACGTAAAAGATCGCCCAGGTCATGATGTTCGTTATGCTATAGATGCGAGTAAAATGGATCGAGAAATGGGGTGGTTCCCACAGGAAACATTCGAGACAGGGTTGCGTAAAACAGTGAAGTGGTATTTAGAAAATAAAAAATGGTATAGTCGCGTTCTTGATGGCACGTATAGTTTGCAGAGATTAGGCTGTGTGGTTGAAGGTTAGATCATATAATTAGTATTAAGGGGTTTTAAATGAAAGGTATTGTTCTAGCTGGTGGCTCAGGGACGAGGCTTCACCCGGTAACCAAAGGGGTTTCAAAACAGCTTCTTCCTATTTATGACAAACCAATGGTTTATTATCCGATTTCTGTTCTTATGTTGGCCGGAATAAGGGAAATTCTAATTATTACCACACCAGAAGATTTGTCTAATTTCAAAGCTCTTCTAGGTGATGGATGCCAGTTTGGTGTCTCTTTTTCTTATGTTGTTCAACCACGCCCAGATGGCCTTGCCCAAGCGTTTATTTTAGGTGAAGAATTTATAGGTAACGATGCTGTTTGTTTGATTCTAGGTGATAATGTCTATTATGGCCAAGGTTTCACGCCCATGCTGGAAGAAGCCGCCGCTAATGCCAAGTTTGCAAGAGGCGCTACTGTATTTGCATACAAAGTAAAAGATCCTGAGCGTTTTGGTGTAGTAGCCTTTGATGGAGACAATCGAGTGCTATCTATAGAAGAAAAGCCTCAACTTCCGAGATCGGATTATGCGGTAACTGGTTTATACTTTTATGATAATCGAGTCATTGATATTGCAAAACAAGTGAAACCATCGTCGAGAGGTGAGTTAGAAATTACCTCGATTAATAATGCTTATCTTGCTGATGAGAGTCTTAGTGTGCAATTGCTTGGTCGTGGTTTTGCATGGCTCGATACTGGGACACCGGAAAGTTTGTTAGAAGCGGCTCAATTTGTTGAAACAATCGAAAATAGGCAAGGTTACAAAATTGCCTGCTTGGAAGAAATTGGTTACAATAAGGGTTGGCTTTCTGCTGGAGATTTGCAGGAAATAGGAACAAGTTTGAGCAAAGGGGGGTATGGAAAATACCTTTTAGATTTAGTTGGAGAGTATGAATGAGTCTAGTGCACTGGATAGAGCTACCTAAGTTTGGCGATAGTCGTGGCTCGTTGATAGCAATAGAGGGTAAGAGGAATATTCCTTTTGCGATAAAGCGTGTTTACTATATTTATGACACCCAATCAGGAGTTGCTCGGGGTTTTCACGCTCATCAAAATTTGCAACAAGTACTTGTCTGTGTTTCAGGGAGTTGTCGTGTTGTTCTGGATAACGGTGAAGTACGTGAAAGTGTTGATTTAGATTCTGCACATTTAGGTTTGCTTATTAATGATATGACATGGCGTGAAATGTATGATTTTTCAGGGGATTGTGTGTTACTAGTATTAGCGAGTGCGTATTATGATGAAGCTGATTATATTAGAAGTTATGAAGAATTTCTAGCAAAGGTGGAGAAGGGGTAATAATGAAAAAGATTGAGTTTTTTACTAAAGTGGCAGAGCTTATTGAGTTAGATGATGTCAACCTCGAAGGGGAAGAAGAACTGGCTGAACTCGAAGATTGGGATTCTTTGTCTGTTTTAGGTTTTATAGCATTGGCAGATAAAGAGTTTGGGGTAGCTGTGACAGAGAAAGATATTAGCAATTGTAAAACAATGAATGATCTTTGTGCTTTATTTGGTGATCGTATTATTTCTTAGTGGTGTATTTATGCTCAATATTGATTTTAGCAAAAAGACAATTCTTGTAACCGGAGCTTCATCGGGAATAGGTAGAGCAACAGCTACCACCTTGTCACAGTTAGGAGCTCGTGTCGTTTTGAGCGGACGAAATGATGAAGCACTGCGTGAGACGCTGAATTTGATGGTTGGTGAGGGGCATAATTTAGCACCCTTTGATCTTGCGCAAGATTGTGAAAAAATACCCAGTTGGTTAAAAACTATTGCAGCTGAGCACGGGCTTTTAAGTGGTTTGGTGCACTGTGCTGGAGTTGAGGAAACAGTTCCTTTGAGACAAGTTGATCACATGATGTTTGATCGAGTGTTAAGGATAAACACAGAAGCAGCCTTGTTCCTAGTGAAAGGGATTTCTCAAAAAAAATGTCATGTGCCACCCTGCAGTATTGTTCTAATTTCTTCTGTGGCGGGTTTAACAGGACAGGCTGCGCGTAGTGTTTATTGTGCGAGTAAGGGTGCATTAAATGCAATGACAAAATCACTTGCTGTAGAGTTGGCTCGCAAAAATATACGAGTTAATACTGTTTGTCCAGGACAGGTTGAAACAGAGATGGGGGCAAATATTAAATCAAAGGTTGGTGAAAACCAATATCAAGCGATTGTTGATGCTCACCCGTTGGGTTTGGGGAAGCCTGAAGATGTAGCGATGTCAGTGTCATTTCTGTTGTCAGATGCTGCAAGATGGGTTACTGGAACAAGTCTTGTGGTAGATGGTGGATACACATCAATATAGAAAAATTAGAAATGTGAGACTGTAAAGATGCCTAGGGTACACTCGAAAATAAAAGCCATAGAATTCTATTTACCAGAAGAGAGATTAACCAATGATCAGTTAGGTGAAATATATGAAGGCTGGTCTTCTCGCAAAATCGAAAAAAAGACCGGTATTAAAGTTAGACATATAGCAAGTGCTGAGGAAACTGCTGCAGATCTAGGGTATAAAGCTGCGATAAAACTATTCGCTAAGAATAATATTTCTCCAAGCGATGTTGACTATCTTCTGTTTTGTACTGAAAGTCCAGACTACCCATTACCGCCTAGTAGTTGTATATTGCAAAACCGGTTAGGGCTGCCTATAACCACTGGTGCCTTAGATTTCAACTTAGGTTGTTCAGGCTTTGTCTATGGACTAGGTGTTGCTCATGGCTTGATAAGTTCTGGCCAGGCAAAGAATGTCCTACTTATTACTGCTGAGACATATTCAAAGTATATACACCCTCAAGATAAAAGCGTTAGGACAATTTTTGGTGATGGTGCTGCAGCAACATTAATCACAGAAAGTGACAATGAGCAAGTTGGGCCCTTTGTGTATGGTACAGATGGAGCTGGTGCAACAAATTTGATAGTTCCTAAAGGTGCAAGCCGTGGTCCTATGCATATTGAAAGTTTAAATTTATCAGAGAAAACCAACTATCCAGATTTTTTATTTATGAATGGTCCAGAAATATTTAATTTTACAATCCAAAGTGTTCCTAAAGCTGTGAAACAGATTTTGATTAAATCTTCACTTGTCTTGAATGATATCGATTGTTTTATCTTCCATCAGGCGAATAAATTTATGTTAGAGCATCTGAGGCAAAAAATAGATATCCCAAAGGAAAAGTTTTTTGTTGATATTTCAGAAACGGGGAATACCGTTTCATCAACAATACCGATTGCTTTACATAAAGCTAAAGAGCAGGGCTTTTATAAGGAAGGGGATGTCGCTTTACTTATAGGCTTTGGTGTCGGCTATTCGTGGGCTGCGACAATATTGCGATAAATTTATTGATCATGAGAATAATATCTAGAAAATTGTATTTACGTTTGGTTGAAGAGAAAGATGCGGAATTTGTTATACAACTTAGAACGGATGAGAAACGGTCTAAATATATTTCAACCACTGATGTTAGTGTCGAGGTGCAACGAGATTGGATCAACGCGTATAAGGTAAGAGAAAACCAAGGAAAAGAGTATTATTTCATTGGTTGTAATAATGACAATAAACCATTTGGAACTATTAGATTGTATAATATCTCGGAGAATTCATTTACCTATGGTAGTTGGCTATCTATGAAAGGAGATGATAGTCGTTTACCTATTCTTCTCGAAACGTTGTGCAGGTTATGGGCATTTAACGAATTAACGTTAGAGACGTGTTTGTTTGATGTGAGAAAGTTGAATAAAAAAGTAAATAAATATCACAGGATGTTCAATCCTGAAAAAATAGACGAGAATAAGTTAGACATTTTCTATCGCTTGAACAAAGGTAATTTTTTAAATTCTTTAGAAAAATTTATACAATTAGGCTTTTATTCTCAAGAAGATTTAAAATATATCGTAGAGACCTAATACGTGAAAATTCCATTTTTAGATTTAAAATCAGTTAATGCTCAGTACGCAGATGAATTAAAACAAGCTTGCGCGAGAGTTATTGATTCTGGTTGGTATGTACAAGGGACTGAAGTTGAACAGTTTGAGCTTGAATTTGCAAAATATTGTGGAACTAAGCATTGTGTTGGTATGGCAAATGGGCTCGATGCATTAACAATTACTCTTCGAGCATGGAAGGAGCAGGGGCGACTGAAGGATGGCGATGAAGTTATAGTTCCAGCAAACACTTATATCGCTAGTGTTCTTGCAATTACCGAAAACGCTCTGCAACCAATTTTAGTTGAGCCTGATGTAGCTACATATAATCTTTGCCCAAGTTTAATTGAGTCTGCTATTACCACAAAGACCAAGGTGATTTTGCCTGTACATCTTTATGGAGCACTTGCTGATATGCCAGCAATTATGGATATAGCTAATCGTAACAATTTACTTGTATTAGAGGATGCTGCTCAAGCTCATGGTGCAAGCTTCAATGGTCAAAGAGCTGGTAGTTGCGGCGATGCCGCAGGATTTAGTTTTTATCCAGGAAAAAATTTGGGTGCTTTAGGTGATGGCGGTGCTGTGACTACAGATGATGAGGAGTTAGCTAGACTTATTAGAGGGATAGGTAATTACGGGAGTTATAAAAAGTATGAAAATATATATCAAGGAGTTAATAGTCGTCTCGACGAGATTCAAGCAGCCATGTTGAGAGTTAAACTCAAATACCTTGATCTTGAAATAGCTGCTAGACAGAAAGTTGCAGAACGTTATATTCGTGAGATAACAAGTCCATATCTTGTTTTGCCTAGTTTTGAAGTAAAAGAGTCTCACGTGTGGCATTTGTTTGTTGTTAGGACTGAGTACAGATCAGAGTTACAAGAATATTTGATGAATGAAGGGATTGCTACATTGGTTCATTATCCAATCCCTCCCCATAGACAGCAGGCTTACAAAGGATTAAATAATCTAGCCTTACCTGTAACTGAAAACATCCATGATCAGGTGGTTAGTTTGCCAATAAGTCCGGTTATGAAGGATTCCGATATTGCTGATGTTGTAAACACAGTAAATCAATTTAAGGTTATTAAATAATGGCAAAAATACTGCTGTGTTTTTCTTCTACTATAATTGTTAACGGCGAATTTCAATATGTTAGTTATTATGAAGGGCTTATTAATGAGTTGAAGAAAAATAACAATACTGTGATGGCATGTAATACAGCGGAATTTCTAAAGAAGTCCTGGAGCTGTGATAATGAACTATCTGCCTTGGTTGATGAAAAAAGATTACGTACTGACGTTGAAGCGTTTGATCCAGATTTAGTCATTAGCTTCAATAATTCAAAACTACCATTTATTGATGAGCTATGTCATTGTCCTATTGTGATATGGGAAGCAGATTCGTTTACGTATTATAATGACAAAGCGAAGATAGAAAGTGATCCCAACAGATATTTATATTTTTGTTTGTCTGAGGATGTTGCAAAGCAGTTGAGGGCATTAGGGGCAAATGATTGTAATGTCTTTTCTATTAAATCTGGAACTGCAGTTGCTAAAAGTGATGTTGAGTTTAAGTCCAATATAAGTTTTATCGGGACCAACTTTAAAGGACCTAAAGGACTTTCAGGTCTGCTTAAAGAAAACAACTCCCAGGAGGTTAGAGGTGCAATTAAGTATCTAGCGGATAATTTTTATGTAGACCCAGAACAATATTTAAAGAGCTGCAATATGGGGTTTGTTCTAGACTATTTAAGTGTCAATGATTTTGGTTCTATAAAGAGTTGCCAAAATAGAATTAATACACTTGCCGCTCTTAGCGAGTTAGGATTGAGTCTGTATGGTGGGACAAATTGGTTAGAGACTGCCAGCCACTCGCCTCTCCTAGCTTTATCATTTATCTCAAAACCTGTCTTTTCTTTAAAACACAATCAAGACATTTATAACTCTAGTCGTCTTTGTTTGAATGTATCTCATGCACAGGCTGTAGATGGCTTTCCATGGCGCATAATGGATGTCATGGCATCGAATGGTTGCTTGCTCACAAGTTATAATGCAGGTATTGCAAGTTTTACAAAAGGCTATGTTGAGTTGCCAATGTATGAATCGTCCAGCGAAGCATATGATTTAGCTAAACGTCTACTAAGCGACAGCGAATACAGGAAGGAATTAGTTTTAGCTAGTCAGGCCTGTATTGAAGAAAAAGGGCGTTGGAAACATCGCTTTAAGGAAATAACGGAGGCGACAGGTGTTTCATTATTAAATAGTACAGAAGAGGGAAGCTCTAAAGTAATTTACATTAAACGTGAGAATTACATGTCAATTGTTGCTAGTCAGTATGGGCAAGTAATCATGATGGCGGGCAGATTAATTCCAAGTAGACTTCATCCTTTTTTGTATAACTTAGTGAGACGGTTGGGAGTTAAAGTTGATTATCAATTAGTTAGGAGTGTTTCAGAAAACAATAATGTTTGATTTATTTGTTAATTTTGTAAGAGATTACGGAGCAAAGTTTAAGCTGCGGATTATTTTAGCTCTCTTGTTGGCTGTCGTTGCGGCAATTTTTGAAGTTATCGGGGTTGCACTGTTGTATCCACTCATAACAATTTCGATGAATCAAGAGATTGTAGATCAAAATGAAAAGATTAAATTTGTTTATGATTTGTTTAACTTCTCGAATACGACATATTTTCTGGTAGCTATTGCTTTTTGTGTTGGCTTAGCATTCATCATTAAGAATATGTATATGCTGTTTCAACAAAACTTTCAGTTTAATCTCGTTCGAGATTGGCGAAATGATATATGTAATAAGCTGATGGGCGCTTATATTAAAGCACCATTAACATTTCACCTAAGAAAAGATTCATCTAGTATTGTCAGTAACTTAACAGTTACAGTTGGGCGAGCGATTAATTCTTATTTGGTTCAATGTATAATGTTTGTTTCGAATTCAATTGTTTGTTTAGCTTTGCTTTTGATTCTTTTATCCTTATACCTAGGGATGTCTTTGGTTATTGGAGGTGTTGTTGTTGGTTTAATTACTTTGCAAATGAAGATTATTCGAAAGGTTACTAGAAATGTAAATGCTGAATATGTTCAAGCTAGTCAAAGAAATATTGGCGTTCTTACAATGGCCTTAGCAGGAGTGAAGGACACTAAGTTGTTAGGTAAGGAGAAGGTTTTTCTTGGAAAATATAATGTTTCTAACCGAAAAGTTAGCTCATTAGAAAAATCTAATATGTTTGTTCAGTATATTCCTATTTATTTAACAGAAGCAATATTGATGTTTGGTATTGTTGCATTTATCACATACATACTACTCGTATCTGATAGCCCTGCAGATGGAATGAGTAATATTGTAATTTTAGCTGCTGTTGCGATACGAATGGCTCCAATGATGAATAGAGTGTTGTACTGTTATTCGCAAATAAAATCTTCTAGCAATGCTGTTGAAACACTTCGGGAAGAATTCGAGTCAGTGGCAGGACTATCTGATACTGTTACGAATAAACTTAGTTTTGTTGATAATATAACTTTTAATAAGGTGAATTTCTTTTATAACGGACTTGAAGGAAAAGGACTTAACAATGTAAACACTGTTATTAAAAAAGGGGAGTTTGTTGGAGTTGTTGGTGAGTCGGGTGCAGGAAAAACGACATTTGCGGATGTACTCTCTGGTTTGCTTACTATTTCGTCTGGAGATGTAATTATCGATGGAAAACCAGTGTCACTAGCCGACTATAAAGGAATTAGAAATAATGTTAGCTATGTCAGTCAAGATCCATTTGTTTTAAACGCCTCTATAAGGGAAAATGTTGCTTTTGGAGTAGCGTTCGCTGATGTGAATGACCAGAATGTTTTCACTGCTCTTGAGAAAGCTGGCTTGTCAGCTTTTGTAACAGAATATGGTTTGGATTATATACTGGGTGAGAATGGTAAAAAGCTTTCAGGTGGTCAGAGGCAGAGAATTATTATTGCAAGAGCTTTATATTTTGATCGAGAAATAATTGTTTTAGATGAGGCAACATCAGCGCTTGATGCGGAAACAGAACATGACTTCTCAAAAGTGATTTATGGCCTTAAAGGTGAACGTACGATCGTTGTAATTGCTCACAGGCTATCGACTTTAAAAAATGCTGATAAACTATTAGTTTTTAAAGGTGGAACAATTGTTGCCAGTGGTGCCCCTGACTCAGTCATGGATAACAGCGATGATTTTAAAACCATGGTAGAGTTGTCGAAATATTAATGATGCTAAAGAAGAAGTCTAAAGTAGCTGTGCTTGTTGGCTGCTATAATCATGAAAATTATATTGTTCCTTGTTTGCAATCAATACTTGAGCAGAGCTATGAAAACATTGTCATATATGTGGCTGATGATTGTTCAAATGATAGTTCAGCCCAGGTCATTTTAAAGTTTGCTGATAGGTATAAACAAAGGTTTCCTATTAATATCCGGATTAATGAAAGCAACTTAGGAGTCTCTGAAAATTATAATTCTCTTGTTCAGATGGCTCTCCAGGATAAAAAGGTAAAGTACATTATTCCTTTTGCAGGTGACGACTTGATGCTTAAGGATAAAGTGACTCTTCAAGTAGATGCTTTAAGTCAAAATGACAAAGTATTTCTTTGTTATTCAAATATGCAATGGTTTGACAATTCTACTGGTAAGAAAATACTAAATCATTTCAATTTTTTATTTAAACCTAGTTTGTCAATTGAGGAAATAATTGCAGAAGCAATAATCCCTACTCCAACTCTTTGTATACGAAGGGAGGCTTTTGATATTGTACAATTTAATAACTCATTTAGGTATATCAATGACTATTTACTAGCTGTTGAGGTTGCCTTGTTGGGTGGAGTAACTTATATACCTAAAGTGCTGGTGAAATATAGAAAGCATGGCGCGAGTATTATGGATACGACACTTTTTCTTGAAGAACGTGTTGATGCCGCAAAACATATTATTCAACATTATGGTTATAAAAACGCTGCAAATTGTTTTGCAAATACAGTAAAATTCGATTATTTAATAAAGTCGCTAAATGAAGATGAATGGTTTACTACCATGAGGCGTTTTATAAAGTTATTGCCAACATTCTTTTCAAGTCAAAAGTGGTTTTTTCGTTTGCTCAAATTTTTGTTTTTAACAATAAGAAAGAAAAAGTGATAACTGTAATTGTCTTTACTTGCTCATCTTGTACTTGTGGTTCTCCCAAGAAATATTTGTCGCAACAATATAAGCAACTTACAACTAATAATTATTAAAAACAAGAAAATTGGAATATTTGAGTATTGTGTTGCTATATCATTGAGGTCTGATATTAGCATCGTTGTTTCTTCCAGCTTACTATATAAAAAGGTAAAATATGTCGCTGTTCCGTAAATTTTTCAATAAAGACAGTGTTGTCATGTTTGGGATTATCGTGACTTATTCGTTGGTTTTTCTTCCAGTTGTTTTCTCAAGAGTTGCTTCAACTGAATTTATGGAAATTGACCCACAGTCAATAATTATTGCCTTGAAAGGGTTATTGACAGAAGGGTACAATATGAATGACCAGTATCACTCACAATATTATGGGTGGACATATTTTTTCGTCAATTTTATTGTGTTATCAGTCGGTAAGTTGCTTGGTCTAAGCGATGACACGACGGTCAATATTTTGATAAGAACTGTTCACTTTATAATAGGTGGTGCCCTTGTAAGTGCAATGTATAAGATATCAAGAATATTTTTTAAATCTGTAGTTTCACTACTTCTTGTTCTAGCTTTTATGTTTACTCCTGTCACAACTCATTTCTTGATGACTATACATCCAGAAACGCTAGGACTTCTCTGTCAACTGTTGGGAGCGTACTATCTCATAAGAGTGTATCAGGCAGACTGTTTTCCATGGAAGCATTTATACTTTGCAGTGTTTTACTTTTCTCTTTCAGCTCTTTGTAAGCAATCGTTTTTTATTGTAAGCGTTACTGGTGCATGTGCTTTTTTCTTTGTTTATTATTCGTCAAAAAATAATGGTAAGCAGTTTTTTACGGCAGACAATATGAAAAAGTTAGTAAAGAAAACGCTAGGAATATTTCTGCTAACGTTTTTTATTGTGCATCCTTATGCATTTTTTGAACCAGGACACTTTCTTGATTCACAATTAGACATAAAAAATGAACATGCATCCAAGGCCTTTTCAGCGGTTTTTCTACCTTGGTTGAGCGAAATCAGTGGCACATTCATTGTAATTGTCAACCTGGTTTTGCTAGTTTTATTGAGTGTGATGAGACGTGTTGCATTGGCATACAAAGTGAGTGTTGTGCTTTCATGCTGTCTTGTAATGGTGTTGATTTATAATGCAAGGCTTTGGATAACTTCATATTATTTATTTCCTGTATATGGTCTTTTGTTTTTTAATTCTTTTTATTTTTTAAGTAAATATATTTATAATAAACGAATATTTTATTATGTTTTTAATTTTGGGATTTGCTTTTTAGTTTTTACTAATTTGATTTCAGCAACTCTTGAAGCTCATTCAAGATTTCTATTTGATGGGAAAGATACTAGGAATCAAGCGTGGGAGTATATTTTGAATTTGAAAAATGACGTAAGAATAGCTTATTCACCGACTATTGCAGTTCCAAATCCACAGAAAGCGAATGGTTGCCATGCTTGGCAAGGGTGCAGTGGCTATGAGGAACTAGAAACATATAATCCAGATTATATTATTATAGTTCCTCAATACGAATATTTTAAAAAAGAAGAGTATTTAAAATTCATAAAAGATAAAAAATTTAAGAATATTTCTAAATTTACTGCTGATGACATATCTTTGTCTGCAAATTGTAGCCCATTAATAAGATTACCTTTTTTAAATAAAGACTTTTCGTTTCCAAAGTATAGTGGATGCTATTTAAGATATAAAGAAATGATTCAGCTTTATAATACCGATGCAGTTATTACGGGAGATAGTATATCTGTGTATCAAAAACAATAAGTTGCGCTGAGCAGATGACACTCTTTAACTCTTTAATTCCTTAATATTATGAATGCTTCAATATCGATAGTAGTGCCAGTGTACTCGGGAGCTTTGTATCTTGAAGAGCTCACAAATAAAATCAGAGAAATACGCCAAAGTTGGAGCGAAAAAGAATATCCATTTAATATACAAGAATTGATTTTTGTTGATGATTCTTCGGTAGATGGATCTGCTGATATTTTAGCTGAATTATCTCAAGTCGGTTGGATAGATGTTTTATATATGTCAAAGAATTATGGACAACACGCTGCTACTGTTGCTGGCATTTCATACTCATCTGGGGATTGGGTTGTGACTATAGATGAAGATCTTCAACATGATCCTAATAGGGTTCTAGATATGTTGAAAATGTGTGTTATGACAAAGTCTGATGTTCTATATTGCCGTCCAACCACAAAGGTTCACGAATCTTTTTTTCGTGATATGTCATCAAAAATTACTAAAAAGGTTACTTCTTGGATAACTAAAAACCCTAACATTGTAATGTTTAACAGTTTTCGCTTAATTCGGGGCTCAATTGCTAGGCAAGCCGCATCAGTGTTTACCTATGATGGATATTTTGATGTCATTTTATCTTGGTATACTAATAGAGTATCATGTTTAGATACTGAGATGACAGATCAACGCTTTATTGGGGAGGGTAAATCTGGATACAATTTCCGAAAACTTATGTCACATGGCAGGAAGTTAATAATGACTTCTGATGCTATGCTTTTGAGAGGTGCTGCTTATCTAGGTCTTTTGGTTTTCCTTTGTTGTATAATTTTAACTGTGTTTTTTTTAATAACAAAAATGTTTTTTCCAGAAAATATAGCTGTTGAAGGCTGGACATCTCAAATCATTACTACGCTATTTGTAGGTAGTGGAGGGGTGTTAATTCTTAGTCTTATGTCAGAGTACATAGTTATGTTGAGTAAGCACGTACATGGGAAACCACCTTTTTCTGTTGTAGATAGAAAAGGAGATAATATTTTAAAAGAGTTTTTTCAAAATTAATACAAATGTATTTTTTGGTACCAAAAGATGATCGTCCCATTGTTATTGTGGTTGGTGGAGGTGTTGTTGGTTCTTCCATTCTGAAAGAATATATGAGAAATGGATATTTGCTACAAGCACAGCACAAAATTAATTGGAGATCGAATAATATAAGTAAAATTAATTCCATTTTTAAGTTTTGTGAGAAATATAGTGATTTGTTTATTAAAAACAGGCGTAAACAGAAGGTTCTTATTTGGACTGCAGGGTCTGCAGGATTCGAAGTGTCCCAAGAGGACGCTGAAGACGAAAGAATATTTTATGAATCTACTGTAGAACTACTTGAAAGTGAAATTGATATTTTCAATGAGGGATTAAGAATATTTCTAATTAGCTCCATAGGAGGATTGTTTGAGGGCCAGCAGTTTGTGAGTGAACAATCAACACCTTCCCCAATGAGAGCGTATGGGAGATTGAAGATGTCTCAGGAAACATTTTTATTAAACCGGTCTAGTATGAATATAACAATATTCAGGTTGTCCTCTGTTTACTCTTATATTATTGCGAACAAGCGTATGGGGTTATTGCAGACTTTAATCCACAATGGACTTAGGCGTGAAATGACAAGCATATATGGTTCATTAGACACCTTGAGAGACTATGTCTGGGCTGATGATATTGCTAAAACGATTTATAACGTATCTCAACACACACAATATTCTAGACGTTTGTTTCACTTAGTTTCAGGAAGGCCAATGTCGATAAAAAAAATGAAAGATATTATTGAGGGAATTATCAAGAGACCGTTGCTGTTGAACTATAGGTTTAATAAACATAACTCTTTAAATATTTGTTGTGTGTATGATGATTATATAGGGTTTTGGAAACCCTCAGATATCACTTTAAACTTAAAAAAAATGTACAATAAAAAAATGGAATGAATAGGTGCAGTGTTTAATTATTAATAATAAGATTTTGAAGTTCCTTCTAGTTGGTTGTGTAAATACCTCTTCTTCATTTCTGTCGTTTATTCTTTTGAATGAGTTAATATCGTATAGACTAGCTTTTTTTGCTTCATATGTGGTTGGTATCGTGACCTCCTATTTTTTAAATGGTAAATGGACATTTTCCGCTAAGTTATCAATTCGTAGTTTTTTCCTCTATCCTTTAGTTTATATAGTCCAGTTGTTGGCTGGTTGGGTTGGATTAGAGTGTTCGGTGCAATATTTAAAATTATCTGAATTAGTCTCTTATATCGTTTCTCTACTTTTTTCAATTCCAATAGGTTTTATTAGTGTTAAATGGTTTTTTGGTTCAATGGTACCTGATGTTCGTAAGATTTGATTGAGTGGCATAACGTTAAAATCTCAGTTAATACTTTCTTGAATAACAGAGAGGCTTAACGGCGAAATGAATCTAGAAAATTGGTAGGTTTATAGAGTCTTATGTAAAACATAAATCGCTAAAAAATGATAAACCTATAGATGTTGTATTGTTGTGATAGTTTTAAAATATATTTAGATTAAACTCAGAAACACGCATCTTGCTGTAAATACAGTTAAAAAGCAGTGTTTTTGTGGTATAATATGCATGTCAAATGATCAATTCATTTAAAAAGGCATGCACATGATTAGATATAAAAGTAGTCGTCAATTAAGTTTAGATGGATTTACACTTCCCTTTGGCGGAAAATTAAACCCAGAAAATCGTTGGGTGAAGTGGAGTGAAATAATTCCTTGGGATGAATTAGCAGTTGCCTACTACCATACAATGGACGCCAAGCAAGGGCGACCTGGCAAAGATGCTCGTTTGGTAATCGCAGCACTCATCATTAAGCACAAGTTAAACTTAAGTGATGAAGAAACAGTTCTTCAACTCCAAGAAGGCCCATACTTGCAGTACTTTGCTGGTTTTTCTTCGTATAAAGATGAGCAACCATTTGCTCCAAGCCTGTTCGTCGATATTCGCAAGCGCATGGGTCAAGATGTGTTCAGCTCTTTTGAGCAGATAATCTTAGAAAAGATTGGTGAGAGAAAGCCACAACCAGCAAGCCTTCCTGAGCACAAAGGTAAGATGTTGGTTGATGCGACTGTTTGTGAACAAACCATTCGATATCCCACAGATATAAACCTGTTAAATGAGGCTCGTGAAATATCTGAAACTCTGATTGATAATCTATACTCACTCAGTGAGTTGGAGAAAAAGCCTCGCACTTACAGGCAAAAGGCCAGGCGAGGTTATCTGAAACATGTGAAGAACAAACGACCAAGTCTTAAATTAAGACGTCGATGCATGCGTGAGCAACTGCAATATCTTCGTCGCAATCTTGGTCATATCTCAGCATTACTTGATTGTGTTGGTTGCCCACCATTTCCGCTCAAGTTTAGCAAGCAGCGTCAATACTGGATTATTCAACATTTGTATGAACAACAGTCCGGAATGCATAAAGATCGCCGACGAAAGTGTGATGATCGCATTGTCAGTATATCTCAACCGCATGTGAGACCGATAGTGCGTGGTAAGGCAAAAAGGAATGTGGAGTTTGGTGCAAAGATCAGTGTTAGCATGAAAGATGGCTTGGCTTTCGTGGATAACATTGGCTGGGATGCCTTTAGCGAAGGTAAGGATTTACAGCAACAGGTTGAGAGTTATAAGCAAAGACACGGGTACTATCCTGAAGTGGTTCTCGCAGATCAGCTTTATGGTTCTAGAGAGAATAGAAAGTACTTGAAAGATCGAGGTATTCGTTTTGGTGGAAAGCCACTTGGGCGCCCCAAAAAAGTAACCTATGAAAATTTAGAAGAGATCAAGCGAGCTCGAAAGCAACGTATTTGTGATAACCGTGAACGAATCCCTATTGAGGGAAAATTTGGACAAGGAAAGAACGGTTACCGACTGAACCATATTCGAGCAAAACTACAAAAAACATCAGAAGCGTGGATCAATTGTATCTTTTTGGTGATGAATTTGATGGTTTTATTGAAGGAGGTGGCGAAAGCTATCTTTTTTAACTATTATTTTTGGGCTAAACGCTACTTTGATACCCAAAAAGAAATCATACGAACGTTGAGTCAGAGATTCGTAGTATTTCTTCTTGGTTGTGGCATCTTCAAAGCGAACTGTTTCTGAGGAAACTCTA